>Ga0213840_1000071_pt1 | contig 305515 bp, 283 predicted proteins | sample SWPATP22_FD_160132 | JGI IMG/M metagenome (GOLD analysis project Ga0213840, IMG submission 160132) | Coastal seawater microbial communities from Marineland, Florida, United States - SWPA TP2 #2 | ecosystem: Environmental > Aquatic > Marine > Coastal | place: USA: Florida | collected 2016-08-14
GCAACACGGCGGGAACGGCGGAAAGCGCCCAGCCCCGCAGCGGCGCGCGCCGCGCCAGCGCCCAGCCGGGCAGCGCCGTGGTGATCAGCGTGGCCAGCGCCAGCCCCTGCGGGCCGATCCAGGCCAGAAGCTGATCGGCGGATGTACCGACCCAGATCTGCGCGACCGCTGCCCAGGGAAAACCGGTGAGCAGATAGGCACGCGCGAACTCGGCCAGCGACAGCGCGACGATCAGCGCCGCGACACGCCCCGACGGGGTCCGGGCGGTGCGATTGGCCACCCAGAAGGCCCCGCCCCAGAACAATGCCAGCCCGCCCGACATGAAGACCAGCGCGAAGGGCGCCATCCAGGCGTAGCGGTCGGGGTCAACAAAGAACGGCTCGACGATCCACGAGAGCGCGTTTGCGAACCAGCCGGCGCCGAAGGCCCAGCCGGTCAGCGCCGCCGCCCGCGCGCTGCGGGCGGTCAACAGCAGAACCGGCAGCAGCGCCAGCGCGAGCAGCGACAGCGGCCAGAGCCCGAAGGGCGCCAGCCCGAAGGCCCCGGCCGCACCGGCCAGCAGGGCCACGGCAAGGCGCGCCCACAGGGGCCAATGTGCGAGAAGGGTCATCCCGCCACGTTATCCCTATTCTGCCGCATCCGGAACGCGCACGCGCAGCCGTTTGATCCGGCGCGGATCGGCATCGATCACCTCGAATTCGGCACCGTCGGGATGCACCACCACCTCGCCCCGGGTCGGCACCCGGCCGGAGAGCATGAAGACCAGGCCGCCCAGCGTGTCGATCTCTTCCTCGTCCACATCCTCGTGGCTGGTCAGCGAGCAGCCGAGCGCCGCCTCGAACTCATCCAGCGGCGCGCGGGCCTGGGCGATGTAGACGCCCGGCTTTTCCCGCACCCAGAGCTGGTCCTCGTCGGTGTCGTGCTCGTCCTCGATCTCGCCCACCACCTGTTCAATCAGGTCCTCGATGGTCAGCAGACCGTCGACGCCGCCGTATTCGTCGATCACCAGCGCCATATGCCGCCGTTCCGTCTGCATCTTGGTCAGCAGCACGCCGATCGGCATCGAGGGCGGCACGAACAGCAGCGGCCGCAGCATCGTGCTGATGTCGAAGTCAGCCTCGTCGCCGCAGTTGAAGCCGTGGGTCAGCGCCAGGTCCTTGAGGTGGACAAAGCCCAGCGGGGTATCCAGTGTGCCGTCATAGACCGGGATCCGGGTCATGCCGCTTTCGCGGAACACGTCCACAAGTTCGTCCATCGAAATGGTGCTGGGCACCGCCACGATCTCGGCGGTGGGGATGGCCACATCCTCAACCCGCATACGGCGCAGGTTGATCATGCCGCGCGGCTGCGCCAGCGCGACCGCCTGGCCGTTGGTCTGCGCCGGCGGGGTGTCCTCGCCCGGCGTGAATGCTTCGAAAATGCGGCCCAGAAAACCGGGCTTGTCGCCGGTCTCGGTGGTGGTGTTCACGGGGTGCGCGCGTTGCGCCGCGTTAGAACAATCGTCTGTATCGTCGCCCATTGGTCCTGTCCGAAAGGGGCCACTATGGCCCGTCTTGCTCCCTATATGGGTTATCAATGCCCAATCTGCCAAGTATTTCGATCTCCAGACCCTCCATCAAAGTGGCATCCGGGTCACGGATATGGTCGTAGCCGAGCAGATGCAGCAGCCCGTGCACGATCAGGTGGGTGGTGTGATCGGCCAGTGTTTTGCCCTGTTCTTCCGCCTCCCGCGCGCAGGTGCCGTAGGCGATGGCAATATCACCCAGAGCGATCCCTCCGGTGAAATCGGCCTTCGGCAGATCGGGCGCGGCGCCCGGCTCCTCGGGCGCCAGATCCTCTGCCGGCCAGCTTAGCACATTGGTGGGCCGGGGCTTGTCGCGGAAATCGGCGTTGAGTTCGGCGATCCGGGTATCGTCGCAGGCCAGCAGCGCGATCTCGCAATTCTCGGGATCGAGGCCGAGATGGGTGAGCGTGGCCGCGGCGGCGCTATCGGCCAGCGCGTCCAGCCCCAGCGCCGCCCAGGCCGGGTCTTCTATGGTGAGATCGACAGTCATGGCGCGCCCTTTAGGGCAAAGGGGGTGAAGGGACCAGCCCCCTCACCCCCGGGACCTCCGTCGTATGAGGAAGAGGCCGGAGCGCGCCGCCTCTCAGACGTCTGCCTCATAGGCTTCGATAATGGCGGCGACCAGCGGGTGGCGCACCACGTCCTTGGCGGTGAAATAGCTGAACGAGATGCCCTTCACCTCATTCAACAGCCGTTCCGCATCGGCCAGCCCGGAGGGCATGCCGCGCGGCAGGTCCACCTGGCTGCGGTCGCCGGTGATCACCATGCGGCTGCCCTCGCCCAGGCGGGTGAGGAACATCTTCATCTGCATGGTGGTGGCGTTCTGCGCCTCGTCCAGAACGACGAAGGCGTTGGCGAGCGTGCGGCCGCGCATGAAGGCCAGCGGCGCGATCTCGATCCGCTTTTCCTCCATCAGCTTGGCAAGCTGCTTGCCCGGCAGAAAGTCGTTCAGCGCGTCGTAAAGCGGCTGCATGTAGGGATCGACCTTTTCCTTCATGTCGCCGGGCAGGTAGCCGAGCTTTTCGCCCGCCTCGACCGCCGGGCGGCTGAGGATGATACGGTCCACGTGGCCGCCGATGAACATGGAAACCCCCACCGCCACGGCGAGATAGGTCTTGCCGGTGCCGGCCGGGCCAATGCCGAAGGCAAGCTCATGCTCATAGAGCGCTTTGACATAGGCCTTCTGCGCGTCGGTCCGGGGTTCGACCAGTTTCTTGCGGGTCTTGATCTCGACCGGGCCGCCCTTGAACATTTCGAGCTGGTCGCCATCGCGGGCGCCGGTGCCGTCCTCCGACCCGCCCATGCGCAATTCGCGGTCGATGTCGCCGCGCTCCAGCGCGCGGCCGCTTTCGGCCCGGTCATACAGCGCCTGCAGCACGGCCGCTGCACGGGTCTGTGACGCCTCCTCACCCATGATGGCCAACTGATTGCCGCGGCGCACGATCTGAACCGACAGCGATCTTTCGATCTCGGCCAGGTTGCGGTCGTGCTCGCCGCACAGGTCGATCAGCAGACGATTGTCAGGAAATTCGAGCAGCACCTCGCGCGGTGCGCTTTCGGCTTGCGGTGGGGTCAGGGCGCCAATGGCCAATCCGCTCTCCTTGTCTCAGACTGTGTTTCAAGCCTGCCAAGATCGGCGGCACCGCGCAAGCGGCAGGGTGTGTTTTTCACCGATTTGAAATAAAAAAGGCCGCCCCGGATCGGGACGGCCAAACGTTTGATCTGCCGCCACTCAGAGCGTGTCGGAGACAGACGATCCCTTTTTGAACGGGCCAACGGCGGTATTCGGCGCGGCGACGCCGGAACAGACCGGTTTGCCCTCGGGGCTGAGCCGCTGCGACAGGTAGCCTTCGAAACCATCATCGATGATCCAGTGGTCGCAGCCGGTCGGGTCGACCCAGATGCCGGCCTTGAGCTGGCTGAGATCCTTGCCATCGACGATATGGCGGTCGACGGTCTTGTCATAGGCCTCATCGCAGGCAGCTAGCCCAGCCAGAGCGACGAGAAGAACGGCAGGTTTGACGAGCTTCATAATCCTTCTCCTCACTTCACACAGATGATTTCGACACGGCGGTTCTGCGCCATGTTCGCGGCGCTGGTGTTGGGGACGCGCGGGTTGCGTTCGCCGTAGCCGCGGACATCCATCACATTCGCGCCGACACCGCGGGCGACCCGGGCCACCGAATTGGCCCGGTTGATCGACAGCCGCATGTTATAGGCGTCCGATGCGCGGCTGTCGGTGTGGCCGGTGATGATATAGCCGCGCGCGCCGGCGTTGCGGAAAAATTCGCGCAGACGCGACTGGCCGGCGGAATTTATCGAGTATTTGTCGGTGGCGAAAAACTGATCCGCCGGCAGCGTACCGCAGAGATTGCCGCGGCGGCAGACCGGCGTGCCATCCCGCCGCACATGCGGGGTCATGTAACCTTCGGCGCCGTCGTCCATCACCCAGTGTTCGCAGCCGTCCGGATCGACCCAGATGGTAGGAACGTAGCGCTCCCCGACGACCGTCTTGGGTTCGGACGACTGGGCCTGCGCCATCGATACGAAGGCCAAGGCCACCGCGAAGGCCGCCGCCAGCGCGGTCAGGGCGCGCCGGACGTTAAAATCAATTACCTTTGATGTATTCACCTTAGATCCCCCGATAATGACGCCGCCCCCCGAAAGACCGGGATCGACTTCGGCGCAATTGCGCTAAGGTTAAGAAATGAAGCGATATTTGTGAAGCAAAAACCACCATATATTGTGGCGCTATTCACAACACTTACCACAGACTAGTGGAAATTGTCCCCGAAAATGCACGTGATTAACCACCGCGGCCCCTGACACGCGGCCGCGGACCGGTCAGCCGGCGATCTCGCCGCGCAGCGAGTTGGGACCGGAGGACACGATTCTGACCCGCGCCAGATCGCCGGGGGCGACTGTGGCGGTTTCCACGTGCACCGCGTGCAGGTAATCGGATTTGCCCACCATCTGCCCCGGCAGGCGGCCGGCTTTTTCGAACAGAACGCCGACCTCGCGGCCCACCATGGCATCCTGCAGCGCACGCTGCTGACGGGTCAGCAGCGCTTGCAGCCGCTGCAGACGATCGTCCTTTTCCGCCTCGCTCACCTGGGCGCGTTCGGCCGCGGGGGTGCCGGGGCGGGTGGAGTATTTGAACGAGAAGGCCGAGCCGTATTGAACCGCCTCGACCAACGCCATGGTGTCCTGGAAATCCTGTTCGGTCTCTTCCGGGAAGCCGACGATGAAATCGCCCGACATGTGCAGATCGGGCCGCGCCGCGCGCAGCCGTTCGATCAGCCGCAGATACTGTTCGGCGGTGTGCGAGCGGTTCATCCGCTTCAGGATGCGGTCGCTGCCGGACTGCACCGGCAGGTGCAGATAGGGCATCAGTTTCGGGCACTCCGCATGCGCCTCGATCAGATCCTCGGCCATGTCGTTGGGGTGCGAGGTGGTGAAACGGATGCGCTCCAGCCCGTCGATGTCGTTCAGCGCCCAGATCAGCCGGGCCAGCGACCAGTCGGCGCCCTCCGGCCCCACACCGTGGTAGGCATTGACGTTCTGGCCCAGCAGGGTGATCTCGCGCACGCCGCGCTCCACCAGATCGCGCGCCTCGGTTAGGATGCGCTCCACCGGACGCGACACTTCGGCGCCCCGAGTGTACGGAACGACGCAGAAGGCGCAGAACTTGTCACAGCCCTCCTGAACGGTCAGGAAGGCGGTCGGGCCGCGTTTCGCCTTGGGTCGTGATTTCAGCTTCTCGAACTTGTCCTCTTCGGGGAAATCGGTGTCGAGCGCCTTCTCGCCGCAGCGCGCCTTTGCCTCCAGCTCGGGCAGGCGGTGATAACTTTGCGGCCCCACGACCAGATCGACCAGCGGCTGCCGGCGCATGATCTCCTCGCCCTCGGCCTGGGCGACACAGCCGGCGACGCCGATCTTCAGATCGGGTTTGTCGGCCTTCAGTCCCTTGAACCGCCCCAGCTCGGAATAGACCTTTTCCGCTGCCTTTTCCCGGATGTGGCAGGTGTTCAGCAGGATCATGTCGGCGTCATCGGGGCTCTGCGTCTCGACATAGCCCTGCCCGCCCAGCGCCTCGGCCATGCGCTCGCTGTCATAGACGTTCATCTGACAGCCATAAGTCTTGATATAGAGTTTCTTCGGCGCGGTCATCGGTCTGCTTTCGCGGCTAAGGGATCGGTCGCCGGACATAGAGCTTTGGCGTGCGTCTTGCAATGGCGGCCCGAATACCCGACTCTGCCGCAAAACGCCAGCAAACCGGCGCGCAGGCAGGACAATGGAATACGCATCGCTGCAGGAGTTTCTCACGCAAGGCAAGGCGGCGCTGGCCAAGGGGCCGGTGGCGCTGATCTTTGTCGAGGACGAGGTCGAACTGGGCACCACCCTGCGCCATTACCTGCAATGCGGGTTTCGGGCGGTGGTGGCGCTGATGCCGCCGGCCTTCAACCTGCCGGGCGACCTGAGCGACCGGGTGCATCGGGTAGGCTTCGACTGCAGCGTGCCGCAAGCGGTGTTCGACGCGGTGAACCAGGCGATCGAGGCGGCGCCCGGGGTCTGGTTCTACTACGGCTACAACGCCGAATACCTGTTCTACCCGTTCTGCGAGACCCGCAGCGTGAGCGAGATGCTGGCGTTTCATGCCGAGGAACGGCGCGACGCCATGCTGACCTATGTGATCGACCTCTATGCCGGCGATCTCGACCAGTATCCCAACGCGGTCTCGCTGGATGCGGCCTGCCTCGACAAATCCGGCTACTACGCGCTGGCCCGGCCGGATCCCGCCAATCACAACCATCCGAAAGAGCGGCAACTCGATTTCTACGGCGGGTTGCGCTGGCGTTATGAGGAGCACATCCCGCGGACCAGCCGCCGGATCGACCGGATCGCCCTGTTCCGCGCCAGGCCCGGGCTGCGGCTTCTGCCCGACCACAGCTTCAACGACCCGGAATACAACACCTACGCCTGCCCCTGGCATCACAACCTGACGTCGGCGGTCTGCTCCTTCCGTACCGCCAAGGCGCTCAAGTCAAATCCCGGCTCGACCTTCGAAATCGACAGTTTCCTGTGGCACAATTCCACCCGGTTCGAGTGGCATTCGCGACAGTTGATGGACCTCGGCCTGATGGAGCCGGGCCAGTGGTTCTGAGCGGCGCAGGTTCCGGGCCCGTCCGCCGCTAACTGCGCTCCAATAGCACCGGGAACCAGTCTTCGCGCAGCCGCTGGCCGGGTGTCATATCATGACCCGGAAACGGCGGAGAGGTGCGCCCCGGGCGCTCCACATACCGTGCGTCGTCGCCCACCAGCCGGATCGAAAAAGCGCGCCGCCGCGCATCGCTGATATTGCCGCGCGCGCCGTGCAGAACACGGAAGTTGAAGGCCACCGCATCGCCCGGCTCCATCTCGTATTCCGCGATCCTCATCCCTTCGGCGTCGGGATCGGGCACCGGCATGTATTGCCCCTCGTCAGGAAAGAACCCCTCCTCGCTGACCCAACGGGTCGGCAGCACTTCCTTTTCCCAGCGGTGGGACCCCGCGACACAGCGCAGCGTCGCCTCGCGCACCGGGTCAAGCGGCGACCAGAAACTGACTGTCTGCTCGCCCTCGACGAAGTAATAGGGCCCGTCCTGATGCCAGGGCGTGGCCATCGAGGTGCCCGGTTCCTTCACCAGCACGTGGTCATGGAACATCTGCACGCGGTTCGACCCCATCAGGTCGGCCGCAACCTCCGCCACCGGAGAATTGCGCACCACCTCGGCAAACTCGGGGATCCGCGTCCAGTTGCAGTAATCGTCGAAGAACCGCCCCGTCTCGCCCGATTTTTCGTTGTTCGAGGCATAGGGGCCTGGCGCCTCCATATTGGCCGCAACCCCGCGGCGCAGCGTCTCTACATGGTCGGCGAACAGGCCGCGGACCAGCACCACGCCGTCGCGCTGATAGCAGTCGATATCGTCCTGGGTCAAAAGCGGATGGATCATTGCACGGGCCCCTTTCCCGCGCAGACTGGCCCAGCCGAACGGCCCGGTTCAAGCGCAAAACACCGCAGCAGCGGAAACAGGATCAGTTCAGGATTTGCGGCGCAGGCGGATCACAACGTCGACTGCCGCGATCTCGGCCCCCTCGGGCGCATCGGGCAGTTGCGCGATCACAAGTTGTTCAGAGGGTGCGTCGGAGAGATGCCCATCGCTTTCCCAATAGAAATGCGGGTGGTCGTGGGTGTTGGTGTCGAAATAGCTTTTCGAGCCGTCCACTGTGATCTCGTTCAGCACGCCGGCCTCGCAGAAGGCGCGCAGCGTGTTGTAAACGGTGGCCAGCGACACCGCCGCCCCGTTTTCCTTTGCCGCCTCGAACAGGCTTTCGGCGGTGACGTGGCGGTGCTGCCCGTCGCCGATCAAAAGCTCCGCCAGCGCCAGCCGCTGCCGCGTCGGGCGCAGCCCGGCCTGCGACAGCCATTCGGTCGCGTATTCCGTTTCCGTGGCGTATGCCGTCGTATCCGACGTCATTTTCCGGCTCCGTTCATCGTGATGACCGTATATATAGGTGCTGTAGGCAGCGAAACACAAATGATTTTCAGTCGCAACACGGTTGCAACGGTCTGCGTACCCAAACCGCGCGCGGCATCCAGCGCCCTTGCAGGACCCGGACACGCGATGCTAGACGGATCCAAATTATAACGCGCCAAAGGAGACGCGGCAGTATGGCCCAATACCCCAGCAGTTTTGACAAAGACGACTTGCTGAAATGCGCCCGGGGCGAACTGTTCGGGCCTGGCAACGCGCAGCTTCCCGAGCCGCCGATGCTGATGATGGACCGCATCACCGACGTCAGCGCCGATGGCGGCGCCAACGGCAAGGGCCATATCGTGGCCGAGTTCGACATCGACCCGGATCTGTGGTTCTTCAAATGCCACTTTCCCGGCAACCCGATCATGCCCGGCTGCCTTGGCCTTGATGGGCTGTGGCAGCTGACCGGCTTCAATCTGGGCTGGCGCGGCTGGCAGGGGCGCGGGTATGCTCTGGGCGTGGGCGAGGTCAAACTCACCGGCATGGTGCGCCCCGACCGCAAGATGCTGACGTATTACGTCGATTTCACCAAGGCCATTCAGACCCGCCGCCTGACCATGGGCGTGGCCGACGGACGGGTCGAGGCGGACGGTGAAGTGATTTATCAGGTCAAGGACATGAAAGTCGCGCTGTCCGAAAGCTGACCAAAACGAAAAGGAGTACGCCATGCGCCGCGTGGTCGTAACAGGGCTGGGCATTGTCTCGTCGATCGGGAACAACGCCGAAGAAGTGACCGCCGCGCTGAAAGCCGGCCGGTCGGGGATCGTCGCAAGCGAGGCGATGGCCGAACATGGCTTTCGCAGCCAGGTGGCCGGCGTGCTCGATATCGATCCCGCCGCGTATGTGGACAAGCGCACCCTGCGCTTCATGGGGCCGGGGGCGGCCTATGCCCATATCGCGATGACCCAGGCGATCGCCGATGCCGGGCTTGAGGAGGGCGATATCGTCAACCCGCGCACCGGCCTGGTGGCCGGCTCCGGCGGGCCGTCGACCAGCGCGCTGTTCACCGCGCATCAGACCGTTCTGAAAAGCGGCGCGACCAAGCGGATCGGGCCCTTCGCGGTGCCCAAGTGCATGTCCTCCACGATCTCGGCGAACCTGTCGACGGCATTCAAGATCAAGGGCATCAATTATTCGATCACCTCGGCCTGTTCGACCTCGCTGCATTGCATCGGCAATGCCGCCGAGCAGATCATGATGGGCAAGCAGGACGTGATGTTCGCCGGCGGCGGCGAGGAGCTGGACTGGACGCTCAGCTGTCTGTTCGACGCAATGGGCGCGATGTCGTCCAAGTACAACGACACGCCGGAACGCGCCTCCCGCGCCTTCGACGCCGACCGCGACGGGTTCGTGATCTCCGGCGGCGGCGGCATCGTGGTGCTGGAAGAGCTGGAGCACGCCAAGGCCCGCGGCGCCAAGATCTATGCCGAGGTGACGGGTTTTGCCGCCACCTCCGACGGCCATGACATGGTGGCGCCCTCCGGCGAGGGCGGCGAGCGGGCGATGCGGCTGGCGCTGCAGACCCTGCCTCAGGACCGCAAGGTCAGCTATATCAACGCGCATGGCACCTCGACCCCGGTCGGTGACGTGGGCGAGGTCGAGGCCGTCCGCCGTGTCTTCGGCGAGGGCAGCACGCCGCCGATCAGCTCGACCAAATCCATGACCGGCCATGCTCAGGGCGCCGCGGGCGCGCTGGAGGCAATTTTCTGCCTGCTGATGCTCGACAGCGATTTCATCGCCCGGTCGATCAACGTCGAAACGCTGGATCCGGCGCTTGCTCCGGCCGAAATCGCGCTGGAGACGGTGACCGGCGTCGGGCTGGATAGCGTGATGACCAACAGCTTTGGCTTCGGTGGCACCAACGGATCCATGATCCTGTCGAAATTTCACGGGTAATTCAGAACATGTCGAATGCATTGAAGGGCAAACGCGGGTTGATCATGGGCGTCGCCAATGATCGCTCGATCGCGTGGGGCATCGCCAAGGCCATGCACGAGGCCGGGGCGGAGCTTGCCTTCACCTATCAGGGCGAGGCTTTCGGCAAGCGGCTGGAGCCGCTGGCGGCGCAGGTCGGATCGGATTTCATGGTCGATGTGGACGTGACCGACGATGCCTCGCTGGAGGCCGCTTTTGCGGCGCTGGCCGATCGCTGGCCAAGCATCGACTTCCTGGTGCACGCGATCGCCTATTCCGACAAATCGGAACTGACCGGGCGAATCCTGAATACCAGCCGTGCGAACTTCAAGAACTCGATGGACATCAGCGCCTATTCCTTCATCGAGGTCGCCCGCAGGGCGCATCCGCTGATGAAGGACAACGGCGGCACGCTGATCACGCTGACCTATCAGGGGTCCACCCGCGTGGTGCCGAATTACAACGTGATGGGGGTGGCCAAGGCGGCACTGGAATCGATCACCCGCTATCTGGCCAACGATCTGGGCCCCGACGGGATCCGCGTCAACGCGATCTCGCCCGGGCCGATGAAGACGCTGGCCGGCGCCGCCATCGGCGGGGCGCGCAAGACCTACAAGTTCACCGACCAGAACGCGCCGCTGGGCTCCAACGCCACGCTAGAGGCGGTGGGCGGCACCGCCGTCTACCTCGCCTCGGAAGCGGGCGCCTTCACCACTGGCGAGATCATCCGCGTCGACGGCGGCTATCATGTGTTGGGCATGCCGCAACCGGAGAACCTGTAAGGGTCTCGGTGAAGACGGGTTAGAATCGGGCGCGCTCGCAGAGCGCGCCTTTTCTTTCCCCCCCTGCCCCGTCCCCGGGCAGAGTGCCGCGTTTCGCGCCTTGTTTCCGGGCTGGCGCCTCTCATCCAAGCGTAGTCAGGGGCAGCTGCTTCCGCTATTTCCCGGCCTGCTCCCGCACCCGTTGCGCCAGGCCTTGCCGGAATGCCTCACCATCGCCGAACTCGGCAAAGCCGCCGTATTCTCCATGCGGGTCCTCGATCCGGCGGGCGTGTTTGATCGGGCACCAATAGGCCTCGGTCCGCGCCGCCACCTCGCGCACGAAACCGATCAGCCCGTTGGCATAGCCGCAATAAACGCAGTTCAGCTTCTGCAACCCGTTCAGATAGGCCAGATGATGGCGGTCGATGGCGATATAATCGCCGCGCCGCGCCTTCTCGATCCCGTAGACCGGAAAGCACACCGCTTGGTAGACTGTCACGAAGAGATCCAGCAACACCAGCGGCACGATCAGCCCGTAGATTACCGGCGCGGTCAGCACCACAAGGGGCCGCGTGCGCGACAGAAAGCTCAGCCAACCTTCGCGCAACTCCCGATGGCGGCGCCGCATATCGGCGTCGAAGACCACCCGCCCGCGCTCCACCCGGTAGCGGAAGGCTGCGCGGCGTTCTTCGATTTCGTCCTGAACCGCCTCCTGCATCTCGCGAAGGCGGTTCAGCAGGTCGTCCAGACGTGTCGGCATAACGGACCCTCCCTATCGCCACGCGCAGTTGATCACAGCGCGCGGCAAAGGGCCATGCCGATGCGGTCGCCCGATCAGACGATCTCGACCAGCTCGATCGCGAAGGTCAGGTCCTGACCCGCCAGCGGGTGATTGGCATCCAGCGTCACGGTCGCGTCGTCGACGGCGACCACGGTCACCGGCACCGCTTGCCCCTCGGGTGTCTGCATCTGCAGCCGGGTGCCGATGTCCAGCGGGATGTCGTCGGGGATGCCTTCGCGCGGGATCGCCTGGCGGGCCTCGGGGTTGACCGGGCCATAGGCCTCTTCACAGGCGACCTCGACGGTCTTCGCCTCGCCCACTGTCATGCCCGGGATCGCGCTGTCGAGGCCGGGAATGATCTGCCCGCCACCGACGGTGAATTCCAGCGGATCGCGTCCCTCGGAACTGTCGAACCGGCTGCCGTCCTTCAGCGTTCCCGTATAATGGATGCGGACCGTGTCTCCGGCTTTTACTGTCGTCATGAATGCTCCGATGTTTCGCGTGAATTGAACCGACCAGCCTAGAGACTGATATTCGGATGTAAACCCGATGGCCCGGAGGGCCCCCACGCGCCCTGTCCGACGGCCAATCACATCGGCGCGGGTGCCGCCCATCTCCCCTTCCCCCCTCGTTCCCGCTGTGCAACTGTGCCGCGAAAGGGGAGAACCACGATGCCAATCACCACCGCTGTTTTCGATGCCTACGGCACGCTTTTCGACGTCGCCGCCGCTGCCCGACAGGCGGCCGCCGAGCCGGCCTTTCCCGCGCTGGCCGATCGCTGGGCCGAGCTGGCCGCTCATTGGCGGCAGAAACAGTTGCAATACAGTTGGTTGCGCGCCGTGGCCCACGCCCACACCGATTTCTGGGAGGTCACCCAGAACGGCCTCGACTGGGCGCTGGAGGCCACCGGCCTCGACGGCGATGCAGAGCTGCGCGCGCGTCTGCTGGCGCTCTACTGGGAACTCGGCGCCTATCCGGAGGTGCCCACGATGCTGGTCGCGCTCAAGGACATGGGGCTGAACACCGCGATCCTGTCGAACGGCTCGCCCGACATGCTGGACGGCGCGGTGCAGTCGGCCGGGGTCGGCGACGTGCTCGACGATGTTCTCTCGGTGGAAAGCGTCGGCGTCTTCAAACCCGATTCGCGGGTCTACGATCTGGTCGGCCAGCGCTTCGGCTGTGCACCGGGCGAGGTGCTGTTCGTCTCCTCCAACGGCTGGGACGCCGCCGCCGCGGCCGGCTACGGTTTCGCCACCGCCTGGGTCAACCGCGCGGGCGAGCCGATGGACCGGCTGCCCTGGCGGCCGGACCATATCCTCTCCGATCTCACAACAATCCCGGACCTGGCAGCAAGACTATGAGCGATTTCATCACCAGCGACGGCATGCGCCTGCACTACACCGACTCCGGTGCGGGCCAGCCGCTGCTGTGCCTGGCGGGGCTCACGCGCAACGGGCTGGATTTCTCGTTCTTGGCGCCGCACGTCGGCGACCTGCGGCTGATCACGCTGGACAGCCGCGGGCGGGGCGCCTCGGACTACGACCCCGATTTCATGAACTACAACGTGCTGCGCGAGACGCGCGACGTGATCGAGTTGCTGGATCATCTGGGTCTCGACAAGGTCTGCGTTCTGGGCACCTCGCGCGGCGGGCTGCTGGCGATGGCGCTGGCCGCCAGCCATCCCGAGCGGCTGACAGGCGTGATCCTGAACGATATCGGCCCGGTGGTGGGCGCGCAGGGGATCGCGCGGATCATGGATTACGTCGGCAAGCCCCCCAAGGCAAAGACACTGGACGCCGCCGCAGCAGATATGCAGGCCGCGATGGAGGCCGAGTTCCCCGGCGTCCCGCTGGAGGTCTGGCGCAAACAGGCGGAGTACCAGTACCGCCCGACCGAGGGCAGGCTGGAACTGCGCTATGATCCGAACCTGCACAAGGCGCTGCTGGAACAGGCCGCGACCGAGGCGACGCCGGATATGTGGATGTTCTTCAAGGCCCTGCGCGATCTGCCGCTGGGGGTGCTGCGGGGCGCCAATTCCGACATCCTCAGCCATGAAACACTGGAAGAGATGCGGCGGCGCCATCCCGGCCTGATCGCCGCTGAGGTGCCCGACCGCGGCCATGTCCCCTTCCTCGACGAACCGCAATCCCTGAGTCTGATCCGCCAAATCCTGGATTCCGCGAAATGAGCACCATCGAAATGATCGAGGCCGCCGCAGGGCGGCTGGCCGGCCACGCACGGCGCACCCCGCTCCTGTCCTCCCCGTTTCTGGACGACATCGCCGGACGCCGCGTTCTGGTGAAACCGGAGTGCCTGCAACACACCGGCAGCTTCAAGTTCCGCGGCGGCTGGTCGGCGGTCTCCGCACTCGACCCGGAAACGCGGGCGCGCGGCGTGATTGCCTTTTCCAGCGGCAACCACGCCCAGGGCGTGGCCAATGCGGCAAAGCTCCACGGGATTCCGGCGGTGATCATCATGCCCTCGGACGCGCCCAGGATGAAGATCGACAATACCCGCGCGCTGGGGGCCGAGGTGGTGCTCTACGACCGCGCCAACGAGGACCGCGACGCGCTCGGCGCCAAACTGGCGGCGGAGCGCGGGCTGACCCTGATCAAACCGTTCGACGATCCGCTGGTGATCGCGGGCCAGGGCACCACCGGGCTGGAGATCGCCGAACAGGCGGTCGAAGAGGGTGTCGGCCAGGCCGACGTCCTGGTGCCCTGCGGCGGCGGCGGGCTGACTGCCGGCATCGCGCTGGCGCTGGAGGCGCACGCGCCCGGTCTGCGTGTGCGGCCGTCAGAGCCAGAAGGATTCGACGATACCGCCCGTTCGCTCGCCTCCAGGCGGATCGAGCGCAACGACCGCCTTTCCGGTTCGCTCTGCGACGCGATCATCACGCCGCAGCCGGGCGAGATCACCTTTCCGATCAACAAACGCCTGTGCGGTCCCGGCCTCGTCGTAACCGAGGACGAGGCGCTGCATGCCATGGCGCTGGCCTTTGCCCGGCTCAAGATCGTGATCGAACCGGGCGGCGCGGTGGCGCTCGCCGCCGCCCTGTTCCGCCCGGAGCAGCTCAGCGGCGATGCGGTGATCGCTGTGGCCTCGGGCGGCAATGTGGATGCGGGCGTGTTCCGCATGGCGCTGGAGAAATTCGCGGAATAGCCCGACTGGCACAGGCCGCGCATCGCCGGGGGTGGCGCCGCCGCCCTTTGCCCCGCCCCGGCAAACCGCTACAAGACGGCAACCGCACCAAGGGGGACAAGGGATGCAGATTGCCGATCTGGGCGACGTCCAGCTTCACTACCGGATCGACGGCCCCCCGGACGGGGCGCCGGTGGTATTCTCCAACTCGCTCGGCACCGATCTGCGGCTGTGGGAGGCGGTGCTGCCGCGCCTGCCGCAGGGGCTGAAATTCATCCGTTACGACATGCGCGGCCACGGGCTCTCTTCCCTGCCCGAGGGGCCTTACGCCATGGGCGCGCTGGTGCGCGATGCCGAGCGGTTGCTGGATCACCTCGAAGTGCGCGATTGCGTCTTTGTCGGCCTCTCCATAGGCGGCATGATTGCGCAGGGGCTGGCGGTCAAACGGCTCGATCAGATCCGCGCGCTGGTGCTGTCCAATACCGGCGCCAAGATCGGCACCAAGCAGATGTGGGAGGACCGCATCGCCCAGATCCGCGCCGGCGGGCTGGAGAGCGCGGCGGACGCCACCATGGAGCGCTGGTTCGGCAAGACCTTCCGGCAAAGTGCCGAGATCGCGCTCTGGCGCAATATGCTCACCCGCCAGCCGCTGGAGGGCTACCTCGGCTGCGCCGCCGCCATCGGCGGCACCGATTTCTACACCCCCACCAGCGGGCTGCGCCTGCCCACGCTGGGAATCGCCGGCGATGCCGACGGCGCCACCCCACCCGATCTGGTACGCGAAACCGTCGATCTGATCCCCGGCTCGCAGTTCCGGCTGATCCGCGGCGCCGGGCACCTGCCCTGCGTCGACCAGCCCGCGGCCTATGCCGCCGCACTCACCGAATTCCTCACCCAGATCGGTCACCTCTGACCGGAAAGGACGACAGATGGCCGATTTCCTGCTGATCCACGGTTCTTGCCACGGCGCATGGTGCTGGCGCGACGTGATACCGGCGCTGGAGGCCCTGGGCCATAACGCCCGGGCCATCGACATGCCGAGCCATGGCGACGATCCGACCCCGGTGGGGGAGGTCACGCTGGCGGGTTGCCGCGACGCGATCCTCGCCGCCAGCCGGCCCGAGACCATCGTTCTCGGCCATTCCTGGGGCGGCTATCCGATCAGCGCGGCGGGGGAGGCCGCGCCGGAGAAGATGCGCGCGCTGATCTACCTCTGCGCCTATGTGCCGGTCTCGGGGCTGTCGATGATCGACATGCGCAAACGCGGCCCGCGACAGCCGCTGCTGCCGGCGGTGCGCCGGGCGGAGGACGGGCTGTCCTATACCTTCGATCCCGAACAGGTGCCCGAGCTGTTCTATCATGACTGCCCGCAAGAGGCGGTGGCCTATGCCATGCCGCGGCTCTGCCCGCAGGCCACCGCGCCGCAGAACACGCCGCTGACACTGAGCGAGAAATGGGAAGGCCTGCCCAAGGCCTATATCCGCTGCGCGGGGGACCGCGCCATCCCGCCGGAATATCAGGCCGAAATGGTGCAGGACTGGCCGCGCGAGCGGGTGTTTTCGCTGCCCACCTCGCATTCGCCGTTCTTTTCGGACCCCAAGGGGCTGGCCGCGCTGGTGGACAGGATTGCCGCAACCCTCTGAGCGCTGCATTCACCCTAATGCACCGCGACAGAGGGCCGCGTTGCGCGCTTTGCTTCCGGAAAAAGGGCCTCGGGACCGACCCGCCTCTGCCCGGCTACCCTAACGGCAACCAAGGCTCTTTCCGCTTCCAGCACCGCCTCCGCGCCGTTAGCGTCTCTGCATTCGTTGCCCCCAGTTTCCGAGCCGCGCTGTGCCCCGCCTGCCCGTCCTGTTCCTGTTGATCACCGTTATGCTCGATGCCATGGGCGTCGGGTTGATCATGCCGGTCATGCCGGATCTGATCCGCGACGTGCAGGGCGGCAGCCTGGCGCAGGCCGCGCTCTGGGGCGGGGTGCTGTCGACCACATTCGCAGTAATGCAGTTCCTGTTCAGCCCCGGATTGGGCAACCTTTCCGATCATTACGGACGCCGCCCGGTCCTGCTGCTGTCGCTGCTGGTGATGGCGCTGGATTACCTGGTGATGGCGCTGGCTGGCTCGATCTGGATCCTGCTCCTGGGCCGGGTCGTCGGCGGCATCACCTCGGCCACCCAGGCCACCGCCAGCGCCTGCATGGCCGATCTCTCGGCGCCAAAGGACAAGGCGGCCAACTTCGGGCTGATCGGCGCCGCCTTCGGCGTGGGCTTCGTTCTCGGCCCGCTGGTCGGTGGCATGCTGGGCGCATGGGGCCCCCGCGCGCCGTTCTTCGCGGCCGCCATCCTGGCGGCGGCAAACCTGGCGTTCGGCCTGCTGGTGCTGCGCGAAACCGTCAAAGACCGCAACCGCCGACCGTTCACCTGGGCCCGCGCCAATCCGCTGCGCGCCTTCCGCGCGGTGTCGGACCTGCCCGGCGTCGGCCCGCTGCTCTGGGTGTTCCTGATCTACTCGGTCGCGCTTTACGTCTACCCGGCGATCTGGGCCTATTTCACACAGGAACGCTTTGGCTGGTCGACGCAGATGATCGGCATCTCGCTGGCAGTCTTCGGGATCACCATGGCGCTGGTCCAGGGCGGGTTGATCCGGGTCGCGCTCTACCGGCTCGGCGACCGGGGTACGGTGATCTGCGGGCTGATCCTCGACCTCATCAGCTTTGGCCTGATCGCCATGGTCACGGACGGGCGGCTGGCGCTGGCCCTCACCCCGATCGCGGCACTGGGTGCGGTGGTCACCCCGGCGCTGCAGGGGATCATGTCGCAACGCGCCTCCGACGATGCCCAGGGCGAGCTTCAGGGCGTGCTGACCAGTGTCCACGCACTGGCGATGATCCTGTCGCCGCTGATGATGACCAGCACCTTCGCCGCCTTTACCGGTGCCGCCGCACCGCTGCACCTGCCCAGCGCGCCCTTCCTGCTGGCCATGGTCCTGCTGGGGGCCGCGCTGACCCTGTTCCTGCGGACGCGGCCTTCCGCGACGTGATCGCGACACCCGGGGTCGGATTCTCGCTTGCCCCGACATCACCGCCGGGCCACGCTGCCGCAAAACGGGGAGAGAACGATGCAAACAATCAAGGCCGCCGTCTGCCATGAGTTCGGCAAACCGCTGCAAATCGAAGAGGTCCTGCTCGCCCCGCCCGCAATGGGCGAGGTCGAGGTCGAGATTGACGCCGTGGCGATCTGCCATTCCGACATCAGCTATGCCGATGGCGGCTTTGGCGGGGTGCTGCCGGCGGTCTACGGGCATGAGGCCGCCGGGCGCATCACCTCCGTGGGCGAGGGCGTGCAGGGCGTCGCGCCGGGCGATCCTGTCTGCGTCACCCTGATCCGCGCCTGCGGCCATTGCGATTCCTGCGGCTCCGGGCGGCCCACCACCTGCGAAACGCCCAAGGGCGGCACCGATCGCCCGCTCCAGACCAGGGACGGCGGCAAGCTGTTCCAGGCGCTGGCCTGCGGCGCCTTCGCCGAAAAGGTCGTGGTCGATCAGAGCCAGGTGGTGAAGATTCCCGAGGATATGGCTATGGACGTCGCCTCGGTCATTTCCTGCGGGGTGATCACCGGGGTCGGCGCGGCCGCACTGGCCGCCGAGATGCGAGTCGGCCAGGACGCGGTGGTGATCGGCGCCGGCGGCGTCGGCCTGAACGCGATCCAGGGCGCCAGGATCGCCGGCGCCCGCCGCATCGTCGCCGTCGACATGCTGGACGAGAAACTGGAGGTCGCCAGGGAATTCGGTGCCACCGATGTGGTTTCGGCCAAAGAGGCCAAGCCGTGGAACACGGTGAAGAGGGTCCTCGGCCGCGGCGCCGATGTTGTGCTGGTCACCGTCGGCGTGGCCGAGGTCTATTCGATGGCGCCGCGCTACCTCGCCGCCGGTGGCAACGTGGTGATGGTCGGCATGCCGCATGGCGACAAGACCGCCGACTATTCGCCGCTGATCATGGCCGACGCGGGCCAGGGGTTCGTCGGCTCCAAGATGGGCAATATGGTGATCAAGCGGGACATCCCCTGGATCATCGACCTCTACAGACAGGGCCGGCTGAAGCTCGACGAACTGATTTCCGGCCGCTGGACGCTGGATCAGATCAACGAGGCGATCGCCGACACCCGCACCGGCGCCGCCCGGCGCAACGTGATCGTCTTCGACCGCTGAGGCCGCCAGCCCGCCCATTGCCTCGAAGGCGGCGCCCCCAAAGGAGGCCCCGGATGAAGCTGACCGACCTCGACATCATCGTCACCGCCCCGCCGGCGCCGGGCTGGGGCGGCCGCTACTGGATCCTGGTGAAACTCACCACCGATACCGGCATTACCGGCTGGGGCGAATGCTATGCCGCCTCCGTCGGCCCCGAGGCGATGACCCATGTGATCCGCGACGTCTTCGCCCGCCACATGGAAGGCGAAAACCCCGAGAACATCGAGCTGATGTTCCGCCGCGCCTATTCCTCGGGCTTCACCCAGCGCCCCGACCTCACCGTGATCGGCGCCTTTTCCGGGCTGGAGATCGCCTGCTGGGATATCCTCGGCAAGGACCGCGACCGGCCGGTCCACGCGCTGATCGGCGGTCGGATGAACGACCGCATCCGCGCCTATACCTATCTCTACCCCCTGCCCCGGCATAACCTGACCGACTTCTGGACCGCCCCGGAGCAGGCCGCCGAAGCCGCCGCCGACTGCGTCGCGCGCGGCTACACGGCGGTTAAATTCGATCCCGCCGGCCCCTACACGCTGCGCGGCGGCCATATGCCGGCGATGTCCGACATCACCGCGTCGGTCGCCTTCTGCAAAGCGGTGCGCGCGGCGGTGGGCGACCGCGCCGATCTGCTGTTCGGCACCCACGGGCAGTTCTCCACCGCCGGGGCGATTCGCCTTGGCCAGGCGCTGGAGCCCTATTCCCCGCTCTGGTTCGAGGAACCGATCCCGCCCGACAATGTTGCAGAAATGGCGCGCGTCGCCCAAACCGTGCGCATTCCCGTCGCCACCGGCGAACGGCTGACCACCAAGGCAGAGTTCGCGGCCGTGCTGCAGGCGGGCGCCGCGGCGATCCTGCAACCGGCCCTGGGCCGCGCCGGCGGCATCTGGGAGATGAAGAAGGTCGCGGCACTCGCAGAGACCTACAACGCGCAAATGGCCCCGCATCTCTATGCCGGGCCGGTGGAATGGGCCGCCAATATCCACCTGGCCGCCTCGATCCCCAATATCCTGATGTGCGAGACCATCGAGACCCCGTTCCACGACGCGCTGATCAAGGGCGCGATCCGGGTCGAAGAGGGCTTCATCACTCCCCCCGAAACCCCCGGCCTCGGCATCGAGGTGGACGAGGATCTGGCCCGCGCCCACCCCTATACCGGCGACGGGCTGCACCTGCAGATGCAGGAGGCGCCCTGCGATTACGTGAACGGAAATGCCTTCCAGGGCGGGGCCCCTGCAACGGAGGGGTGACTTGACCAGAAAAACTGAGCCATTATGTCCTTGGAAACGCTTTTCGAGGTTGTTCGTCTCTTGCCTGTCCAGACCATACCGAAACTCCCCCCCGAAACGCCCGGCGATATGGCCGCGCGCGCCAATGACGCCGCCTCGTTCCTGAAAACGCTGGCCCACGAGGGCCGGCTGATGATCCTGTGTCATCTGGGAACCGGCGAGAAATCGGTGGGCGAGCTTGAGGATCTGCTGAACATCCGCCAGGCGGCGGTCAGCCAGATGCTGGCCCGGTTGCGCGACGAGGGGCTGGTCTCCACCCGGCGCGACGGCAAAACGATCTATTACGCGCTGGCCGACGCCAACACCGAGCAGGTGATCGAACTGCTCTATTCCCTGTTCTGCGGCAAGGAAAAGCCCGGCAGCCAAGGCTGACCGGGCCTAGTCCCTGCGCGCCGCTCAGTCGTCGGCGCGCACCGCTTGCGTCTGTACCCCCAGCCCGGCAATCTCCGCCCGGACCCGGTCGCCCGGTTTCAGATAGACCGGCTGCGGCTTGATCCCCATGCCGACGCCCGGCGGCGTGCCGGTGGCGATCACGTCCCCCGGGTGCAGCGTCATCATCTGCGACAGATGCGAAATGATCTGTGCCACCGAGAAAACCATCGTGGCGGTGCTGCCCGCCTGCATCCGCTGGCCGTTCACATCGAGGCTCAGCTCCAGCGCCTGCGGATCGGCCACCTCGTCGCGGGTCACCAGCCAGGGGCCGATCGGGCCGAAGCTGTCGCAGGATTTGCCCTTGGTCCACTGCCCCGACAGCTTGGTCTGGTAGTCGCGCTCCGACACGTCATCGACGACGCAATAGCCCGCTACGTAGTCCAGCGCCTCGGCCTCGGAAACGTATTTGGCGGGCTTGCCGATCACCACGCCCAGCTCGACCTCCCAATCCACCGCCTGCGCGCCGCGCGGGATCACGATATCGTCGTCGGGTCCGGCAAGCGCCGAGGTCGCCTTCATGAACAGGATCGGATGCTCCGGCAGCGCCATCCCCGCCTCTTCGGCGTGGTCGGAGTAATTCAGCCCGATGCACATAAATTTGCCCACCCCGCCGACGCAGGGCGCGAGCCGCGGCGCGCCCTCGACCGGCGGCAGACTTTCGGGATCGAGCGCCGCCAGCCGTGCCAGCGCCTCATCCCCCAGCACCGCCCCGGTGATATCGGCCACCTCGCCCGCCAGCGACCGGATCTGTCCGCCCGCATCCAGCATCCCCGGCCGGATCTCTCCGCCCTCGTAATAGCGCAGCAGTTTCATCGCATTCTCCCTTTGCCTGTCCTTCGATCCCGCGGCCTGGCATTGCCCGCAGCGCGGCTGCCTCTCCTGCGCGCCGATCCTTTTCTGTCCAAGAAATACTTCGGCCGGAGGCACGGTGTCGCCATAGGCGACGCCATTTCCAAGCGCAACCGGTGGCATCAATTCGACACGTATCCCGCCACGACCTGCAACAGCTTGAAGGCGGTGGAGGCGTCATTCTCGACCACCGCCAGGAATTCCTCCTCGCCGATCCGCAGGCAGGTCAGCTCGGTCTCGGCCACCATGGCCAGCGCGCGCGGCTCCTTGCGGATCAACCCCAGTTCGCCCACCAGCGTGCCCGGTCCCACCTTGGCGATCAGCTGGTCCTCTGCGCCCTCCTGCGGCAGGTACAGCCCGGCCTCGCCCTCGATCACCATATAGGCACCGTCCTTGGGCTGATCGCCCTTGAGGAACACCACCTCGCCCGCGGCCGCCTGATACCAGCGCGCACCGAAAGCCAGCAGCCGCAGCTGCTTGCGGTTGAGGCCAGAGAACAGCGGTGTCTGCTCAAGCGCCCGCACCTTGCGCGCCAGATCGGCGCTGGCGCCGCCGCCCTCTTCGCCCTCTTCGCCCACCTCTTCGCTGACCAGACGGCCCTGGCGCAGCTCCAGAAACAGGTCGAAGACGCTGTCGTTCTCAAAGCTCTCGTTGATGTAGATCAGCGTCGTCTCCGGCAGCAGTTCGCGCAGGTTGCGGAACACCGCCTCCTGCGTTTTCATGTCGTAGCTGGCCAGCGCCTGATCCAGGATCAGGATATCGGGCCGCTTGATCGTGGCCCGGCTGAATGCCAGCGGCTCGGCAAACACCGCCGGCAGGTTCTGCCCGCCCAGCGCGATCGGCACGTCGTAGATCAACTCGATCACCAGATCCTGCGCACCGCTTTCCTCCAACACGCCGGCCACAACCTTGCGCAGCTCATCCGCCTTGCTGCCCGCGGCATCGGAGATCTTGCCGAACAGAGCGTTCTCCAGCACCGTCAGCCCGGGCGCGAAGGCCTCCATCTCCAGCGGCTCGAACAGATCGCCCAGGCTCTGCTGCAGCTCATGCGCATGGCCCGCGCGCAGCTCCAGGATCCGCGCCTTCAGTTCATCGGAAAACGCCGGGCCGATCTGTTCCGCCGAGATCCGGAATGGCACCATGAACAGCAGCGCCATATCGTCGCCGCTCAGCCCACCAATGCCGCCGCCGCGGGTCTTTTCCACCAGCTCAACCGCAGTTTCATAGGTATTCGCGTCCAGCCCCAGCTTGCGGAACAGCGGGTGATCGGTGCCGTCCAGACCGAAGATCTGGCGCAGCATGTCGATCACGTCGCGGGTCAGATCCAGCAGCGTCTCGACCAGGCCCAGCGCGCGCATCTGCGCCATGAAATCGGCCTGCCCGGCCAGTAGATCGCGGGTGATCGGCCGGCGCGGCGTGGCAAACAACAGGTTCTCGCCCACCGGCAGCGCCGGGTTGTAGAGGTCGGGCTTGCAGAAAAACGCGTATTGCCGCAGCCCCGCGTCTCTCACCGCCTGCTGCACCCTCGACCGCAGTTCGACCAGTTTCGCGGCCAACTGCGGATGTTTGTCCGCGTCGAATTTCTGCTCCAGCCCGCGCCGGAACAGCGCCGAGCCCGAGCCCATCCCCTGCACCAGCCGCACCCACCAGGCGCGCAACGCCTCCGCATCGTCCAGCCCGGCCAGCCCCGGGTCGAGCCATTCGGCATCGAAGGGGTCGGCGCTGTTTCCCGCGCGCAACGCCTCGGCAAAATGCACCGCGTCGCGGCCCTCCGATTGCGGCCGCATCCGCAACGGCATCATCACATTGTCGCCGAAGCTGCCCTGAAACATCACCGGCCGCGACGAGGCATGACCGATCCGCGCCGCGATCACCGCCTGATGCAGCCCGCACAGGTCGTGCCCGCCGATCCGCACCCGGCCGCTGCTGGGCAGCAATTCGCGCGTCAGCAGTTCCGACAGCGCCCTGCGGTCCTCCTCGCTGGGGGCGGCGATGCCGATCACCTTGCCGCCGGGCAGCGTGGCGCTGAGATCATCGAGCACCATGTTGCCGTCGGCATCGCAGACCGTCACCCGGTCCAGCTCGATGTCGCCGGTCAGCCGTGGCATCTCGTCCGGTTCGCCGTCAAACAGGCTCTCGTCCACCATCCCCGGCGGGGCAAAGCGTTCGGTGATCACCTCCCAGCGCAGCGACATGTCCTGGGTCTGGTTGTAATAGGTCAGCAGCTCCTTCCAGGGGCTCGACAGGTCCTTGTAGGCCGCCAGCGCCGCCACCAGCGCCCCCAGCGACACCGCCCCCTGGATCACCAGGTAGCCGCCGATGGAAAAGAAGAAGAACGGCGTAAGCTGGCCGATGAAGTTGTTGAGGAACTTCATGAAAAACTTCTTCTGGTAGATGTCGAAGCGGATGTCGAACAACCGTCCCAGCTGATCGGTGATCGCCGCCATCCGGTAGCGCCAGCCGCCGTTCACCCGCAGCGCGCTGGCGCCCGCGGCACTCTCGCCGATGGCGGCGGCCAGCACACGGACCTCCTGAATGCGCTTCTTGTTCAGCAGGTTGATCTGCCGCTGCAGCTTGGGGATCAGCCAGCCCTGCAGCGGGATCAGCGCCACGGCGGCCAGCCCGAACCAGAAGCTTTGCAGAAACAGGAACCCCAGGATGGTAACCATCTGCCCCGCCTGCAGCACCGGCTGGCTGATCGCATCGCCCATCAGCCCGCCCATCGGTTCGCTCTCGGCGGTGACCATCGACACCAGTTCGCCCTGGCTGACGCGCTCGAAATAGGGCTGCGGAAACCGCAGGATGCGCGCGATCAGCTGATAGCGGAACCGCCGCAGCATCCGTTCCGACAGCACCCCCTTCATCGTGTTGATCCGCATCTTCAGCAGACCGTGCGCCAGCACCGCCAGCAGGAACGCGATGCACAGGATACCGAGGAAGGTGACCTGTTCGAAGGTCACACCGTAATAGGTAATGACCCCGCTTTGTGACCCGATGGCGTCGTTGATGATCCGCTTGGGCAGTTCCAGCGTCAGGTAAAGCATCGGGAACAGCGTCGCGGTGACGAGCAACAGGATGAGTTGGTCGCGCTTCGAGTATTTCCAGATGAAGCGGAAAAGCGAGGGTTCTATGGCAACGATCCCGGAACGAGGGGTGATGGGCACAATTGACCTTGGCGTCACGATAGGAGGCACAGCCAGATGTGACAAGCCACCGCACCCGGAGCTGGCCGCCGCATCCAGACAATTGCAGCGCCGGAGCGAAACCCGTAGGCTCTACCAACAACCCAACCGGGGGACCTGCCCTTGACCGGAACCATCGGCACGCTTCTGATCCTGTTCTGCCTTTTGCAGATCAAGCATATGTTTGCCGATTTCTATCTGCAGACACCGCGCATGCTGTCGGGACGCAACGAGTACTGGCATGTGGGCCGCGCCCAACACGCCGGGGTGCATGCGCTGGGGTCCATCATTGTCTTCGTCCTGATCGGCGCACCGGTGCTCTTCACCCTGGCGGTGGCGGCGGCGGAGTGGCTGGTGCATTTCCACATCGACTACTGGAAAGGGCGGCAGTGCGACAAGAAGGCGCTCGATCCCTCCAAGGCCGCCTTCTGGCGCGCCACGGGCGCGGACCAGGCGATGCACCAGCTGACCTATGTGGCGATGGCCTGGGCCTGGGTTGAATTCGCGGCATAACGTGGGCGCACCACAGAGGGCAGCGCCTGTCCGTCACGCCGGAGGCCTGCCGAAAATAAGACGGCGCAGCTTTGGTGCGACGGGGCGGCCTGGCGCTACCCGGCGTTGCGCGCCTTGAGACCGCGCTAAGACACCCCTTCAACCCGCCGTGGCGCAAAAGCCGGCACCGGCGCCGCGTAGCCCTTGAGCGGGATCGGCTCCAGAGCATCGAACCCGATGCTCTCCACCCCGTCGGCGGCCTCCCGTGTCGCCCGGTCGACCAGAACCTGTCCCGGCGCCGCCTTGGAGCAGAGCCGTGCCGACAGGTTCACGGTGGAGCCCAGCACGGTGAAATCCATCCGCGCCTTCGCCCCCATCGCGCCCATCACCACCTCGCCCGAGGCCACGCCGATGCCCACATGCAGGTTGTAGTCGGGGTATTCCTCCAGCAACCGCGCCATCGCCCCAGTGATCTCCACCGCGCATTCGACGGCGCGCCGCTCCATCTCCCCGCCTTCGAACACCGCGACCAGCGCGTCGCCGACGAATTTGTCGACATCGCCGCCGAACCTCTCGACGATCTCGGTCTGCACGTCGAAATAGCGGTTCAGCGCCTCGATCACCACCTCGGGCGGCACCCGTTCGGAGAACTCGGTATAGCCGCGGATATCGGTGAAGATCACCGACACCCGCCGCCGCTCGCCGCCCCGATGCATTCCCTTCTCATGCGCGCCCTGGATCGCCGAGACGGTCCCGCGCGAGACGAATTTCATCAGCTCCAGCCGCTCGCCCAGCTCGCCGATCATCCGGTTGAAGCGGGCCGCCAGATCGCCGATCTCGTCGCGCGCCCGCACCCCCTCGACCCGGGCGGCGAAATCGCCCTCCCCCACCCGCTCGGCCACCGCGCCGATTTTCAGGATCGGGCGGGTCAGCTGCCGGGCAAACACCAACGCACCTATGCCTGCGATACTGAACCCCACCAGCCCCACGATCAGGATCTGCCGGGTGATCGCATTGACCACCGCATAGGCGCTGCCCTCGCTCAACTCGGTGATCACCGCCCAGGGAAACCAGTCGGGAAAGGCATAAGCGCCCAGCATCGCGGTGCCGTCGGGCCGCACATAAGGCTCCAGCGCATCGGCCCGGGCGCCCGCGACGATCAGCGGCATGGCTGTCGCCACGATCTGCCGGTCGGTCAGCAGCTCCGGCTGATCCCCCAGCACCCGCCGCCCGGCCTGATCGACCACGGTGATCTCGCCCCGCTGTGCAAACGGATGGCGGCGCACCATCGCGCCCAGCACCGACAGGTCGATCTTTGCCGCCATGGTCACCTGCCGCCCGGCAATCGTGGTGTTCAGCGGCAGCGCCAGCGTTGCGATCCAGTCGCCGGTCTCCTCCAGCCGGCCGATCACCGGGCGACCGAACTGGCCGGTGCCCTCAATCGCCTTGATCAGATCGGCGGGCGTCGACAGCACCTTCACCGGGTCCAGCCCGGCCTCGGCCAGCCGTCCTGCAAACCCCTCGTTGGTCACCAGGATCGGCAGGTCCGATCCCTGCACCGACAGTTGCAGCGCCACCACCTGCGGCAGCTCCTCCAGCCCCAGCGTCAGCAGCGAGACCTTCTGCGGCACCCCCAGCTCGGCGCTGTCGATACCGTTGCGGATCACCATCAGCGGCGTCAGCCAGCGGCCCTGAAAGGTGGCGTCGAAGGCGCCGCGCAGCTCTGCCGCGACGGTGTTCAGATCCTCGTTCGCCGCGCTCTTCAGCTCGTCGCGGGTCAGCTGCGTCAGATTCTGGCCCACCATCGCCAGCGGCGCCACCGCCAGCAGCGCCGCGAAGACAAAGAACTTGAGGCGCAGCGGAAACCGCATCGGTCCGCTACTCCCCACGTGGCCGCGCCGTGATCACCGCCGTGTCCCGCGCCACCCCGCAGGCCAGCCCGGTGGTATCGCGCGCCTCCACCGTCACCGTGTAGGTGCCCGGCGCGCCGTAGCCATGCCGCGCCACCGCGCCCGAGGCCCCGGCGCCATCGCCGAACTGCCAGCTCAGCCGCAGCCCCTGTCCATCCGGGTCGGTCGCGCCGCCGGCGTCAAAGCGCACCACGTCATGCGCGGCGCCCACCGGCATCGTTCGGTCCGGCCCCGCATCCACCACCGGCGGCGCGTTGACCAGAATGCGGGCGGTATCGCTGCCGGTATCGCAGCCCTCCGCCCCGCTGTCGTCGCGCACGGTCAGCCTCACGTCCAGAGCGCCCGGCGCGTCAAAGCTGCGCTCGACCCGCGCGCCCTGCAGGGTCACCCCGTCGCTGAACGTCCAGTCATAACCGGTGAGCTTGCCGTCCAGATCGGCCGAGGACCCGGCGTCGAAGACCACCACGTCGCCCGGGCAAACCACCCGGTCAGGCCCGGCCAGCGCCGAGGGGGCCGCGTTGACCCGCACGTAGAGCTCCTCGGTATTCCGGCTGCTCAGCAGCCCCGCACCGTCGTCCATCGTCACCTGCAGCGGGAACAGCCCCGGGCGGTCGAACGCATGACGCAGCTCCGCCCCGTCGGTGGCGGAACCATTGCCGAACTCCCAGCGCACGGCTTGCCCCGGTGCCGCATCGACGGCCCAGACCAGCGGGTCCGACGGACAGACCTGCCCGGGCATAGCCAGCCCCGCCACCGGCGCCGGCTGCACCGTGATCTGCCGGGTCACCGTCGCGCTGCTGTTCTCCACGCCGGCATCGTCGCGCAGGGTCAGACGCAGCTCGTAGGTGCCCGGGCTGTCATAGCGGTGCGCAGCCTGCACGCCGCTGGCCGTCGCGCCATCGCCGAAGTCCCAGTCATAGCCGGTGATCGCCCCGTCGCTGTCCGACGACCCGCTTGCGTCGAACCGCGCCGCCTGCCCCACCGCCAGAACCTCGGGCCCGTCGACCCGCGGCTCCGGCGCGGCATTGACCACCACGCGCCGCACCGTCTCCAGCGCGCCGCAACCCTCGCTGCCGCCGCTCAGCTCGGTCCGCAGCACCACGGTGTAGACGCCGGGCTGCTCCCAGACATGGGCAACCTCGGCCCCTTCGACGGTGGCGCCGTCGCCAAACTCCCAATGGAACCGCTCCGGCGCGCCGCCGCCGGCCTCATCCACCCCGGCTGAGAATTCTGCCGCGCCACCCGCCGCCGCCCGGTCGGGCCCGTTCAGCACCAGTTTCGGCGCCGGCAGAACCTCCACCTGCGCGGTATCGGTATCCAGCGGGCTGCACGCGCCCCGCGCCTCGCCGGTGATGGTCAGCGTCACCGTGTATTTTCCGGGCCGGGTAAACACATGCTCCGGCGTGTCACCGCTGCCGGTACCGCCGTCGCCGAAGGTCCAGCTAAAGGCATTCACCGCCCCGTCCGCATCGGTCGATCCCGACCCGTCGAACCGCACCTTGGTATTGGCGCAGACCTTCAGGTCGTCTCCCGCATCGGCGATCGGCCCCTCGCGCACCAGCGCCGCGATCCGGTCCAGATCGGTGCCATACTCGGTGCCGGTCTCATTCCGCACCTTCAGGGTGACCGGATAGACCCCCGGCAACTCATAGGTCTTGGTCGGGTTGATCAGGTCAGAGGTGGTGCCATCGCCGAAATCCCAGGAATAGAGCAGCAGCCCGCCATCGGGATCGACACTGTCGGAGGCGTCGAACAGGATCGGCTCGCCGGAGCAGACATCGCGATTACCCCCCGCATCCGCCAAGGGCCGCGCCCGGATGGTGACCGAAGTCGCATCAATGGACCGCGCATTGGCCAGCCCGGTGCCGTCATCCACCTGCAGCGTAACCGGATAAACCCCCGGCCGGGCATAGACATGGGTGACCTGCGCCCCGGACACGGGCGGCGCGCCGTCGCCGAAATCCCAGCGGTGGATCAGCGCATCGCCATCGGCATCCGATGACCCGGTGCCGTCGAACTCCACATAAAGCCGTTCGGAGGTTATCGCCGGGCCGGCCTCCGCCTGCGGCGCGTGATTGACCCGGATCGTCACATCGTCGCGCGCGGTGCCGTTGGAAACACCGCTGTCATCGGTGACGATCAGCTGCGCCGACCACACGCCGGGCGTGACATAGGCGCGCTCGACCCGCGGCGCATCGAGCGGCTGGCCCAGATCGTCGAACGCCCAGCGGTAGCCCACCAGGTGCCCGTCGGGATCAAACGACTGCCCCGCGTCGAACACAACGCTGTCGCCCGGCGCGATCAGCAGATCGGTGCCCGCCACCGCCACCGGCGGGGCGTTCACGGTGATCAGCACCTCCGCCTCGTCCTGCGCCGCGCCACCGCGGAAATTATCCGACACCGTCAGACCGACCCGCTTCAACCCCGGTGTGTCGAAGGCATGCGCGACCCGCAGCCCCTCTTTCTCGCCGCCATCCGGGAAGCGCCAGAGATAGCCCGCAATCGCCCCGTCCGGATCGAGCGAGGCGCGACCCGACAACACGAACTCCTCCCCCGGCGCCACCACCTGCGGCGGACCGGCATCGGCAATCGGCGTGGCATTGATCACCACCCGCATGGTGTCGCGGTCCACGTTCAGCGGCGCGCCGCTGTCGTCGCGCACCACCAGTGCCACCTCATAGATGCCCGGGCGTTCATAGGCATGGTCGACCTGCCGCCCCGCGCCCGTGGCGCCATCGCCGAAATCCCATTCCCAGCTGATCACGTTACCGTCGCTGTCGGTCGAGCCGCCGCCGTCGAAACTCACCACGCTGGCGGTCACGAACTGATCCGCCCCGGCATCGGCGACCGGCGCCGCATCCACCCGCACCACGCGCGACACGCTCTGCAGCGCCGAGCCGGTGCCGCTGTCGTCGATCACCGTCAGCGTCACGGTGAATTCACCGGCCCGGGTCCAGGCATAGTTCACCACCTGCCCCTCGCCCGTGGCCCCGTCGCCGAAATCCCAGATGTAGGACAGGATCTGCCCGTCCGCGTCGGTCGAGGCGGCGCCGTCCATCACGGCCAGCTCCGACACCGCCACCGGGCGGTCGGGGATGGAAAAGCGCGGCTCCGGCGGGGCGTTCACCGCCACCGTCATCCAGTCCTGCGCCGTGCCGTTGGCCACGCCGCTGTCGTCGGTAATCCGCAGTACCACGTTATAGCTGCCCGAGCCGGCATAGGCGTGGGTGACCGTCTCGCCCTCCAGCACCGTGCCATCGCCCATATCCCAGACGTAATCGTCCACCAGCCCGTCGACGTCGTAACTCGCCCCGGCGCCGAAGATCACCGGCTGGCCCACAACCGCCTGCTGATCGGTCCCGGCCTCCGCCACGGGGGCGAAGTTCACCACCACGCGCCGCGTCTGGACCCCGAAGTTACAGGGGTGATCCACCCCGTCCTCAACCCGCAGCACCGCGCGGTATTGCCCCGGCACGGCATAGACATGGCTGGCGCGTGCGCCCTCGGCCACCACCCCGTCGCCGAAACTCCAGCGATAGCGGGTGATCGGACTGTCGGAAGGTTGCGAGGCGCTGCCGTCAAAGGCCACCGCCGTCCCCGGCGCCACCACGATATCGGCGCCCGGCACCGCAATCGGCGCGTCGCGCACATGCACCGGCAGCTCCAGCGCCGCGCCGCGGCCGGGCCGAGTGCCCGCCTGCACCACCTCCAACCGCGCGGTATAACGGCCGGGGGCCTCGTAGCGATAGGCGATCACCGCCTCGTCCGAGCTGTTGCCGTCGCCGAAATCCCACAAGAACGACAGCGGCGCCCCGCCGCCTGACCCGCTGCCATCGAAGGCAACCGAGCGGCAATCTGCCAAGGGCCGGGCCGTGGCCAGAGCGCTCGGGCGCGCGGGCTCCGGCCCCCGCACCGGCGGCATCTGCAAGGCCACAGGTTTGCCGGCACCATCGAACACCGCAAGCGTCACGTCATTCGGCGTCTCGAACCCGCCCTGCAGGCTCAGCGCCAGATTGCTGTCGCCGGTCTCGACGATATTGGAGCTCCAGAAATCCTGCCCTGAATTGCGCAGGCCCAGATCCTCGAAATCGGTGACCACGGCCAGATCGCCATTTGCCCCGTCAAAGCTCTGCACCGTCAGCGGCCCGCCCGCATGGCTAAACCCCACCCGCGTCGGCGGGTTGCCCGCCGCCCAGCGCACGGTGGGACGAAAGGCAAAGATCTCCAGCCCCTCGGGCGGTCGGGCGCGGTCGCGCGCCAGGCTCACCCCCAGCGAATAGCTGTTGCCGTCATTGCCCTCGGTGCCCTGGATATCCAGCCGGAAATAGGCGCGGTCGCCCACCACCTCGCCCTGCCGGGCGCGCAGCGCGGTCAGTGTCACCCAGCGGCCGTCGGTGGCCGGATCGTTGCCCCAGCTCTTTTCCTGCAACAGCTTGCCCGGCCCGGCGACCGGCACATAGCCAACCCGCGCCGCCCGGGCGCCATCGGCCACAGGCTCCGGCAGCTCCGCCCCGGTAAAGGCCCCCGCGCCACCGAACAGCCGGAACGTGGTCTCCGAATCCCAGCTGCCGCCATAGATGAAATCGCCGTCGCCCCCCACCTCGGGATCAAACAGGCGCAGATAGACCCGGTCGGCCAGATCGGCGGGCAGGCTGAAAAAGATCTGCTCGCGGTGGTCCACGTCGCCCTCGCGGCTGGCCGCAAGCCGGCCATAGACCACCAGCAGCCCCTCGTCCGCCGCCGGTGCCTGGGCCTGCGCATCCGCTCCGGCCAGCGCAGCCAGCGCCACAAGCGCCGCTCTTCCCATCCGTGCGATCCGCATGATCCGTCCTCCGTCACCGGCGCGCACAAGGGCGGCCGGCCTGTTCCTATTCGAACGCCGCGTTACCGGCGTAATCCTCGATAACCAGCTCAATCAGTTCCAGCGCGCCCGGCTCGGGCGGCAGGCTGGCGCGGCAGATGCCGCCCGCGCTGTCGCAGCGCAGGAAGCCCTCCACCTCGACCCCGTCTATGGCGATGACAAAGGGCGCGGCCTGACGCAGCCCGCTGGCATCCTCCGCCTCGGCCACGATCTCGATCGGTCCGCCGGGCCCCTGGCTGCGGCCCAGTTCGACGCGCAGGATCTCCGGCGGGTCGATGTCGTAGAGCGTGCGCAGGGGCGTCGCCGTCACATTGCCCACCGCGTCGCTCGCCACCAGCTCGAACCCGTTCTCGCCCGGTTCCAGTGTCAGCGACAGATCGAACCGCCCGTCGCGCAACGGCACCTCGGTGCCATCGAGTTCCAGCCGCACCGCATCCCCGGCGGAGCCCGCCAGCCTTACCACCTGCGCGCCTGTCGCCCGCGGCATCGGCAGGTCCAGCGCGATCTGCGGCGGCTGCCGGTCACTCAGCGCGGTGAACTCCAGCGATCCCTCGACCGCGCCGCCCGGCGCCAGCACCTCGATCCGATAGGCGCGCGGCGCCTCCTCCACCGGCACGGTGAAGCCCAATCCGCCATCCACGCCCAGCCGGGTGCGCAGCACCTCCGTGCCCGCCTCGTCGCGCAGCACCACATCGGCGCCCGGCTCGCCGGTGGTCTCGGCCAGCACCGACAGCAGATCGGCCCGCGCCGCCAGCGCGTCCTTCACCCGCGGGATGTCATCGGACAGCGCGATCTCCACCGCCGCCGCCGGACGGTAAACCACGCTCAGGCTGCGGCTGCTGTCATTGCCCGCCGGATCGGTGGCGGTGACGGCGATCTCATTCGCCCCCGGCACCAGCGCCAGGCTGGCCAGGAAACTGCCATCGGCGGCAACCTCCAGCGACGCGCCGTTCAGCCGCAGCTCCGCATCCGGCTCCGAGGCGCCCAGCACCTCCACCTGCGGCGCGGACAGGATGGTGTCGCCGGCCGGCGACAGCAGCGTCAGGAACGGCGGCGTCTGGTCCACCCGCCGGATGAAATCGCGCGGCGTACTCCATTCTCCGGGCAGGCCAAGCTTGTCCAGCGCCGCCACCCGCCAGTGATAGCGCCCCGGCGCCAGCCCCTCGGCCAGATACCCGGTGCCGCGAATCCCCCATTCCGAGACCTTCATCTGGTTGAAGCCGGGATCGGCCGCTACCTCCAGCCAATAGCCATCGGCGCCCTCCTGCGCCTGCCAGCCGAGCGCGGCAGCCGCGGTATAGAGCACCTCCCCCACCGCCGGCGCCGACAGCAGCGGACTGCCCAGCACCTGCGCCCGCTGCGCGCCCTGACCGGTCAGCACCACGCCCTCGTTGCGGCCCACCTCGATGGTCTCGCCCCCGCGCGCGATCTCCAGCCCCGGCGCGTCGTAGTTCACGAACCGCGCGCCGCTCTTGTCGTTCTTGATCCAGAAATCAGAGGAATTGGTGGTGGTCTCCACCCCCGGCACCTCTATCTCGAACGCTGTCTTGTCGGAAAGCTGGTTCAGCAGCGCATAGAAATCCCCCTCCGCCAGCGACACCTTCGTCACCTCGCCCCCGGTCAGCGGGTCCGAGCGCATCCGCTGGATGGTGGCGTTGGAATTGGGATTGAGCCGCAGCCGGCTGAGATCGCGGAAGGTCACCTGGGTGGTGGAGTTCGACAGCGTGCGCAGCCGCTCGTATTCCACCAGAATATCGTCGAGCATCCGGTCCGACCACGCCGGTTCCGCTGGCGCGCGCCCCTCCACCGTCCCCTGCACGTCGGAGACCACCGCCTCCGCCGCGCGATCCCTCTGGGCGATGGAAATCTCCAGCGCCTCCTCGGCATAGCCGGTCGCCTCCCCGGCATAGGAGACCACCTGCCGCCATTCCCCCACCTCCCGGCGCGAGACCGCATTCTCCCGCCGCTCGATGGCCGAACCGATCTCGGTCGGCGCGAAAATCCGCGCCCCCTCTGCGGTGGCCTTCTGGATCGCCTGCAGCGACACCAGCAGCGCGCTGTCGGCGGCAATCACCTGCCCCACGGGCAGCGCAAGTTCGATCCCCGGCACCAGCTCGGCTGGCGAGGCGATATTGTTCAGCGCCAGCACCACCGGCCACAGATCGGGATCGTGCAGGTACTGGCCGACAATGCCACGGATGGTATCGCCTTCGGAAAACCGAACCAGCTCGGGCGGGGCCTCCAGCGGATCGGTCTCCGCCGCTGCCTCTGCGCCGATCAGCGCGGCGCAGGCCACCAAGGCCGCCGGAACACGGCGGCACATATACCCAAAAGAGACCCTGCGCAGCTTCAAGTCTCTGCCCCCCTATGCGGGCCGAACCAACAAAATACTCTAACCGTCGCCCGTATCTTCACGTCGCGTCAGCCGATGAGGCAAGAAAATTCGGGTTAATGAACATTGTACCCGCAACTTTTCGACGATGCTTCGACAACGTTCAAAACCGAAGCGAGACCGTTTCCCTTTTGGAAACAATCCTACCGGGTAACCGGCCGGTTTCGCTTGATCGTGCGCAGCACCACATTGGTCTGGGCGCTATTCACCGCCGGAAGCCGGAACAGGAACCCTTCGAGAAACCGGTTATAGGCGTCGAGGTCCCGGCACAGCACCCGCAGGTGATAATCGGCCTGGCCCGTGGTGGCATAGCATTCCTGCACCTCGGCGCTCGCTTCCACCGCGCGGATGAACTCGACGATCTTGTCCGGATCGTGCCGTGTCAGGTGCACATGCACGATCGCCTCGAACCCCAGCCCCATCTCGCCCGGATTCACCACCGCGCCATAACGCTCGATCACGCCGGCCTCTTCCAGCGCCCGCACCCGCCGCCACAGGGCCGAGGCTGACATGCCCACCGCCTCGGCCAGTTCGGCGTTCGATTTGCGGCAATCCTCCTGCAACAGCTTCAACAGTCGGAAATCGCGTCGATCCAGCTCCATGCGCGCGGCACTCCATTTCGAAAACTGGTAGTTTTCCGAGTAGTCTATCCGAAAATCTGGCAAATACCACGAAATCTGAAACGTTTCTCCAGCCCGCATGGGCCATGATTGTCACTCCATCACATCCGCAGCCACTTCCCTAGAGGAGCCGCCACCATGTCCCGTCCGGAGACCGAGTTTCGCAGCTACCAACTGGACGACCGCTACAACTACACCTCCGGCCGCGTCTTTCTGACCGGAACCCAGGCGCTGGCGCGGATCATGATGGACCAGGCCCGCCGCGACCGCGACGCCGGGCTGAATACCGCGGGCTTCATCTCCGGCTACCGTGGCTCGCCGCTGGGCGGGCTGGACCTGGAACTCTGGCGCGCCCGCAAACGGCTGGAGGAGGACCGCATCACCTTCATGCCGGCGGTGAACGAGGATCTGGGCGCCACCGCCGTCCTCGGCGCGCAACAGGCCAGCCTCGATCCCGCCTGCGAGCACGAGGGCGTCTTCTCCATGTGGTACGGCAAGGGGCCGGGCGTCGACCGCTCGGGCGATGCGCTGAAACACGGCAACGCCTACGGATCCGCGCCCAGGGGCGGCGTGCTGGTGGTGGCGGGCGACGACCACGGCTGCGTCTCCTCCTCCATGCCGCACCAATCGGACGTCGCCTTCATGTCCTGGTTCATGCCCACGCTGAACCCGGCCTCGGTCGAGGATTATCTCGAATACGGCGAATACGGCTTCGCGCTGTCGCGCTATTCCGGCACCTGGGTGGGGTTCAAGGCGATCTCCGAAACCGTGGAATCCGCCCGCTCCGTCCCCTTGCGCCCCGACCGCCGCTTTACCACCCCCGAGATCGACCTGCCGCCCGGCGGGTTGCACGTGCGCCCCTCCGACCTGCCCAGCCCGGAGATCGAGACCCGCATCCAGCACAAGCTGCGCGCCGTCGAAGCCTTCGTCGAGGCAAACCCGATCGACCGCGCCATCTATAACCTCCCCGAGGCGCGCTTCGGCTTCGTCACCACCGGCAAGGGGCACCTTGATCTGATGGAGGCGCTGCGGCTGCTAGGCCTCGACGAGCCCGCCTGCCGCCGGCTGGGCATCGACATCTACAAGGTCGGCATGGTCTGGCCGCTGGCGCGCCGCGACGCGCTGGAGTTCGTGCGCGAAAAGCGCGAGGTGCTGGTGGTCGAGGAGAAACGCGGCATCATCGAGAGCCAGTTCAAGGAATATTTCTACGACTGGCCCGGCCATAAACCGGAGAAGATGGTCGGCAAATACGACAGCCAGGGCAATCCGCTGATCCCCTGGACCGGCGAGCTGGACCCGCTGATGCTGGTCCCCGTCGTCGCCGCCCGGCTCCACCGCTTCTTCCACGAAGAGGGGCTGCCGGACAAGGCCAGGGCCCTCACCGACACCCCGCCGCAACTGCTGAATGTCGAGGGCGCCACCCGCACCCCCTATTTCTGCTCCGGCTGTCCGCACAACACATCGAGCAAGGTGCCCGACGGCTCCAAGGCCGCCAGCGGCATCGGCTGCCATGTGATGGCAAGCTGGATGAACCGCTCCACCGGCGGCTACGCCCAGATGGGCGGCGAGGGGGTGCCCTGGGTCGCGGCCTCCAAATTCAACGGTGGCAAGCATATCTTCCAGAACCTGGGCGAGGGCACCTGGTATCACTCCGGCTCGCTCGCCATCCGCCAGGCGGTCGCGGCGAACACCAACATCACCTACAAGATCCTCTATAACGACGCCGTCGCCATGACCGGCGGCCAGCCGGTGGACGGCCCCGTCAGCGTCGCCGGCATCGCTCAGACCTGCCGCGCCGAGGGGGTGGACCGCATCGCGTTGGTCTCCGACGACATCGGCAAGTTTCACCGCGCGGAGTTCCCCGCCGGCACCAGCTTCCACGACCGCGCCGAACTGGACGCGGTGCAGCGCGAGCTGCGCGAGATCCCCGGCGTGACCGTGCTGATCTACGAACAGACCTGCGCCACCGAAAAACGCCGCCGCCGCAAACGCGGTACCATGGAGGATCCGGCCAAATTCGTCTGGATCAACGATCTGGTCTGCGAGGGTTGCGGCGACTGTTCCATCGCTTCCAACTGTCTCAGCGTCGAGCCGCGCGAAACCCCGCTGGGCCGCAAACGCAAGATCAACCTCAGTTCCTGCAACAAGGATTTCTCCTGCCTGAACGGCTTCTGCCCGAGTTTCGTAGAAATTTCCGGTGGTGCGCGACGGAAATCCGACGGGGCGGCGTTCGACTATCAGGCGCTTGTCGCCTCGCTGCCCGCCCCCGGTTCGTCCCCACTTACGGAACCATATGACCTCCTGGTCACGGGGGTGGGCGGCACCGGCGTCGTTACCGTCGGCGCGCTGATCACCATGGCGGCGCATCTGGAGGGCAAAGGCGCCTCGGTGCTCGATTTCACCGGCTTCGCGCAGAAATTCGGTACCGTACTCAGCTACATCCGCCTGGGCCGCGCGCCGGAGGCGATCAATCAGGTGCGGATCGGTCCCGGCGCAGCGGACGCGGTGATCGGCTGCGATATTGTCGTCAGCTCCGCCCCCAAGGCCAGCGCGCATTACCGCAAGGGCACGAAGACGGTGCTGAACCGCGCAGAGATGCCCACCGGCGATCTGGTGTTGCACCGCGACGCACAGCTCAAGACCGACCAACGCGAACAGGTCATCGCCGGCGCGGTGGGCGAAGACTACCTGTCGGCCATCGACGCCAACGCGGCGGCCGAGAAACTGCTCGGCGACAGCGTCTTTGCCAATGTCATGATGCTGGGCTTTGCCTGGCAGAACGGGCTGGTGCCGGTCAGCCGGCAGGCGCTGGAACAGGCCATCGCGCTGAACGGTGTGCAGGTGGAGAAAAACCGCGACGCCTTCGCCATCGGCCGTCTGCTTGCCGCCGCGCCGGAGACGCTGACCGGGGCTTACCGCGAAGACGAGCAAGCAGAAGAAACCCTCGATCAGATGATCGACCGCCGGGCGGAATTTCTGGAAGGGTACCAAGACGCGGCCTACGCCGATCGCTACCGTACAAAACTGGCCGAATTAAGTACAAAATCCGCGAACCTGCCGGAGGAGTTGCTGCGCACGGCGGCCAAATCCCTGTTCAAACTGATGGCCTACAAGGACGAGTTTGAAGTCGCCCGCCTGATGGCCGACCCGAAATTCGAAGAGGAACTGAACCAACAGTTCGCCGGCGACTTCAAGGTGCACTACCACCTCGCCCCGCCGCTCCTGTCGCGCGGCAAGGACGCCCGCGGACGGCCCCTGAAGCGCCGCTTCGGGCCCTGGATGGGCAAGGGTTTCCGTCTGCTGGCGCGGATGAAAGGCCTGCGAAACACAGCCCTCAACCCCTTCGGCTACCACGAAGAAGCGCGCCTGCATCGCGAGTTGCTGGCATGGTATGAGGCCGCGCTCGACAGGGTCGCCGATACTTATACCCCGGACACCGCAACCGAGTGCGCCGCAATCCTCGAAGCGCCGATGGAAATTCGCGGCTATGGCCCGGTGCGGATGGAAGCGGCGAAAACGGCGCGGGCCGCGGCCGGCGCCGCGCTCCGGCGCCTGAGCTAACGCACCGGAATTCGGCGTAAATTCGCGCTTTCCGGCCGCTTGCGCCGGTGGGCGCGGCTCACAGTGCCGCGCTGGGCCGCGCCTTGATCCGCTCGAACCAGTCCAGCGTCGCCGAATTCTCCTCCGGGATCCGCGTGCGGATCACCCGGGCGAAATCGACGAAGACGAAACCGGTGATATCGGCCAGGGTGAAGGTTTCGCCGGCCAGATAGGGCACCTGCTGCAACCGTTCCTCCAACTGGTCGAAGAACAGCGCCACCCGCGCCCGGCCGCGTTCGGCCAGTTCCGGGATCTGCTCGAAATCCACCGGCCCGGGAATGGCGCGGCCCTTCATATGCGGGTTGGTATTGCGCAGCACCTCGGCGATGGGCAGCCCGCCCTGCTGCTCGACAATAGCATTCCACATCATTACCAGCCCCTTTTCCGCCGGGGTGGTCCCCATCAAGGGCGGTTCCGGAAAGGCGGTCTCCAGGTAGGCGGCAATGCCGAGGTTTTCGGCCAGCACGGTGCCGTCATCGGCGACCAGCACCGGGATCGTGCCGCGCGGGTTGACCGCGAGAAACTCCTGCGAGAGCTGTTCACCCTTGGCGATGGAGATATCGCGGGTCTCGATCTCCAGCCCCTTCTCGGCAATGAACATGCGCGCCCGGCGCGGATTGGGCGCGGTGGAGCAATCGTAGAAAATCATGTGGGTCTCCTCCTGTTGGCGGCAGGATAGACGCGAGCCAGCCGGGCGGTAAGCCCATCACGCGAAGGTGACGGGACGTCCGACGTCTCATTCCGCCCGCTTTATTCCCTGATTTGCCCGGCCGCAGGCCGCGCCGAGACGGGCCTCACCCCAGCGCGCGGCTCACCGCGCGGGCGATCACCCGCTCTTCGTCCGTAGGGATCACCAGCACCTCCACCGGCCCTGTTCCGATGCGGGTGGCATTGGCGGCATTGGCCTCGGCATCGAGACCCAGGCCGAGAAATTCCATCCCCTCGATCACCCGGGCCCGGATCGGCGCGGCATGCTCGCCGATACCGCCGCAGAACACCACGCCGTCCAGCCCGCCCAGTACGGCCGCCATCGCCCCCAGCTCACGCCGGATACGGAAGACGTAGTAATCCACCGCCTCGGCCGCGCGCGGATCGTCGCTGGCCAGCAGCGTGCGCATATCGTGGCTGATCTCCGACAGCCCCTTGAGCCCGCTGTCGTGATAGAGGATGCGCTCGATCTCATCGGCGCCCATCCCCTGCCCCATCAGGTAAAGCAGCACGCCGGGGTCGAGCTGGCCGCAGCGGGTGCCCATCGGCAACCCGTCCAGCGCCGAAAACCCCATGGTGGAGCCCACGCTGTGCCCGTCGCGGATCGCGCACATCGAGGCGCCGTTGCCCAGATGCGCCACCACCACCCGGCCCTTCGCCAGCTCCGGCCAGTCGCGTTTCAGGCAGGAGGTGATGTAATCGTAGCTCAGACCGTGAAACCCATAGCGCCGCACGCCCTGATCATAGAACCGGCGCGGCAGCGCGAAGGCATCGTTGACGAAGGGATGGCCGCGGTGAAAGGCGGTGTCGAAACAGCCCAGCTGCAGCGCCTCGGGAAAGGCCACACGCGCCGCATCCACCGCCGCCAGATTGTGCGGCTGGTGCAGCGGCGCCAGCGGTTCCAGCGCGCGCAACTGGTCGATCACCTCCGCCGTCAGCTCCACCGGATCCCCGAAGGTCTTGCCGCCGTGCACGATGCGGTGGCCAACGCCCGCCACCTTGCGCCCCTCCAGCACCGGCGCCACCGCGCTCAGGATCGCCTGCAGCGCGACGGTATGATCGGCCGGGCCGATCTCCTGCGCCGCCGCGCCCGCCACGGTCAGCCGCGCCAGCGGCCCGAGGTTTTCCACCTGGCCGGAGGTCAGCAGCGGCGGTTCGTCGCCGGTCTCATGCACCCCGAACTTGATCGAGGAGCTGCCGGCATTCAGCGTCAGGATCACACTCATGCGCCCGCCCCCGCCGCATGGGCCGATGCCAGCGCCGCCACCGCGCAGCTTGCCAGCCGCGCCTTGTCGTCATCGGCCCGGCTGGTCAGGATGATCGGGCATTTGGCACCCATCACCACGCCGCCGGCTTCCGCATGAGCAAGGAAAGTCAGCTCCTTGGCCAGCATGTTGCCTGATTCCAGGTTGGGCGCGACCAGGATCTCGGCCCGTCCCGCCACCAGCGAGCGGATGCCCTTGGTCGCCGCCGCGCCAAGGTTGATCGCATTGTCCATCGCCAGCGGCCCGTCCACCAGCCCGCCGGTGATCTGACCACGCTCGGCCATCTTCGACAGCGCCGCGGCATCCAGCGTCGAGGGGATCGCCGGGTTGATCGTCTCCACCGCCGAAAGCACGCCGACCTTGGGTTCTTCCATGCCCAGCGCGTGGGCCAGGTCGATGGCGTTCTGCACGATATCGGCCTTGGTCTGCAGATCCGGGGCGATGTTGATCGCCGCGTCGGTCACCATCAGCAGGTGATCGAGCCCCGGCACATCCATCACGAACACATGGCTCAGCCGCCGCCCGCCCCGGCGCAGGCCGCCATCGCGCTTGACCACCTCGCTCAGCAGAATGTCGGTGTGCAGATGCCCTTTCATCAGCGCTGCGGCCTCCCGCGCCAGCACCATGCGCACCGCTTCCTGCGCGGCCAGCTGGTGGTCGCGCACGTCGACGATGCGATAGGGGGTCAGGTCGATCCCTTCCTCCTGCGCCGCCTCGGCAATCCGTTCTGCATGACCCACCAGAATCGGGTCGATCAGCGTATGTTCGGCGGCCAGGATCGCACCGGCCAGCGCGTCGGCCTTTTCCGGCGCGACCACGGCGGTGGGGATCGCCGGCAGCGGCTCCGCCATCGCCAGCAGCCGGTCGAAATGCACGTGCCGCTGCAAGGTAAGCCCCGGCAGCTCTTCCGGCGAAAAGGTCAGCGGTTTTTCCGGGGCATAGACCTCCGCCTCGCCCTCCAGGATGCGGGTGCCGTCCTCATCCTCGATCCAGGTGTCGAAACACACCAGTCGGTCGGCGCGCTTGTCGGTCAGCCGCACCCGGACGGTCAGCGTGTCGTCCGCATGCGCCCTGCCCAGAAACCGCAGGGTCTGGCTGTGATAAAGCGTCCCCGGCCCCGGCAGGTCGGTGCCCAGCACGGCGGAGATCAGCGAGGCCACCCACATCCCCGGCGCCACCGCCTCCGGCCGGCCATCGCCATCGCCGTCCTCGTCGGGCAGGTGCATCGGGTTCACATTGCCCGAGCTGTTGGCGAAGATGAACAGATCCTCCGCCCGCAGGGTGCGGGTGCGGGCCGCCTCCATGCCGATTTCCAGCTGGTCGAAAGGCACGTTGTGAATGGGCGCTGTGGGCATCGCGGCCGCCTCCTTGTCCTGTTTGATCCGGGCTATCCGCCGGGAGTGACAGAACCGTTAAACCGGCCGCGGGGCGCTACGACAAGGGGGGACGGGGTCACAGGCCCCGATCGGCGCCCGCGACCGGGCGGCGACGGGCATTTTGCGCACCGAAGGCCGCACGCCGACCTTCGCCGGCCTACTTGCGATAGACGAAACAGCGTCCCGGCACCGCGCCGGCGGGCAGTGGCTGCTCTTCCAGCGCGTCGAAATACATCCGGTCCGACGAAACCATCAGCCCGCCCCTGGCCAGCAGCGGCTCGATCAGGGGCGAAACCTTGCGCGCAAAGGCATCGTTCTTGGCCAGGTTGTGCCCGCCCAGATCGGCATGGATCAGGCTGGCGGTGGGGCCGAACCGCTCCAGCGCCTGCGGCAGGGTCTCCATCACGTCGCCGAGGATGGCAAAAGCCTCTTCCGGCCTCGAATCGGGATGCGCGGCGATCTCGCGCTCGAACACATAGATGTCGCGCCCCGCGATCTTTTCGCGCATGTGGTGATAGGTGCGGCCGTTGCCCAGCCCCAGTTCGAACACCGGACCGTCCATCGCGGCGGTCTCGGCAATGGCGTAATCCAGGCAGGCGCGCTGCGACACCATGCGGTCGATGAAAACATCCAGTCGGCTCATGCGGGGGCTCCTTGCGGCAATGCACGCGCCCCTTGTGCCAAATGCCCGGCCCAATGTGTAGCGGCCATTGGCCCACAGGCCGCAAGTTTCCCCGCAATTGGGGTTTGACTAGATGGGCGCCGCCACGCGATGGTATCCGAAAAGCACCTGTGAGGGGGTTAAGAGTTTGCAGCCAAACAAAGATCATTCGGGCGGGCGGCACTGAATGACCCCTCTGCTTTCCGTCGAAAACCTCAGCATCGGCTTCGGTCGGGACGACGCGGTGATCCGCGACGTCAATTTCGCGCTGAACCCGGGCGAGACTTTGGCGCTGGTGGGTGAAAGCGGCTCGGGCAAGACGGTGACCTGCCGCGCGGTGCTGCGTATCCTGCCGCGCAAGGCGCAGATCCGCAGCGGTTCCATCACGCTCAATCGCGGCGGCACCAGCACCGAGCTGACCACGCTGGGCGAACGCCAGATGCGCGATGTGCGCGGCAACCAGGTGTCGATGATCTTTCAGGAGCCGATGCGCTCGCTGTCGCCGCTGCACCGGATCGGCAACCAGGTGAGCGAGGTGCTCTGGCTGCACCGCGGCGCCTCCGACCGCGACGCCAAGCGCCAGGTGCTCGACACCTTCGCGCGGGTCGGTTTCCCCGACCCCGAACGCGCCTACCGCTCCTACCCGTTCGAACTGTCCGGCGGCATGCGCCAGCGGGCGATGATCGCCATGGCGATGGTGGCCAAGCCCGATCTGCTGATCGCGGACGAACCCACCACCGCGCTCGACGTGACCACCCAGGCGCAGGTGCTGGGCCTGATCAAGGAGTTGCAGCGGGAAACCGGCATGGGGCTGATCCTGGTGACCCACGATCTGGGCGTGGTCGCGAATATGGCCGAACAGGTGGTGGTGATGCACCGCGGCCGGGTGATGGAATCCGGCGCCGCCGAACCGGTGCTGCGCGCGCCCGCGCACCCCTATACCAAACAGCTTTTCAACGCCGCCCCCTCGATCCCGGCCGAGGCGCAACCGGTGCCGCCGCTGCCGGACGAGGATCTGATCCTCGAGATGAACGCGGTCTCCAAGACCTACACGATGCGGGCCGGCTCGGGCTGGCAGCCCGATGTTCTGATCCACGCCTGCCGCGGCATCGACCTGAAACTGCCGCGCGGCAAGACGCTGGCCATCGTCGGCGAAAGCGGCTCGGGCAAGACCACTGCGGCGCGCATCGCGCTGGGGGCCGAACTGCCCGACCCCGGCGGCCAGGTGCTGTTCCGCCCGGATCCCGCAGGTACCCCGACCACCGTGAACGCCATGACCCGCGCCCAGCGGACCGCCTTCCAGCGCGAGGCGCAGATGGTGTTCCAGGATCCCTATTCCTCGCTCAGCCCGCGGATGCGGGTGCTCGACGCGCTGACCGAACCGCTGGAAATCCACGGCATCGGCGGCCGCGCCGAACAGCGTGACCGCGCCGCCGCGATGCTGGCCCAGGTCGGGCTGGATCCGGATATGCTGTTGCGCTTCCCGCATGCGTTTTCCGGCGGCCAGCGCCAGCGGCTGTCGATTGCCCGCGCAATGATGCTCGACCCCTCGCTGATCGTCTGCGACGAGCCGACCTCGGCGCTCGACGTTTCGGTGCAGGAGCAGATCCTGACGCTGCTGGAGGATATCCGCGACCGGATGAACCTGAGCTACCTTTTCATCAGCCACGATCTGGCCGTGGTGGCCCGCATCGCCGACGAGGTCGCCGTGATGCGCCAGGGGCTGGTGGTGGAACAGGCGCCGCCCGATACGCTGTTCTACAACCCCAAACATCCTTATACCAAGGCGCTGATCGCCGCCCAGCCGACCCCGGACATCGACCGCCCGATCGACCTGAAACTGGTCGCGCTCGGCGCAGGCTCGCCCGAGAGCTGGCCCGACGCCTTCCGTTTTTCCCCGTCCGCGATCCCCTCGCTGACCGAGCTGGAGCCCGGCCACAAGGTGCGTTGCCATGTCTGAGCCCACCCGCAGAGCCCTGCTGTTGTCTTCGGCGGCCTTCGCCGCCACCGGGCTGCTGCCGCTCGCCGCGGCTGCCCTGCCGCCGCTGCGGGAAGGCAGCTTCTGGATGGACGAGGTCACTTCCGGCGATCTGCCGCCGGTGGCCGAACGCCTGCCCGACGTGCCGCTGGTGGTGGATCTGGAGGCCCGCGGCCGCGCCTTCGGCACCCCCGGCGGCACCCTGCGCACCATGGTCACCCGCAGCAAGGACATCCGCCAGATGGTGGTCTACGGCTATGCGCGGCTGGTTGGGTATGACGAAAACTACAGGCTCACCCCCGACGTGCTGCTGGGCTACGACAACGAGGACAACCGCCGCTTCACCCTGCGCCTGCGCCCGGGCCACAAATGGTCCGACGGCGCGCCTTTCACCTCGGCGGATTTCGCCTATTGGTGGGACGACGTGGCCAACAATCCCGCGCTCAGCCCCGCCGGCCCGCCCGATTTCCTGCGGGTGGACGGGGAGTTGCCGCAGGTCAGCTTCCCCGACGAGACCACCGTGGTCTTTGAATGGAGCGTGCCCAACCCCGGCTTCCTGCAGACGCTGGCCCAGGCCCGACCGCCGTTCATCTTCCGGCCCGCGCATTTCCTCCGGCAATATCATGAAAAATACGCCGACTCCGCCAAGCTGGCCGAAGCGGTCGACGACGCCCGGGTCAAGAGCTGGGCGGCGCTGCACAACAAGCTCGATAATATGTACAAGTTCGACAACAGCGCGCTGCCAACGCTGCAGCCCTGGATGAACGCCACATCGGGCAAGAAGATCCGCCACCTGTTCGTGCGCAACCCCTTCTACCACCGCATCGACAGCCGCGGCGTGCAGCTCCCCTACATCGACGTGGTCGAGATGGAGATCGTCGCCGGCGGGCTGGTCGCGGCCAAGGCCAATGCGGGCGAGACCGATCTGCAGGGCCGGGGGCTGGATTTCCGCGATGTCTCGATCCTGCGCAAGGGCGAGACCGACGGCGGCAACTACCACACCCTGCTCTGGGCCACCGGGGTGGCGTCGCAGATCGCGATCTATCCCAACCTGAACTACAACGACCCGGTCTGGCGCGGAGTTCTGCGCGACGTGCGGGTGCGGCGGGCGCTGTCGCTGGGCATCGACCGCGGCACCATCAACCGCGCGCTCTATTTCAACCTGGCCAAGCCCGGGGCGATGGCAGTGCTACCGAAGAGCCCGTTCTTCGACGAGCGGCACCGCGAGGCCTGGGCCGCCTACGACCCGGATCAGGCCAATGCGCTGCTGGACGAGGCCGGGCTCGACCAGCGCCACGGCGACGGCACGCGGCTGCTGCCCGACGGCCGCCGGATGGAGCTGGTGATCGAGACCGCCGGCGAACGGCAGGAGGTCGAGAACGCGCTACAGATCATCACCGACACCTGGCGCGAAATCGGGGTGCGGCTGGTGATGCGGCCGCTCGACCGCGACATCCTGCGCAACCGCGTGTTCGCCGGCACTTCCATGGCCTCGGTCTGGTACGGCTGGGACAACGGCATCCCGCAGCCCTATACCGCGCCCGACTATGTGGCGCCGCGACAGCAGGAATTCCTCGCCTGGCCGAAATGGGGCCAGTACTACCAGACCGGCGGCGAGGCGGGCGAGCCGCCCGACATGGAACCGGCGCAGCGGCTGATGGAGCTGGCGCACGACTGGGAACGCGCCGCCAGCGACGACGAGCGCAGTGCCGTCTGGCGCGAGATGCTGCAAATCCATGCCGATCAGATCTACGGCATCGGCGTGCTGGCCGAGGCGCCGCAACCCATCGTGGTGAACAACCGACTGCGCAACGTGCCGGAAAAGGGGCTCTGGGCCTGGGATCCGGGGGCGCATTTCGGCGTTCACCGGCCTGATGAATTCTTTTTCGCAGATGACGGCTGACGGGGGCGATACATGCTGATCCTGCGCTACGCGATCTACCGTTTCGCCACCATGCTGCTGACGCTGCTGGTGGTTTCGGTGCTGGTCTTCGTGATCATCAACCTGCCACCGGGCGATTACCTGTCGAACCAGATCGCCGAGTTGCGCGCCAGCGGCCAGGAGGCCGGCGTCGCCAAGGCCGAATTTTTGCGCAAGGAATACGCGCTCGACCGGCCGCTGTGGGAGCAATACATGATCTGGGTCGGTTTCCTGCCCGGCCCGAACGGATTTTCCGGCCTGGTGCAGGGCAATTTCGGCTGGTCCTTCGAGTTTGACCAGCCGGTCTCGGAAATCGTCGGCGAAAGCCTGTGGCTGACCGTGCTGGTCAACCTCGCCGCCGTGCTCTTCGTCTATCTGGTGGCGCTGCCGCTGGGGGTGCTGGCGGCGGCGCGGTCGAAAAGCTGGGTCGATTACACCTCGGCCTTCGTGGGGTATCTGGGGCTGGCCACGCCGAACTTCCTGCTGGCGCTCATCCTGTTCTACTACGGGCACAAGTATTTCAACCTGCCGATCGGCGGCATGATGGACCCTGTTTACGAGGGTCAGCCGATGGGCTGGGACAAGGCCAAGTCGATCCTCATTCACCTGATCGTGCCCACCTTCGTCATCGGCACCTCCGGCGCCTCGGCGATGATGCAGCGGCTGCGCGCCAACATGCTGGACGAACTGGGCAAACCCTATGTGGAGACCGCCATCGCCAAGGGGATGAGCCCGCGGCGGATGCTGACCAAGTACCCCCTGCGGGTGGCCTTCAACCCCTTTGTTGCCGATATCGGCAACCTGCTGCCGGCGATGGTCTCGGGCTCGGTCCTGGTGTCGGTGGTGCTGGGATTGCAGACCATCGGCCCGACCCTGCTGACCGCACTGAAGACGCAGGATCAGTTCCTGTCCGGCTTCGTGCTGATGTTCGTGGCGCTGCTGACGCTGATGGGCACGATGATCTCCGACGTGCTGCTGGTGCTGCTCGATCCGCGGATCCGATACGAGGGGCGTGACGTATGACCCGGTTGCCCGACGGACGCTATGTCGACGACGCCCCGTTCGATCCGGAGGCCAGCATCCGGCACTTGGAGCGGCGCGATCTGGACGCCCCCAACTGGCTGCTGATCTGGCGCAAGTTCCGCCAGCACAAGCTGGGGCTGATCTCCGGTATCTTCCTGCTGCTCAGTTACCTGATGCTGCCGTTTGCCGGCTTCATCGCGCCCTATACTCCGAACCAGCGGCTGTCTGAGCATCTCTATGCCCCGCCGCAGGCCGTGCGCCTGTTTTACGAGGGGGAGTTCATCGGCCCCTTCGTCTATCCCATCGAGGGGATCGCCGATCTGGAAACCTTCCAGTGGAAATTCATCCCCGACAAGACCCGGCCGATGCCGTTGGAGTTCTTCTGCGAGGGGCGCAGCTACCGGCTGGCCGGGCTGATCGAGAGCGACACCCATCTGTTCTGTGCACCGGAGGGGGCGACGATCTTTCTCTGGGGCGCCGACCGGCTGGGGCGCGATGTGTTCAGCCGCATCCTTTACGGCGCACAACTGTCGCTCACCGTGGGGCTGATCGGCATCTCGGTGTCCTTCCTGCTGGGCATCGGCTTCGGCTCCATCGCCGGTTATTTCGGCGGCAAGATCGACTGGGCGATCAACCGGGTGATCGAGATCCTGCGCAGCCTGCCCGAACTTCCGCTGTGGCTGGCGCTGTCGGCGGCGGTGCCGTCGAACTGGGGGCCGGTGTCGGTGTTCTTCATCATCTCGGTGATCCTCGGCATTCTCGACTGGCCGGGGCTGGCGCGCGCGGTGCGGGCCAAGTTCCTGAGCCTGCGGGAAGAGGAATACGTGCGCGCGGCGGAGATGATGGGGGCCAGTTCCGGCCGGGTGATCCGCAAGCACCTGCTGCCCAACTTCATGTCGCACCTGATCGCCTCCGCCACGCTGTCGATCCCGGCGATGATCCTGGGCGAAACCGCGCTGTCCTTCCTCGGCCTCGGGCTGCGCGCCCCGGCGGTGAGCTGGGGGGTGATGCTGAACGACGCCCAGAACCTCGCCTCGATCGAGATCTATCCCTGGACCGCGATCCCGATGCTGCCGATTATCGTGGTGGTGCTGGCCTTCAACTTCCTCGGCGACGGCCTGCGGGACTCGCTGGATCCCTACGAGAGCTGAGGGGTATCCGAGCCTGGCCTCCCCTGCCACCCTCTACCGGTCGTCCCCCGATGAGCCGCCCTCTTCCAGCATCTCCGCGTCGATGGCCGCCTGCACCGCGCCGGCTGCCGCCTGCTTCTGCTGCGGCGTCGCGTCGCCCGCCTGATCCTCGGCCAGCCGCACGGTCACCTCGCGATGGGCGAACTTGATCCCCTCCCGGGCAAACAGCGCGCGAATATCCTCGTAGACCCGCTTGCGCACCAGCCATTGATCACCTGGCTTGGTCATGAACTTGACCCGGATGATCATGGCGCTGTCCTGCATCTCGATCACGCCCTGGGATTTCAGCGGCTGGATGAAATTCTCGCCGATAACCGGGTCCTCCAGCAGCTCCTGCCCCAGCTTCTTGATCAGCTTGCGCACCTTTTCCACATCGGTGTCATAGGTCACCCGCAGCGGCAGCTTCATGATCACCCAGTCGCGGGAATAGTTGCTGAGCACCTTGATCTCGCCGAACGGAATGGTGTGCAGCGCGCCCAGATGGTGGCGCAACTGGAACGACCGGACCGAGATCTTTTCCACCGTCCCCTTCACCTCGCCCAGGTCGATGTATTCGCCCTTGCGAAAGGCGTCGTCGAACAGGAAGAACGCACCGGAGAATATGTCGCGCACCAGCGTCTGCGCACCAAAACCCACGGCAAGGCCCACGACGCCCGCACCGGCGAACAGGGGGCTGACGTTGATCCCCAGCTCCATCAGCGCGATCAGCGCCACCGAGACCACGACGACCGCCAGGATCGCACCCCGGAACAGCGGCAGCAGCGTCGCCAGGCGGCTGGCGCCCGTGGCGCCGCCCTCGTCGCCCAGCTCGGCGCCGTCATCGTCACCGCCTTCTTCGGCGATGCGGCTGTCGATCCAGATCCGGAACAGATGATAGACGATGTAGCCGATGAACAGGATCACGATCACGTCGAGCAGGCTGTCGATCACCGGGTTGGTCATCAGCCGGTTGTCGGTATCCCAGATCAGCACCAGCGCATAGATCCCGGCGACAAAGGCCAGGATGCCCGAGACCCGCCGCGCCAGATCCTCATAGGTGGCAAAGGCATGGCGCGGACGGGGCGGGGCCGCCCTGTCCGGGTCTTCCTCCTCCGCTTCGGCCTCGGCCAGGTCGCGGTTCAGCGCATCGCGCGACCGGGCGCGGGCAAAGTAGTGTTCGATCCCGTAGTTGATCGCGCCATAGACCACGATGATGGCCACGAAACTGGAATAGGCCGCAGCGATCGGCGGGATGCCGGTGGGCTGTTCCAGCACCAGATCGAAGGCCAGCCGCAGCCAGCCATAGATGAAATAGCCGATCATCACCGGCGCCCAGGCGTAGGACACGCTGCGGGTCAGCCAGGGCACCTCCGCCGCCGCGCGCCCGCCGCGGATCGCGTTGGTGATCGCCCGCCCGTTCCACAGCAACAGGGCAATATTGCCCAGCGAGGCGATTAACGTCAGCGCCCCGTACAGCAACGCGTAGACGTTGTAGTTCAGCCCGAAATCCGCAATCCAGGTGCTGAACACGATCGAGGCCACGTTGAAGGTGATCAGCACCGTCGCCCAGTAATACAGCCGTTTGGCATCCCGGTCCGAGAAATGCGGCATCCGATACTGGCCCAGGAACGGCGACAGGATCATCCGCCACAGGTCCGACACCGTGCGCGCGATCACAAAGGTGGCCAGGATCGCCGTGATCGTGAACTGCACCGACAGATCGTCGGGATACCGGATCACCAGCGCGCTCAGGATCAGCGCGATCACCAGAACGCAGAGCGTTCCGATCACACCGGCGGTAAAGCGGAACACCAGGAAGGGCATCTTTTCGAGATAACCCTGCGGAGCCTCCTTCACCCGCGGGATGACGAAGCGGCCGGCGATCTTCGGTCCGTAGACGTAGCGCGCGAACAGAAATCCGAAAAACAGGAACAGCATGTTCCACAACAGCACCTCGACATAGGTCATGATGCGTCCGTCAGGGCTGGTGGCGCGCAGGATATAGGCAACCTCGTTCAGTGAATTGGGCAGCGCGTTCAGCCGCTGCCGCAGGGTCTGGCGGAATCTCTTGACCTGCGCCTGCCCCTTCATCATGGCAGAGGCGCCTTCCATCATCCCGTCTTCTGCCGCGCCCTCCTCCGATCCGCCGGTGCCGGGCGCGGAGCCGAGCACTTCGCCGCCGCCATCCACCACAACGACGCTGACGCCGGCCTCGGCCGCCTGTTTCAGCGCCTCCGCCAGCTTGTCCGCCGGTTGCCCCCCCGCCGCCTCGCCATCAGAGGCGGTGGCGCCGGTGCCAAGCGACAGCAACGATTGCGCCTGTCCCGCCATCGGCAGAAGAAGACACAGCCAGAGGCTCAGAAGCAGGCGAAACAGCGTCTTGGTCATAGGCTCCGGCCCCTGCGCGATGCGTTTCCGGCAGGCTACAAGACGCCTGTGACCAAGGCAAATCCGCATCCTTCCCCGCGCACGCCCCGCCGCGCGCCCGGATGCCTGCGCCACAGAAACCTGTTTGCATTCGGGACCGATTTCACTAGTAGGTTCTTGACCGCAACCGCCATGAGGCGCCAGCGGAAGAGCGGCCCGCTCGGGCGAACGAATGAAAGGCGAGCGATGGCCAAGCCAGCCAATCAGGACAGGATCGCGGTGCTGGGGCTGGGCTATGTCGGGCTGCCGCTGGCGGTGGCGCTGGCACGGGCCGGTTTCGACACCCTGGGCTTCGACACTGACAGCACCCATATCGCGGCATTGCAGGGCGGTCACGACCGCAACGGCGAGGTCTCCGAAGCCTCGCTCGCCGGCGCCGGAACACGGTTTTCCGATGATGCCGCCGATCTGGCCGGCTGCACCAGCTTTATCATCGCCGTGCCGACCCCGATCACCGACGCCAAGACCCCGGACCTGGAGCCGCTGCGCGCCGCCTGCCGCGCCATCGCGCCGCATCTGGCGCCCGGCGCTCTGGTGGTGGTGGAAAGCACCGTCTACCCCGGCGTCACCGAAGAGGTCTGTGGCCCGGTGCTGGCCGCGGCCAGCGGGCTGCGGCTCTACGACGACATCAAGCTCGCCTATTCGCCGGAGCGGGTGAACCCCGGCGATGCGGAACATTCGCTGGAAAACGTGGTCAAGATCATCTCGGCCCAGGACGACGAGACGCTCGACCGGGTCGAGGCGCTCTATGCCCCGGTGGTCAAGGCTGGGCTGCACCGGGCCAGCTCGATCATGACCGCAGAGGCCGCCAAGGTGATCGAAAACACCCAGCGCGATCTGAATATCGCGCTGGTCAACGAGTTTTCTCTGATCTTCTCCCGCCTCGGCCTCGACACGCTGGAGGTGCTGGAGGCCGCCGGCACCAAGTGGAACTTCCTGCCGTTCAAACCCGGCCTCGTCGGCGGCCACTGCATCGGCGTCGATCCCTATTACCTGACCTACCGCGCCGAACAGCTGGGCTATCACCCGGAGGTGATCCTCGCCGGCCGCCGCATCAACGACCAGATGGGCAAGCACGTCACCCATGAGCTGATCAAGGCGCTGTTGGCGCGCGGCATCAACCTGAGCGGGGCCCGGGTGCTGGTGCTGGGCTTCACCTTCAAGGAAAACTGCGCCGACACCCGCAACACCCGCGTCGCCGACATCGTGTCCGAACTGGAGGCCTATTCGCTGAAACCGGATGTCTACGACCCCTGGGTCGATGCGCAATCGGTCGCGGAGGAATACGGGATTACCCCCGTGACGGACCCCGAACCCGGTGCCTATGATGCCATCATCGTGGCCGTTGCGCACAAAGAGTTCACCGATCGCGGCAGCGCGGCCATTCGGGGCTTGGGCAAACCGGGGGCCGTTCTGTACGATATTAAGGGTATTTTCGGCAAATCGGGTGCGGACCTGAGGCTTTGAACAGCATGATGAGCGGCGTGACATTCCAGGGCCAGGCGCAGCGCACCGACCGTGCGCCGCGTGTGATGCTCTACAGCCACGACACTTACGGGCTGGGTCACCTGCGCCGCTCGCGCGCGCTGGCCGGTGCGATTACCCGCGCCGATCCCTCGGCCTCCGCCCTGATCCTGACCGGCTCGCCGGTGGCCGGCCGCTTCGCCTTTCCGCGCCGGGTCGATCATATCCGCCTGCCGGGGGTGACCAAGCGCAGCGACGGCTCCTATGTCGCCCAGACGCTGGGCATGGACATCGAGGAGATCACCGAGCTGCGCGCGGCGCTGATCGAAACCTCGGCCCGGCAATACGACCCCGACATCCTGATCGTCGACAAGGAGCCCTCGGGGTTTCGCGGCGAGCTGCTGCCGACGCTGGAGTGTCTGGCCCGAACCGGGCGGGCGCGGCTGGTGCTGGGGCTGCGCGACGTGCTCGACGATCCCGATCTGCTGGCAGCCGAATGGGCCCGCAAGGGCGCCATCGAGGCGACGCAGAAATATTACGACGAGATCTGGGTCTACGGACAGCGCGATTTCTACGATCCGGTGGCCGGGCTCGACCTCGGCCCCGAGGTGCGCGCGCGGATGCACTGGACCGGCTATCTGCGGCGCGAGCTCGGCCATGCGGAGGCCCCGGCCGAAGACGGCCCCTATATCCTGATCACCCCGGGCGGCGGCGGCGATGGCGAATTCCTCGTCGATCTGGTGCTCTCGGCCTACGAACAGGACCCGACCCTCGCCCCGCGCGCGGTGATCGTCTATGGCCCGTTCCTCTCGGGCGAAACCCGGGCGGAGTTCGAGGCCCGCGTCGCCCGGCTCGACGGGCGGGTCAGCTCGGTCGGCTTCGAGTCGCAGATCGAGACGCTCTTTGCGCATGCCCAGGGCGTGATCTGCATGGGCGGCTACAACACCTTTTGCGAGGTGCTCTCCTTCGACCAGCGTGCGGTGATCGTGCCGCGCACGGTGCCGCGGCTGGAACAGTGGATCCGCGCCAGCCGGGCCGAGGAACTGGGCCTCGTGCGCATGCTGGAGAACGGCCGCGACGGGCTGACCCCGGAGGCGATGATCCGCGCCATCCGCGACCTGCCGAACCAGCCGCTGCCGTCGCAGGCGATGCACGATGGGCTCCTGGGCGGGCTCGACTACGTGACGCGCCGGGTCTCCGCGCTGCTGGCCGAAAGGCGCGGGCAGGCCGCCGAATGACATCCCCTGCGACGCTGGCCATTCTGGTCAAGGGCTGGCCACGGCTCTCCGAAACCTTCATCGCACAGGAACTGGTGGCGCTGGAAGAGGCCGGGCTGCGCTTCGACATCTGGTCGCTGCGCCACCCCACCGACATCAAGCGCCACCCGCTGCACGAGCGGCTGCAGGCCAAGGTGCATTACCTGCCCGAATACCTGTTCGACGAACCCGCCCGCGTGGCCGCCGCCCGCGTGGCCGCCCGCGCCCTGCCCGGCTATGCCGAAGCCTACGATATCTGGCGCGCCGATCTGCGCCGCGACGGCACCCGCAACCGGGTGCGCCGCTTCGGCCAGGCCTGCGTGCTGGCCACCGAGCTGCCGAAGGAAACCCGCGGGCTCTATTCCCATTTCCTGCACACCCCGTCGTCCGTGGCGCGCTATGCCGCGATCATGCGCGGCCTGCCATGGAGCTATGCGGCCCATGCCAAGGACATCTGGACCTCACCGGAGTGGGAGAAACGCGAAAAGCTCGCCGGCCCCCATGCCGCCGTGTTCGGCGCCACCTGCACCGACTATGGTGCGCGCCACCTGCGCGAGATGGCCGGCGATCCGGGCAAGGTCGACCTGATCTATCACGGCCTCGACCTCAGCCGTTTTCCCGCCCCGCCGGACCGCCCGCTGCGCGCGTCCAACGCTCCGCTACGCATGCTTTCGGTCGGGCGTCTGGTCGAGAAGAAGGGGTTTGACCGGCTGATCGCCGCGCTCACGCTTCTGCCCCGCGATCTGGACTGGCGCTGGATCCATATCGGCGGCGGCGATCTGCGCGGCGCGTTGCAGGCGCAGGCCGAGGCCGCCGGCATCGCCGAGCGGATCGACTGGCGCGGCCCCTGCGACCAGCCCGAGGTGATCGCGGCCATGCGGCAGGCCGACCTCTTCGTGCTGCCCAGCCGGATCGCGGCGGACGGCGACCGCGACGGGCTGCCCAATGTGCTGATGGAAGCGGCCTCGCAACTTCTGCCGATCATCTCCACCGCCGTGGCGGCGATCCCCGAGTTCATCGACAGCGGCACCCATGGCCTGCTGGCCGGGGACGTCCCCGAGGAACTCTCCGCCGCCATCGAAACCCTCGCCCGCGATCCGGCAAAGGCACAGGCGATGGCAGAGGCGGCGCGCCAACGGCTGATCGACGAATTCACCATGCAGCCCGGCATCGACCGGCTCGCCGGGCGGCTGCGCGCCATGCTGGGCGAACCCACCCGATGACCCGCGTGGCCTTTTACGCGCCTATGAAACCGCCCGGGGATCCGACCCCCTCGGGCGACCGCGAAATGGCGCGAAACCTGATCGCCGCCATCGGTGCCGGGGGGGCGGAGGTCGAAGTGGTCTCGCAGCTCAAGCTGCACGAGAAATCCGGCGATCCCGCCCGCCAAGCGGCGCTGCGCAAGGCGGCAGAGGCAGAGGTCACCCGCCTGACCGATGCCCTCGCTGGCCGCGACATCGCCCTCTGGGTCACCTATCACAATTACTACAAGGCGCCCGACCTGATCGGCCCTGCCACCTGCGCCGCGCTGGGGCTGCCATACGTGCAGATCGAATCCACCCGCGCCCGAAAACGCCTGACCGGCCCCTGGGCCGGGTTCGCGCAGGCCGCCGAGGCCGCCTGTGATGCCGCGCAGGTGATCTTCTATCTCACCGCCAACGACCTGATCACGCTCAAGCGCCACAAGGTGACCGGCCAACGGCTAATCCACCTGCCGCCCTTCCTGCCCGCCGAGACCCTGCCGGAGGCCTCCGATTGCAGCGGCCCGATGCTCACCGCCGGGATGATGCGGGCGGGCGACAAGCTGGCCTCTTATAAGATCCTTGCGGAAACGCTGCGGCACCTGACAGGCGACTGGCAACTCGACATCGCCGGCGACGGCCCGGCACGGGCGGAGGTTGAGGCGCTGATGGCCCCCTACGGCGACCGCGTCCGCTTCCTCGGCCTGCTCGACCGCGCGGCGCTGGCGCAAGCCTACCGACGCGCGGCGCTCTTCGTCTGGCCTGGCGTCAACGAGGCCTTCGGCATGGTCTATCTGGAGGCCCAGGCGGCGGGCCTGCCGGTCGTCGCGCATGACCGCCCCGGCGTCCGCGACATCCTCCTGCCCGGCGCCTACCCGGCCCCGGAAGACGGCCCCGAAGCCCTCGCCGCGCAGATGGCCGCCCTGCTTGCCGACCCCGCGCTGCGCCGGACCCGCGGCGCGCAGGCCCGCGCGATGATCGCCCGGTCCCACCTGCGGCCCGCCGCGACCGAGCGGTTCTGGTCCGCCGTCGCCCCGCTGCTGGAGGGGGCCGCATGATCCGCCTCGCCCTCCTCCGCCACGGCCATACCGAGTGGAACCGCATGGGCCGCATCCAGGGCGCCAGCGATATCCCGCTTGATGACGAGGCGCGTGCGGAGCTCTCCAGCTACCGCCTCCCCGCCCCCTGGGATCAGGCCGAGCTGTGGTCCAGCCCGCTGAAACGCGCCGCCGAGACCGCCGAACTGGTGGCCCGCCGCACCCCCCGCACGGCCCCCGAACTCACCGAGATGAACTGGGGCGACTGGGAAGGCAAACGCGGCATCGACCTGCTCGCCACCCCGAACAGCGGCTTTCGCCATATCGAGGACTGGGGCCGGGATTACCGCCCGCCCGGCGGTGAAAGCCCGGCGGAGGTCTGGACCCGCCTGCGCCCCTGGCTCACCCGCCTCAACCGCGACGCCGTCGCCGTCTGTCACATCGGCATCATGCGCGTCCTGCTGGCCCGCGCCCATGGCTGGGATTTCGACGGTCCCGCCCCCTTCAAGGTCAAGCGCAACCGGCTCTACGTCCTGCAGGTCGACGGCGACGCCCTGACCCCCGAGGGCGAGCCGATCCGCCTGATCCGGGCGGAGGGGGCGTCATGAAGGTGATGATCGTCGTCACCCACCTGCTCGGCACCGGCCATCTCAGCCGGGCGCTGACCCTCGGCCGCGCCTTTGATGCGGCGGGGCACGAAGTGCTGATGATCTCCGGCGGCCGCCCCGCGCCGCACCTGAACGCAGGCCCCCTCGGCTGGCTGCAACTGCCGCCCTTGGCCTCCGACGGCGTCGATTTCACCCGGCTGCTCGACGACCGCGGACAAGAGGCCGACGCCAGCTACCTGGAGGCCCGCATGGTCGCCCTGCGCCATGCGCTGACCGAATTCGCCCCTGACATCCTGATCACCGAGCTTTTCCCCTTCGGCCGCCGGTCCCTGTCGGGCGAGTTCCTCACGCTGCTGGAAGCCGCGCAGGACGAGCGACACCGCCCCGTAGTGCTGTCCTCGATCCGCGATATCCTCGCCCCGCCGTCGAAACCGGCCAAGGCCGAACGCGCCGAAGAGATCGTCACCCGATACTACGACGCCGTGCTGGTCCATTCCGATCCGCAGGCCACCAGGCTGGAGCAAAGCTGGCCGGTCTCCCCGGCGCTGGCCGCGAAACTCCGCTACACCGGCTATGTCGCGCCCCCGCCCCAGGAACCGCACCCCAAGGGGCTGGGCGAGGGCGAGGTTCTGGTCAGCGCCGGTGGTGGCGCCGTCGGCGGTCCGCTCTACCGCACCGCCCTCGCGGCCGCCGCCCTGCGCCCCGACCTGCGCTGGCGCCTGCTGGTGGGCGGCAACGACCCGGACCTGCTGTCCGAGCTTCAGGCCAAGGCCCCCGCCAACGCCGCCGTAGACCCCGCCCGCCCCGATTTCCGCCAGATGCTGACGCGCGCCGCCGCCTCGGTCAGCATGTGCGGCTACAACACCGCGATGGACCTGCTGCAGGCGGGGACCCCGGCGCTGTTGATCCCCTTCGACGCCGGCAAGGAAGTCGAGCAGAGCCTGCGCGCGACCAGCCTTGCCGCCCTGCCGGCGATCGAGGTCCTGCGCAACGCCGATCTGACGGCTGAGGCGCTGGCGCAGGCCCTGACCCGCCTCATCGCCGAGGGTCCCCGGCGCGACAGCGCGCTGAAATTTGACGGCGCAACACAATCCGTGGCAATCGCCACCCAGATGGCAAAGGCACGCATATGACCTGGGACTGGACCCCGCTTGACCGGGAACTCGACCGCTGGCGGCAGGCGGGAATGACCCTGCCTCTGTGGTGGCGCGACGACGATGCCGTGGCCCCCAGCCCCGCGCTGGAGCAACTGACCGCGCTGGCCGAAGAGCTCGACCTGCCGGTGCACCTCGCCGTGATCCCCGCCGATGCCGACCCCGCGCTGGCCGAGGTGGTCAAGGCCCACCCCGGGCTGATCCCGGTGGTCCACGGCTGGGCGCATCAAAGTCATGCGCCCGAGGGCGAGAAAAAGGCCGAGTTCGGCGCTCACCGCCCGCTGCCCGTGATGGCGAAACAGGCGCGCGACGGGCTGACCCGGCTGCGCGCCCTGTTCGGTCCGGCGCTGCGGCCGATGTTCGTGCCGCCCTGGAACCGTGTCGCACCGGAGCTGCTGCCGGCGCTGCCGGGGCTGGGGTACTCTACCATCTCCACCTTCGCACCGCGCAAATCGGCCGAACCGGCGCCGGGTCTGCTGCGCATCAACACCCACCTCGACCCGATCGACTGGCGCGGCAGCCGCTCGCTGGTCGATCCGGACCGGCTGATCGCACAACTCGCAGCCCAGCTTGCCGACCGGCGCGAAGGCCATACCGATAATGGCGAACCATACGGCGTGCTGACCCACCACCTGGCCCATGACGCGGCGATCTGGGATTTCACCCGCGCCCTGCTGACCCGCCTGCGCGCCGGACCCATCACTCCCTGGACCGCCCCCGAGAGGAACACCGAACAATGAGCCGACTGGATTCCATGCTGCGCCGCCTCGCCGCCCAGCGCGACGGGCTGAACTGGGCCGCCGAGAAGATCGCCGATCTGGAGGGCGACGTGGTCGACCTCGGCCTCGGCAACGGCCGCACCTACGATCATTTGCGCGAGATCCTGCCGGACCGCCGCATCTGGGTGATCGACCGGGTGCTGCAATGCCACCCTTCCTGCACCCCGCCGGAAGCCGATTTCCTGCAAGGCGAGGCCGAACCGATGCTGCGCAAACTGGCAGATACCGGCGCCCGCATCGCGCTGGCGCATTACGACTTCGGCTTCGGCATCAAGGAAAAGGACGTGGCAGAGGCCGCCCGCCTGTCGCCACTCATCGCCGAGGTGATGCAGCGCGGCGGGCTGATCGTCTCCGGCCAGCCACTGGTGGGGTTCGAACAGCTTACCGGCCCCGACACCATCGCCCCCGACCGCTACCTGTTCTACCGCGCCTGACGGACAACAACGCGCCTTCGGCGAGGATATTTGCGGCCAGAAAAAGCAAGGGGCGGCAGACACTTCTGCACGCCCCGCTTGCTTCTCGCGACAAATGCGGCTGCCCGAGGTCTGCGCCGCCGCGTCAGGCCACCCGGCCGCCCTTGGCCCAGACGCCGGCCAGCGCCGGAACGTCGCCGCGCAGGCGGAAGCGGATCATGTCGGCGCGCTTGCCGAGCTCCAGCGCGCCGCGATCGGCAAGCCCCACCGCCTGCGCCGGCGCCCGTGTGACCGTGGCGATCCCGCGCGCCATGTCGCCCCACATCTGCCCCAGCCGCACCGCCGCGAACAACAGCGCCGCAGGGACGTAATCCGACGAAACGATATCCAGAAGGTCGAGCTCGGCCAGCTCCGCCGCTGCCACATTGCCCGAATGCGACCCGCCGCGCACCAGGTTGGGCGCGCCCATCATCACCGCGATCCCGTGGTCGTGGCAGGCACGGGCGGCCTCCACCGTGGTGGGAAACTCCGCCAGCCGGATGCCGTAGTTGGCCGAGGTCTGCACCTGCTCCCCGGTGGTGTCATCATGGCTGGCCAGCACCGCGCCAAAGCGGCGCGCCTCGGCCACAGCACCCTGCTCATGGGCGTCCCCCACCCGGTCGCGCAGCGCCTTCAGCTGGGCCACATGCTGAAGGAAATCGTCATCGCTCATCGCGTGCTTGCCCTTCATGTAGTCTTCCAGCTTGGAGATGTCGCGAAACTGCCGCTGGCCCGGCGTGTGGTCCATCAGGCTGACCAGGCCGACCCGATCCTCCGCGCCGAACTCCGCCAGCTCATCCAGCAGGGTTTCCGAGCAGACCTCGGCCCGCAGATGCAGGAAGTGGCTGATCTTCAGCGCCTCCGCCGCGCGCAGCTCCAGCAGTTCGCTGGCCAGCCCCCGGGCATATTTGCCGTAACGCCGCTTTCCGTCGTTGATCGACCCCACCCGCAGCGCATCGAACACGGTGGTGATGCCGGTGCCGGCCAGCTCCGCGTCATGGGCGATCAGCGCCGCAGCATGCGGCCAGTCGACCTTGGGACGCGGTTGGATGTGGCGCTCCAGATTGTCGGTGTGCAGCTCGATCAGCCCTGGCGCGATATAGTCGCCCGCACAGTCCACCGCGCCCTTGGGCACCGCGCTGCCGCTGTCGATCGCGGCAAGGGTTCCGTCCACAATCTTGACGCTGCCGGTAACGATTTCACCGGGCAGAACCAGGGTAGCATTGGCAAGGCATAATTCTTCTGTCATCTGAGCATCGCATGATTTGAGGAACGGGACAGCCAGCCGAGGCCGACATGGATTTTCAACGGGATTTCAAACGCTACGCCATCTACTTCGCGCCGCCCGCCGACGCGGACTGGGCCCGTTTCGCCACCGGCTGGCTGGGCTGGGACATGGAAGCCGGGGCGGCGGTGGCCCATCCGGAAGTCGCCGAGCTGCCGCAGCCGGTCTCCGAGATCACTGCGACGCCGCGCAAATACGGTCTGCACGCCACCATAAAGCCGCCGTTCCGGCTGGCCGAGGGCACGACGCGGGCGGAGCTGGAAGCGGCCTGCGCCGCGCTCTGCGCCACGCTGGCGCCGCTGCGCATGGACGGGCTCGCGCTGGCCCGGCTGGGCCGGTTTCTGGCACTGCGCCCGGTGGGCGACACGGCGGCGCTGAATGCGCTCGCGGCCCGCACGGTCGAGGCGCTGGACCGCTTCCGCGCCCCGGCCCCGGAGGCAGAGCTGGAACGCCGCCGCGCCGCCGGCCTGAGCCCGGCGCAGGAGGAGAACCTCACCCGCTGGGGCTATCCCTATGTGATGGACGAGTTCCGCTTTCACATCACCCTGTCCGGCAAGCTCGGCAAGCCCGCGCTCGGCGCCGTGGAATCCGCGCTCGACCGCGCGCTCACGCCGCTCCTGCCGGCGCCCTTCAGGATCGCCGATCTGGCGCTGATGGGCGAGGATGAGGCCGGGCGCTTCCACCTGATCCACCGCTACACGCTTTCCGGCTGAAGCCGGGCCAGAACGGTATCGACAGTGGCCTCCAGCGAGCCGCTGTTGTCGACCTCGACCACCCGGCGCAGCCCCTCGGGCAGCGCAGCCCCGGCGCGCTGCAGCCGCCGCGCCCGATCGGCGGCATCCTCGCGGCCCCGCGCCGCCAGCCGTTCGGCCAGCACCTCCGGCGCGGCGGTTAGCGACAGCACGATCAGATCGCCGAACCGCGCCTGCGCCTCGCTCAGCACCGCGCGGGAGAGGTTCACCAGCACCGCCCGCGCCCCCTTGCGCAGATCGTACACTTCGGCCGGAATTCCGTACCAAAGCCCATGCGCCTGCCAGCTCATGGCAAAGGCGCCCTCGGCCTGCATCCGCGCGAAGACCTCCGGCGTCACCCCGGTGAAGTCTTCGCCGCCCGCCTCCTGCGGCCGGGTGATCACCCGGTTCTGGATGAGGAACCCCGGATCGCGTTCGGTCAGCGCCTGCATCACGCTGTCCTTGCCGACGCCGGAGGGACCGACGACAGCGATAACCGGGGCGATATCGGGCGCCGCGCTCATGCCGCCGCCTGCGGGGTGAAGGCCGAAACATCCTCTTCCCGGTCACAGACCCGCGCCCGCGCCTCGGCATCGTGGAAGATGCCGACGATTGCCGCGCCGCGCGCCTTGGCCGCCTCGATCAGCTCCAGCACAACGGCGCGATTGACCGGGTCGAGGCTGGCGGTGGGTTCGTCGAGCAAAAGCGCCGGGTAGTCATGGGCAAAGCCACGGGCGATGTTGACCCGCTGCTGTTCGCCGCCGGAGAAGGTGGTGGGGCTGAGCGACCACAAACGCTCGGGGATATTCAGCCGCGCCAGCAGCTCTGCCGCACGCGCCCGCGCCTTCTCCTCCTCCACGCCCAGCGACAGCAGCGGTTCGGCCACCACGTCCAGCGTCGGCACCCGCGGCACCACGCGGAGGAACTGGCTGACATAGCCCAGCACCTCGCGGCGCAGTTGGATGATCTCGCGCGGCTCGGCACTGGCGACATCGACACCGCCGACCACGATCTGCCCCGCGTTGGCGCGGTAATTGCCGTAGATCATCCGCATCAGGGTCGATTTCCCCGCCCCCGAGGCGCCGGTCAGCGCCACGCATTCGCCGGCCTCCACCCGCAGTTCGGCGCCTGCCATCACTGGGATCACCGCGCTGCCCTGATTGTGCAGAACGAAACTCTTGGCCACGCCGGACAGCTCGATCATCGGCATCTTCTTCTCTGCTGAAATACTCATATCCCGCCCCTCACACCTGCAACACCGAGGAAACCAGAAGCTGCGTATAGGCATGCTGCGGATCGTCCAGCACCTGATCGGTCAGGCCGCTTTCCACCACATGGCCGTCCTTCATCACCATCAGCCGGTCGGCCAAGAGGCGCACCACGGCCAGGTCATGGGTGACGATCAGCGCGCTCAGCCCCATCTGCCGCACCAGCCCGCGCAACAGGTCGAGCAGCCGCGCCTGCACGCTCACGTCCAGCCCGCCGGTGGGTTCGTCCATGAACACCAGCCGCGGCTCGGTCACCAGGTTGCGAGCGATCTGCAGCCGCTGCTGCATGCCGCCGGAGAAGGCGCTGGGGCGGTCGTCGACCCGGCCCTCGGCGATCTCCACCCGGTCGAGCCAGTCGACCGCGCGGTTGCGGATGTCGCCGTAGTGCCGTGCGCCCACCGCCATCAACCGCTCGCCGATATTGCCGCCCGCGCTCACGTTCATCCGCAGCCCGTCGCGGGCGTGCTGGTGGACAAAGGCCCAGTCGGTGCGCCCCAGCATCCGCCGCGCCGGCTCCGACATAGTCACCGTATCCACCGGCCCGTCGGCACGGGTGTCGAAGATCACCTGGCCCGCATCGGGTTTCAGGTGCCCGGCCAGGCAGTTGAGTAGGGTCGATTTGCCCGAGCCGCTTTCGCCGACGATCCCCATCACCTCGCCGGGATAAAGATCGAAATTCACATCCGCGCAGCCGATCCGCGCACCATAGCGCTTCTCGATGCCGGTCACTTGCAACAGCGGCGTCATCGCGCGCCTCCTTGTCTCGGTGTGGTCCAATGGCGGCCCATCACGCCGCCTCCTCGCCCAGCCGGCCGACATGGCCCGCTTCGCGGCGGCCGCGGCAGTAATCGGTGTCGGAACAGACGAACATCCGGTTGCCCGCATCGTCCAGGATCACCTCGTCGAGATAGCTGTCCTCGGCGGCGCAAAGATCGCAGGCATGATCCGCCTTGGTCGCCTCGAAGGGGAAGTCTTCGAAATCGAGGCTCACCACCTTGGTATAGGGCGGCACCGCATAGATGCGCTGTTCGCGCCCCGCGCCGAACAGCTGGATCGCCGCCATTTCCAGTTTCGGGTTGTCGAATTTCGGGATCGGCGAGGGGTCCATCACGTAGCGGTCCGACACCTTCACCGGGTAGGCGTAGGAGGTGGCGATGGCGCCGTGCTGGCTGATGTCCTCATAGAGCTTCACATGCATCAGCCCGTATTCCTCGAGGCTGTGCATCTTGCGCGTCTCTGTCTCGCGCGGCTCAAGGAACCGCAACGGCTCGGGGATCGGCACCTGATAGACCAGGATCTGATCCTCGGTCAGCTCGGCCTCGGGAATCCGGTGGCGGGTCTGGATGACGCTTGCCTGTTCGGTCTCCTCGGTCACGGCGACGCCCGCGGTCTTCTCGAAGAATTTGCGGATCGACACCGCGTTGGTGGTGTCGTCCGAGCCCTGGTCGATCACCTTGAAGGTATCCTCCGGCGTCAGCGTCGCGGCCGACACCTGCACGCCGCCGGTGCCCCAGCCATAGGGCATCGGCATCTCACGGCTGGCAAAGGGCACCTGATAGCCTGGCACCGCCAGCCCCTTGAGGATGGCCCGGCGGATCATCCGCTTGGTCTGTTCATCCAGATAGGCGAAGTTGTAGTCAGACATGGCTGGTCCTTTCAGCCCGCGAGATTTCGGTCAATCGGCTCACTTGTCCCCCGGCGCGCATCACTCCGCCGCCTCCCGGACCTCGTCCACCCCGGCCTCCCGGCGCAGTTTGCGCACCAGCTCCAGCTCGGATTGGAAATCGACGTAATGGGGCAGCTTGATATGCTCCAGAAACCCGGTCGCCTGGATATTGTCGGCGTGGCTCAGCACGAATTCCTCGTCCTGCGCCGCCGCGCCGAGGAAATCCTCGCCCAGCTCGCGCCAGCGCAGCGCCCGGTCGACCAGCGCCATGGAGATCGCCTTGCGCTCGGTCTGGCCGAACACCAGACCATAGCCGCGGGTGAACTGCGGCGGCTCGGTCTTGGAGCCGGCGAACTGGTTCACCGTCTCGCATTCGGTCAATTCCACCTCGCCGATCTCGATGGCAAAGCCCAGCTCGGGGATTTCCATTTCCACCGCCACGGTGCCGATGCGCAACTCGCCGACAAAAGCGTGGTTGCGGGCGTAGCCGCGCTGGGTCGAATAGGCGAGACCGAGGACAAAACCCTCGTCGCCGCGGGTCAGCGATTGCAGGCGGATGTCGCGGCCGGCGGGATAGGACATCGGCTCGCGGGTGAGATCGCCCGGGGTCGCATCGCTCTCCGGTTCGCGCTGGATGATATCCTCGCCCTGCAGAAACTCGGTGATATGCGGCGTGGGTTCATGGCGCGGTTCGGCGGCGGGGGCCGCCGGTACCTCGCCCTCGGCGGCCAGTTTGAAATCCAGCAGACGGTGGGTGTAGTCGAAGGTCGGGCCCAGCACCTGCCCGCCCGGCGCATCCTTGAAAGTGGCCGAGATGCGCCGGTCGCAGGCCATATCGCCCGTCTCCACCGGCTCGGTGGCGCCGAAGCGCGGCAAGGTGGTGCGATAGGCGCGGATCAGGAAGATCGCCTCGATCAGATCGCCGCGCGCCTGCTTGATAGCCAGTGCGGCTAGATCGGGATCGTAGAGCGAGCCTTCGGCCATCACCCGGTTCACCGCGAGGCTGAGTTGTTCGCGGATCTGGGCAATCGACAACTCGGCGACCGAGGTATCGCCGCGGCGCTCCTCGGCGAGCCAGGCATGGGCGTTCTCAATGGCGCGTTCGCCGCCTTTGACTGCAACATACATCGCTCAAGCCTCCGAAATCGCGGTACTGCGCGGCAGCGCGGCGACCCGCCCGCCGCAGGTGAAGAAGAAATCGAGCCCCAGCGGGTAAAGCATCGCGTTGCCCGCCAGCGCCGCCGCATCGGGCAGCGAGAGCTGGGCACTCTCCCTGATACCGGGCCCGCGTAGCGTGGCACCCTCGGGCTCCAGCGCATCCATCTCGACGATCAGCGTGGCGGAGCGGTCCGGGTATTCCGGCGTTCCGATCCGGTATCGATCGAGCGGCAGCAGTTCCGCCCAGGTGCCCACCGCGAAATCGGCCTCCGCCGCGCCCACGACCGGCGCGCCGGTGTGAAAGGCCAGCCAGCCACGCACCTCCGGCGTATCGCAGGCCCCGGCGAGGCAGACGCCGGTCTCCGGATCGCAGAGTGTCAGCAACAGCGTGCCCGCCGCAGGCGACAGCGGCGCAGGCGGCTGCGCGGTAGCCAGATCGCGGATCTCGCCCGGCTTCGCCATCACGTTCATCGCGGCGCGAAAGGCGCGGGCCGAGTCCACGGCCGGGTCGGTGAAACCGCCGCCATAGGCGGTAGTTGCGGATGCGTTCATCAATCCTCTCCCCGGACCAGCGTGAAGAAATCCACCTTGGTGGCCGCCGCCTTGGCCGCCCGCGCCTCGCGCGCCTCGGCCATCGCCTCGGCCAGCGGGTCGAGCACCGCCTGGCGCAGCGCCCCGGCCGCCGCCGTCTGCATCAGCGCGTCGATCAGCGCCGCCGCCTGGGCCCGCTCGCGGCCCCGGCCCTGGACATAGCCATGGCCGACGGTGCCGTCTGCCAGCGCCAGCGAACAGCGCGTCACCGTCATCTCGCCCAGATTGAACGGGGCGCCGGTGCCGCCCATGCGGCCGCGCACCATCACCGCGCCGGTCTCCGGCTGGCGCAGCCAGTCGAACGCGGGACTGTCTCCGTAAGCCGCCCAGAGCGCCATCAGCCGGTCCTCCGGCGCCTTGGCCAGAAGGCTCATCCAGCCGCGCCGCGCCTGCGATCCGGCATCATCCGCTGCGGCATTTTTTTCCTGTGTCGTCATGAAAGCCTCTTGGCCCGGTTGTCTATCTATACTATACAACTATACAAATATTATCCCGCCTACCCGGCGGGCGCAATCCACCTGTTATGAAGATTTGATGACATGGCCCGCACCCCGCTCTGGAAATCCATCGCCATTGCCCTCACCGCGGATATCGCGGAATCCCGCTACGCCACCGGCGACCGGCTGCCGACCGAGGCACAGCTGGCCGCGAAATTCGGCGTCAACCGCCACACGGTGCGCCGGGCGCTGGCCGAGATGGCCGACCAGGGGCTGGTGCATGCGCGCCGCGGCGCCGGGGTCTTCGTTTCGGCCCGGCCCACCGATTACCCGATCGGCAAACGGGTGCGGTTCCACCGCAACGTGGCCGCCGGCGGGCAACTGCCCGCCAAGAAGCTGCTGGCTCTGGATGGCCGCGCCGCGGATGCGCGCGAGGCCGAGGCGCTGGGGCTTGCCCCCGGCGATCCGGTGCTGGTCTACGACGGGCTGTCGCTGGCCGACAATGCGCCCATCGCGTTGTTTCGAAGCACCTTTCCCGCCGCCCCTTTTCCCGGGTTGCGCGACGCGCTGAGCGAGACCCGCTCGGTGACCGAGGCGCTGGCCCGCTGCGGGGTGGAGGATTACACACGGCGCGGAACCCGGATCACCGCCAAACAGGCCAATGCGACCCAGGCGCTGCATCTGCACGTGGCCGAGGGCGCGCCGATCCTGCGGACGGTGGGCGTCAATGTGGATGCCGAGGGGCGGCCGGTGGAATACGGCCGCACCTGGTTCGCGGGCGACCGGGTAACGCTGACCATCGACGGGGACTGATCCCGGCGCGTCTACTCGTCGCAGCCCGACCTCAGGATCACCGGCACCACCAGCTCTTCTTCGTCCTGCAGATGCCGATCCAGAAGCTGCCCGAACCGGGCGAGATGATCGGCGAAGACATCCGGCGCGCCGCCCTCCAACACCGCCGTGACCGCCCCGGTCATGTCGTGCAACAGCCCGTCCAGCGCACGGTGGTCGGCATCGAGCAGCTCGAACCCTGGCCCGATCCGCGCATCGAACCGGGCGAGACGGGGAAAGTAGTGCTGATCCTCGATCCGGTGATGACCGTCCAGCTCGCTCACCAGAAGATTGGCAAAACGGGACAGGCGCGGCGCATAGGCCTCGAAGGCGATCTGCCGTTCCATCAGCGCCTGCGTGTCCGTCTCCAGCGTTGCCAGCAGACGGCGGAACAGCAGATGCCGCTGCAGCCAGAACTCGACCAGCCCGCCGAATCCCGGATGCGCCTGCCACCTGTCGCGCGGCAGTTCGTGCACGAGGGCGCGCAGCGCGTCGGGCAGGCCGGCACGGGTATAAAGCGAAAGGTCGGGACTGCTCATAAACCAGAGGTAGACCTGCGCCGCGCCCCGGGCAAGCCCCGGATCAGGCATATTTCTCCAGAAACGCCTCGGCCCTCATCGTCCGGAAATCCGGCAGCGCCGCGCGCAACCGGTCATGGTCCCAGTCCCACCAGGCCAGCTCCATCATCCGCTCGGCGATCTCGGGCGGCTGGCGGCGGCGCATCGGTTTCGCCGGCATGCCCGCGACGATGGTGTAGGGCTCCACATCCTTGGTCACCACGGCGCCGGAGGCCACCACCGCACCGTCGCCCACCGTCACCTCCGGCTTGATGATGCAGTTGTGCCCCAGCCAGGTGTCATGACCGATGACCGCCCGCCGCGACATGCGATGGTCAAAGAAGTCCTGATCGAATTCCGCGTCGTCCCAGTAATCGGTCGAGCGGTAGAGGAAATGGTGCAGGCTGGCGGTGTGCAGCGGATGATCGGTCGGCCCGATCCGCGTGTAGCTGGCGATATTCGCGAACTTGCCGATGGTGGCATTGGCGATATCGGTGGCCCGATCGGTATAGGAATAATCGAGGAATTCCGAGTTCTGCACCCGGCTGCCGCGGCCCAGTTCGCAATAGGCGCCGAAGGTGGTGTTCACCACCTCGCAATCGGGATGGATGACCGGTTCGGTGGGGCTGAGGCGCGACATCTGGGGGCCTTTCGACTTGTCTATAACATGCATACAACTAGACAAATAATATCCCCCTGCGCGAGGCACGGCAATTTCTTTGCGATGAATATTTTGTAACAGCACAAACGGAAAAAGCAGGGGGAGAGCCCCCTGCTTTTCTGGCGTCACATCCCTTTGCCGCAGGCGGAACGGACGCCTCAGTGCCCGCTCTCGCTGCCGGCGATCAGCTTGCGCCGCAGCCAGCCCGAGAACCAGTCCATCACCATCACCATCAGGATGATCAGCACGATGTAATAGGCCACCTCTTCCCAGTCCTTCTGGGTGATCATCGCCTGGGTCAGCAACAGGCCGATGCCGCCGCCGGTGATGGCGCCGATGATGGTGGCGCTGCGGGTGTTGGATTCGAGGAAGTACAGAAGCTGGCTCAGCAGCACCGGGGTGATCTGCGGGATCACGCCGAAACGGTAGCGCTGCACCGGCTTGGCGCCGGTGGAAGAGACGCCCTCGATCTGTTTCTCGTCGACGTTTTCCAGCGCCTCGGAAAATATCTTGCCGAAGGTGCCGGTATCGGTGACCAGGATCGCCAGCGCGCCGGTCAGCGGCCCGGGACCGAAGGCACGGGCCAGCACGATGGTCCAGATCAACGCATCGACCCCGCGCACGAAGTCGAAGAGACGCCGCATCGCGAAGCGCAGCGGACCCGCGGGCGAGAAATTGCGCGCCGCCATGAAGGCCAGCGGCAGCGCCACCAGACCGGCCCCCATGGTGCCGAGGAAGGCCATCAGGATGGTCTCGAAAATCGCCCAAGCGACGTCCTTGTGCCGCCACATGTTGTTGTTCCAGAAATCCGACCAGATCGCTCCGGCCTCGCCGGAAAATGCCCGCGACAGCAGCTCACCCGGCCCCTTGCCATAATAGGGGCTGTCGAGGGTGAACCAGAACAGCTCCCAGCCGGTGAAGTAACGGAACACCTCGGCGCGGTTGCGGGTCACGGTCAGCCGGCCGGCCTCGGTCTTGATCGCCAGCCGGTTCTTGGAGACGCTGATCCAGTCGGGCGTCTCTCCCTCGGGCAGTTCCGCCTGCACGCCCTTGACCCGCGTCGGCGTGGCGCGCACCATGCCGTAGCCCGGAATGTCATATTGTACAGTTTCGGGCCCGAATTCCACGATATGGCCCTGGCCCAGATCCACCACCGTGGTGTCGCCCAGGCTTACCCAGTCGGGGCCGGTGCCCTCGGGGTAGGTGCCTTTGCGCTCGCCCTCGATGGCGACGCTGACCGCGCCGCTGCGGTTGTCGCGGGTGACATGGGTCTTGTAGCTGTAGCTGTCGGCGACCAGCGTGCGGGCGTTGTCGAGGCTGGCGCGCTCGTACAGCCCCGGCACGTCAAAGGCGAAGAACACGTAGGTCAGATAGGCCAGAACCAGCGCAGGCAGGCCGAAATTCATCAGCCGCTTGCGGCGGAACAGCTCGTCGGCCCGGGCCTTGAGCCCCTCGGCGCCGGTGCCGGGATCGGTTGCGATGACGGTCATGTGCGGGCTCCGTGGGTCAGGCGATCACGCAGATGGCCGGAGATCTGGTCGACGATCACGATGGTCAGGAACAGCAGGATGAAGATGGCGCCGGCCTCGTCATAGCGCCCCTGCCCCCAGGACATGGAGTTGCGCAGCTCGTAGCCGATGCCGCCGGCACCGACGAAGCCGAGGATGGCGGAGGCGCGGATATTGATCTCGAACCGCAGCAGCGCGTAGCTGACGTAGTTCGGCCCGACCTGCGGGATCACCCCCAGATACATCCGCTGCACCCAGGTGGCGCCCACCGATTGCAGCCCCTCCACCGGTTTCAGCGAGGCGTTTTCGTTGACCTCGGAAAACAGCTTGCCCAGGGCGCCTGCGGTATGAATCGCGATGGCGATCATCGCCGGCACCGGGCCGCCGCCGAGGACAAAGATCAGCACCAACGCGATGACGATCTCGGGGATGGCGCGGGAGATGTCCATGATCCGCCGGAACAGCGGGATCAGCATCGGCCAGCGCGCCAGCCCGCGGGTCGCCAGCAGCGACAGCACCGTGCCCAGCAGTGCCCCGATCAGCGTCGCCGCGGCGGCGATGTTCAGCGTCTCGACCAGCGCGGGAAAGAAATGCACGATATGAGCGGGCAGTTGCGTGACCTTTTCGGCAGCCTCGCTCAGCACCTCGGCCGGATAGTCGAAGATATGGCTGATCCCGTCGCGGAAGCTGCCCGCGTTGCGGTCGTCGGCAGTGCGGAACCCGACGGCCATCAGGGCCACGAACAGCATCAGCAGCAGACCGCCATAGACGCGCTTGCGCCGCGTCATCTCTGTATAAGAGTTGCGGATATCCGATACCCGTGCGGGATCGGTGGTGAGATCGGCCATTTAAGTGCCCCCGGTGCGGAAAACGGGGCCCGGCATGCGACCGGGCCCCGCGGATAGGGTTATCGAAGTTAGTTCGACTTCTTTTTGCGTGCTTCGATGATCACTTCGTAGGCTTCGTGGGTGATCGGCATGAAGCCTTTGGCTTCACCCGCGGCGACGCCGTAGAAGCACTCTTCGTCCATCGATTTCAGCGATGCCATCAGGGCGGTCATCTTGACCTTCACGTCCTCGGGCAGAGCCTTGCGCAGAACGACGGGACCTTCCGGGATCGGCTTGGACTGCCAGATCTTGACCAGCTCGTTCATGTCGACCAGGCCGGCATCCACGGCCTTGCGCAGGGCGCCGGAGTTGTAGCCGTCTTCCCACTCGCCCAGGCCGTCGGCCCAGGTCACGCCGCCGTCGATGTCGCCGTTGTAAACCGCGACGATGGTCTGCTCGTGGCCGCCGGTGAATTTCACTTCACCGAAGTAGTCGCCCGACTCCATGCTGGCGCCGGTGGCCTGCGGGATCTCGATCGACGGGATCAGGTAGCCGGAGGTCGAGTTCGGGTCACCGAAGCCGAACACCTTGCCCTTCATGTCTTCCAGCGAGGTGATGCCGCTGTCCTTGCGGGCGAAGCCCACCGAGTAGTAGCCGTAGCCGCCGTCGTTGTTGACCTTGACCAGAACCGGATCGACCGCTTCGGGGTCCGACAGGTAGGTCTTGGCGTAGCCGGAGGCGCCCAGCCAGGCCATGTCGATGGTGCCGCCCAGCAGGCCCTGGATCACGCCATTGTAGTCGGCCGGGGCGAACAGCTTGGTTTCGACGCCCAGCAGTTCTTCGGTCTTGGCGCGCAGGCATTCGTTGTTGTTCATGCGGTCCTGGGCGTTTTCGCCGCCAAGGATGCCGATGCGGAATTCGTTGATGTCCTCGGCCATGGCCGGGGCGGCCAGGGCGGTGGTTGCCACGAGGGCGGCCAGCAGTTTTTTCATCGTCGTCTCTCCAGGTTGTTGGACCCGTCCCCCATCGGTCCGGGCGTGGAAATCTTCGGGTCGGATCAGATCAGGGCTTCGGCGTCGCGCAGCGTGGCGCGCGCGGGCGCATCAAGCGCCTCGATCTCGGTCGAGGTTGCCGCTTCGGAGAAGGTGGCGTCAGCGCCATAGATCTCGCGCGCCACCCCGGTGGTGAGCTGTTCGGGCAGGCCGTCAAACACGATCCGCCCGTCACGCATGCCGATCACCCGGTCGCAATAGCGGCGCGCGGTGTCCAGCGTGTGCAGGTTGCAGATGACGGTGCGGCCGTCCTCCTCGTGGATACGGCGCAGCGCCTCCATCACGGTCTGGGCGTTCATCGGATCGAGCGAGGCGATCGGCTCGTCCGCCAGGATGATCCTGGGGTCCTGCATCAGGGCGCGGGCGATGGCGACGCGCTGCTGTTGCCCGCCCGACAGCGCCTCGGCGCGTTTCGGCGCATGCTCGGCAATGCCGAGGCGGTCGAGGATGTCGATGGCCCGGTGGATATCCTCCATCGGGAACAGGTTGAACATGGTGGCGAAGGTCGAGCGGCGGTTCAGCGTGCCGTGTAGTACGTTGGAGACCACGTCCATCCGCGGCACCAGGTTGAACTGCTGAAAGATCATCGCGCAGTCGGACTGCCAGGCGCGCTTGGCCTTGCCGGTCAGCGTGCTGACATCACGGCCTTCGAACAGGATCTGCCCCTCGCTCGCGTCCGCCAGACGGTTGATCATCCGCAACAGCGTGGATTTCCCCGCGCCGGACCGCCCGATGATGCCGATCATACCGGGCTTGTCGATATGCAGAGTCGCCGAATCCACCGCAGTGTTTTCGCCGAACCGTTTGGTCAGTTTTTCGATACGCAGCACGGGCCACCCCTTGTTTTGTCGGGCCTCGCCTACAGGCTCTGTCCAAAGGGTTTGTGTCAGGCCGGTGAAAGTTTCATGACGGCCCGGGCGGCGGCCGCGGGCAAATCTCCCCTACCGTCGCGGCGCCCGGGGGCCTATATGCAGGTCAGGCCAAGTGGAGATGCACCCATGACATTCAACCGTTCGATCAAGATCGCACCCTCGATCCTGTCCGCCGATTTCGCCAACTTCGGACAGGAGATCCGCGCCATCGAGAATCAGGGCGCCGACTGGGTCCATGTGGATGTGATGGACGGCCATTTCGTCCCCAACCTCACCTTCGGCCCGCCCGCGGTCAAAGCCTTCCGCCCCCATGTAAAGACGGTGATGGACGTGCATCTGATGATCGCGCCGGTCGACCCTTACATCGCCGCCTATGCCGAGGCGGGCGCCGACGTGATCACCACCCATTTCGAGGCCGGCCCGCATCCCCACCGCACGCTGCAGGCGATCCGGGCCGCCGGCTGCAAAGCGGGGCTGGCGCTGAACCCGGGCACCCCCGCCTCGGCCGTCGAATACCTGCTCGACATGGTGGATCTGATCTGCGTGATGACGGTGAACCCCGGCTTCGGCGGGCAGAAGTTCATCCATTCCCAGATCGACAAGATCAAGGAGCTGCGGCGGATGATCGGCACCCGTCCAGTGCATATCGAGATCGACGGCGGCGTCGATCCGACCACCGCGCCGCTGGTGGCCGATGCCGGCGCCGATGTGCTGGTGGCGGGGTCCGCCGTGTTCAAGGGCGGCTCGGTCAGCCAGCCCGAGGTCTACGGCCAGAACATCCGCGCCATCCGCGAGGCGGCGCAGGGGGTTTACGTCTGAGGGCGGGGCACCCCGCCTCCTCTGAACACTGTTGAGCCCGGCGTCAGGCCGGGCCGCCGCCCCAACGCAACTGGATGCGTCTCAGCTCCAGTCCGGTTTGCGCTTCTCCAGAAACGCCGCAATGCCTTCCGCCGCCTCGGCACTGCCGGTGGCCCGTGCCATGGCATCGCGTTCGCGGTTGAGCTGCTCTGCCTCAGCGCTGTCATAGGCCGCCGCCACCATCGCGCGGATCGCGCCCTGGGTGCGGCGCGGCCCCTCCGCTAGCGCATCCGCAAGCTCCATCGCCGCTGCCTCAGCGCCGCCCGGCGCGGTCAGCATATTCACCGCCCCCAGCGCCGCCATCCGCTCGGCCGACACCGGACGACCCAGCAGGCACATCTCCATCGCCAGCGGCCGCGGCAGGCTGCGCGCCAGCGCCGCGGTCAACCCGCCGTCGGGCACCAGCCCCGCCTTGACATAGGCAGCGGTGAATTGCGCATCTTCGGCCGCCACGATCAGGTCGCAGGCCAGCGCGATCGAGAGGCCCGCCCCCGCCGCACCGCCCTCGACGGCGGCGATCACCGGCACCGGGCAGGCCCGGATCGCGCGGATGCGCTCGTGCAGCTTCTCGATCTGGGCCCGGCGTTCGTCCTCGCCCATGCTCTGGCGGTCGATCAGCACGTTGAGGTCGCCGCCGGCGCAGAAGAACCCGCCCTCCGAGGTCAGGATCACCGCGCGTACGCGGGGCTGCGCGGCCTGTTCCACGGCCCCGGTGATCGCATCATAGAGGTCCGGCGACAGAGCGCCGCGCCGCGCCGCGTTCATGTTGACGACGACCAGCCGGTCGCCGCGGTCGTCAAGCCTTGCCCGCATCATGTCCCCTCCTTGCGCCGCAAAATCTTGAACACACCGCTGGCGCTGGCCAGGAGCGCACCCTGCTCGTCGCGCAGCTCTGCCGCGGCATAGAGGATCGAGCGGCCGCCGCCGGAGACCCGGCCGGTAGCCGTCACCACGCCGGAAACCGCGGGGGCCACGTAATTGGTGGTCAGCGACACGGTGGCCACCGGCACCAGCCCGGGCCCGCCCGCCCCGCGCGAACAGGCGAAACCCGCCGCGGCGTCGAGCATCATCGTCACGATGCCGCCGTGCAGGCTGCGGTTGCGGTTGCGGTGGCGGTCATCGATCTCCAGAACGATCCGGGCGCTGCCGTCGGCCGCGCCCAGGTCTATCTTGTATCCGATCAGGTCCTGCGCCCCGCTGCGGATGTCTTCAAGATCCGCAGCGGAGACGGTTTCAGGCGGCGCTGAGGGCAATGAACCGCTCCAGATGATAATCGGTATCGCCGAAGCGATGGTCGGTCATCACGATGCGCTTGGCGATATGGGCCAGCTCGTATTCCTGCGTCATGGCGATGCCGCCGTGCATCTGGATCGATTCCTCGGCCACCAGACGGCCCACGCGCCCGATCAGGTTGCGCGCCGCGGCGATCTGCAGATCGCGTTGCGCCGGCGCATGATCAAGGTGGCCGGCGGCGTTGATCACCGCCGAACGGGCCTGTTCCAGCTCGATCAACATGTCGGAATAACGGTGCTGCAGCGCCTGGAAGGTGCCGATGGGCCGGCCGAACTGCTGCCGCGTCATCAGGTAACCGCGGGTCAGCTCGGTGGCGGTTTCCATCGCGCCCAGTGCTTCCGCCACCAGCGCCACGTCGGCGGCGGCAACGGCGGCGGCGATCGCCGGGTAAGCCTCGCCGGCCGCGCCCAGACGGGCGGACACGGGCAGGCTCACATTGTCCAGCGTGACCTCGGCGGCACGGCCACCGGCGAAGAGCGGATAGCCGCGCAGCGTCATCCCGGCGGTCCCGGCAGGTACCAGGAACAGCGAGATCCCGGCCTCGTCATCCGCCGCGCCGCTTTCACGGGCGGAAACGATCAGATGACCGGCGGCCTCGGCATTGGCGACCACGGCCTTGCGGCCGTTCAGTACAATTTCGTCGCCGTTTTGTACGGCGGTCGCCTCGACCCGGTTGAGGTCGTAGCGGCTGGTCGGTTCGCCATGGGCGAAGGCCAGGTGCAGCGCGCCGCCGATGACCTCTTCCAGCAGCGCCTGCTGCTCGTCGTTGCCCAGCGCGGCGATCAGGCGGCCGCCCAGAATGGCGGTGTCCAGCACCGGCTCGACCACACCGGCGCGACCCAGTTCCTCGAACACAGTGGTGATGTCGAACCCGGCACCGCCGAAGCCGCCCTGCTCCTCGGTGAACAGCGCGCCGATCACGCCCAGCTCGGCAAGACCTTCCCAGATCGCCTCGCTCATGCCGCTGTCGGACTCGAGGATCTCGTTGCGCAGCTTGGTGGTGTATTTGTCGGACAGGTAGCGCCGCAGGGTGTCCTGCAGCATCTGCCGTTCTTCGGTCAGCGTGAAATCCATGCCCTCAGCCCCCCATCTTGACCTTGGCGATGATCCCGCGCTGGATCTCGTTCGATCCGCCGAAGATCGACAGTTTACGGTTGTTGAAATACTGCGCCGATTGCGGCCCGGCATAGTCGGGGCCGACCGGATCGTTGTTGCCTTCCAGCGTTTCCGACGGGAAGGGCATCGCGTAGGGGCCGACCGCGCGGCGGGTGAGATCGTTGATCTCCTGCCGGATGATGGTGCCCTTGACCTTGAGCATGGAGCTTTCCACGCCCGGCGCCTGACCGGCCGCCGCCTGCGAGATGATCCGCAGGTTGGTGGTGGCCATCGCCATCAGGTCGATCTCGACCTTGGCCAGACGTGCCGCGAAATGCGGGTTCTCGATCAGCGGGCGGCCGCCCGACATCTCGACCTTTGCGATCCGCTTCAGGCTGTCGAGGCCCGCGCGGGAGAATCCGACGCCCGCGATATTGGTGCGCTCGTGCGTCAGCAGGTACTTGGCGTAGGTCCAGCCCTTGTTCTCCTCGCCAACGAGGTTTTCCACCGGCACCTTCACATCGTTGAAGAAAACCTCGTTCACCTCCGGCGTGCCGTCCAGCAGGATGATCGGGCGCACTTCGATGCCGGGGGTGTCCATGTCGATCAGCAGGAAGGAGATCCCTTCCTGCTGTTTCACGTCCGGGTTGGTGCGCACCAGGCAGAAGATCTTGTTGGCGTGCTGGCCCAGCGTGGTCCAGGTCTTCTGGCCGTTGACGATGTAGTGATCGCCCTCGCGCACCGCGCGGGTCTTGAGAGAGGCGAGATCGGAGCCCGCGCCCGGTTCGGAATAGCCCTGGCACCACCAGTCGTCGCCGTTCAGGATGCGCGGCAGGTAGTAGTCCTGCTGTTCCTTGGAGCCGAACTTCTGCAGCACCGGCGCCAGCATCGACAGACCGAAGGGCACGATGCGCGGCGCGTTGGCCTGGGCGGCCTCTTCTTCGAAGATATGCCGCTGCACCGCGTTCCATTCGGCGCCGCCGAATTCTTTCGGCCAGTTCTGGGCGAACCAGCCGCGGGCGTTCAGGATCGAATGCCAGCGTTCGATATCCGCCTTGCCCAGTTCCGCGCCGGAGCGGACCTTGTCGGACAGCTCCTTGGGCAGTTCGTCGCGGAGAAAGGCGCGCACTTCGTCGCGAAACGCCTGTTCCTCCGGGGAATAGCTCAGGTCCATCGACCTCTCCTCCTCATCTGACCGATCAGTAGATCTCGAACAGGCCGGCTGCGCCCATGCCGCCACCGATGCACATGGTCACAACGCCCAGCTTGGCACCACGGCGTTTGCCCTCGCGCATGATGTGGCCGACCATGCGGCCGCCGGTCATGCCGAAGGGGTGGCCGATGGCGATGGAGCCGCCGTTGACGTTGCACTTCTCGTCATCGATGCCCAGCCGATCGCGGCAGTAGAGCGCCTGAGAGGCGAAGGCCTCGTTCAGCTCCCACAGGTCGATATCGTCGACCTTGAGCCCGTGGCGTTCCAGCAGGCGCGGCACGGCGAAGACCGGGCCGATGCCCATCTCGTCGGGCTCACAGCCGGCGACGGCGAAGCCCTTGAAGGCGCCCATCGCCTCGATGCCGCGCTTCTCGGCCTCTTTGCTGTCCATCAGCACCACGGCGGCGGCACCGTCGGAGAGCTGGCTGGCGTTGCCGGCGGTGATGAAGTTGCCCTCGCCGCGCACCGGCTGCAGGCTGGCCAGCCCCTCCAGCGTGGTGGTCGGGCGGTTGCACTCGTCGCGGTCGACCAGCGCCTCTTTCATCGTGACTTCGCCGGTTTCCTTGTCCTTGACCGCCATGGTGGTGGTCATCGGCACGATCTCGTCGGCGAAGAGGCCGGCTTCCTGCGCCTTGGCGATCCGCTGCTGGCTGCGCAGACCGTATTCGTCCTGCGCTTCGCGGGAGATGCCGTAACGCTGGGCGACGATGTCGGCGGTTTCGATCATTGTCATATAGACCGCCGGCTTGTGCTCCAGCAGCCATTGCTCCGGCGCGTGGCGCGCTTTCGGCTGCACCATCGAGATGCTTTCGACGCCGCCCGCCACCATCGGGCCCGCGCCCTCGGTGGTGATGGCGTTGGCCGCCAGCGCGATGGTCTGCAGACCGGAAGAGCAGAACCGATTGACCGTCATGCCGGAGGCGGTGACCGGAAGCCCGGCGCGCAGCGCGATCTGGCGGGCGATGTTGGAGCCGGTTTCAGCCTCGGGCGCGCCGCAGCCCATGATGCAATCCTCGATCTCGCCGCCCTCAAGGCCGGCGCGTTCGACCGCAGCCTGCACCGCGTGGCCGCCCATGGTGGCGCCGTGCGTGATGTTGAACGATCCCCGGAAGGATTTGGCGAGCCCGGTGCGGGCAGCAGATACGATAACAGCTTGTTTCATCACGATGCATCCTTGTTCAGATCGTCAAAATTACGCCCTTCGGCCACCAGTTTCTCCAGCAGCGGCGCCGGTTCCCAGAAATAGGGGTCGTCCTTGGCCCAGGATTTGATGTCGGCCAGCAGTTCCGGCAGGCCCTGCATGTCGGCCCATTTCATCGGGCCGCCGCGATAGCGCGGGAATCCGTAGCCGTAGAGCAGGGTCACATCCACATCGAGCGGGCGCGCGGCGATGCCCTCGCCCACCACCTTGGCGGCCTCGTTGACCATCGCGGCCATGTAACGGCGCACGATCTCTTCCTCGGTGAAGTCGCGCGGGGTGATGCCCTGGGCGGCGCGGTCAGCCTCGATCAGCGGCAGCACATCGGGGTTGGGCACCCGCGATTTGGGCCCGGCGGCATAGTCGTAGTAGCCCTTGCCGGTCTTCTGGCCGAAGTGGCCGTCTTCGCAGAGCTTGTCGGCATAGGTGAAATCGCGCGCGCGCGGGTCCATCCCCTCGGCCCGCTTGCGCTTGCGCACGGCCCAGCCGATGTCGAGCCCGGCCAGGTCACCCACCGCGTAGGGGCCCATGGCGAAGCCGAATTTCTCCAGCGCCGCATCGATCTGATAGGGCGTCGTCCCGTCGAGGATCATGTAATCGGCGCAGGTGCGGTATTTCGACAGGATCCGGTTGCCGATGAAGCCGTCGCAGACGCCGGCGCGGACCGAAACCTTGCCCATGATCTTGCCCAGCGCGAAGCCGGTGGCGACCACGTCGAGCGCGGTCTTGTCGGCGACCACGATCTCCAGCAGCTTCATCACGTGGGCGGGCGAGAAGAAGTGCAGCCCGATCACGTCCTCGGGGCGCGAGGTACAGGCCGCAATTTCGTTCACGTCGAGGTAGGAGGTGTTGGAGGCCAGCACCGCGCCCGGTTTGCAGACCGCGTCGAGCTTGGTGAACACCTGCTTCTTGACGCCCATGTCCTCGAACACCGCCTCGATCACCAGATCGGCGTCCTTGAGCGCGTCGTATTCGGTGGAGAGCGTCAGGGCCTTCTCGGTCAGCTCTTCGAATTTCCCGGCCGAGATCTTGCCGCGTTTCAGCGCGCCCTGCAGGTTGCCGGAGATGCGGCCCTTGGCGGCCTCGGCCGCTTCGGCGTTCATTTCCAGCATGGTCACCTTGAGCCCCGACAGCAGTGCCGAGGTGGCGATGCCCGCGCCCATGGTGCCGCCGCCGATCACGCCGATGGCGGAGAGCTGGCGGGGTTCGACGCCGTCGAGCTCGGGCAGCTTGCCCACCGCGCGCTCGGCAAAGAAGGCGTGGATCAGGCCCTGGCGCTGGTCGGTGGCCATCAGTTCCATGAACAGCTCGCGCTCGCGCTTCATCCCCTCGGCGAAGGGCAGCTCGCAGCAGGCCTGGATGCCGCGCACGGCAACCGCCGGGGCAAGCTGGCCGCGGGCTTTTTTCAGCACGGTGTCGTAAAGCGCGTCGAAATCCACCGGCTCGGGCGCGGGCATCTCGCTGATGGCGCGGCGCGGGGCGTTCGCGTCGATCAGCTCCTGCGCATAGGCCAGCCCGATCTCGCGCGGCTCACCGTCTTCGACCTTGTCGATGATGCCCAGCTCCAGCGCCTCCTTGGCGCCGACCTGACGGCCGGAGGTGATCACGTCGAGCGATTTGTCGATGCCGATCAGGCGCGGCAGCCGCTGGGTGCCGCCGGCGCCCGGCATGACGCCGATCAGAACTTCCGGCAGGCCCATGCGTGCCTTGGGCACGGCGATGCGGTAGTGCGAACCCAGCGCGATCTCCAGCCCGCCGCCCAGCGCGGTGCCATGCAGCGAAGAGACCACGATCAGCGGCGAGGCCTCGATGCGGGTGCAGACATCGGGCAGGAAGGGTTCGGTCGGCGGCTTGCCGAACTCGCGGATATCGGCTCCGGCGAAGAAGGTGCGGCCTTCGCCGTAGATCAGGACGGCCTTGGCGCCCTCCTGTTCCGCGCGTTCAATGCCCGCGACCAGCCCGGCGCGCACCGCCTGGCCCAGCGCGTTGACCGGCGGGTTGTTCGCCGCCAGAACCGCAATATCGCCAATTTTCTCGTAACTAATGGCCTCGGACATCCGGCCTATCCCTCCTTGTAACCGGCCGACCCGCGCGCGGGCCTTGTGCCGGGAGTGTTCCCGTTCTATCGGACTTCTAGCGGTGAAGATGGCGGCAGCGCAAACCTGCAACGCAAAACTTTGCGTCACTTTCGGCCCCTGCGCCGCGCGGCCGGCCCTCCTCCTCCAGACCAATTTCGCAATGCGGAACTGAATTCCGCCAGGCTGGCGCACACTAGGCGCAAGCAGCAAGGAAGATCAAGACCAAAGCCCCCGCGCGCAAGAATATTGCGGCAGGACCTGTGAAATCCGGGGAGCGGGGCTCGCGGCACGCCGCGGCGATAACATGCCGTCACGGCTCAGGGGCGGGGAATCATTCCCTCTTCGACCCAGGCATCGAAGACCGCCAGCGCGGCCTCGGCAAAGGCGGCATCGTTGATATGCGCCGCCATCTCCTGCAGCCGCACGTTGGCCGGGCAACAGGCGACGATCTCGTCGCAGAACGCCGCCAGTCCTTCGGCATCGTGCAGGTCGGCGCCTGGGCGATCCCATTCGTTGCAGCCACCGCGCGGCAGCAGCAGGGTCACCGGGCCTTCGGCTTCACCGAGTTTGCCGCAGATCTCTCGCGCGACGGCGCGGCGCTCCTCGGCGGTCAGCACGGCGGAGGTCAGCAGCCGGTTATGGGCATGGGTGGGACGGTCGGTGAACTGCGCCGGCGTCGGCTGCCAGCCGACGTAATCGACCAGATCGTAACAGCCGGGCGCGACGATCTGCGGGATGCCGCGATGGCCCGCGTTGGTCATCCGGTCCTCTCCCGCGCTGAGGCCGCCGAACATGTGATTGGGGATCTCCTGCGGGGCGAAATCCATCACCGCAGCAAAGGCCCCCTGTTCGGCCAGCGACTCGAAGGCGCGCCCGCCCATGCCGGTGGCGTGGAACACGGCAACCTCGTAGCCGCGTTTCTCCAGCTCCGGCTTCAGCGTCACCATGTAGCGCAGCACCGTCTTTCCGAAGGAGGTCATGCCAATGAGCGGCCGGTCGCGGGTGGGCTTTTCCACCGCACGCGCCGCCCCCAGCACCGCGCCCGCGGCCTGGCTGAGAGAGGATTTGCAGACCGAGTTCAGCCCATAGAGCCCGCCGGCCCAGAGGATCATCTGCACATCCGCCGGGATCCGCTCCGGTGGCAGCAGCGGCGAGAAGGCGACGGTGGAGACGATGTATTTCGGCACCCCCAGCGGCAACCCGGCGCAAAGGTCGAGCGCCAGATCGGTGCCCATGGTGCCGCCCAGCACAATCACCCCGTCGATGCGACCCTCTTCATAGAGCCCTCGCGCCATTGCGGCGGCACCGCGCGCCATGATCTGCATCGCCACATTCTCGTCGCCGCTGTCGATCGCCTCCTGAATGGAGCTGCCGCCGGCCTCGGCCACCCGGTGCTTGGAGACATCGGTGGGCTCCGCCGGGTCGCCCAGCACCGAGACATCCATGGTCAGAACCTTGCTGCCCTGCCCGGTGATGCAGGAACACAGGTAATCCAGCTCGTCATTCTTGGTGTCATAGGTGCCCGCGACGAGGATGGTCTTGTCGGTCATGGTGTCTCCTCCCTCCCGGGGGTTCGTTACAGCTGGATCCAGGCGGTTTTCAGATCGACGTATTTGTCGAGCGCATGCAGCGATTTGTCATGGCCGTTGCCGGACTGCTTCACGCCGCTCAGCGGAACGGTCATGTCGGCGCCGCCATAGGTGTTCACATGCACCACACCGGCGCGGATGCCCGCCACCATGCGATGGGCGCGCGACAGGTTGCCGGTCCAGACCGCCGCCGCCAGCCCGAAATCGGTGGCATTGGCCAGCCGCAACGCCTCCTCCTCGGTGTCGAAGGGGGTAACGGCGAGCACCGGGCCGAACACCTCTTTCTGGAACAGCGTCGCCTCGGGGGTGACATCGGTGACTACGGTGGGGGCCATATAGGTGCCGCCCGTCTCGGTCAGGATGCGGGTGCCCCCGGTGACGATCTGCCCGCCCTCCGCCGCAGCACTTTCCATGAAGGCGAGGTTGCGGGCGAGCTGATCCTCGGAATTCACCGCGCCGATCTGGCTGGAAAGGTCGAGCGGATCGCCCACCTGCAGCGCCTCGGCCTGTTCGGTCAGCATCGCGACGAAGTCGTCATGCACCGCGCGCTCCACCAGAAGGCGGGAACCGGCGACGCAGACCTGGCCGGAGTTGCGGAAGATCCCCATGGCCGAGACTCTGGCCGCCTGCGCCAGATCGGGGGCGTCGGCAAAGACGATATTGGGGGATTTGCCGCCCAGCTCCAGATAGACCCGCTTGAGGTTCGACGCGGCAGAGGCCTCCAGCAGTCGCCGCCCCGTCGGCCCCGAGCCGGTGAAGGCCAGCACATCCACATCCATCGAATGCGCCAGCGCCGCGCCGGTTTCCACGCCGGTGCCGGTCACCACGTTCAGCACCCCGTCGGGCAACCCGCATTCGGAACAGATCTCGGCCAGCCGCAGCAGCGTCAGCGAGGCGGTCTCGGCCGGTTTCAGCACCACGGAGTTGCCCATCGCCAGCGCCGGCGCCAGTTTCCATGCCCCGATCATCAGCGGGAAGTTCCACGGCACGATGGCGCCCACCACGCCCACCGGTTCGCGATGCACCAGCCCCAACACGTTAGCGGCGGTCGGCGCGATTTCGCCCGAAACCTTGTCGAGCGCCTCTGCGTAGTAGCGGAAGGTGCCCGCCGCCGATCCCGGCTCGGCCTTGTAGGCCATGTTGAACTCGGTGCCGTTGTCGCGGATGCCGAGCACGGCCAGTTCCAGCGCCGTGGCCTCGATCCGGTCGGCGATGGCGTGCATCACCTTTTTCCGCGCGGCAGGCGCCAGGCGCGACCAGCGTCCGTCCTCGAACGCCGCCCGGGCCGAGGCCACGGCGCGCTCCACATCCGCGGCGCTGGCGGTTTCGATGGTTGTCAGAACAGATCCGTCAATCGGCGATACCACTTCAAGCGGCGTGCCCTCTGCAGCTTGCCACGCTCCATCACAAAAGAGCTTTTGCGGCGCAACAGCAGCCTGCCGAAGCTTGTCGATCTGTGTTTGCTCTGCCATTCGGCCTCCTTCAGCTCCCGGCGGTCCAGCCAGACACGGCGGATATGGATCACCAGGACCAAGACGATGATTAGAAACAGGATGAACGAAACCGGCCGGTCGATCATGTCGAGCGGGGTTTTGACCCGCGCCATGCCGGCGCGCAGCTTGACCTCCATGATCCCGCCCAGGACCATGCCGAGGATGATCGGCACGGCGGGCAGCGACAGCCGTTTCAGGATGTAGCCCAATACGCCGAACACCGCCGCCAGCACGCAGTCGGTGGCGGAGTTGCGCAAGGAATAGACCCCCACGAAGCTGAGCGTCAGGATACAGACCCCAAGGAAGCGGTTGGGGATTTTCACCACCTTGATCAGCGATTTGGTGGCGAACAGCAGGAATACCAGCACCAGCACGTTGAGGATCAGCAGCGCCAGGTAGAGGGCAACGACGAAATCCATGTCGTTCTGAAAGAGGCCCGGCCCCGGCACCACGTTATGCACGTAGAACACGCTGAGCATCATCGCGGTCAGCGCCTCGCCCGGGATGCCCAGCGCCAGCAGCGGCACCATGGCAGCGGCGGGCACCGCGTTGTTGGCGGTCTCCGCCGCGATCAGCCCCTCGGACGAGCCGCGGCCGAAATCCTCCGGCCGTTTCGAGCTGCGCTGCGCGTAGGTGTAGGACATGAACTGTGCGGTGAACTCGCCCACCCCGGGGATCATCCCCATGATCACCCCGAAGCCCGCCGAAACGCTGGCCACGCGGGGGTGGCGCGCAAGCTCCCGCAGCCCCTGGAACAGGCTGCCGCCGGACAGGCGGGTGGTGCGGATTTTCTCATCCTCGGTGGTGAGCAGCACGAAGGCCTGGCTCAGCGCGAAGAGGCCGAGGACCACGACGATCAGGTTGATGCCCCCCTGCAGGAACGGCGCGTCGAAGGTGTAGCGTTGCGAATATTTCACCGGCTCCATGCCGATGGTCTGCAGGAAGATGCCAAAGGCGGCGAGCGCACCCGCCATCAGCGCCTGGCCGCGGTGCGCGACCACCACCAGGATGATGCCGAGCAGGGCGGCGAGAAAGATCTCGCGGCTGCCGAACATCGGCGCGATCTTGGCCAGCACGGGGGCGAACAGGATCAGGCAGATGACCGAGAAGATGCCGCCGAAGAAGGAGGCGGAATAGGCAAGGCTGAGCGCGCGGCGCGGCTCCCCCCGTGCGGTCATCGGATAGCCGTCGTAGGTGGTCAGCGCGTTGACGGCTGTGCCCGGCGTGTTGATCAGGATCGCGGGGATCGAGCCGCCGTACATCGAGCTGCCGTAGATGCCCAACAGCACCGTGAGGCCGACGATCGGGTCCATCGAAAAGGTGGCAGGCAGCAGGATGGCGATGGCCACCGCCGGGCCGACGCCGGGGATCGCGCCGATCAGAACGCCGCCGACCGAGCCGGTGAGCAGGGCCAGCGCCACGTCCCAGCGCATCAGGATGTCGAGTGCGGAAAGAAACAGGTCCATCAGAGATTCAGGATGAAGAAGCTGCGCAGCGCGCCGGGCAGGTATTCATAGATTGCTCCACCGGGGATTTTCACGCCGAGGAAGGATTTGAACAGAACCACCACCGCCACGGCAAAGACGATGCTGGTGATCATCATGAACCGGCTGCGATAGCCCATCCGCCAGGACAGCAGCGGCACGAAGACCAGCGTGACCGGCAGGTAGCCCAGCACCGGCACCAGCAGCACGTAGGCCATGAACCACAGCGCGTATTCCAGAACGGCGGCCCAGCGGCGCAGCTCCACCCGGTCGTTCACGGTGAACCGCCGCCAGGGCAGCCGGTAGAGGTGCAGCGCGCCCATCGCCACCATGCCGCCGAGGCCCACAGCGGGCCAGAACCGGGGCTGTGCGAAGAATTCGGCCTTGGCCGCCCAGATCGTCTGATCGCCGATCTGCACCAGCAGCAGCAGCGACAGCACGACGAAGCCCAGCGCGAAAACAAGCTGCCCGCGCCGGGGTCCGGCAAAGCGGCGTTCGCGTTCAGTTGCCATTCAGGGGTACTCCGAAAAACGCGGGGCCGGGACGTGATGTCCTGGCCCCGTGCGGATCATTCCAGCAGTTCGCCGATGCGGGCGACCGTATCGATGTCCTTGGCGATCCGCGCCGCGCTGTCGTCGGCGTTCTGCCAGTAGACCAGCGCGCCGGTCTCCTTGGCGACGTTCTGGGCGCGCTCGCTCATCACCGTTTTCTCGGCCACGGCGACGATCTTGTCGCGCACGTCCTGCGGGGTGTCCTTGGTCACGAACAGGCCGTTCCAGAGCGCGATGTCGAGGCTGGGCTCCAACTCGCCGATGGTCGGGGTATCGGGCACCAGCGGAATACGCTCGTCGGTGATCGAGACCAGGACCTTGACGCTGTCCAGACAGGGCAGGATCAGCTGCAGCGTGGTGTTGATGACATCGGCATCGCCGGAGGCCAGCGTGTTGCAGTCGAGCGCATCGAAGGCCGCGTCGCTGGCGAAGTCGAACCCGGCGGTCTTGGCATAAGCCTTGGTCACCTGCGTCGGCGTCAGCACGTCGCCGAAATGACCCAGCGCCACGTCGTTTTCCTTGGCGTAGGCGGCCAGCTCCGCCATCGAGGAATAGGGCGCATCGCCGGAGGCGGCGATGACGAAGGGATAGGTCAGGAAGATGCCCAGCGGGTCGAACTTCGCCGGCGTCAGCGGCGGAATGTCGATCTGGTGGCCGACCACCGGAACGCCGATCACGAAGGAACCGATGGTGTAGCCGTCTGCCGGCGCATTGGCCACTTCGATGGCGCCGGGGAACGGGCCGCCGCCACCGCCGGGCTTGTTCACCACTGCCGCCGCGACGCCGTATTCCTCTTGGAAATCCTCGGCGATCATGCGGGTCAGCACGTCTTCGAGATCGCCCGGCGGCCACGGCACGATGAAGTTGACCGGCTTCTCCGGATATTCGGCCAACGCCGCGCCGGCGGTCATCAGGGCCGCCGCTGCCGCAGTCGCAAGCGTGTGGGAAAGTTTCATAACAGACCTCCTTGTTGTCGATTTATTATTCGGTTCATTATTTGAACCAGTGGTTTGTTTTAGATTGACAGTCGACCCGCCGATCTGTCAACACAATTGCAGATCGCCCCGGCGGAAAAACAGGAAAAAGCCTGCGCGGCAGGCACGACAGGAGGCCGACACACCCATGGGAACCGTCACCAAGGCATTGTCATTGCTGACGTTTTTTACCCAGACCCGGCCCGAAATCGGGCTGAGCGATCTCACGCGGCTGTCGGGGATGAACAAGGCCACTGTCTACCGCCTGCTGACCGAATTGCAGGAGGGGGGATTCGTCGAACAGGCCGGAACCGGCCGCGCCTATCGGCTGGGGCCGGAGGTTTTGCGGTTGGCGGCGCTGCGCGAGGCGGCGGTACCGATCCTGACGGTATCGCGCGGCGCGCTCGACCGGCTCAGCGCCGCGACGGGCGAGACCTGCCACGTCTCGCTGGTGCGCGAAGAGGTGCTCAACACCATCGCCCACGCCTACAGCCCGCGCCATGCCACACGGGTGGCGATGGAGGATGCCGAGGTGGTCTCGTTCCACGGCACCGCCTCCGGCCTCGCGGTGCTGGCTTTCTCCGACCCCGATTTCACCGACCGGGTTCTGGCCCGGCCGCTGCCCGCCCATACCGCCGACACGGTGACCGATCCGCAGGCGATCCGCGCCATGCTGGAGACGGTGCGCGCCGAGGGCATCGCGGAATCGGTCGGCGGCTTCGAGGCCGATGTGCATTCCCACGCCGCGCCGATCTTCGGCCCCGACGGCCGCCCGCTGGGCGCGCTGGCGGTGGCCGCGCCGGTCAGCCGCATGACGCCGGAGCTGCGCGACCTGATCCGCGTCGAGCTGCGCCGCGCCGCGCTGGACCTGACCCAGAACATCGGCGGCAACTGCCCGCCCGCCTACCCCGGGAAGGAGGCCGCATGAGCCGCGCGCTGATCCTCGATTTCGGCGGGGTCGTCACCCGCACCCTGTTCGAGACCCACGATCTGACCGAAAAGGCGCTCGGCCTCGCCCCCGGCACGCTCACCTGGCAGGGGCCGTTCGATCCCGGGAACGATCCGCTCTGGCAGGACATGCAGGCGGACAGGATCAGCGAACGCGACTACTGGCGCCAGCGCACCCGCGAGGTGGGCCAACTGGTCGGAGAAGACTGGACGGAGATGAGCCAGTTTGTCCGCGCCGCGCGGGGCGCCGAGCCCGAGGCGGTGATCCGGCCGGAGTTCCGCGACGCCGTCGCCCGGGTCAAATCGGCGGGGATGAAACTGGCGATCCTGTCCAATGAGCTCGATCTGTTCTACGGCGCCGATTTCCGCGAAAAGCTGCCGTTTCTGGCCGATTTCGACGTCATCGTCGACGCCACCTATACCGGCATCCTGAAACCCGATCCGCGCGCCTATCGCGCCTGTCTGGACGCGCTGGGGCTGGTGGCCGGTGACTGCGTCTTCGTCGACGACCAGCGCCGCAATGTCGACGGCGCCCGCGCCGTGGATCTGCCCACCGTTCACTTCGATGTCGCCCAGCCGGCGGCGAGCTATTCCCAGGCCCTTTCCCTTCTGGGCCTCAGCAAGGAGCTGTCCTCATGAAAGACTCCAATTTCCTCAAGGAGCATAACGCCAAATCGCTGTGGCACCCGATGGCGCATCCGGCCGACAGCCTGGCCAACCCGCCGACCATCGTGACCGGCGCGCAGGGCGTATGCATCACCGACGTGGACGGGCACGAGGTGGTCGACGGCGTGGGCGGGCTGTGGAACGTGAACCTCGGCTTCTCCTGCCAGCCGATCAAGGAGGCCATCGCTGCCCAGCTCGACCAGCTGCCCTATTACTCGATCTTCCGCGGCACCACCAACGACGCGGTGATACAGCTGGCCGAAGAGCTGCGCGATTTCTTCGAACCCGATGGGCTGACGCGCGCCTTCTACACCTCGGGCGGCTCGGATTCGGTGGAAACCGCCCTGCGGCTGGCGCGCCAGTACCACAAGATCCGCGGCGAGGCGGGGCGGGTGAAGTTCCTGAGCCTGAAGAAAGGCTATCACGGCACCCATTTCGGCGGCGCCTCGGTGAACGGCAACGCCAATTTCCGCACCCAGTACGAACCGCTCTTGCCCGGCTGCCACCACATCCCGGCGCCCTACACCTATCGCAACCCGTTCAACGAGACCGATCCGGAGCGTCTGGCGCAGCTTTGCCTCGCCGCGCTGGAGGACGAGATCGCGTTCCAGGGCGCCGGCACCATCGCCGCGATGATCATGGAGCCGATCCTGGGCGCCGGGGGCGTCATCCCGCCGCATGAAAGCTTCATGCCCGGGGTGCGCGAGATCTGCTCGAAAAACGGCATCCTGCTGATCGCCGACGAAGTGATCACCGCCTTCGGCCGCACCGGCTCCTGGACCGGCAGCCGCCACTGGGGCGTGCAGCCCGACCTGATGTGCACCGCCAAGGCGATCACCAACGGATACTTCCCCTTCGGCGCGGTGATGATCGCCGAACATGTGGCCGAGGTGTTCGAGGGCGACGAGACCGGCCGCGCCGCCATCGGCCACGGCTATACCTATTCCGGCCACCCGGTGGGCGCAGCCGCCGCAATCGCCTGTCTGGCCGAGACGAAACGGCTCAACGTGCCGGAAAACGCCGCCGCCCGGGGCGCCCAGCTCTATCAGGGGCTGCTGACGCTGCAGGAGAAATACGGGCTAATCGGCGATGTGCGCGGCGGTCACGGGCTGATGTGCGCGATGGAGCTGGTCAGCGACCGCGCCGCCAAGACGCCGATCGACAAGAAGACCATCAACACCGTGCAGGAGGTCGCCTATCAGTCCGGCGCCATGGTGCGGGTGTCGGGGCCCAACATCATCCTGTCGCCGCCGCTGGTTCTGACGGCGCAGGATGTCGACACCATCCTCACCGCGCTCGACGCCGGCTTGGCCGCCGCGGGCTGAGAACAGACCCGGGCCTTGTCCGAAAAGTCCAAACCGACCCAGGGCTTCCGGCGGCTCGCCTCGCCGGACCCACAGAGCAAGCCGCGTAAGCGCCGGACCGTGGGCTGGCGCTGCACCCTCTGACCGGCGCGCTTTATCCCTGCCAAGTCCGGACGAAATCTGATCGGCGTGCTTACATAGACCAAGCGCCTGACCGCGGGGACGGTCCGGCGCTTGCGCGGCGGCCTGCGGCCTTGAGTCCGCGCTAGGGACATCATTTCGATGGATTTTTCAAAGCAGTCAGTTTGGGTTGCATGACCGCATAAAGGCAGGCTGGCCCGGCCCTCATGCCGGCCTCACCGCCGGTGCGTCGCCGCTACCCGCGCGGCCTCTTCATAGATCCCGGTCAGGATGTTCAGCGCCCGTGTCGCCTCCGCCAATTGTTCGGAGAACCCCGGCAGGCCGTTGATCTTCTCGATCAGCAACTTGCGACGCAGGGCGCTGTAGTGATCGGTAACGCGCCGGCCCTCTTCGGTGGCCTCATAGGTCACACCGGTCCGCCCCGAGCCCTGCTTCACGACCAAGCCCGCGCCCACCAGCTTGCGCAGCGAATACTGGATATTGGGGATGTCGTCGCGGTTCGTCAGCCGCGCCAGCTCCTTGATCGACTTCGGCCGGTCGTTCATCCGGATGATGTGCAACAGCGCGTTCTCCGGCCCGCTCGCCGCCAGGTCGCAGACCGAGGCCAGGCACTCCGACTGCCAGCGCCCGAATCCCTCGAACGCCCGCATCAGCGCGAATTCCATCTCCGTCGTGCTCACCTCGGCGGGGTCGCCGGACAGGTGCCAGAGAAAATTCAACCCGTCGTCGGCGCCGTCCGCGTCGTCTGTTTTTGATGCATTCACAAGCATTTCCCTCCGGAAACGCACCATGCCCGCGGGGCCCGGGCCGGTGCAACTTGATTTTTAAATAGACTTTCAAATGTAAATTACACAGTATTTTCACACCCAACAGGAGGATACATGCAATGACAACTAATTTGATGATGAAAAAAGAGGGCTTCAAGCTCGGCACCTTCTCCAGCAACTGCTCCTCGGGCATGACCGTGACCAAGGCGCCGGAGCGCTGGCAGAACAGCTGGGAAAACAACCTGCGGCTGGGCAAGATGCTGGATGAGGCCGGCATCGATTTCATGCTGCCGATCGCGCGCTGGATCGGTTACGGCGGCGAGACCGACTTTCACGGCGGCGTGCTGGAAACAATGACCTGGGCCGCGGGCCTGCTGGCCAATACCGAGAACCTCACTGTCTTCGCCACCATCCACACCGCCGCCAACAACCCGGTCGTGGTGGCCAAGCAGATCGCCACCATCGACCAGATCGGCAAAGGCCGCGCCGGGCTCAACATCGTCGCCGGCTGGAACAAGCCGGAGTACGAGGCGCTGGGGCTGACCCTGCCCGACGATCATGAGACCCGCTATGGCTATGCGCAGGAGTGGTTCGACGTGATCCGTAAGCTTTGGGAATCCGAGGAATATTTCGACTGGGACGGCACGTATTTCAACCTCAAGCATGTGGCGGGCGACCCCAAGCCGGTGAACGGCGCGGTACCGATCCTCAATGCCGCCGGCTCGCCGCAGGGCCGGGATTTCGCCACCGATAACGCCAATTACCTGTTCACGCCCGCCATCGACCTGACGCGGTCGAAGGACGAGATCCAGGAACTGAAGGAACAGGCCGCCGGCAAGGGCCGCGATGTCGGCGTGCTGACCTTCAGCCACGTGATCTGCCGCGAGACCGAGGAAGAGGCGCGCGCCTATCAGAAATACATCACCGACGACAACGCCGACTGGGAAGCGGTGGACAATCTGGTGAACCTGCAGTTCGCCCATGCCCACAGCTTCCCGCACGACCTGCTGGCGCAGATCCGCTACCTGATGGCGCAGGGCCACGGCGGCTTCCCGCTGGTCGGCACGCCGCAGCAGGTGGCCGAGGGGATCATCAAGCTGCATGAGACCGGATTCGCCGGCAGCACCCTCTCCTTCGTTGATTATGCTGAAGAATTTCCGTTCTTCCGCGACAACGTGCTGCCGATCCTGGCCGAGGCGGGCATCCGGTGAATGCGATGACCGCGATCACCGACCCCGACGCGAAAAGCTTCACCGGCGCGATGCGCGCGCTGGTGGGCAACTGCTCGGTTCTGACCGTGGGCGAGGGCGCGGACCGCAGCGGCCTCGTCGTCACCTCGGCAATCTCGCTGTCGGCGGAGCCGCCGCTGTTGCTGGCCTGCGTCAACCGCGGCGCGTCGAGCTGGCCGATGTTCGAACGCTACGGGCGTTTCGGCTGGTCGTCGTTGGGGGCGCAACACCAGCAGGTCGCCGAACGCTTCAGCGGCTTCGGCGGCGTCAAGGGTGCGGACCGCTACGACGGTGCCGAGTGGGTGACGGCACAGACCGGCGCGCAGCTGCTGGCGGATGCGCCGGCGGCCTTCGATTGCGAGGTCGAGGAGATGATCGACCGCGCCACCCACTCCATCGTGATCGGCCGGGTGCGGGCGGTGATCACCAATCCGGACCGCGGCGCGCTGATCTACTGGAACGGAGGTTTCCGCGCGATGGAGCCCTGAAACGTACAATCCGGCGCCCGTTTTGTACGTGGGATTCACCGGGTGTTTACCGGTCCCCGCGGGCGCCGGATCTCCCCGCCGGAGGCCCGCCTCTTCCCTCGTGGCCTCCGGAGACTGACCCCGCCGGGCCGATTCCCGTGCGGGGTCTTTTTTTGCCCGGGCCCTGCCGCGCCCTTCGCCCGGAGTCTTTTTCTGGCCGCAAATATCCCCGCCGGAGGCACGCGCCGCAGGCGCGTCCATCCCGCGGGAGGCTTCAGAACGTCGGCGGGGTGCAGGCGCTGACCACGACGCATTTCTCCGGGCCCACCTGGCGGAACCGGTGCGGTTTGCGGCTGTCGAAGTAATAGGCGTCGCCGGGTCCGAGGATCTTGCGCTGATCGCCCACCGTCACCTCGACCCGGCCGGAGATGACGATGCCGCCCTCCTCGGCCTCGTGGCCGTACATCTTGCGGCCGGTGTCGGCGCCGATGTCGTAGGTTTCTTGCAAAATCATCATTGCGCGGCCGTGCAGACTGGCGCCCACCTGTTTGAACGACAGCTTGCCCTTGCCGATTTCCACCAGCTCCTCGGCGGCGAAGAACACCGCCTGCGCCGCCTCCGGCTCCGGCTCGAAGGCAAAGAACTCCGACAGGCCGACCGGAATGCCGTCGAGGATGCGTTTCAGCGCGCCGACCGAGGGGTTCACCTTGCCCGATTCGATCAGCGAGATGGTGGAATTGGTCACCTCCACTTTCTTCGCCAGCATCCGCTGCGACAGCCCCGCCGCTTCGCGAAAGGCGCGCAGGCGGCGGCCGATGTCGAGGTCGAATGCATCCCCGGGCGTGTTGTGCATGTTGAGTATCCAGAAACAGTACGCAATCACCCTTAGCAATATCAACGGCTTGCACCAATGAAAAAACAGACTGTTTTTGCCATCCCGTAACACCTTACCGTCTGCGCCAGCCCCGAACCGGGCCTGCACAGCACGCGCCAACCGAAAGGACAGAAGATGTCGAACGCAGATCTCGCCGCCCGCCGCGACACGGCCATTGCCCGGGGTGTTGGCATGTTGACCCAGGTCTATGCCGAGCGCGCGCAGAATGCCGAGGTCTGGGATGTGGAGGGAAACCGCTACATCGATTTCGCCGCCGGGATCGCGGTGGTGAACACCGGCCATTGCCACCCCAAGGTGATGGCGGCGGTGACCGAACAGATGGGCCGTTTCACCCATACCTGTCACCAGATCCTGCCTTATGCGCCCTATATCCGGCTGGCCGAGCGGCTGAACGACAAGGTGCCCGGCGATTTCGACAAGAAGACCGTTTTCGTCACCACCGGCGCCGAGGCGGTGGAGAACGCGGTGAAGATCGCCCGCGCCGCTACCGGACGGCCCGCCGTGATCGCCTTTGGCGGCGGGTTCCACGGCCGCACCTTCATGGGGATGAGCCTGACCGGCAAGGTCGCGCCCTACAAGGCCGGGTTCGGCGCGATGATGCCCGATGTCTACCACGTGCCGTTTCCGGTGGCGCTGCACGGCGGGTCGGTCGACGCCTCGCTGGCGGCGATCGACAAGCTGTTCAAGGCCGATCTCGACCCGGCCCGCGTCGCCGCGATCATCCTGGAGCCGGTACAGGGCGAGGGCGGATTTTATCCCGCGCCGGCCGAGCTGATGCGGGCGATCCGCAAACTCTGCGATACCCATGGCATCGTTATGATCGCCGACGAGGTGCAGACCGGGTTCGGCCGCACCGGCACCCTCTTCGCGATGGAGGCCTATGACGTCGCCGCCGATCTCACCACCATGGCCAAGGGGCTGGGCGGCGGGCTGCCGATTTCGGCGGTGACCGGGCGCGCCGACCTGATGGATGCCGCCGGTGTCGGCGGGCTGGGCGGCACCTATGGCGGCAGCCCGCTGGGGGTGGCGGCGGGCAACGCGGTGCTCGATGTGATCGAGGAAGAAAACCTCTGCGCCCGGGCGAACGCGCTGGGCGCGCGGCTGCGCCAGCGGCTGGAGACGCTCCGCGAGAGCACACCGCAGATCGTCGACGTGCGCGGCCCCGGGATGATGGTGGCCGCTGAATTCAACAGCGAGGACGGCCAGGCGCCGGATGCGGATTTCGCCAACCGGGTGCGGCTGGAGGCGCTGAGCCGGGGGCTGATCCTGCTGACCTGCGGGGTTTATGGCAACGTGATCCGGTTCCTCGCGCCGCTGACCATCGAAGACGCGGTGTTCGCCGAGGCGCTGGACATCCTCGACGCCGCCGTCACCGCCGCGAAAGGAGCCTGAGCCATGCTGGATACCGCAACCTTCCCCACTGCCCGCCCGCTGAACGACCCCGCGCTGCTGGAGCGCCGCGCCTATGTGAACGGCGCCTGGATCGGGAAAGACAAGACCTTTGCCGTGCACGACCCGGCGACCGGCGCCTGCATCGCCCATGTGGCCGATCTGGATGCCACGGATGCCGCCGCCGCCATCGACGCCGCCCATGCGGCGCAGCCGGGCTGGGCCGCATGGACCGGCAAGGAGCGCGCGGCGGTGCTGCGCAAGTGGTTCGACCTGATGGTGGAGGCCGCCGACGACCTGGCCACCATCCTGTGCGCCGAGATGGGCAAGCCCTGGGCCGAGGCGCGGGGCGAGATCCTCTATGGTGCGTCCTTCATCGAGTGGTTCGCGGAGGAGGCCAAGCGCATCTACGGCGACACCATCCCGGGGCATCAGCGCGACAAGCGGATCGTGGTGCTGAAGCAGCCGATCGGCGTGGTGGGGGCGATCACGCCGTGGAACTTTCCCAACGCGATGATCGCGCGCAAGGTGGCGCCGGCGCTGGCCGCCGGTTGCACCTTTGTCGCGCGGCCGGCCGAGCTGACGCCGCTGTCGGCGCTGGCGATGGCGGTGCTGGCGGAGCGGGCGGGGATTCCGGCGGGGGTGTTCAACGTGATCCCCGGCGTCGATGCCTCGGGCGTGGGCAAGGAGCTTTGCGCCAATCCGAAGGTCGCCAAGATCACCTTCACCGGCTCGACCCGGGTGGGGCGCATCCTGATGGAGCAGAGCGCGCCGACCATCAAGAAGCTGTCGCTGGAGCTGGGCGGCAATGCGCCGTTCATCGTGTTCGACGATGCCGATCTGGACGCCGCGGTCGAGGGGGCGATGATCGCCAAGTACCGCAACAACGGCCAGACCTGCGTCTGTGCCAACCGGATCTACGTGCAGGCGGGTGTCTATGACGCCTTTGCCGAGAAGCTGCGCGCCAGGGTGGGCGCGCTGAAGGTGGGCAACGGGTTCGACGACGGCGTGATCCTGGGGCCGCTGATCAGCGAGGCGGCGCTGGCCAAGGTGGAGCGGCATATCGAGGACGCGGTGGAACAGGGCGCCGAGGTGATCGAGGGCGGCCAGCGGTCGAACCTGGGCGGCACCTTTTTCCGGCCGACCGTGCTGACCGGGGCGAAACCGGGGATGGCGGTGGCGAAGGAAGAGACCTTCGGGCCGCTGGCGCCGCTCTTCAAGTTCGAGGAGGAGGCGGATGTGGTTGCCATGGCGAACGACAGCGAGTTCGGGCTGGCCGCCTATTTCTACAGCCGCGATCTGGCCCGTGTCTGGCGGGTGGCCGAGCGCCTCGAGACCGGCATGGTCGGCATCAACACCGGGCTGATTTCCACCGAGGTGGCGCCGTTCGGCGGGGTCAAGCAATCGGGGCTGGGCCGGGAAGGATCGAAGTACGGGATCGAGGATTTCCTGGAGCTGAAATACCTCTGCATGGGCGAGATCGGTTAATCCCCCGACTGGCGGTTGCCTGCGCCACTCTCCGGCAGGTAACCGCCATTTTTTTCGCGCCGGGCATCTGCCGCAGAACGCGTTCCGGGCGTGTGGCCACTCACCTCTCCATCCCTGCGCGGACGCAATGAAAAGAGCGCGCCGCAGATGCGACGCGCTCTCTTTGCTTCCGGATCAGGGGACCGCAGCCCCCTGCCCGATCAGGCCAGGTCGAAGCGGTCGGCGTTCATCACCTTGGTCCAGGCGGCGACGAAGTCCTTGACGAACTTCTCCTTGCTGTCGTCCTGGGCATAGACCTCGGCATAGGCGCGCAGGATCGAGTTGGAGCCGAACACCAGATCGACGCGGCTTGCGGTCCATTTGACGTCGCCAGTCTTGCGGTCGACGATGTCGTAGGCGTTGCTGCCGGTGGGGGTCCACTTGTTGCCCATGTCGGTCAGGTTGACGAAGAAGTCGGTCGTCAGCGCGCCGGGCTTGTCGGTGAACACGCCATCCGCGCTGCCGCCGTAGTTGGCGCCCAGCACCCGCATGCCGCCGACCAGAACGGTCATCTCCGGCGCGGTCAGGCCCAGAAGCTGGGCCCGGTCGAGCATCAGCTCTTCGGGGGTGACGACATAGTCCTTCTTCAGCCAGTTGCGGAAGCCATCGGCCACCGGCTCCAGCACGTCGAAGCTGTCGGCGTCGGTGATCTCGTCGGTGGCATCGCCCCGGCCCGGTGCGAAGGGCACCGAGACGTCGAAACCCGCCGCCTTGGCGGCCTGTTCGACACCCACGTTACCGGCCAGGACGATCACGTCGGCGACGCTGGCGCCGTACTCCGCCGCGATCGGCTCCAGCACGCCCAGAACCTTGGCCAGACGCGCCGGTTCGTTGCCTTCCCAGTCCTTCTGCGGGGCCAGGCGGATGCGGGCACCGTTGGCACCGCCGCGCATGTCAGAACCGCGGTAGGTGCGGGCGCTGTCCCAGGCGGTGGCGACCAGATCCGCCGTCGACAGGCCGGAGGTGGCGATCTTCGACTTGATGGCGCCGACGTCGTAGTTGGCCGGGCCGGCCGGGATCGGATCCATCCAGATCAGGTCTTCCTTCGGCACGTCGGGGCCGACGTAGCGGGCTTTCGGGCCCATGTCGCGGTGGGTCAGCTTGAACCAGGCGCGGGCGAAGGTGTCTTTGAAGTAGTCCGGATCGGCCATGAACTTTTCGCAGATGGCGCGATAGGCCGGGTCCACTTTCATCGCCATGTCGGCATCGGTCATCATCGGCATGCGGCGCACCGAAGGGTCGGTCGCGTCGACCGGCATATGCTCTTCCTTGATGCCGACCGGCTGCCACTGGTTGGCGCCTGCCGGGCTCTTGGTCAGCTCCCAGTCGTAGCCGAACAGCAGCTCGAAATAGCCCATGTCGAAGGTGGTCGGGTTGGTGGTCCAGGCGCCCTCGATGCCCGAGGTCACGGCGTTGGTGGCCTTGCCCTCCATGTTCGGGTTGATCCAGCCGAAGCCCTGGTTTTCGATGCCCGCCGCTTCCGGCTCTGCGTCCAGCGCACCGGCGTCGCCGTTGCCGTGCGCCTTGCCGACGGTGTGGCCGCCCGCGGTCAGCGCGGCGGTTTCCTCGTCATCCATCGCCATCCGGGCGAAGGTTTCGCGGACCTGCTCGGCGGTCTTGAGCGGATCGGAGGCACCGTTCACGCCTTCGGGGTTCACGTAGATCAGGCCCATCTGCACGGCGGCGAGGGGGTTTTCCATCGTGTCCGGTTTGCCGACGTCTTCGTAACGCTCGTCCGAGGGAGCCAGCCATTCGCGTTCGGCGCCCCAGTAGGTGTCGATTTCCGGATGCCAGATGTCCTCGCGCCCGAAGCCGAAGCCGAAGGTTTTCAGCCCCATGTTCTCATAGGCGATGGTGCCGGCGAGAATGATCAGGTCGGCCCAGGACACCTTGTTGCCGTACTTCTTCTTCAGCGGCCAGAGCAGGCGGCGCGCCTTGTCGAGGTTGCCGTTATCCGGCCAGGAGTTCAGCGGGGCAAACCGGATGTTGCCGCAGCCGCCGCCGCCACGGCCGTCGGCCAGGCGGTAGGAGCCGGCCGAGTGCCAGGCCAGGCGGATCATCAGGCCGCCGTAGTGGCCCCAGTCGGCGGGCCACCACTCCTGGCTGTCGGTCAGCAGGGCGTGCATGTCTTTTTTCAGCGCTTCGGCGTCGAGCTTCTTGAGCTCTTCGCGGTAGCTGAAGTCGGCGCCAAGCGGGTTCGTCTTGGTGTCGTGCTGGTGCAGGATGTCCAGGTTCAGGGATTTGGGCCACCAGTCCATGACCGTCGAGCCGGTCTCGGTAATGGCTCCGTGCATGACCGGGCATTTGCCCGTGTTGTCGACGTCGCTTCCGTCCATCTTTCTCACTCCCGATTTGGTTAGGGTCTTCAGAACTGGCGGGGGCGCGTTCGGCCCCTCTCTGGAATCGTTCTAACAAACACAGATCATTGGGATAAGTTGTATTTATTGATCATTGCGATAGGATTTGATTATCATCTGGCTGACCGTGCCCGTACGGCGACAGAGCGTGGAGCGAAATTCCCAATGAAAGCTGTGGGATGGCGGCGCCGGCGCGCTGCTCAGAGCGCCCGCGCCCAGACCCGCAGAGCAGCCCGAAGCAGCAACAGCCAGACGAAAAGCCCGGTGGTGCCGCCGATCACCGCATTCACCGAGCGCCAGACGGACACGTCGGGCCGGGAAGATCCGGGATCAAGTTGCGCGCAGATCGCCGCAGAAACAAAGGCGGCCAGGACTCCGGCCATCATCACCCAGCGCCAGTTCGGCTGCCGCCCGCCGTACGCATAAACGTTCCAGCCCAGCGCCCTCAGGCATTCGAACGCGATGAAACTGCTGCTGGTGAAGGCGAGCGTCAGCACCCCCAGGTCGCCGTCGGTGAGCGGGTAGTACGCGCCCAGGACCGCGACCTCTGTCGCGACGCCGGGGGCAAGAAACAGGATCGCCCGCCATCTGAACAGCCACGTCGCGACGACCCTGACCCCATGCGTCAGCGCCAGCAGGCCCGTGATCTCGGCAAAGCGGAAATGGCCCGACGTGAGATAGGCATGCGCCGGTATCAGCAGCCAGAAGACCACGGCGAAGGCGAACAGATAGAGCGTAGAGACCAAGCCTGTCAGGAAAATAGCCCTGTTAAACCGCATACTCGCCGAACACTTCTGCCTGGTTGGCGCCACATCCGAAACTGTGCCGTCCAAGTGGGTAACAACTTATAATTGTATATTGCCTCACGGGCACAATCAATAGTGACAAGCAGGCGCAAACGCGCATCGCTCTGCGCCGCTCTTTTCACAGACTACCGGACGATTTGGGATGCCCTGGAGGGAGTTCCTCGGAAAACTTCCCCCAGAAACTCGCCTGCAGGGGATTTTCCGGTCGACAGGGTCCCTAGGGCCGTCGCCAACACCCCGCCCCGGGGCGGGACTGAGGCCTCAGGACGGCACGGCCACGAAGGGGAAATCGTTGTACACCATTTCATAGACCCCGGTCTTCTTACCCTGCACGTGCCGGATCAGCCCCCGCGCCAGCAAACGCTTGAGATTCCGGTAATAGGTCGGGTTCGACATCCTCGCACACAGAGCATGGTTCTTGACGTCGGAACTCTGAAAGGTCGTCTTGTCCACATCGGTCATGGATGTGATGGCATAGACCATCGCCCGCTCGTCCTCGGACAGCGTATCCAACCCCAGGTCTTTCTCCATCGAGGAGATCAACTCGTAGAGCCTGGCCAAGTGGAAAAGGCTGTCGCTCTTCAAGACAGGCTAACTCCCGCACATTCGGTCGGAACGCCCCGCATCCAGCATCGTCCCACCGCGCTTCCCCAAGAACGCTGCAATCGCTGCCAGAGCATCACGGCCATCGCTGAGTTGCAGCAGGTCTCCGCATATTAAACTGTGTTAAATTTTGCAAGTAACGCAGGATTTTCACGGCACAAAACATCCGGCCGGGGCGCCGCCTCAGCGTCATTCCCGGGCACTCGCGGCGGCACGGCGCCCGGCGGCGGACGGGCCCGCGCCGATCGTTCGCCTTTTGCGATAAATGTCGAGATCCAAACTCTCCCAAAAGGGCATCTTCGGTTGTCAGCCCGAAAACACGCCAATACTCTCATTACGATACTTTGATTCGTCCAGAGAACCGCCCCCGGCAGCTTGCCGGTGCATGGCTCGCCTCTGGCCGGAGACAGGATGCGACACGCCACGCCCGGGAACAATACATTAATTTACAGGGCATTAACCAATACCCCCTAGACCAAAAGGACCACACCCCTCTCGCACGGAACGAGAGCCCCAACGGAAAGATCGCAAAGCCCCCTCCCCTCATAACTCTCATATGTTTACTCATGTCACGGTTGTTTTTTCTCAACGCAGTCGACTTCTGGACGGCGGGGGCGTTAAGCCTCCTGGTTTCGGTCGCCATCGTCTGCACCCGCCACCTTCATCTGGAGCGAACTTCGCGCGGCCACGCCGGGCTGGAGGTGCAAAGCGTCCATACGGCCCCGACGCCGCGCATCGGCGGCGTCGCCCTGATGCTCGGGCTGACCGCCGCCGCGTTCCACGCCCCCGGCGAATCGGCGCGTTACCTCTGGATCATCCTGCTGTCCTGCATCCCGGTGTTCGGCGCGGGGCTGATGGAGGATGTCAATATCGGCGCCAGCCCGCGCACCCGCCTGTTCGCGGCCATGACCGGCAGCGCCCTGATGATCGCGATGACCGGAGAGCAGATTTCCGCGGTCGGCGTCCCCGGGATCGACGCGCTGGTGGCCTATTGGCCGGTCGCGGTCCTGTTCACGGTGTTCGCGACGGCCGGCGTTTCCCACGCGTTCAATCTGGTCGACGGGCTGAACGGGCTGGCGATGGGCATCGGCCTGGTCGCGGCCAGCGCGCTGGGGATCATCGCCGTCGGCATGAACGACATGGTGATGGCGACCATCGCCGCCGCCCTCGTGCTCTGCGTGGCGGGCGTTTTCGTGGTGAACTACCCGTTCGGGCGGCTGTTCCTGGGCGATGCGGGGGCCTATACGCTGGGCCATCTGATCGCCTGGATCGCGGTGCTGCTGATGGCCCGCAACCCCGCGCTTTCGCCCTGGGCGATCCTGATGGCGGCCTTCTGGCCGGTGATGGACACCGGCGCCGCCGTGCTGCGCCGGATCGCCAACCGCACCCCCGCCAGCGCACCGGACCGCATGCATTTCCACCACGTGGTGATGCGGCTGATCCTGGCTGGCGGCGCGTCGCAACACCGCCTGATGGTCGCGAACTCGCTCGCGACCGCGCTGATGCTGCCGCTGTTCGTGGCGCCGGGGATACTGGCGATCCTGACGGCCACCAACAACGCATTGGCCTTCCTGGCGTTTTCGTTTTGCGTCGTGGTCTATGTCGCGATCCGCTTCGGCCTGGTCAGAAGCTTCCGCGCGATCAAACGCCGGCTGACGCTGCTGCGCCAGGCGCTGCCCCTCCCCCACGCCCCGCGCGCAACCCCGGAGCGCGGCAAGGAATCCGCCTCTCGGTAACACGATGGAAACCATGCCGAAGCTACCCTCTCCCCGAACCCGCCGGCCGGGCTGACCCCCTCCCGGCCCGGAGGCAAACCCGGAGGCCCGAGCCCTCCCAACATGCAGGAGTGAGGACCGCAGTGGTGGCGCACATACGCCCGAAACACAACGCGCCGAATGCCCCCACCGGCGACCCCGCCCGCGCCGCTGCGGGCGACGCGATCGGCGCGCTGATGATGACGGCCGCCCGCGCGCCGCGGCAGCTCGACACCGCGACGCTGGACCGCCTGTCCGCGGCCGACCGGGCGGAGCTGTCGCGGCGCGCCAAAGAACATCGCTTCCTCCCCTACCTCGACTTCGCGCTCGCCACCGTCGCCGGGGCGCGGCGCCTGCCCGCGGCGCAGGCTGCGCGCCACAACTGGACGGTGCGCTATCTGTCGATTTGCCGCGAGTGCATTCTGATCCACCGCATCCTCAGCCAGCACGGCATTCCGCACCTGTTCCTGAAAGGCATCCCGCTGGCCCTCGCCAGCTACCCGACCGCCGCGCTGCGCCCGGTGCGCGATATCGACATTCTGGTGCAGCCCGGCGATCTGGCGCGGGCGTTCGCCCTGCTGAAACGGCAGGGCGGCGGCATCGACCGATACGCACAACAGGACCACGCCATCGACCCGGCGCAGAAACACTGCACGCCGATCTGGTCGCCGTCGCGGGTGATCCCGGTGGAATTGCACGACAAGCTGGCCGGTGAGGCCGGGCCGCTGTCGCCGCAGGCGGAGGCCGATTTCACCAAAGCCGTCTGGGCCGACACCGGCACGTTTCGGGTCGGCGCGCAGGAGCTGCCCTGCCCCGGCCCGACCATGATGTTTCTGCACCTGGTGATCCATGCCCTCTACGATCACGAGCTGAACAACGGCCCGCTCTTCGTCACCGACCTGATCCACCTGCTGCAGGGGCCGGAGCTCACCCCCGGAACCGTGGCCCGGCTGAGCGGCGAATTCGGCATCGCGACCGGTGTGGCGCTTGCGCTGTCGCTGCTGCCGCCGGACACGCCGCAACGGGCGGCGCTCTGCGCGGCGATCGACCTGCCCGCGGCCCTGCCGGAAGAGACGGCGGCGGCGCTGTTGCTGCAGAATACCCGGTTCACGACCGAAACGAAGCTGGCCGCGACGCTGGCCCAGGCCTCCTCCCGCGGGCGGGCGGCGCTGGTGCTGGGCAGGGTTTTTGCCCGGCGCGAAACCATGCTCAACCGCTGGACCATGGCGGGCCGGGACGGCGCGCCGCCGGCGAACCGGCTGCTGCTGTGGCTGTGGTATCTGGGCGACCGCGCGACGGCGATGCGCCGGTTGCAGGCGGCGCAGCCGGGCGGCGGGACGCTGCACCATCTGCTGGCCCTGCGCCGGCTGCGCGACGCCGGACGGACGTGATATCCGGGTGGCCGCCTCCCCGTCCCCGCCGCTGACGATCCTGACCCCGACCTATAACCGGGCGCATCTGCTGCCGCGGCTCTACGAGTCGCTGAAACGCGAATGGCCGGGAGAGACCGGCGCCGACTGGCTGATCGTCGATGACGGCTCCACCGACGGGACCGCCCGCGCCGTCGAGGCGATGGCGGCGGAGGGCATCGTGCCGATCACCCATCTGCGGGTGCCGCACGGCGGCAAGCACCGGGCGCTCAATGCCGGGTTCGCGCGGGCCCGTGGCGACTGGATCGCGATCGTCGACAGCGACGACTGGTTCCTGCCCGGCGGGCTTGCCCGGGTCCGGGCCGAGGTCGCGCGCGCGCAGGAGCTGGGGGCCGCCGGGGTGCTGCTGCCGCTGAACGTGCCGAAGGCGGCGCGGCAATATCGCTTCCGTCGCCCGGACCGCGCGCTCAGCTTCATCGCGCGGATGAACGAAGAGCCGGGCTTCGATTCGACGCTGATCTTCCGAAAACCCGCCAAGGACCGCCGCTCGCCGGTTTTCGAGGGCGAGACCTTCCTGGCCGAAGCCGCCCTGATGTACCGGGCATGGGGGGCGCGGGAGATCTACATTTCCAACGCGGCGGCGGTCTGCGCGGAGTATCAGCCCGACGGGCTGTCGGCCCAGATGCGCCGCAATCGCATACGCGCACCGCGGGGCGCGATGCATGTCTATCAAACCATGCTGGCGCACCCGCTGCCGAACCCGCTGCGGCTGCGCGCCCTGGCCAATTTCGGGCGCTTCTGGTGGCATGCCCTGCTGCGCGGCAAACGGCCACTTGGCCCGCGCAGCCTGTCGCAGGCGCTGGTTCTGCCATTGGCCTGGGTGTTCACCCTCTACGACGCCTATTTGCTGCGCCGCCCGCGGTAGCTCCGAATTCAATACTATCTTTTCGATATTAAATGGGCCGACACGATTCCACCCGATGGCAGGATTTTTCAACACCTGCCACGAGCAGAACTGCACCCCCTCTTTTAATCACTATGATCTACTTGAAATTGTTATTGGAAGCGCGGGAGGCGCGCATGCCTCCAGACCCCGGAAGACTACCATGTCATCCAGTTTCCTCAATATTTATTCTATTTACGGACAAGAAATGACGTTCAGACGCCCGCAGGCCCGGCTCCGGACAACATGCATGAAGAGGGATCAGGCCGCTGCCGGAGCGCAGAAAAAACACAACCTAAACATGTAAAAAACAGAAGGCCTGGCATTCCGGGCCATAAAGAGGCGCGTATTTTGCAATGCCGTTCAGAATTTGTTCAATATTGAGAGTTTACTCCGGGGTCACAAACAACCATCGGAGGAATTGATGAACGGCGACGCGCGCACCGAAACCTGGCATCTGGCACAAATCAAGCCGAATTGCCTGCAGATCGCAGAGCGCAATCTACGGCGCCAGGGGTTCCGCATTTTCCTGCCCCGGATCCAGGAGACCCGCCGCCGGCGGGACCGGTTCTCGACCATCCTCAAGCCGCTGTTTCCCGGCTATGTCTTCGTGGCCTTCGATGCCGCGCGCCAGGGCTGCCGGACGATCAATTCGACCTATGGCATCAGCCGGCTGGTCAATTTCGGAAGCAAACCGGCGACGGTCCCGGCCGGGCTGGTCGGCCAGTTGCAGCAGCGCTGTGATGACGACAGCACCTTTCAGCCCGCCGAGACGCTGCACAAGGGCGATGCCGTGCGGGTGACCACAGGGCCGTTCGCCGATTTCATGGCCACCATCGAACAGATCACCCCGGACCGGCGGGTCTGGATCCTGATCGACCTGATGGGGCGCGAGACCCGCGCCGCGGTCGAGCCGCGGGCGCTGCGCGTGGTGGGCTGATCGGCCGCCGCCGACGGAGTGACAGGAGCCACCGAGGGCCGAAGGCCGGACACAAGGGGCGCAGGGTTCAGGATATCATGTGTGGAATATTGGGCGCATTTGCGATTGAGGGCCTCGATCCCCGCCGTTGCGAAACGGCGCTCGACCTGCTGCGCCACCGCGGCCCGGAAAACCTGACGCCGCGGTATTACCGCGACGACCGGCTGTTTCTGGGCCATGCCAGGCTGAAGATCCTCGATCTCAGCGACGACGCCAACCAGCCCTTTGTGTCCGATTGCGGCAACTACGAGATCGTCTTCAACGGAGAGATCTTCAATTTCAAGGCGCTGCGGGCGCAGATCGAAGGGGAGTTCGCCTTTCGCACCAGTGGCGATACCGAGGTTTTGCTGAACCTCTATCGCAAATACGGCACCGACATGCTGCCCCGGCTCAACGGGATGTTCGGCTTTGCGATCTACGACAAGCCGCGCAACCGGCTGGTCCTCGCGCGCGACCGGTTCGGGATCAAACCGCTGTACTATACGCTGGACGACGGGGCGCTTTGCTTTGCCAGCGAGATCAAGCCGATCCTGCACATCACCGGACGGGCGGCCCCCAACGAACGGATGATCGCCACCTATCTGGCGACCTCGCACAGCGATTTCGGCGAAGAGACCTTCTTTGCCGATGTGCGCCAGCTCGGCGCCGGGCATGTCATGGTGTTCGACCTCGCAGAGCAGACGGCGCAGACCGCGCGGTGGTATCGGCTGGAGCGCAAGCCGGTGCTCGACCAAGTGCCGGAGCGGGAGGTTCTGGACCTCGTCGAAGAGCGGATCGGCGCGGCGATCGACCGCCACCTGGTCGCCGATGTGGACGTGGGCCTCAATGTCTCCGGCGGGGTCGATTCCTCGACCCTGATCCGTTTCACGACCCAGAGGCTGGGCGGCTGTCACGGGTTCACCCAGGATTTCAAAGGCTACAGCGAGCGGCCCTGGGTCGAGCAGGTCGCCCGCGGTTTCCCGCTGCAGACCCATTTCGCCGAACTGGGCGCTGAGGATATCCGCGCGCACCTGCAGAAGACCGTCCGGCACCAGGAACAGCCGTTCGGCGGCGTGGCGGTCATCGGCTACAGCTACCTGTACGAGATGGCGCGGGACGCGGGCGTGACCGTGCTTCTGGACGGCAACGGCGTGGACGAGCTGTTCCTCGGCTACAAGAAATACCACCTGGAATATCTGGACGACAACAAGGGCGGCGATGGCTTCGCCGCGCTGCTGGCCGACTACTGCGCCTTCTGGCAGGAGCCGGAGAACGTCGCGCTGGACCGGATCAGGGGGCTGGCGCGGAACAGCAGCATGATTGACGGCACCGCCCATCAGGGCCGCGCCGCGATGTCGCGGGACCTGCTGTCGCTGGAGCAATATGGCATCCCCACGGTTGACCTGTTCGATGACGCGGTGCGGAATTCCGCCGCCCGCGACCTGCTGTACACCAAGATCCCGCGCGGGCTGCGGTTCAACGACCGGATGTCGATGATGCATTCGCGCGAGCTGAGGGTGCCTTTCCTCGATCACGAGCTGGTCGAACTGGCCTACGCGCTGCCGGTCTCAACGCTGATCAACCGCGCCGGCACCAAGGCGGCGGTGCGCAAGGTGCTGGGCAGAAGCGTCGATGCGGCCATTGCCTCGGCGCCCAAACGGTCAATCCAGACGCCGCAGAACGACTGGCTGGCCAAAGACTACCGCGATCTGGTGGAGGAGGTCCTGGCTTCGGAGAGTTTCCGGGGCCGCGGCTGGGTCGACGTGGACAGGGCGAAAGCGGCCTACGCCCGCTACCTGGGCGGTGACAGGGCCACGTCGTTTTTCATCTGGCAATGGATCAATCTGGAGCTTTGGGCCCGGACCTTCTTCGACGAAAAGGCTTACGCGTGATGGACCTGGAAAAATTCAACGCATCCCTCAAGGACTACCTGACGTTCTATCACGAATGCCTGATCCCCAAGCACCCGTTCTTTACCTCGGAGAAGAACCGCAACGACCGCGATGAAATCGTCGTCGTCTCCAGCCCCAGCCGGATGGGCAACCACGCGCTGATGTCGATGTTGGACAGCCATCCTGAGCTGCCGCGGGTGCCAGGCGAGGACAGTTTCCTGCGCCACTCGTTTTTCGAGTGCAGCTATGACCTGCAGGCCTATCTCAGCCGCATTCGCGGCGCCGGCAATGCCGAGTACATCCGCATGCTGTCGAGCTTTCCGGCCAATGTCGACAAATGGCAGGAGGTGAAAAAGGCGCATGAGGCGCAGGTGCATCCGGAGGTCTATGCCGGAGTGCAGTATCCGACCAACCGGCTGGTGGTGACCGATTATCAGGACACGCTGATCGACGTCGACCATGCGGCCTATGCAGGCGCGCTGGAGACCGCGCGCGGCCGGATCGCCGGGATCGAAAGCTTTTCGGAGCTTTTCACGCTCTATCTGTCGGCGCTGATGAAGCTCGATTACGGTGCCAGCCCCGGCCGGTTCACCGGACTCTATGCGAATTCGGGAATGCGGCGGCAATGTCTCTGGCTGTGCGAGAATTTCGACAAGGTCCGCATTCTCACCTCGATCCGGCGGTTCGACACCTATGCGGTGTCCCATATCCGCTCGCGCTACAAGACGGTGGAATTCAAGCCGGAATATGTGAAGGAGGCCTGGGAGCACTGGTATCACAAGGTGGTCGATTACTTTTACATCAAGTCACGGCATCCCTCGAAAATCATGCTGATCCCGTTTGAGGATATCAGCCGGGACACCCGGCTGGTGGCCGACAATATCGCCCGGTTCCTGGACATCGGTTTTGACGACAGCATGCTCAAGGCGACGATGTTCGGCGTCGAGACCAGGGGCAATTCTTCGAAACGGCGGGACGAGACCCATCTGGGCAAGTTCTATGTCAGCGCCGAGGCCCTGCCCGGGGCGCTCGTCACCGCCCTGCAGGAGGCGCTGGAGATGGCGAAATATTGCTAGCGGAGGCGGTTCCGGCGGTGGCGACGGCAACGGTGGCCAGGGCCTTCACCTGTCCGGAAAAGCCTGCTAATGTTCAGACTTGAACGCCCATGTTGACCGTTCGAAAACCGTCTGTTCCTTCCGTCCCAAGGCGCCTTTCGGCAGTCCTTGTGCGGTAGCCTGTCACCAGGGGCGGATGGCAGGAAATCCACATCGATCCACGACACTCTCCGGACCCGCCCGCGGCGGATCGTGGGGCCGCTTTGTCCGTGCGCCCGGAGGGGCGCGGGCCGGCAGCGACCCGGCCCGGCGATAACGCGGCCCTGAGCGGAACTATGCACGCCAGATGACCTATGCGCCGTGCGGCCCTGCCCGGCGGCGCGTGCCCTTCCAACCCCGACCCTGCGATGGAAACGCCGCTGCGCCCGCCCCACCCCGGGGCGGCGCCGCGCCTCCTCTCCGCTCCTCCATTCCAACCGACCCAACTCCGCGGCCCGCCGGGCCGCACTCTATTGGCCCGAGACATAGCGAGGGAAACCCGATGAAAATCTTAGGAATTCATGACGGACATAATTCCGGTGCGACGCTTCTGGTGGACGGGAAGATCGCCGCGGCGGTTTGCGAAGAACGCCTGACGCGCAAGAAAAACGAAATCGGTTATCCGGAAAAGTCGATCGACGATGTGCTCGGGCTGGCCAATTGCAGACCCGACGAGCTGACCTCGGTCGTTTATGCCAGCAACTTCATGCATTCGCAGGACCACCTGGCGCGCGCCTCGGAATGGTACCGCTCCGGCCGGCTGGATCAGGAACGCGACAGCAAGCGCGACGCCGGCTATCTCAAGGCGGTGTTCGACCAGCGCCGCGGCGAGCGGATCGACCAGGTGGTGGAGCAGCTTGGCGTGTCGCCCGACAAGATCGGCTTTGTCGAGCATCACCTCGCCCATGGCGCCGCCGCCTATTACGGCGCGCCCTTCGCGCTGGACGAGCCGGTGCTGATCCTGACCTGCGACGGCGCCGGCGACGGGCTGTCGGCCACGGTGTCGATCGGCCGCGGGACCGGGATCGAGCGGATCGCGGCGACCCCGCGCAAGGCCTCGCTCGGCAAGGTCTATTCGCGGGTGACCTATGCGCTGGGGCTGACGCCGTGGGAGCATGAGTACAAAGTGATGGGGCTGGCCCCCTATGCCGACAGCCGCTACGCGGAGGAAATCCGCGACATCCTGCACGACCATCTGCGGCTGTCCGACGACGGGCTGAGCTTTGCGCTCGTCGGCGATCTGGAATCCAGTTACCTTTACGAGTTCCTGCGCGACAAGTTCGAGTGCAAGCGGTTCGACGCCATTTCCGGCGGCGCCCAGATGTTTACCGAGGACCTGCTGAAGGACTGGGTCCGCCGCGCGGTGGAGCACACCGGCATCCGCAAGGTGGTCTGCGGCGGCGGTGTCTTCATGAACGTCAAGGCGAACAAGGCCATCGCCGAGCTCGACGAGGTGGAGGACATCTTCGTCTTTCCCAGTTGCGGCGATGAATCGCTGTCCTTCGGCGCGGTCTGGCTGGACTACGCGCAGCGCACCGGCGAGGCCGCCGCGACGGATCGCGCGCCGCTGCACGACCTCTATCTCGGGCGGGACTACAGCAATGCCGAGATCAAGCAGGCCCTCGACACCGCGCTGGTCGGCAGCGGCTGCACCGTCACCGAATGCGACACCATCGAAGAGGACGTTGCCGCGCTGTTGGCCGAAAACAACGTGGTGGCGCGGTTCGCCGGCCGGATGGAATGGGGGGCGCGGGCGCTTGGCAACCGCTCGATCCTGGCCAATCCGCGGGAATGGCCGAACGTGGAAAAGATCAATTCGATGATCAAGATGCGCGATTTCTGGATGCCCTTCGCGCCCTCGATGCTGGCCGAAGAAAGCGACCGTTACCTGAAGAACGCCAAGGGGTTGCGCTCGCCCTACATGATGCTGGCCTTCGATACCACGCGGCGCGCCCAGCGCGAGATCGGCGCGGCGATCCACCCGCGGGACAAGACCGCCCGCGCCCAGTTCGTGCAGCGCGAGGTGAACCCCTCCTACTGGGCGCTGATCAAGGCGTTCGAGGCGAAAACGGACACCGCCTGCGTGCTCAACACCTCGTTCAACCTGCATGGCTACCCGCTGGTCAATACCCCGGAGGAGGCGCTGTCGGTGTTCCTCAACAGCGGGCTCGATTACCTGGCGATCGGCGATTACCTGGTCGCCAAGCCCGCCGAATCCGACGACGAAGAGGGCGCGCAATGAGCCGGGATCTCGTCGTTTCGGTCGTCGGCGCGCGGCCGCATTTCGTCAAGGCCGCCCCGTTCATGGAGGCAATGGCGGGCTCCGACCATGCGGTTTTCACCATCCACACCGGCCAGCACTACGACAGCAACATGTCTGACGTGTTCTTCAACGAGCTCGGCCTGCCGACGCCCGACGTCAATCTCGGCGTCGGCTCGGGCAGCCATGCGGCGCAGACCGCGGCGGTGCTGATCGGGGTCGAGAAACTGCTGCTGGAGCTGAAGCCCGCCGGCGTCGTGGTCTACGGCGACACCAACACCACGCTGGGCGCCGCGCTGGCGGCGGCCAAGCAATACATCCCCGTCGTCCATGTGGAGGCCGGCGTGCGCTGCGGCAATCGGCGGATGCCGGAGGAGATCAACCGCGGCATCATCGACAATGTGTCCGATTTCCTCGCCTGCCCCAGCGATCTGGCCGTCGAAAACCTGCGGCGCGAGGGGCTGGTGGAGGGCGTGCACAATGTCGGCGATTTCATGTACGACACCTTCCTCAAGGCGCAGGCGGCGGCGGGCCGGAGCGATTTCGACCTGTCCCGCTACGGGGTGGAGCCGGGCGGTTTCATCCTCTCGACCCTGCACCGGGAGGAAACCACCGCCTCCGGCGAGGTGCTGCGCGGCGTGCTGGACACCATGGGCGATCTGGGCCTGCCGGTACTGTTGCCGATGCACCCGCGCACCCGCGCCTGCCTCGCCGCGGCGGATATCCCGGTGGAGCGCGACGACGGGCTGAAGATCGTCGAGCCCGTGGGATACCTCGACATGATCTCTCTGCTGGGCCACGCGAAGCTGGTGCTGACGGATTCCGGCGGGCTGCAGAAGGAGGCGTTCTGGGCCGGCGCGCCCTGTGTCACCCTGATGCGCGAGACCACCTGGACCGAGACCGTCGATGCGGGCTGGAACGTGCTGACCGGGCTGGAGCCCGAGACGATCCGCACCGCCGCAGCGGAGTTCCTCGACGCCCCGCCCGCCGTATCGGGCGAACGGCCCCAGCCCTATGGCCCGCCCGGCGCGGCGCGGCGGATGGTCGAGGCGCTGGGGTGGGTCTGACGGCGTTTTTCCGGAACCGGGCGGGCAAGTCATGAGCAACGTCAGGGTCGCCTATCTGATCGTGACCCGGTCGTTCCCCGGGCTACTGAAACAGATCGAGTACGACCGCGCGCTGACGCGGGACCTCGACGGGATCGAGTGGGATCATTTCACCTTTCTCGACAGCGACGAGGACAGCGATCTGGTGCAGCCGCTGCCGCCACTGCTGCGCGGTGTGTTCGGGCGCAAGCTGTTCGCCTGGATCTGGCTGCTGCGCAACAGTGGCCGCTACGATTTCGTCATCGTCCGGCATATGGAATTCGATCCCTTCGCCCCGCTGTTCGCGTGGTTCGTGCGCAACCGCGTGCCAGTCCACCATTCGAAAGAGGTGCTGGAGCTGCGGCTGATCCGGCGCGGCTGGAAGGGGCGCGCGGCCTCGCTGCTGGAACGGTTTTCGGGCCGTATCGCGGTGCGCACATCGCGGGCGCTGCTGGGCGTGACGCGGGAGATCTGCGATTATCAGAGGGACTATCGCGGCCTGCCGCCGGAGTTCCCCGTCGGGTTCTTTCCCAACGGGGTGATCGTCGACACGATGGCGCTTCTGGGCGACGCGCGCCCTGCGGATTGCGTCGAAATCGGCTTCATGTGCGGCGCCTTCGCGCAGTGGCACGGGCTGGATATCCTGCTGGAGAAGCTGCGGGAGTACCTGGACGACAGCGGCCACCCCGCCCCGGTGAAGCTGCACCTGATCGGTCGGCTGAGCGAGGCTCAACTGGCCGATGTCGCGCGGGTCAATGCGGCGGCGGGGGCAGAGATCGTCATCCCCCACGGACGGCTGAAGGAGGACGCCTATCGCAGGATCCTCGACCGCTGCCACATCGGGCTGGGCTCGCTGGCGATGGACCGGATCGAGATGGAAGAGGGCGCCACGCTGAAGGTGCGCGAGATGCTGGCGATGGGGCTGCCGCTCTATTCCGGTCACCGCGACACGGCGCTGCCGGCCGCGTTCCCCTATTACAAAATCGGCGACGGCGATTTCGACGGGATCCTCGCCTTTGCCCGCGCCGTGGGCAGCGTGCCCAGGGACGCGGTGCGCGACGCCGCCCGCCCCTATATCGACAAGCGGGTCCGGATCGAGAACCTGGCGGAGTTCCTGAAGGGGCTGAAGCGGGCGGAGACAACCGGCATGGACCGATGAAGACCGGCCCCGCCGCGCGGAAAGAGGGCGAGATCGACCGGATCATCCGTGCCTTCAACGCCTATGAGGGTGCGAATTTCGCCCGCTGCGTGGAGTCGGACGGGCTCAACTGGTGGTCCGTCGTGCGCTATAGCCTGGCCCATGCGCTCTGCATGGAGCGGGGGCTCTATGGCCATGAGGAGCCGGCCGCCGCCGCCATCGCCACGCGCGGGCGCAGTCTGCTGCGGCAGAGCGCAAGGCTGGCCGGGGATATCGCCACCCTTGTGCAGGCGCCCGGGCGACGGATCGGGACGATTTATGTCAGCACCCGCCGCCTTGCGCCGGTGACCGAGGGGATCGCGGACAGCACGGCGCCCTGCCTGGTTGTCGGCGGTCCGGCAATCGACCCCGGGCCGCATTCCGCGATTTCCAAGCACAGCATCGATTTCTTCGTGCGGCTGACCTGGCGGCTGGTCCGGGTGCCGCGCGATGTCCGGAGGGAGGCGGAGCGGATCGACGGCGAGATCCGCCGCACCTTCGGCACCGGGATCGACAGCCGCCGGATCATCCTGACAAAATACCGCCGGCACCGGGCCGCGTTGCGCGCCTGGCGGTTCGTCCTGTGGCGGCTCAGGGGCACGCGGCGGATCGTGTTCGTCAACGACGACACGCTGATGGGGCTGGTGCATCTGGCCCGCCGCAGCGGCATCGCCACGCGCGAGGTTCAGCACGCTTATATGGGCCGCTCGCACGAGGCGTTCAGCTTTCCGCCGCTGTCCGCCCCGCTGACGACCCTGCCCGACGAGGTCGTCGTGACCCGCGACACCGGCGATATCGTCTACCCGGTGCCAATCGTTGCCTGGCCGAAACGGACAGCCTCCGATACGGCCGCCGTGCCGCGCGATATCGACGTTCTGGTCGGCTCCAGCCCGCGGCGCGGGGCCGAGACCGAGGCGGTGCTCGCCGCGCTGGCGGGCAAGGGGCTGCGGATCGCGGTGAAACTGCACCCGGCGCAGAGCAAGGCCGATGTGAATCCCGGGCCCCTTTCCAATGCCGGGACGGTCGAGGTGCACGCCGGCAGGGCCGATTTCGAGACCTTGGCGCGCCGTTCCAGAGTCTACATCACGGTCAGCCCCGGATCGACAACCGGGTTCGAGGCCGCCGAGAACGGCGCCCGGGTCATCACCATCGACTATGACGGGCGCAAGCTGAGCGAAATGCTCGACGGCGTCGCCGCGGCCAGCGTGGAGGCGATTGACGCCCTCCCCGCGGCCGTCGATGCGCAGCTCAAGCGCGTGCCCGCATCCTAGCGCGGCCCAGCCGCGCCGGCGTCAGTTCCCCTGATAAATGCCGATCTGATAGGGCAGGTAGCATTGCCTGAAATGCCAGGATTGCTGCGTCCATATGAAAAACACCAGGATCAACAGCGCATAGGGCGCATATCCCCATAGCCGCCGGTTTCGCAGCCCCTCCAGATAGGGGATGCGGGCGAAGATCAGCAATTGCAGCGGGATCAGGTAATAGCCGAAGCGGTCGCCGATCACCGAGGAGACCACGAACAGGCCGAAGAACCCGACCATCAGCCAGGCGCCGATGGTGACGAGCTTGTAATCCTGAGGATATTGCACGCGCCACCTGGGGGCCAGTTTCAGCAGGTAGAACCCGCCGGACATCACCAGGATCAGCAACCGGAAACTCGCGCCCGCGGCATCCAGGCCGGTGCCGACGTATCGGCTGGTGGCCTCGTCGGCGGCCGAGGACTGCGTCATCAGATAGAGCCCAGGCAGCGCCAGCAGAGCGGCAAGCGCCACGTTCCTCTTGTCGAAGCCGATGGGAACCAGCGGCGCCAGCGCCAGAAAGACCATGGCGCTGCGGTGAAACAGGGTCGCCAGCAGGACCAGCGCGACATAGCGAAAGACCCGCTTGTCGACAAAGGCATTGAACGCGATGCACATGATCCCGATCGCCTCGGCCTGACGGATGCCGGACATCGGCATGTTGATGATCAGGATCGGAAAGGCGAGCACGAGCATCGCAATCGGATCCGGCTGACGCCGCGCCAAGGCGTTGAGCCCGATGAAGAAAATCACCGAAGCCACCACCAGGAGATAGGTGTAGCTCAGCCCCAGCTCCTGCAGCACGGCGATAATGACCCAATGGGCCGGCTCGGTCATGGCGCTGGCGGCGGTGACGTCCTCGCCGAACATCCGCTCCCAGTTCTTCAGATACCCGGTCCAGTCGCAGCCGACCTCGTAGCGGAACCCGGCGAAGACGATCAGCCCCAGCAGGGTCAGCCAGTAGATCGAGCCGCGGCGCGCAATGTTGCCGAGGCCGATCAGCAGGCCGAAGAGGGAGTAATAGACGATCATCGGGGGGGCCTCATCGCCGCTATCCGGTCGCGGCCGCCCGGGCAGGGCCGTTGCCGGCGATGGCGCGGGGGGCGTCGGGAACGGGTCGAGCGGGTTCCGTCAACCTCTCCCGGCACCGGGCCCGGCCGGGTCTGCTCAGGTCAAACGGGGGCACGTCGTCCCAGCCGCCGCCGCGCCAGCCGCCCGGAGAACGACAGCACATCCCGCGCCAGCCCGGCGACCGAGGCGGGCAGCGACACCAGCAGCAGCAGAGGCCGGTGCCGCACGACCTTGGCGTTGTAGAGGGCATAGACATTGATCCGCCGCAGCAGGGTCTTCGCCCGGTCGCCCAGCCCGCGGCTCGCGGCCGCGGTGTACTGTTTGACGCTGTAATTGTGGCAGATCCACTCGGCCCGGTCGGAGTGCAGCACCGGCCCCTGCAGGATCAGGTCGAACAGAAAGACGTAACACCAGTTGGTCAGCACCCCGGCGTTGGGGAAAAGGTAATCGCCGAACCGGCAGGAGCGGATCCGCTCGGTCCGGTGCAGCCCGTAGAAAAAGGAATCGTCCGCCGGGCCGGCGATATAGCGCCACACGCGCCGCGCGGTGCCGGGTGCGGAATTGTCGAGCTGCGGCCGCAGCGCGCCCTTCTGCGGGGCCGTCATCATCCGCCAGTTGCCCATCGCCGCGACCGCCTCCGGGCGCGCGTCGAGCAGGGCGACGAGCTCTTCGAGATAGGTCTCGCTGACCTCGTCATCATCGGCCAGCCACATGAAATATTCGGTCTGTGCGCAGGCCAGCAGCAGGTTCATATTGGGCAGCGCGCCGAGGTTGCGGGGCTGGGCGATCAGGATCACCTCGGGCAGCTCCGCCGCCGCCGCGCGCACCGCGTCGACGGTCGCCGGATCGTCGCCGGCGTTGTCCGACACGATCACCACGAAGTCGCGAAAGCTCTGCCGGGCGAGCGCGCGCAGCGTCCGCCGCAGCGTGTCGGTGCGGTTGAAGGTCGGCACCCCGACCGTGACCCGGGGCGGCCGATCCGACCCCTTGGCGTGCAGGGTGATATTCTGATCCCCGATCCGCTCTCGCCGGTTCCAGTCGAGTTTCATGCGCCGTCCTGCGTGCCCCGCATCCCGGTCTTGCGCAGCGGGTTGCCGGCGACGACGGAATAGGCCTCGACCTCTCCCCGCACCACCGATCCGGCGCCGACCACGCAGCCGCGGCGCAGCACCGCGCCGTCCAGCAGCACGCAGTTGGCGCCGATCCAGACGTCATCCTCGATCACGATGCCGCCCTTGCCGGGCAGGAAGCCCTGATGCCGGATCGTCACCTCGCGCGACATGTAGGCGTGGTTGGTCGGTGCGAGCGTACAGTTCGGGGCGATCAGCACCCATTCCCCGATGTCGATGCCGTTGCCGGAGAACAGCGCGCAGCCGGAGTTGATGAAGCTGTTGCGCCCGATCCGCACGTCACCGGTACCGCCCACCGGCCGGATCCGCACGAAGGAATCGATGAACACGTGATCCTCGATGGTGATCCTTGTTCCCCGCACCGACCCTTCGATATGGGCCAGGTCCGAGATCCGGGCCGTTTCCGCGATGCTCAGCATCGGCAAGCTCAGCGCACCCGCCTGAGATAGCCGTCGATCGTCTCGGTGATCATCGCCTTGCTGGTGCGGGCGCGGTCGATCTCGAACAGATCGGTTTCGCCCAGATACTGCTGCATCGCGGTATAGGGGTTGTCGCCCACGTCCCAGGGGCGGGTGTCTGAGTAGTAGCCCTTGGGAAAGAACTCGATGAACGTGTCGGGCAGGATACAGTAGCTGCCGACCGTGGTCATTGGCGCATAGGCCAGAAGCTCCTGGTAGACATGGTCGTGGCTGTGCAGCGAGTCGAGGATCACCATCACGCAGCGCTTGCCCTGGGTGTGCTGTCGCACCCGCTCGACCATCGCCGCATCGACCGAGTTGCCCTCGTACATGGTGATGCGCTTGACCATCGGGTGGGTCTCTATGGCGTCGCGGTTGTGCTGGCGGATGTCGATGTCGATGCCGACCACCTCGCCGTCGATCCCCATCATCTCCATCATCGAGGCGGTGAAGATCAGTGAGCCGCCGTGGGCGATGCCGCTTTCGATCACCAGATCGGGCTTCAGCTGCCACATCAGCTCCTGCTGGATGACCATGTCGTTGGGAAACTTGATGATCGGCCGCCCCATCCAGGTGTAGTTGTAGGTGTATTTGTACTTGTCGGCATGCAGCATCCAGTCCAGCGACTTGGCGCGCATGACCTCGTCGGCGCCCATCTGTTCGATGTCGGCGCGGCGGTCGTCGAAGAACTCGGCAATCGGGTCTTTGTCTTTCATTCTCGGTCTCGCTTTCATTTCCGGTGCAATTCAATCAGGCCCTCGATCGTCTCCTCCATGCGGCGGCGCGATTGGGCGGGGGTGGGACGGCGCGTCGCCAGCCGGGTCTCTACGGTGAAGTCATTGCCGTGCTCCGGCCGGTCGGAGAGCACGCGCAGCGCGATCCGGTCAGACCGGGTACGGCGCCAGACCTGTTCGACCATGGCCGCGATCTCGGCGATGCTGGCGGTCCAGTCGGAGGCGGCGTTGACGATGCTGAAGCCGGGCGGAAAATCGGCGATCAGGTCGGCGATCACCCCGGCGACCTCTTCGGTGGAGACGAAGTTGCGCCGCTGGCGGCCGGAGGAGCGAAGCGTCACCGCCCCGGTTTCGACCGCCTCGCGCACGAAACACATCGGCACCAGCGTCCAGCGGTCGACGGTCGAGACCAGCGGCACGCCGTAGACGTTGGAGGGGCGCAGCGCGACGATATCCATGCCTGCGGTTTCGGCGTAGAAGCGGCAGACCTCCTCGCCGAGATAGTGGTTGAGGCCGTAGAGGTTTTCGCAGCGGACCGGGGTATCCTCGGTGATCGCGCCCGACAATTCGGTGCCGTAGACCTGCAGGGTGGAGAGAAACACCACCCGCCGCACCCCCTGTTCCGCCGCGTGGGCGAGCAGGCGCCGGGTGCCGCTGACAGCGAGCGGCAGGCCGGCATCCCCCTCGCGCGACTGGATGTCGTTGGGGGTGGCGCAATGAATGACGGTCGCAACGCCGTCGAGCGCAGGCAGATCGCCCATCACGTCGAGCATCGTCACCGGAACGGCGAGCTGCTGCGACAGCGCATCGAGATTGCCCCGCGCCGTTGCCACCACCGGGCGCCCGGCCTCGGTGAGACGGCGCACCACGGCGCTGCCGATAAAGCCGGAGGCGCCGGTGACGAGGGTGGTGCCGCCGGTCATGATGCGCCCTGCCCGATCAGCGGCCAGGTGCGATCCTTATCCGACAGGTCAGTCACGGGCAGCGGCCATGCGATGCCAAGCGCCGGATCGTCATGGCGCAACCCGCCCTCGGCCCCCGGCGCGTAAAAGGCGCTGACCATGTAATGCGCCGTCGCGCCGTCGGTCAGCGACTGGTAACCATGGGCGAAGCCGCGCGGGACGTACATCATCAGCCCGTTGTCCTGCGACAGCTCGGCGCCGAAGGATTGCAGGTAGCTGGGCGACTCCGGCCGCATGTCGACGATCGCGTCGTAGATCGCGCCATGGACGCAGCGCACCAGCTTGACCTCCGCATGCGGCGGGGTCTGGAAATGCATGCCGCGGACAATGCCGGCGCGGGCGTTGGTGCTGAGGTTGGCCTGCACGAACCGCGTCTCCAGCCCCTGCGCGCCGAACTCCTCTGCGCAGAAGGCGCGGGCGAAGCTGCCGCGGTCGTCGCTGCGGCGGTCGAGGCCGATCAGAAAGGCGCCGTCGAGCGGCGTCGGGTCAAACTGCATCCGTCTGGTCTCCCCCCGGGGTGTTGCCGCCCGCGGCCTCGAAGGCGGCGATATCCTCTTCGCAGAGGGCGCGTGCCGGGGTCCCGGCGAGCTGGCGGCGATACCAGCCCATGGTGCGCGCGACGCTCTCGGCCAGCGGCCAGCGTGGCCGTACGCCCAGCCGCTGCCACGCCGCCGCCGTTTCCAGCGACAGCCAGCCCGCCTCATGCGGGCCGCCGGTGCCGTCGCCCCAGCGAATCTCGCCCCGGCCAAAGGCGGCGCGGGCCAGCTCCAGCACCGCGCGCACCGGGGCGGCCTCATGCGGTTCGGGGCCGAAGTTGTAGGCACCGGCCAGCGCGGGATCGGCCCAGAGCGCCTCGGCCAGCCGCAGGTAACCGGCCAGCGGTTCGAGCACATGCTGCCACGGCCGCACCGCCTGCGGGCGGCGCACGGCGAGCGGCGCGCCGCTGCTCCAGGCGCGCGCGGCGTCGGGGACCAGCCGGTCCGGCGCCCAATCGCCGCCGCCGATCACATTGCCAGCCCTCGCCGAGGCGACGGCGACACCGCGCGCGGCGAGGAAAGCGTCGCGGTAGCTGGCGATGACGATCTCGCTGGCGGCCTTGCTGGCGCTGTAGGGGTCGTGGCCGCCGAGCGGGTCGGTCTCGCGGAACGGATAGGCAAGCCCTTGATTCCTATAGACCTTGTCGGTGGTCACGGCGACGACGACGCGCACCGTATCGAGAGGGCGCAGGGCGTCGAGCAGGTTCGCGGTGCCCTGAACATTGGTCGAAAAGGTCGCCAGCGGGTCGTCGTAGCTGGCCAGCACCAGCGGCTGTGCGGCGAGGTGCAGGACGATCTCGGGCCGGGTCGCGGCCACCAGAACGGCCAGCGCATCGGCATCGCGGATGTCCTGGAAATGGCTGTCCGCCATGTCGTCCAGCCCGGCGAGGTCGTAGAGGTTCGGCGCGGTCTCGGGCGGCAGCGAGATGCCGGCGACCCGGGCGCCCAGCCGCTGCAGCCAGATCGCCAGCCAGGCCCCCTTGAAGCCGCTGTGGCCGGTCAGCAGCACCCGCTTGCCGGCCCAGAATCCGGGGCTGGGGTTGATCGCCGTCACCACAGCTTCCACGGTGCCGCATCGCGCTGCCACAGATCCTCCAGCTGGTTCTTGTCGCGCAGGGTGTCCATCGCGTGCCAGAAGCCGTGATGTTCGTAAGACACCAGCTGCTGCTGCTCGGCCAGCCGGGTCAGCGGGGCGGCCTCCCACGGGGTGCTGTCACCGTCGATCAGATCGAGACAGCGCGGCGAGAGCACGAAGAAACCGCCGTTGATCAGCCCGCCGTCGCCGCGCGGTTTTTCGGTGAAGCCGGTGACCAGATCGCCGTCGCGCCGCAGCGCCCCATAGCGGCCCGGCGGGCTCACCGCCGTCACCGTCGCCAGTTTGCCGTGGTTTCGGTGGAAGTCGATCTGGGCGGAGATGTCGATATCGCTGACCCCGTCGCCATAGGTGAAGCAGAAGCTGTGATCGTTGCGCACGTAATCGGCGATGCGCTTGAGCCGTCCGCCGGTCAGGGTGTTTTCGCCGGTGTCGATCAGGGTCACCCGCCAGGGCTCCGCATTGCGCTGGTGCACCTGCATCGAGTTGTTCTCCATGTCGAAGGTCACGTCCGACATGTGCAGGAAATAATTGGCGAAATACTCCTTGATGACATAGCCTCTGTAGCCGAGGCAGATCAGGAAATCGTTGATGCCGTGGGCGGAATAGATCTTCATCACGTGCCACAGGATCGGCTTGCCGCCGATCTCGACCATCGGTTTCGGCTTGAGGTGGGTTTCCTCGGAAATTCTGGTTCCGAGCCCCCCGGCGAGGATTACGGCTTTCATCGGTAAATCACCTGATTGGAGTCAGTTGGGAACGTCGACGAGAAAGACGTTCGGATCGGCAGCGATCGCCTGCATGCTGCAGGCATCGAAATCCCGCGCGCGAAAGCTGCGCAGCTCGCCCGCGCCCAGCGCGGCCGTCCGCACCAGCCCGCGGTCCTCCAGCATCTGTCCCACGATGGCCGGGCTTTTCCGGGTGTTGATGTCGCGGCGGACGAAATAGCGTTGCGAGATCGGGCCGACCTCGCGGCCGTCCTCGACCAGCACGCCGGAGAAGGTCTTGTAGATATTGGAGGGCGATTGGTGCCGCTCTTCGGTCAGGTGGTAGAGCGTGCATTTCTTGTAGGGCACGCCCAGCAGCAGGATCCTGCCGTCGTTGCGCAGCAGCCGGGTGAGCGGCGCGTCCTCTTCCAGATGGCTGTTGTAGCGCAGGGTGTAGTCGCCGGCGTTCGGCCCCAGCGCGCAGAAGGACACCATCGGCACGCAGGAACGCAGCACGCCGTCGCGCTGGCGGAACCGCTCGGTCAGCAATCCGGTTTCGCTGGGCTGGTCGAGCGAGAAGCGGCCGGTCTGCACGAAAGAGCGGGTATCGGTCATCATCAGCAACGTGCCCCGCGGCCCGATCGCCGCCAGCATCGCGTCGATAACGGACTCCACACCCGCCTCGAAATGGCCAAGCGGCGCGAGGGAGGCGTGGACCATCACGTCGTCGCCCGGATCGAGCAGCGCGCGCATCGCTTCAAACGTTTCTTCCCGGCTGATGTTCATCCGCTCCCCTCCTATCGTACCGATCCGGCGAGGTATCGGCGCACCGCCTCCAGATCCTCCGGCGCGTCGACGTCGACCGAGCGGGCCCGCGGCATCTCCACCAGCCCGGTGCGCCCGCCCCACAGGCGGCCGGTGCGCGCGTAGAAGTCGCGGGTCACCACGAAGATCGCGCCGTTGCGGCGGTAGACCGGCGGCAGATCCTGACGGCGGCCGGTCTCCAGCTCCGGCAGGACCGGCTGGGCCCCCTCCGGCGTCAGGAGATAGAGCTTGGCCGGATGGCAATCGAAGCTCTGGTAAGCGCTGACCACCGAGTCGAACCGGCCGGAGGCGATCATCTGCGCCGACCGGCGGATATCGTCGGCCTCGCGCAGCGGCGAGGTGACCTGCAGGATCGAGATCGCCTGGTAACGGCTGGCATCCGGATCGACCCGGCCCAGAAGATGCGCCACCACGCTCGCCGTGGTGCTGCCGTCCTGTGCCAGTTCCGCCGGTCGGTCCACCACGCGGGCGCCGCAACCGGCGGCGATCCGCGCCAGTTCGGCATCCTCTGTCGAGACCATCACATCGTCGGGCGGACAGGCCTCGTGCGCCTGCCGCAGCGTCCATTCCAACAGCGACACGCCCGCCATCACCTCGGCTGCGTTCTTGCGCGGGATGCCCTTGCTGCCGCCGCGCACCGGGATCACGTTGAGAATTCGCATCCGATCATGATCCGTCCGTTCCCCGCTCCGCTCAGGCGATGTAGGACAGCTTTTTCTGGATGCCCGCCTCGCAGGTTGCGAGGACATCGGCGATCCGGCGGCCGGCGGTGCCGTCGCCCACCAGATCCGACGCACCGTAGCGGCCATGGGCGAGCTGGGCCTCGATCGCGCTGCGGATCGCGGCGGCCTCATAGGGCACGTCGATCACGTTTTCGGCCCGCTCGCGCCCGGACTGGCGGCTGCCGATATTGACGCAGGGCGTTCCCAGGAACGCCCCCTCGCGCAGGCCCGACGAGGAGTTGCCGACGATGCAGCGGGCATTGGCCAGCAGGCTGGCGTAATGTTCGGGGCCGAAATTGCGGTAAAAGTGCATGTTGGGGGTGTCGTGGTTTTCGCGGAACACGCGGATGCCGCGCGCCACATCGTCCGAGCCCGCATCGACGTTCGGCCACAGCCAGACCACCTGCATCCCGCCCAGCGCGACCGGATGCACGGCGTTGAGCGTTTCGTTGATCTGCGCCAGGCCGCTGCCGTATTCGGTGGTGACCGGATGCTGCAGCACGATGATGTAGTCGCGCTCCGGCGTCAGGTCTTCGCCGACCCCTTTGTAGGTGCTGAACAGGTCGGGCTGCACCGACAGGTCCGCCTCGGCGACCAGGTCGATGGCCGGACATCCGGTCAGGAACACGCTGTCCGGATCCTCGCCCATGCGGATCAGAAATTCGCGCGCCCGCTTGGTGGCCGGGAAATGGATATGGGCCAGCTTGCTGATCGCGTGGCGCACGGATTCGTCGATCGACCCGGTCACCTCGCCGCCCTGGGTGTGGGCCAGCGGGATGTTCATGTAGCTGGCCGCGACCGCGGTCGCCAGCGTCTCGAACCGGTCGGCGACGGTCAGCACGATGTCGGGTTTCAGGTTCTCGAAATGCGTCGCCAGCTCGATGATGGCCAGGCCGGTGGATTTCGCCATCGTGGTCGGCGTCTCGCCCTCGACGATGGAATGCACGATCGCGCTCTCGCGGAAGCCGTCGGCGCGGATGATGTCGATCACCGACCCGAAGCGGTGCAGCAGCGCGGAAGAGCCGACAATGAGCTGAAGCTCCAGCTCCGGGTGCGCGTCAATCGCGCGCATAACCGTCTTGATCCGGCCGTAATTGGCGCGGCTGTGGACCACGACACAAACCTTGCGCATCATTCAAAATCCTCGCGTTTCAGGAGACGGTTCATCGCGACGTCCTGCTTCAGCCTGCGGCCGATCACGCGGTCCTGCTCGGATCCGGCGATGCCGTTTCCCGGTTTCTTGAGCGTCAGGTCCCCGGCGCACAGGACGTGCCCTGCCGGCAGGTCGCGGCGCGGTGCGAGGCTCCTGCCGAACAGCTTTTTCTGCTGTCCCAGCTCCGCCGCCATCGCGTCCTTGTCGACCGGCGCGGCATCCATCACCGCCACGTCGCGGGCGAACCCGGCGAGCCGGGCGATCTCTTCCACGGTCAGCGAGGCCGGCACGTCGGGGCCGAACATCCGCCGGTCGAAGGTGGCGTGCACCTCGATCAGGGAATAGCCGCGCGCCACCGCCGCCAGCGCCGGCGAGAGCGAGCCGGAATGGTCCGACAGCCCCACCCGGCAGCCATAGCGCGCCCGCATCTCATCGAGCACGTTGAGGCCGACGTCGCCCAGCGGCGTGGGATATTTGCTGGTGCATTGCAGCAGGGCGAAACCCGCCCCCGCCGCCGTCAGCCGGCTGGCGATCCCGTCCATCTCGCTCCAGCCGCTCATGCCGCTGCTGACGATCAGCGGCTTGCCCGTGGCCAGGATTGCATCCAGCATCCGCCCCGGCATGGTGTCGCCGGAGCCGACCTTCCAGGCCGCGACGCCGATCCGGTCGAGCAGCTCGACCGCCGCGACCGAAAACGGCGTGCTGAGGAAGCCGATGCCGCGGTCGTCGGCATGCGCCTTGAGCTCCTGCCACTGCGGCGCGGTGAACTCCATCCGCCGCCAGTAGGCATAGCGGGTGTCGTCCTGATAGGAGAATTTGACCCGGAACCGATCGTCGAGCGTCGATTCCTCGTCGGCGATATGGGTCTGGAACTTGATCGCATCGGCGCCGGCATCAGCGAGCGCGTCGATATAGGCATGCGCCAGCCCCAGCGAGCCGTCGTGGTTCTGGCCAACCTCGCCGATGATCAGCGGCCGGGCGGCGTCCTGCAATTTCTCCGTCAACATCTCTCTGGTGTCCCCGTTATCTGTCGCCGGCCCGCGCTCAGGCCCCGGCGGCGGCGCCAACCCGGGCGATCCGCTGGAAGGCGAGGTTGTCGCGCAGCAGGCTGTCCCAGTCGCCGCAGCCCACGACGCGGCCCTTTTCCATCACGATGATCCGGTCGCAGCCGCGCACCGTGCTCAGCCGGTGCGCGATCATCAGCACGGTCTTGTCGCCGGGCAGCGCGTCGATCGCCTCCATCACCTCGGCCTCGGTCAGGTTGTCGAGCGCGCTGGTCGCCTCGTCGAAGACGATCAGGTCGGCGTCGTGGTAGAGCGCGCGGGCGATTCCGATGCGCTGGCGCTGGCCGCCCGAGAGGCGCACGCCGCGCTCGCCGACCCGTGTGTCATAGCCCCGCGCCAGTTCCTCGCGCACGAAGTCGTCGATCTGCGCCGCCCGCGCCGCCCGCAGCACACGCGCCGGATCGACCTCTTCGGCGGGCACGCCCAGCGCGATGTTTTCGCTGATCGTGGCATCGCTGAGAAAGATCTCCTGCGGGACATACCCCACGGTCTGCTGCCAGGCGCGGATATTGTCCCCGGTCACCGCCACCCCGTCGGCCAGCAACCGGCCCGCCTGCGGCCGCAACAGGCCCAGGATCACATCGGCCAGCGTCGTCTTGCCGGCGCCGGTGCCGCCGACGACGCCGATCTTTTCCCCGGCATGGATCGTCAGCGCGATCCCGGAAATGCCGGCGGCCTCGGCCGAGGGATAGCGATAGCTCACGTCCGCGATCTGCAACGTCTGCCGCAGGCCCAGCGCCGCGGGCATCTCCCGCGCCAGCGGCGGCTGGTCGTGGATCGCCATCAGGTCGTCATAGATCGCGTCGATCGCGGCGCGGCCGAACTGGATCGTCGCGGCGGACCGGTAAAGGCGGCCGAGCTCGGGCATCAGCCGCTGGCCGGCAAAGGCGAACACCCCCAGGATCGGCAGAATCCCCGGCAGCGCCCTGTTCCCGGCGAAGGCGGCCGGATCGAGCAGCGCGAAACAGATCAGGATCACGCCCGCCAGCGCCACCGTCTGGATGATGTGGAACGGCATCTGCGACAGCACCTGCACCTGCGCCAGAGCATCGGCCATGCGGAACGACGGCGCGCTGAACCGGTCCACATAGGCGCCCTCGCGCCCCAGCAGCTTGATGTCCTTGACCCCGCCGAAGCTTTCGGCGGCGATGCGGTAGCGCCGTGCATTCATATCGGCGCGCTGGCTGCCCAGCCGCTTCAGCCGCATCCGGGTCAGCCCGTAGGTGACGCCGTAGGTCCCGCCAAGGGCCGCCAGCGAGGCCAGGGTGATCACCGGATCGACCGCGAAGAGAAAGCCGAGCAGCGCCAGGATGGTGATCACCGCGGTGACGAATTCGGTCGCCGGCAACAGGAACCGCATCACCACCTCCTGCGCCTCGCCCAGCACGCGGGTGCTCAGATCGCCGGAATGATGGTCGAGGAAGTACTCGTAGGGCTGGCCCAGATAGCTCTCGATCAAGCGGCAACTGAAGGAATGCAGGCGCATCATCGCGAACCGCGCCACCGCGTAGATCCGCAGCAGCTGGATCGCCATCGCCAGCACGATCACCAGCAGCGCGGCCAGCCCCAGCGCCAGCAGGAAGCCATAGTCCGACCGGAAACCGAAGGTGCGATAGGCCCAGGCCAGTTGCGGCACACTGCGGATCCTGTCGGCATCGGCCAGCACCGACAGGAACGGCATGACCGACCCCACCATGACGGTGGAGGCCCCGGCAGCCAGCACCGCGATCAGCGCGACGCGGATCGCATCCCGGCGCTCTTTCCGGTCCAGCAGGCGCCACAGCCTGCGCCAGGGCGTCAGGTCGATGAACAGCGGCTGTCGCATGTCTTCGCCTCCGCGCCGCTAGAGCCGCAGATCGCTTTGCCCCCGGCCAAAGACGCTCTTGAGATCGAACAGCACGTGCGGGTTCTGGCCAAAGCGGCGCAGACCCGGCTCGCCCAGCGCCCGAAACTCGTCATGGGCGACCGCCAGAACGATCCCGTCATAGGCCCCCGCCTCGGGCGCGGCGACCGGCGTCAGGCCGTAAATCGACTGCGCCTCATCCGGGTCGACCCAGGGGTCGTGCACATCGACCGTGACGCCGTGATCTACCAGTTCCGACACCACGTCGATAACGCGGGTGTTGCGCAGGTCGGGGCAGTTTTCCTTGAAGGCCAGCCCCATCACCAGCACCCGTGAGCCGCTGACCGCGATGCCCGATTTCAGCATCGCCTTGACCATCTGGCCGGCGACATGTCCGCCCATCCCGTCGTTGATCCGCCGCCCGGCCAGGATCACCTCGGGGTGATAGCCGATCGCCTCGGCCTTGTGGGTCAGGTAATAGGGGTCGACGCCGATGCAGTGGCCGCCCACCAGTCCGGGCCGGAACGGCAGGAAATTCCACTTGGTGCCCGCCGCCGTCAGCACCGCCTCCGTGTCGATCTCCATCCGGCTGAAGATGCGCGCCAGCTCGTTGACCAGCGCGATATTGAGGTCGCGCTGGGTGTTCTCGATCACCTTGGCGGCCTCCGCCACGCGGATGCTTTCGGCCCTGTGCGTGCCCGCGGTCACGATCGAGGCGTAGAGCGCGTCGATCAGCGCCGCTGCCTCCGGGGTGGAGCCGGAGGTGACCTTGCAGATCGTCGTCAGCCGGTGCGCCTTGTCGCCCGGGTTGATCCGCTCGGGGCTGTAGCCGCAGACGAAATCCTCGTTGAACGCCAGCCCCGAAACCCGCTCCAGCACCGGCACGCAATCCTCTTCGGTGGCGCCGGGGTAGACGGTGCTTTCATAGATCACCACATCGCCGCGCTTCAGCGCCCGCCCCACGGTTTCCGACGCTTTCAGCAGCGGCGTCAGGTCCGGCCGCTTGCAGGCGTCGATCGGGGTCGGGACGGTAACGATGAAGACCGTCGCCTGGCTCAGCTCCGCCGGATCGTCGGTGAATTCGAGCTGCCTTGCCGCCGCCAGCTCCTCCGGCTCGACCTCGCGGGTGTGATCGCGGCCGGCGCGCAGCTCGGCGATCCGTCCGGGCTTCACGTCGAAGCCGATCACCCGGCGGATCTTGCCGAATTCCACCGCCAGCGGCAGACCGACATAGCCAAGCCCAATGACGGCGATCGGGCCGTCGCCATTCAATTGCATCGGTCTTACCTCATTCATTTTTCGGGAAAAATCACTTGCCGTAGTAGTCGCGGAACCATTCCACGAAGCGGGCCACACCGTCGCGGAAATCGGTTTGCGGCCGATACCCCGTCAGCCGCTGCAGCAGCGCGGCGTCGGCCCAGGTGGCCGGCACGTCGCCCAGCTGCATCGGCATGTAATTCCGGTTCGCTTTCCGGCCGAGGCTGGCCTCGATCGCGTCGATGAAATCAAGCAGCCGCACCTTTTCGGAATTGCCGATATTGACGATGCGATAGGGCGCCACCGGCGACAGGCTGTCGCCCGGTTCGATCTGCCCGGCGCTGTCAGGCCGCTCGGGCACCGCGTCGATCAGCAGCCGGATGCCGCGCACCAGATCGTCGACATAGGTGAAGTCGCGGTACATATCGCCGTGGTTGTAGATGTCGACCGGCCGGTCCTCGAGAATCGCGTCGACGAATTTGAAGAGCGCCAGATCGGGCCGCCCCCAGGGACCGTAGACGGTGAAGAACCGGAACATGGTGGTGGGCAGGTTCCAAAGGTGGGCATAGGCGTGGCCCATGCTCTCGTTCGCCTTTTTGGTGGCGGCGTAGATCGTGAGCTGGGTATCGGCCTTGTCAGTCTCGGCGTAGGGCATTTCCGCGTTGGCGCCATAGACCGAGGAGGTCGAGGCCATCAGCAGATGTTCCACCTGCAGCCGCCGCGCGGCCTCCATCACGTTGAAGGTGCCGATGATATTGGCGTCGAGATAGGCGCGCGGGTTTTCCAGCGAATACCGCACCCCGGCCTGACCGGCGAGGTGAACGATCACCTCGGGCGCGAAACCGTCGAAGATGCGGTCGAGCGTCGCGGCATCCTCCAGCATCGCCTCGTCGGCCGAGAACCCCTCGTGCTGCAACAGCATCGCATGGCGTTTCTGCTTCAGGCCGACATCGTAGTAATCGGTCATGCCGTCGAAGCCGTGCACCCGGAACCCCTCGGCCAACAGCAGCCGGGCCAGATGAAACCCGATGAAACCGGCGGTGCCGGTGATAAGAACACGTTTCATCTGGACCCTTTGTCCGTCAATCCGAGTTCCGGGAACGGCCCGGAGTGTCTGTGGCGGAGGCGCCAAGCTCGGCCTTGAGCGATTCGATCTCGGCCTTGAGCGCGTCGTATTCCGCCATCTTCCGTTTGAGGAAACCGCGCGTCAGGGCGGCCTTTGCAACCAGCCCCTTGCGCGTGAGGATATAGGCATAGCGCCGTTTGTCCGGCGCGGCCGAGAAATTGCCCAGCTTGATCAGCCCCTTCTCGATCAGCGCCTTGAGCACGTAATTGGTGCCGCCCAGGCTGATCCCCACCGCACGGGCGAGATCGCGCTGACTCATCTCGGGATTCTCGTCAAGCAGCCGAAGGATACGAAACCGGGCGTCCTCCCCGATCCGCCCCGGGGGACCACCCATCAGCCAGTCGCCTCTTGGCAGGCTACCGCACAAGGGCTGCCTGAAGGGCACCTCGGGGGGAAAGGGAATGGCGATGTGCGAACGATCATCATAGCGTTCAACTTTGAACACTAGCAGGTTTCGAACGGCAGGTGAAGCCCCCAGTGCCGGATCTTACGCAAACGACGCGCGGGAAAAATTCTCAAAATAGAACTATTGCATTGATCCGCCGGACGTAACACGGTTTCCATGTATTCCAGGAGGAGGCACAACCACAGGCATTTTGCCTGCAAAATTCTTTCTAAAGTCCTGCTCAATCCTCAACCGGGGCCTTTTGATATGTGTGGCATTTGCGGTTATCTCAGGCCCGGCTGCGATCCGGACACGATCTCACTTAGAGACATGACAGATGCGATCCGCCGCCGTGGCCCCGACACCGGGAAGCTCTGGCACGAGGCAGCCAGCGGCATCGCTCTCGGCCACCGGCGCCTGTCGATCCAGGACCTGAGCGACGCCGGGGTGCAGCCGATGGCTTCGGCCTGCGGCCGCTACATCTGCGTGTTCAACGGCGAGATCTACAATCATTACGCCCTGCGCGCGGAGCTGGAAGGGGCCGGTCGTGCCCCCGGCTGGCGCGGCCATTCCGACACCGAGACGCTGCTGGCCGCGATCTCGGAATGGGGGCTGGGCGAGGCGCTGCGCCGGGCGCGCGGCATGTTCGCGCTGGCGCTCTGGGACCGGGAGGCGCGGCGGCTGCTGCTGGCCCGCGACCGGATCGGGGAGAAGCCACTCTATTATGCCCGCATCGACGGCGGCTGGGCCTTCGGCTCCGAGCTCAAGGCGCTGCTGCCGGCGCCGGGCTTCCATGCGCGGCTGAGTGGCGAGGCGGTCCGCGCCTATCTCGAATTCGGCTATGTGCCCGAGCACCACTGCATCTACGCGCAGGCCTGGAAGGTGCCGCCGGGCCAGGTGGTGAGCCTCTCCGGCGGCGACGCCACACCGGAAATCCGGCCCTACGAGACCTTTCTTGACCTCGCCCGCGGCGGGCTGCGGCGACGCGCCGCCACTGAGACCACTGATGAAGAGACGCTGCTGAGCGAGGTCGAAAGCTGTCTGTCGCATGTCACCGACCAGCAATGCCTCAGCGACGTGCCGCTCGGCGCGTTCCTGTCCGGCGGGATCGACTCTTCGCTGATCACCAGCCTGATGCAGGCGCAGAGCGCCACACAGGTGCGCAGCTTTTCCATCGGCTTCGGCGAGGCGCGGTTCAACGAGGCGCCGCATGCCGCCGCCGTGGCGCGCCATCTGGGCACCGATCATACGGAGTTCATCCTGTCGCAGGCCGATGCGCTGGCTTTGGTGCCGGAGCTGCCGGAGATCTATGACGAACCCTTCGCGGATTCCTCGCAACTGCCCACCGCGCTGCTGTGCCGGGAGGCGCGGAAATCGGTCACCGTGGCGCTGTCGGGCGACGGCGGCGACGAGGTGTTCGGTGGCTACAACCGGCATATCTCCGGGCCGGGCCTGTGGCGCCGGGCGGCGAAGATGCCGCGCTGGACCCGACAGCTCGGTGCCGGAACCCTGGGCGCGGTGGAGCCGTTTCTGGTGTCCGAAGACAATGCCGCCCGCCGCATGGCGCAGCGGCTCGGCCTGCCGGTCACCACCATCGACAAGCTGGCCCGCCTTGCCCCCGGGCTGGCCGAGGCACGGGATTTCGCGGGCTTCTACCGCAGTTTCGTCACCACGTTTCCCGATCCCGCCGAGGTGCTCGCCGCCCGGGCCGCAAACCACGAGCCGGCGCCGGATCTGGCGGAGCTCGCTCAGCAACTCCCCCCGGCCGAGCGGATGATGGCCTGGGACACGCTGAGCTATCTGCCCGGCGATATCATGGTCAAGCTCGACCGGGCGGCGATGCATGCCTCGCTGGAAACGCGGGCGCCGTTCCTGGATGCCCGCGTTGTCGCGCTGGCCTGGTCGCTGCCGCTGGCGATGAAGATCCGCGGCGGGCGCGGCAAATACGTGCTGCGCCGCCTGCTCGACCGCCATGTGCCGCGCGCGTTGATCGACCGGCCCAAACAGGGGTTCTCGATCCCGCTCGACAGCTGGCTGCGCGGCGAGCTGCAGCAATGGGGGGCGGCGCTGCTGCGGCGCGACGACCTCCGGGCGCTGGCCGGGCTGGACCGGGGAGCCATCGACGCCCTCTGGCACAGCCACCTGCAGCGGCGCGCCAATCACGGCCAGAAACTCTGGACCGTCCTGATGCTGCTGGCCTGGGTCGAGGCCAACCAGGCCCATCTGCACCCCGTGGAGGCGGCCGCCTAGGATGCATCCCCAGCCCGCCCGACACCCGCGCCCCCTGCAACCGCTTCGGACCCGCCCATGCACATTCTGATGACCGTCAATGCCGGCTGGAACGTCGTCAACTTCCGCACCCCACTGGTGAAAGGGCTGATCGCCGACGGCCACCGTCTCACCGTGCTCACCCCCGATGACGGACACGCCGAGGCGCTCACCGGGCTGGGCTGCGCGTTCGTGCCGCTGCCGATGGACCTCAAGGGGTTGGCGCCGCACCGCGACGGGGCGCTGGTCTGGCGGTTTCAGCGGGAGTTCCGCCGACTGCGCCCCGATTGCGTGCTGAGCTTCACGATCAAGAACAACATCTATGGCGCGCTGGCCGCCCGCCGGCATGGCCAGCCGGTCCTGCCCAATGTCACCGGGCTGGGTACCGCGTTCCTCTCCGGCCGGGCGTTGCAGCTGGTGGCCGAACAGCTCTACCGCCGCGCCTTTGCGCGCTGCCCGACGGTGTTTTTTCAGAACGGCGACGACCGCGAGTTGTTCCTCGATCGCCGGCTGGTGACCGCCGAGCAGACCCGGGTTCTGCCGGGCTCGGGCATCGACCTTGCGAAATTCGCGCCGCCAAAGGCCCCCCGCCCGGACGGGCGCCCCTTCACCTTCCTGCTGATCGCCCGGCTTCTGCGCGATAAGGGGGTGGTCGAGTTCGCCGAGGCCGCCCGGACCCTGCGCGCGCGCCTGCCCGACGCCCGCTTCGTGCTGCTGGGTCCGCTCGGCGCCGACAACCGCACGGCGATCCCGGCGGAAACGGTGGAAAGCTGGGTGAGCGAGGGGATTGTCGAGCATCATCCGCCGGTCGGCGACGTCCGACCGCTGATCGCCGAGGCCGATTGCGTCGTACTGCCGTCCTACCGCGAGGGGGCGCCGCGCACGCTGCTCGAAGCCGCCGCGATGGGGCGGCCGCTGATCGCCACCGATGTGCCCGGCTGCCGCAGCGTGGTCGATGACGGGGTGACCGGCCTGCTCTGCGCCGTGCGCGACGCGGACAGCCTCGCCCTGGCAATGGCCCGCATGGCCGCGATGCCCCCGGGCCAACGCGCGGCGATGGGCCGGGCCGGACGGGCCAAGATGGAGCGGGAATACGATCAGGCGATCGTTGTCGACGCCTATCGCGACGCCATTGCCGCCAGCCGCCGGCGCCCTGCCGCCTGAGGCCATTGTTCCCCTGCCCTCCTGTGCAATGATAGAAGGCTCCTGATGTTCTTCGTCGCGTCAAAAATCATCTGGGCGGTGATCCGGCCCGAAACCCTGTTCATGCTGCTGATCGCCAGCGGCCTGTTGGCCCTGTGGCGCGGCCGCCGCAGGCTGGGCTTCGGGCTGGCGGGCGCCGGTCTGGCCTGTTTCGCCCTGATCGCGGCGCTGCCGTTGGGCGACCTGCTGATCCGGCCGCTGGAAACCAGGTATCCGGCCAATCCGCCGGTCAGCGATGTGCGCGGCATCATCGTGCTGGGCGGCGCGGAACAGAGCAACCGGTCGCGTTACTGGCGGATGCCGCTGGTCAACGGCGCCGGCGATCGCTTTCTCGCCGCCATCGCCCTGGCCAATCGCCACCCCGAGGCCAAGCTGGTGTTTACCGGCGGCCGTGGATCGCTGCGCCAGAAGGGTCCCGGCGGCGATGTGGTGACGCAACAGATCTTTCTCTCCGCCGGTCTGTCGCCCGCGCGGCTGCTGCTGGAGGGCAAATCGCGCAACACCGCGGAAAACGCCCGTTTCGCGCGCGAGCTGGTGGGCGGAACCACATCCGGAACCTGGCTTCTGGTGACCAGCGCCGCGCATATGCCGCGCGCCATGCAAAGCTTCTGCGCCGCGGGCTGGACCGGGCTGACCGCCTGGCCGACCGATTTCCGCAGCCTGCCGTTCCGTCCGGTCTGGCGCAGGTTGGGCTGGCGGCTGGCCGAAAACCTCACCACGCTCGATTCCGCGCTGCATGAATGGCTGGGGCTGCTCGCCTACCGCGTGACCGGGCGGGCGCAGGAGGCCGATTGCAGCGCCGCCCCGCTTTGACGATCCCGTTGCCGATCCCTTTGCCAGTCCGGCGGGCGCGGGACGGCGGCGCCCGTCACTTCCCGGATTTGTAGGAGTAGCGGTAGTTGTAATACTGATAGCGGTTGCCGTATTTCGCATCTGCCGTCTGCTTGTACCCGTTGAGGATCGCGCCGGTCAGCCTGGTGCCCGCCGACTCGAAGGCATGGCGAACCGCCTCGATCTCCGGCGGCATGGTCTCCATATGGCGGGCGACGACGATGCGGGCGCCGGTATAGCGGCCGATGACCACCGGATCGGTCACCGCCAGCGCCGGGGCGGCGTCGATGATCACCAGATCGTACCGCCGGTCAAGCTCGTCCAGCAACTCCTGGAACTCGGCCCGCATCAGCAGTTCGGAAGGGTTCGGCGGATACCGCCCGGTCAGGATCACCGAAAGGTCGTCGATCGGCCCGTCGAGCAGAACCTCGTCCAGACTCTTCTCCTTGCCCAGGTACTCGCTCAGCCCCGGGGTTTCCTTGGCGCGACCGAGGAAGCGGCGCAGGTAGCCGCGGCGCAGGTCGGCATCGACCAGACAGACCTTCTGGCCGGACTGGGCGGCGACGATGGCCAGGTTGATGGCGGTAAAGCTCTTGCCCGCTGCCGGCGCGGCCGAGGTCAGCAGAATGGTGCTGGTGTCGGCATCGAGCATCCCGAAATGCAGCGAGGTGCGCAGCGACCGCAGCGCCTCGACGGCGACATCGTCGGGCCGGCTGAGCGCGAGGATCGGCAGGAGCCCCTTGCGGGTCCGCAGATTGGCGGCGTCGGGCGCATATGGGATGGTGGCGAAGACCGGCAGCCCCATCTGCTCGATCTCCTGGGCGCCGCGGATGCCCCGGCGCAGAGCCCGGCGCAGGAAAACGATACCGGCCCCGACGACGAGGCCCAAGAACAGGGCGATCCCCATAATGCGTTTCTTGCGCGGCGAGACGGGGCTGCCCCAGGCATAGGCGTCGTCGATGATGCGAACAGACCCGACGGTGGAGGCCCGGATGACGCGCAACTCCTGCTCCCGGCTGAGAAGCTGGACGTAGATCTGCTGCGCGACCTGAAGGTCGCGCTGCAGGTTGAAGATTTCCTTCTGGGTCTCGGGCAGGGCGCTGGCGGACTTCCGGATTCTGGACAGCTGGCTTTCCAGCGCGGTGCGGTCCTGCAGCAGGGCCTGATACTCCGGATGGTTGACCGTATAGCGGTTCTTGAGCTCTTCCTCCTTGAGGGCGAGCGCGCTGAGCTGGGTCTCCAGCCCGGTCACCCGCTCCAGCAGCGCCTTGGTCTGGTAGGTGATGTCGATCGACTGGTTCTGCTGCTGATAGGCATTGAGCGCATCCTCGGCCTGGCTGACGGCCTTCTGGGCCTGGGGGAGCTGCTTGCGGATGAAATCTATGCTGTTTTCAGCCGAGGCGGCGCTGCGCTGGATGTTCTGCTCGACATAGGCCTGGGCGATGGCATCGAGGATGCGTTCGGCGCGGTTCGGGTCGCTGTCGATGTATCTGGTCCGCAGCACCGAGGAGAACCGGCCAACCGGCTCGACCGTAAACCTGGCCTGGGTTATGGCGACGGCGGTTTCGAACCGCCTCCGGCCGATGTGAAAGCGCCGGCCGACAGCGCCCTCCAGCTGCGTCACCATCAGCGCGAAATCCTTGTCCGGCAGGCTCAGCTCGGTGCCTGCCACGCCGCTCTCGCGGCTGCCGTCCGGCAAGGCGATCTCGTAGCGTCCCGGCCCGGAAATGGTCAGCGGTATGTCCCTGCCGAGCCACTCGGGCGGCACTCTCAACGCGGCAACGGTGATCTGTTCGGCGCCCCACTGATAGGGCGCGAGCGCGGCGATCCCCGGATCCGGCAGGCGCAACCGGGCCGGCAGAGGGCCCAGCACCGGCAACCGCTCCGGTGAGGCATAGATCTGCAGATCGAGCCGGCGCACCGCAGCCCCGATTACCATGCGCGACCGCAGGATCTCGATCTGGGTATCGTTTCCGACCCGGCTCTGGCCCTGGTTGCCGATCAGATCCTGCATCCCCTGCGGCAGCGACAGCGCGCTGCTGTCGTTCTCAAGCTGGATCAACCCGCTGGCCTGGTACAGCGGTGTGGTGCGCAACACCTGCAACGCGCCGAGCAGCCCGGCAAAAAGCATCGCCGCCAGAACCAGGTATTTCCCGCCCCAGATGATCCCGGCAAGTTCAAGCAGGCTGATCTCGTCGTCGGGGGCTGTCGGGGTACGCGTGTCGTTGGCTGTCATCGGTCGTCCTGCGTCTGTTGTCTGTCTGTCGCCCCCCATGGCCTGTCCGGACCCCGCGCTCACCCGCTGCCGGCCCCTGTCCCGCCGAGCCGCCCGGCCCAGTCCCCGGCGGCAGCGGCAATCTCTTCCAGTGCCCGGCGATGCGCCTCCACCGGCTCGCGGTAGGGGTCGGCAATGCCGTGCCCGCCGCGCCACTGGTCGAACAGGAGCGTGCGGCCCGAAAGCTGCGGATGCAGCCGCCGGATTTCATCGCGATGCCCCGGCTCCATCGCCAGGATCAATTCATAGCGCCCGCCGAGTGCGGCATCGAACTGGCGCGCGACATGGCCCTCCAGGCTCAGCCCGCGCTCAGCCGCGGCCTCGGCCATGGTCGTATCGGCCGGCGCGCCGACCACCGCGCCCAGCCCGGCCGAGCCGACCTCGACCCCGGGCAGCGCCGCCCGCAACAACCGCTCCCCCGCCGGAGAACGGCAGATATTGCCGACGCAGACCACCAGAACCGAACGCACCTTCATTGCCGGACCTCAATTTGTGACGTCGCTGAGCGTGCGCGCGGAAATCACCGATGGCAGGAGGTTCGAGATCAGCCGGTTCCATTTGCTCAGCGGTGCGGTGGTGACATAGACGACATCCTGCGGATGCAGGATGAAGCGGGTGCCGGTCAGGAACGCGGTCGGTTCCGTAGCGACCAGCTGATAGACGTTGATCCCCTTGGGTGTGTCGCGGAAGACAAAAACACCGCGGGCGTCGGCCCGCTCCTCGCGCAGCCCGCCGACCCGGGTCAGAGCCTGGGTCAGGGTGACATTCTCGCGCGTCAGGTCGATGGTTCCGGGTGTCACGATCTGACCCAGCAGATAGGCCTCCTGCGGCTGGACCCGCGGCACGCTGACCACATCGCCGTTGATCAGAACCGGGTTGTTGGCGCTGATCCCCTGTTCCAGGAACGCCTGCATGTCGACGGTATAGCTGCGGCCGCCGCGGCGCACCGTCACCGCGCGCGGATCGGCCAGATCGGTCAGCCCGCCGGCGCCGTTGATCGCGTCGAGCAGGGTCAGCGGCGCGTCGGTCAGCGCCTCGCGCTTGGGCTGCTTGACCTCGCCGGTGACCGACACCGCCTGAGCGTTATAGCCGACCACCCGCACCTCGACCTGCGGGTCGCGGATATAGGCATCGAGACGCTGCATCATGCTGGAGCGGATCTCGTCCGGCGTCCGCCCCTTGGCCGGGACCTTGCCGATATACGGGTAATAGAAGAACCCGTCCGCATCGACCCGCAGCCCGGATTCCAGCGGCGTCCGGTTGGTGCCGGCCGGTGTGGTCAACTCAGGATGGTCGTAAACGATGATGTCCAGCACATCGCCGGGGCCAACGTGATACCGCCACTGGGCCGGCGACGACATGGTGGTACGCGGACCCGCCAGATTGCGCGGGGTGCTGAAGGCATCGACATTGTCGGCCGTCAGCCGCACCACCGCGACATTGTTCGTCATCTTCTCGGCTTCTGTCTGCACCGCTTCGGTGCGCACCGGAAAATCTGTCTGTGCACTGTCGCAGGAGGCAAGGAACAGGGTGACCAGAAACAGAGTCATCCACAAGCGCATCAGGTTCTCCCCCGCATCCATGTCCACTGCGCGCGACGCTCGCTGGCCTGTCGCGGCGCGCCCTCCCGCTCGGCACCCCCCATGCCATGGCAGTGGTAAATGGATAGGCGAAATTCGAAACAAAGCCAATCATTTCGGCCCCTGACCTGGCGATTTATCCATCCCGACAATCCGTCGCCCGAAAGGATTGCGCGCCGCATCGGGCTGAATTCAAGATCTGACGCATTTCCGGCCGTTTCCGAGGTGCGGGGCACAAGTGGCAGCCTGAAAAAATGCAGTAAGAAAAGAGGGGAGAGCATGAATTTCCGTTATCGCGTTTAAGTAATCTTTGAGAGCCCGCGGTCAGTGCGACGCCCGATCAATCGCATTTCCACTCCATGTTTTCCTGCCATATTCGCCGCACCTCGATTTCCGGGCCTCGTCTGCCGACTCTCGGTGCCAGAGCCGGCCCGCGGAAACCGCATCGACCGCACAACCGTGAGACAGGGTAAACGAACAGTATCCCTGACACCTAACCCGCCCCCTCCTCAACATAAGGTTAATTTCTCCGGGCGACGCAATGAATTGGGGCCCGTTTGCTAATCGACAAACAGATCTGATTCGAAAACAGGATGGAACAACCGTTTCTCTGCGCACCAAAGGACAAGCTCGGAAAACGCCGGAAAAGAGACATCCCGCTCAATGCCGCCTGCGGCCTGAGAACGCCGGGCGGAAAGACCCGGCCGTCGCGACGCAGACCCGCGGATCAGACCGGCCGGACGCGGAACGACAGCGCGAGACCCGGACAGTCCACGCAAGGGAAAAGCCCCGCCTCTGGCGGAGCTTTGGACGTCGGTCGACGCCCGTCCGGGCCGGCTCAGTTGGTCGAATTGGTGCTGCCGCCACCGCCAGCCGCCGCAGCCACGACCACCAGGCCCAACACCCCGGCCAACGCGCCACCGCCGCCGGCAAGCCCACCGGCCAGAGCGGCACCGCTGGCAGCGCCTGCGCCCGCCTTCTTGGCGCGGCTTGCCGAGCCGCAGGTCACCTGCACCCGGCCGTCGCTGAGGTACATGGCATCCACCACCGACTTGGCACCGCAGGTATCACGGTCGGACGCCCATTTGATCAATTCCGCTTTCGACATCCGCTCGGCGGTCTGCGCGCTGACCGGAACAGCGCAGAGCAGGGCCAAGCCAAGGGATGCAACAATGGCTTTCTTCATAAGAACTCTCCAGATTGACTCTCATTTCTGTAGCACGAAACCAGCATGCTGCACAGTATTATAGACACCTTACATTCTTAAATATCTCTGAATGATATTAATTTCGAATTGCCAGATCGGCGCATCTCAGCCGCCAGCGCGCCCGGTCCGGCACCACCCGGCCACCGTGCCCTCAGCCCGCAGGAGCGGTCTCGACATGGCCGATCTCGGGCCCGATCCACTGGCGGCTGCGCTGCACCCGCCCCGCCCCATCGCGCCAAAAGACATTGGTGAATGCGAAGCGGAACGTCTCGCAAACCTCGTCATGGCGCCGCAGGCTGCGGCCCCCGACCACCTCCACACCCCGGTCGTGCATTGTACAGCCGGCGGTCACGTAGGCGGTGTGATTTTCCCCGTCGAGATAACGATACTGGCGCCGGTAGGGGCCGGCATCGCCGCCCGCCAGCGCCGCCCAGGTCTTTTCGGCCCCCGCCCCCATCAGGTCGAAGCCCAGGCCACGGGTGCTCACCAGCACACCATCGTCGAATGACAGGGTGACATTGTCCGCCGTCCGCCAAGTGGTCACCGTGCCGTTGACCGCCTCGATCGCCAACGTCGCCGTCGCCCCGCGCGACGGCAGCACCGCGATCAGCCGGGCATCCGAGGCCGTGCCGCCCGGCGACACCGCCCCGCCCCCAGCATCCGAAACCCTGTCCCGGCTGCCGGTCACCCCGGTCAGCAGGCGGGTCAGCCGCGCGCCCGGCTCGCCTCCCTCCGCTCCGATCTGAGCACAGCCGGTCAGCGACAGGGCCAAAACGGCGCAGGTGACAGATCGCGACATCATTTCCAGAACCGCCCCCAACTTGCGTCGATCGTCGACGCCTGGCGGTTGCGCACCCGCTCATAGAGCCGCCCCGGCACCTCCAGCCGCGCGCCGCCATCACGGGTGATCGGCCGGATCACGGCATCGAGCCGGGTCCGGTTCGGCCGGCCGATCACCCAGTCGAGCGGGATCGTCAGCCGGATCCCCTTGTCGAACGAGCCCTCGCCGAAATCCGCCGCCGAGACATTTGTCTTGGTCGCAAACACCCCGACCCGCCAGCCGTTGTCGAACTCGCGATTGATCTCCAGCGTCGCGCCGTTATCCCCGGCCAGGTAGCGCCCCGCCGACAGCTTGGCATGGATGCCGCCGGAGAACGCGTAATAGGCCGCGACATGGCCCGTCGTCACCTCGTAGCTGCGGAAGTCGAACAGTTGGTTGTAGTCGCGCTGGCGCACCCGGTTCAGCTCGACCCCCAGCGCCAGCGGGCTGTTCTGCGGCTTCCACAGCAGCTCGGTCGAGACGCCGCCGTACATCGTTTCCAGATACCCCGCCGTCACCCGGCCAAACAGGTCCCGCCCGGGGCGGAAGTACCAGGCGGCGGTCAGCTGCGGCACGGTGATCCCGTCGGCCTGGAAATAGAGCGCCGAATCCGAACGCACATGCGGCAGGGTCGAGGTGGAGGCGGTGGCGGATTTGTCCAGGTTTCCGATGACTTTCTGATGCAGCACCCCTTCGAAAACCAGCCCCGGCAGCGGCGCGACCCGACCGCGCAGCGCCACACCGGCATCGGCCCGCACCGGGTTGTCAGGGTCGAACAGGCTTGGCGTCAGGTAGGGGCCCAGCCCCCAGGAGGCGACCGGATATCGCCCCGGCAGCGCCGGCGGCAGGCTGCGCTCATCCTCGACCCGGGTGACGGCGCGGAGCAGGTCCGGCGCCACCGGGTGAAAGGCCAGGTTTTCCAGATCGTCGCGCGACAGGGTCGCGGTGGTCACCGGGACCCCCTCGGTCGTCAGGGTGATCGCGAAGGTATCGATGGCCGCAGGCGCGATGCGGCTCAGCACCCGGGCGGCGCGGCCCAGCGCCTGGGCAGAGGTGCTGTAGCCTTCGTTGCGGATCGCGATCCGCAGCCGCCCGCCCCGCTGCTCCAGCCCGTCGAGCGCCAGCCCCTGCTCGGCCAGCGCCGCCGACAGAACCGGGCCCAGCCGGGTATCCTCCACCGCGTCCTCCGGCCAGATGGCGCCACCGCCCTGCGCCCGCGGCACGATCGCCGGCGGCGCCGGATCGCGGCCGCTGCCGTAAGCCGGAAAACGCGGGTTGAGCGTATAGTTGAGCTGCAAGCCCACCGCGGACCCGTAGAGGTAGCTGGCCGTCAGCGTGGCCGACGGGCTCAACCTGTAGGCCAGGCCGAAATTCAGCGGCGACCGGCGGTCGAACGCGACACCGTCCTCGCGGGTGTAATCGTCAGAGGAATATTCCGCGATCAGCCGCAGCCTGTCGCTGGCCTGCCACTCCACCCCGCCGAACAACGCCGCCGGACCGCGGAACCAGGTATCAGGGTGAAACGTGCCGCCGAAACTGCTGCCGACGCCGGGCCGGGTCTTGAAGCTGGAGCTGAACACGCCCAACGGGTTGGTGAAACCGCCGAAACTGCCCAGCCGGCCCCAGCCGATGCCCGCCGTCGCCCGCAGCTGCGGCGACAGCGTCTTGCTCGCCACCACATATTCCCCGGCATAGACGCCGGTGCCCACGATATCGTTCAGTCCGACCGCCAGCGCCGGAAACATCCGGCGCTCGTCGAAGAAGCGGTAGTGAACCGAAAAGCTGCGGTCATACAGGCGATGCTGGACCACCGTCGTGCCGGGACGGCGGATATCGCGCACAAAGGCATAGCGGAAGGTCCCCGACAGCCGCGGTGTCACCTGGAAGGTGCTGGAGACCCGGGTCTGGCCCTTGAAATGGAACGCCTGAGTGTCAAGCTCGGCGTCCGGCCGGCTCATCGCCTGCGGCATGTCCAGCAGCCCGGGCACCCCGTAGCTGTTGTAGCCCCAGGCGAAGTACGGGCTTTCGGCAAAGGACGCAGGAGCCGGCAGCAGCGCCAAGATCGCAACCCAGAACCCAAACCTGCTGCCCGACACGCAAATTCTCTCCCTGACACCTTCTCAACACGTAGCGCAATCGCCTTCTGCGGGAAACCCTCTTGAGCCGAGACACGTCATATTCTCAGCAAGAGAGCCGGGTCTCGGACAGATCCCCCAAGCCCCGCCCCGAAAGCTTCGCCACAAAAGAATAAGGCAAGATGAACGCCTGCCGGGCGTCCGCACCCCGCCGGCGCGCCCCGAGCAGCGAGACGGGAATAGGCCATCCTGACCGCACGCCCGATCAGGCGGATGCCTTCCCGATGCCGCTTTCACCGAGATCCAGCCCCCACATCCGGAACCGGCGGATCGTGCCGGTGAAACCATCGGCAAGCTGCAGATCCGTGCCGGACAGGTCGGGAAGGGCCGTCGGTGTGACATCCGCCGCAAACACGGCACCCTCCGCCGCGCCCTGGATAAATGTACTCCCATGCCGCCCAGCGATATTGAACGGCGTCAAGACCCCCTCAGAATAGCCGCCCGCGGCTCCGGATGAGATATCCTCGGTCCCGGCCGCCTTCTGCGACACAGCGATCTTGCCGCTGTTGGCGCCGGAGGTGTCCAGCGTCCACAGCACGCGGTTGCTGCCGTCCGCCGCCCAGGTCAGGAACCGGACCTGTCCGGCGGCATCTTCATCCGCATAGGTCATCCGCCCCTCCAACTGGAGGCTCACGCCCAGCGGCGCGATCTCCTGCACCGAGATATTGTCGATGGCGCCGACGAAGGTGCTGCTGGCCTGCACATAGAGTTTCGCATCCGATGCTCCCCCGATCAGCGCATAGGCATAGGATCCGTCAGAGACGATCGTGCCCGTAGAGTTCCCGCTGCCCCCCAGACCGGCATAGAAAATCAGATACCCCGCCGCGTAGTCGGAGATATCGAAACGCACCAGATAGCTCTTGCCGCCCTCGGCAACGCCCGCGCCCGAGATCAGGTTCGACGTCGACCCTGCGGTCTTGCTGGCCTTGCCGCCGCCAATCGTCCAGCCGGCGCCCTTGGTCCAGTCGGTGTCCGTGTCGAAGGTCCCGTTGGCCGTCAGTTCCGCCCCGACCACCTGCGGCGCGGGCCAGGGCAGGTTGGCCGCGGGCAGGATCACGCTGTCGGCGGCCCGGGTGACGGCGGCGCCGGCGGTCGGGATATAGCTCGTCGGGGTGGCGCCCGCCTCAAGCTGCGCGTCGGTCACCGTGCCGGACACGGTCAGCGTCAGCGTCCCGGCCGCGGGGATGAAGCTCAGGCTCACGCGGTTCGCTTCGCCATCGCCCGCCCCGGTGAGCGGCCCGTCGGCCGCGGCCCCCGACAGGGTGACACTGCCGCTGCCGGTAAAGGACAGCGTATAGGGCTGTGCCGTCACCGCCACCCCCTGGGTCGCCAGCACGGCACTGTTCAGCAGCAGGTTGGTCCTGCTCTCCTCAACCAGCAGCCCCAGCGGAGCCCCCGTGGCCGGATCGTGGGTGAATCGCGGTGCGTCGGCCGCCGCGGCCTGCCGATTGCCGGCGGCATCGATATAGGTCGCCGTGCTGCCACGGCTGAAACTGATCAGATCGCCGAAACCACCGGGGGCGTAACGGCCGGCGGCGAAATCCAGCACCAGCCCCGGCGCGGCCAACCCGTTACGCGGCCGCCACGGCAGGCCCAGTGGCGACAGATCCGCCACCAGCTTCATGCCAGCACCATCGCATGGACCCCGCTGGCCGTGGTGCCGGTGGCGTTCACCCGGCGCACCCCCAGCGGCAGGGTCGAGAAATCGGCAACGGTCACGCTGCGGCTCGCCCCGGCCTCGGTGACCAGCGACACGACGCCGCCGGTCTCGATATAGAGCGCTAACGCCACCGTCTCGAAATCGGTGCTGTCGGAGGGGGTCACCGGGCGGATGTCGGTGGCGGGACCGGACAGCGCGAGCGCGCGCCCGTCAAAGGGATTGGACATTCTCGACCTCTTGGCTTGGCATCACTCCGGCGCACCCTGCCGCCCGGGCGTTAAGACCCCCTGAGCGCTCCGCGCGCAGCGACAGCCCCGTACGCAACAGCCACCCCGGCCGATACCGCCCAAGCCCCGAGCGACCGCCACGTCTTCTTAATGTTTTTACCGAAACTATCAGATCGATATGATAGAGATCCTCGCACGAAAAACGCACACAACCTCAGGTGCACCGATAACAACTTCTCCAGGAAGTCAAAGTGAGAGGGACACGACGGATGCCAGCCCGTCCAGGCAAGCCGCCAGCGCGCCGCACCCGGCGATGCCCCGCATGAGCGGGCTGCCCTCCTATCTGTGGCTGCTGCAAATGGCGCCACGTCCACGCCTTGTCGCGGTTTTCCTGCTGATGGTGCTGGTCGGCGTGACCGATGGGATCAATATCATGCTGCTGGTCCCGCTGCTGGCCCTGCTCGACGGCCAGACGTCGGACACGCCGGTGATCCAAGGCCTGCTGACCGGGCTGGACCGCCTCGGCCTGCCGGTCTCGATCGGCGGGCTGCTGGTGCTCTTCGTCCTCCTGATCGCCCTGCGCAACGCGATCCAGGTGGCGCGCGAACGGATGAGCACGGTCCTGCAGCACGAGGTCGTCGATCGCCTGCGCGAACGCTGCCTCGGGTCTCTGTTCCGGGCCGAATGGCGCTGGATCCTGACCCGGCGCAGCAGCGATCAGGCCAACCTGATCCTGGCCGAGGTGAACCGCGCCGGCGCCGGGCTCAACCTGGCCATCAATCTGGTCGCGGGCTGCGTCACGATCTGCGTCTATGTCGGCTCGGCGATGCTGTTGTCGCTGCCGATGACGTTGCTGCTGATCGCCACCGGGGGTGCCATCTTCCTGGCGATGGGCCGGCTGCGGCGGCAGGCGCTGACGCTGGGCTCCGACCTGGGCGCCTCGCATCGCGCCCTGCACCACCGGCTCAAGGAAAGCCTCGACAGCCTCAAACTGACCAAGATCCTCGGCAGCGAACGCCGCCACCTGCAACACCTGCTCGCCACCATCGCGACCTTCCGCCAGGTCCAGATCTCCTTCGCGCTCAACAACAGCCTGACCCGCGCCGTCTTTCAGGTGGTCGCGGCGGCGCTGATGGCCGCCTATCTCTGGATCGGCGTCACAAGGATGCAGATCCCGGTGCCCGAGCTGCTGACCCTGGTGTTTGTCTACAGCCGGCTGGCCCCTGCCTTCATGACCGCGCAACAGAACCTGCACCAATGCCTGAATACGCTGCCCGCGCTGGACGAGGCGCGCGCGTTCCTCGCGGAAAGCGCCCGCGCGCGCGAACCGGAGCCGGAGGGGCCGCTGCCCGGACCGTGGCCAATCCGCAAAGCGCTGACGCTAGAGCGTGTCTCGCTGCGCTACGACGGGCGCGACACGGCGGCACTCAGCGATATCACCCTGCACGTCCCGGCCAACAGCACCACCGCGATCATGGGGCCGTCGGGGGCAGGAAAAAGCTCGCTCGCCGATGTGGTGATGGGGGTGCTGCAACCCGACAGCGGCGCGCTGCGGGTCGACGGCACCACGGTCACGCCGGGGAACCGCAGAGGCTGGATGCGCTCGGTCGCCTACGTTCCGCAAGAGACCTATCTGTTCCACGACACCATCCGCAACAACCTGCTCTGGGGCCGCGAGGACGCCACCGAGGCCGAGATGGAAGACGCCCTGCGCCGCGCCGCCGCCGAATTCGTGTTCACCCGCGAGGCCGGGCTCGACACCGTGGTCGGCGACGGCGGCATCCGCCTCTCCGGGGGCGAACGCCAGCGTATCGCGCTCGCCCGCGCCCTGCTGCGAGCGCCCAGCCTGCTGATCCTCGACGAGGCGACCAGCGCGCTCGACCGGCAGAACGAGGCGCGGATCTATGACGCCCTGCGGCAGCTGCACGGCGCGTTGACGATCATCGTCATCAGCCATTCGGATGAGACGGTGACCCACGCCGACCGGCTGATCCTGCTACGGGACGGCGCGGTGACGTACCAGGGCGCGGCGGAAAACGCGCCAAGGCAGGCGGCCGGGGCATGAAAAAGAATCCGTGCATGAAAAAAGTTTTTTCCAATAGAATCTGCAGAAACTTGTAAAATCCTCTCCCAAAATACATTATTGATAAGAACATCAACTGACGCGCACCGCTCCACCTCAGCTTGGGACGATGCAGGTAATTGAAGGTAACCAGCATGCCCAAGGCCAAGGGACAAACAATGACCGCGCAAGCCTACGAACGGATTCGCGCAGACATCCTGACCGGCCGGTTGAAGCCCAATGAAAAGATCAAGATTTCCGATCTGGTCTCCAAACTGGGATTCAGCCTCGGCGCAGTGCGCGAGGCGCTGTCGCGGCTCAGCTCCGAAGGGCTGGCGGTCACCGAAACCAACAAAGGCTTCCGGGTTGCGCCGATCACCGAAGAGGATCTGGTCGACCTGACCCGCACCCGCATCCTGATCGAAACGGAATGCCTGAAGAACGCTATCGAGAATGGCGATCTGAAGTGGGAAACGGGGATCGTCTCGACCCTGTTCGAGATCACCCGCATCCCGGTTTACGACCCCGACGACCCCCAGGCGCTCAACCCCGAATGGGTCGATGCGCATCAGCGGTTTCACGAGGCTCTGGTCGCAGCCTGCGACAGCCCCTGGCTGCTCCGGATCCGCGACTCGCTGTTCGCCCAGTCGGAACGCTACCGCAGCGCCACCGCCTCGATCAGCCGGCTGCAACGGGATCTGAATGCCGAGCATAAGGCCATCGCCGATGCCGCCATCGCGCGGGATACAGAGGCCGCGGTGGAGGCGATGCGCAAGCATCTGTCCCACACCCGCAAGATCCTGCTCGACGCCCATCTGGCCCAGACCGCAGCACCGCCGGCAGAGGCGGCGTCATAACGCCGCCACCTCCGTTTAAGCGGATATCCGAACAGCCCCCGGCCCGCCCGGCACCAGCCCCAGCGCAACGGCCTGCCGGGCCAGATCGGCAATGACCCGGTTCAGCCCGGCCGTATCCGCCGCCGCCCCGAACAGGAAGAAATCCGGGCGCACCAACATGGCGTTGACGCCCTTCTCCGCCATGAACGGCAGGATCTGCCCCTGGGTATCTGCAATCTGGTCGTCCCGCGCCGTGGTGCGCGGTGCCACCTCCGCCACCGTCACGCCCAGCGCCTCCAGCGTCGCGCGGCTGTCGGCGCTCAAGTCCGCGGTGTCGATGCTGCCGTTCAGGATCAGAGTGAAGCCCGGCGGCACCACATTGTCAAAACGTCCGGTTCGGCGCTGAAAACGTACGGTTCCATGCGGCGCCAGCTCCCCCGCCGGATCGATCACCGCGCCGGAGGCGTCACGGGCCAGAAGACCGTCGGTCAGGATCGGGAAGGGCGCCGGCGGCGGCGCCTTGCCGGACAGGAACATCTCGTCCCGCTCGGCTGCCTTGTCCTCCTCCGGGATGCAGATGATCGAGCCGAGGAACATCGAAGCCTCGATCACATCGGTCACATGCGGCTTGCGCTCGGGCTCATAGGTATCGAGCAGGCTGTCGTCTGCCGCCCCCCGCATCACCCGGTCGAGCTTCCACGCGAGGTTCCACACATCGCGCAGCCCGGCACACATCCCCTGCCCCATGAAGGGCGGCATCAGATGCGCCGCATCGCCGGCCAGGAAGATCCGACCGTCGCGCCAGCGGTCCGCCACCAGCGAGCGGAAGGTATAAAGCGCGTGACGCACCAGATCGCCCTGTTCCGGCTTGATCCAGTCGCCCAGCAGCTCGCGCACCTTGTCTTCTTCGACCATCTCCTCCGGCGTCTCGCTCGGCAGCCGCATGAATTCCCAGCGGCGGCAGATGCGGCCGTCTTCGGTGCCGCCCGGCACGATGGTCGTAGGCCGCTTGGGATTGCAGAACTGGCCGCACTCGATCAGCCCCAGATCGGTTGCCGTCAGACCGGGGCGCAGCAGGAAGTCGACCACCAGCCAATCCGCCTCGAACCCCAGATCGGTGCGCGGGATGCCCAGGCTTTCGCGCACGAAGCTGTTGGCGCCGTCGATGCCGATCACATAGCGCGCGGTATAGCTGCGCACTTCGCCCGTCGTCGTATCGCGGATCTGCACCGTGACATGATCGGCATGCTGCTCGAAGCCGACGCAGTCCTGCTCGAAGTGCAACGCGATATTGGCGCGCCGCTTCGCCTCGGCATCCAGCGCGCGTTCGAAACTCGGCTGATGGACGAAATTCACCTCCGTTCCGCCGGAGACCGAGGCGCCGGTCCAGTCGAGCGCCAGAAGCTCCTGCCAGTCGGCATTGAACCAGCGATAGACCGGCGCCGGGTCGGTGACCGCATCGGCGATGGGGCCCAGCCCGGAGGCATGCAGCACCCGGAAGATCTCGTGATCGATACAGACCGCGCGCGGCAGCGGATAGAGCTCGCCATAGCGTTCGAACACGCCCACGCGCCAGCCCATCCGGTCCAGCAGCAGCGCCGAAACCTTGCTGACCGGCCCGTAGCCGATCTGGATCACGTCAAAGTCGGTCTCCGTCCGAGACATCTGCAAGTCCTCCCTATTCCCGGCGGCCGCGGATCTGTGCGGCGCCACCTTATTCCTAGTCTATTCCTGCGCTCCGCCGTCCCCATGCGCGGGGTCAATCGGCCAGTGCCCGTTGCACCGCCGGACGGGCCAGCATGCACTGATGGAACTCTGCAAGCGGGGCCGGAAGCTCCATCCCGAGATGTCCTGCCCAGCATGTCAGGTAGAAGAGCGCCGCGTCGGCGATGCCGTACGCGCCCAGCAGCCAGTCGCCCTCGCCCATCCTATCCGCCAGATGCGCCAGCCCGTCGGAGGCAACCGAAAGCCCATGCGCGCGCAGCTCTTCCTGCGCCTTCGGGTCGGTGACGAATTTTCCCGGCACCAGCGCCAGGGTGAAGCCGCGCATGTGCACGCTGCCCACCATGAAATCCAGCGCCTCCATCACCCGCGCCTGCGCCTCGGGTCCGGCAGGCAAGAGCCCCGCCTGCGGGTGGCTCTGCGCCAGCCAGAAGGCAATCGCCTGAAACTCCGTCAGACAGGCGCCATCCGACAGGCGTAGCGCCGGCACCTTGCCCTTGGGGTTGAGCGCGCGGAACGCGTCGCCGCGCTGCTCGCCCTTGGCAAGGTCGATCCGATGCAACTTATATGGCGCGCCGATCTCTTCCAGGATCACCCGGATGCCGAGCGAACAGGAGCCCGGTGCATGAAAAAACCCAAGCATCAGAAATTCACCTGATCGGCACCCTTGGTGCCCAGCATCGCCCGCGCCTCGTCAGGGGTGGCGACCTCCAGCCCCAGCTCGTTCAGGATCCGCCGGATCTTGGCGACCTGGGCGGCATTCGACGGCGCCAGCTCGCCCTTGGCCAGGTAGAGGTTGTCCTCCAGCCCGACCCGCACGTTGCCGCCCATGATCGCCCCCATGGTGACCAGCGAGAACTGATGCCGCCCGGCGCCCAGCACCGAAAAGCGGTAATCGCGCCCGAACAGCCGGTCGGCGGTGGACTTCATGAACATCAGGTTTTCCGGGTCCGGCCCGATGCCGCCGGTGATGCCGAAGATGCACTGCACAAAGAACGGCGGCTTGATGAGGCCCATGTCCGCGAAATGGGCGAGGTTATAAAGATGGCCCGCGTCGTAGCATTCGAACTCGAACTTCGTGCCCTTGTCGCCCAACTCCCGCATGCCGCGTTCGATCTGCACAAAGGTGTTGGACATGATCAGGTCTTTCGACCCTTCGATATAGGGCCGTTCCCAACCCTGCACGTCGCCCTTCAGCGCCCGCGCGGCGGCGGAGATGTTGAAGTTGAACGACCCCATGTTCATCGAGGCCAGCTCGGGCGCAGCCTGCAACGCCGGGGCAAGGCGTTCGTCCAGCGACATGCCCAGACCGCCACCCGTGGTGATGTTCAGGATCGCGCCGGTCTGCTGTTTGATACGCGGCAGGAACTCCATATAGCGCTCCGGCGTCTGCTCGGGGCGCCCGGTTTCGGGATCGCGCGCATGCAAATGGATCACCGCCGCGCCGGCCTCCGCCGCCTCGACCGAGGCGGCGGCGATCTGATCCGGCGTGACCGGCAGATGCGGCGACATCGACGGCGTATGAATGCTGCCGGTGACGGCGCAGGTTATGATGACCTTGTCAGCCATACGGCCCTCCTCACGCTTGGTTCTGCCGGTCCGCCGCGGCCTCAGGCCTCGGCTGCGACCGTGTTTTCGATGGCGCCCAGTTCCTCGATCTCGCAGCGCACCACGTCGCCCGCCTTGAGGAAGCTCGGCGGCTTCATCGCCAGCCCGACACCGCCCGGCGTGCCGGTAAAGATCAGATCGCCCGGCTTCAGAGTCATCGCCTGCGACAACTCGGCGATCTGGTCCCAGACGGTGAAGATCAGATGCTTGGTGTTGGAGTTCTGCCGCAGCTCGCCGTTGACGAAGGATTTGATCGCCAGCCGGTGCGGATCGCCGATCTCGTCGGCGGTGACGATGGCCGGGCCGACCGGCGCGTGGGTGTCAAAGGATTTACCCAGCATCCACTGCGCCGTCTTCAGCTGCCAGTCACGGACACTGACATCGTTGCCGACGGCATAGCCGAAGACATGGTTCGGCGCATCTTCGGCGCTGATGTGTCGGCCGCCCTTGCCGATCACCGCCACCAGTTCGACCTCGTAATCGAGCTGGTCGGAGGCCTTGGGCAGTTCGATATCCCCCATCGGTGCGTTCACCGCACTGGGCTGCTTGCAGAACCAGACCTGCTCGGCGGGCGTGTCCATGCCGGTCTCCTCGACATGGTCGGCGTAGTTCAGGCCGATGGCCGGGATCTTCTGCGGCGCGGGCACCGGGGCGGCCAGCGTCACCGCGTCCAGCGCGATCCCGGCGCCGGAGCTTGCGGCATCGGCCAGTTGCGGCGCGACGCTGTCCCAGGCGGCGATCAGCGCGTTCATATCCTGCGGCGCATCGGGCGCGAGCGCCGCAACCGGCACCACCTTGTCGCCGGTCAGAACACCGATCTGCGCGGCGGCGCCGTCTTTCGAAAAACGTACAAGACGCATGTTGAATTGTCCTTTCTGTCTGGTCTGTCTCTCCGGCCTCACCCCTGCGCGAGGTTGAAGCAGTATTCGGTTTCCCAAGTGCACAGCTCTTCGATCTTCCATTCGCGCGGGCGCATCGGGAAATGCTCGTGCCAGGGTCGCGCCTCGCACATGTTCAGTTCGGGGATGAAAACATCCATGTCGGTGTAGAGCTCGATCAGCACATCGTCGGGGGCGTGGTGATAGCCGGCCAGATTGTGACCCGCCGTGTGCCGCGCCGGACCCCATTTCACCGGCACGCCGTTTTCGCGCAGCGTGTCGCAGGCCATCGCGTGCGAGGCGTTGCCCTTGAGCTGGAAGGCGATGTGATGCACCCGGTCCTCGGGCGCGGCGACCACGTTGATCACATGGTGATCGCGGTTGCAGGTGAAGAAGTTGGCGAGCCCGCCGATGGTGTCGGTGAACCAGAAGCCGAGGAAATCGGTGTAGAATTTCATCAGCTTCTCGCCCTCGGACGAGATCACCGCCGCATGGCCCAGCCGCAGCGGCGCCACCCCGGTTTTCTTGAACCCCGGCGCCGGCGCCTCGATATCGGTGTAGAACTGAAAAACGTTGCCGCCGGGAACCTCGATCTCGACCAGTTCGGCGATACCGGGCTGGCTGTCGCTCTTGATCTGGCCGGTCACGCCATAGTCCTGCGCCTCTTTCAGGAACGCCTTCAGATCGGTGCCGGGTTTCAGCTGATAACCCAGATGCACCAGCGCTTTTGCCTCGGCCTTGCGCAGGACGATGTTGTGGTGTTCGTAGCCGATCGACAGGTAGCTTTCGCCGTCATGACCGACATCGGTTTCGGTCATGCCGATGGTCTCGGCGAAATGGGCCTTGGAGCGGCCGAAGTCGGTGGTTTCCATGGCCAGATAGCCAAGCTGGAACACCTTGGGGTCGAATGTCTTTTGCATGGTTTCCTCCCTTGCGATCACAGGTTCGCTCCGCCCTCACTCCGGCGCGACGCGAACCAGAAGTTTTCCGAAATTCCGGCCGGAGAACAGGCCCAGAAAGGCCTCCGGCGCATTCTCAAGCCCCTCGACGATATCTTCGCGGTAGCGCAATTTGCCCTCGCGTACCCAGCCGCCGACGCGGTCGCGGAACTCCGGCACCAGCGCCATCAGGTCATCGTCGTTGAAGATAAATCCGGTGATGCGCAGCTGCTTGACCAACGTGGCCGCCAGCAGCTCCTGCATCGAGCCGCCGGAGGTGGGCCCGGGCCGGTTGCGGTCGACCGAGACAGTGCCGCAGACCGGGATCCGCGCCTTGGGGTTGAGGAGCGGCAGCACGGTTTCGAACACCGGCCCGCCGACATTGTCGAAATAGACGTCGATCCCCTGCGGACAGGCTTGCGCAAGCTGCCCGGCGAAATCGGCCGCGCGATGATCGGCGGCGGCGTCAAAGCCCAGCTCCTCGATCAGAAAGCGGCATTTCTCAGGGCCCCCGGCGATGCCCACCGCGCGCGCACCGGTCATCTTCGCGGTCTGGCCCACCACCGTGCCCACCGCGCCGGAGGCGGCGGAGACGACAACCGTTTCGCCGGGTTGCGGCCGGCCATGACGCATCAGCGCGGTATAGCCGGTCTGTCCCGGCATCCCCAGCACGCCCAGCGCGGTGGAAAGCGGCGCCAGCTCCGGATCGATCCGGCGCAGATCACTGCCGTCCGACACCGCGTATTCCTGCCAGCCATGGCCGCTTTCGACCACATCGCCCACGGCAAACTCCGGGTGGTTGCTCTCGATCACCCGGGCCACCGTGCTGCCGACCATCGGCACGTCGAGCGGAGAGGACTGGGCATAATTGCCGCCGTCATACATCCGCGCCCGCATATAGGGATCGAGCGACAGCCAGAGGGTCTGGAGCAGAACCTCCCGCGCCCCGGGCTGCGGCATCGGCGCCTCGTGCAGAGTGAAATTCGCCGCCTGCGGCCCTTCCGGCCCGGGACGGGAGGTGAGGAGGATCTGCCGGTTCACAATGCTCATGCGGTCAGCCCTGCCGCCAGCTCATCGACCAGCGCGGCCAGCGCCCCGGGCGTATCGGCCACACCGAAGCTGTGGAAATCGGGCCGCGCGATCACCGCATCGGCGCCATGCCGATCGAGGAAGGCGGCCAGCTTGCCATCGGTTTCCGGATGGGTGCTGTCGAGGTCGATCACCGCGGCGTCGATCCGTGCCAGTGCGGCGCGCTGCACGGCGTCCAGCCCGGCCGCTGCCCCGTTGCGGGTGACGACGAAGAACCGCCGCCCCGCCACATTGTCGAGCCGTTCCACATCGCCCAGCGGGGTTTTCAGCATGGCGTGCGGCATCAGCACACCGGCGCCCGGCGCCACCGCATCGCCGTTCTTCGCCACCAGACCGCCGGTCAGCACTGGCGGCACTGGCGGCGGCGGCAAATGGCCGGCGGCAAAGGCGGCATCGCGCTCGGCGGCGGCAGCCTCGTCGAGAATGCAGACCACCTTGCCCATCTCCATCGACAGCTCGATATAGCTTTGCACGTGGTCGGCGCGTTCCTTTTGGTAGTTGTCGAGCAGGCTGTCGGGCGCCTGCCGCTTCAGCACCAGGTCCAGTTCGAACCCCAGCGTCAGCGCATCGCGCAGGCCGGAGTTCATCCCCTGGCCCATGAAGGGCGGCATCAGATGCGCCGCGTCGCCCGCCAGCAGCAGCCGCCCGTCACGCCATTTCTCGGCGATCAGCGAGCGGAAGTTGTAGACCGCCTTGCGGATGATCTCGCCCTCGCCGGGTTTGATCCACTGGTCGATCATCGACCAGACGTTTTCGTCGGTGGTGAAGCTGGCCTCGTCCTCTTCGAGGGCCATCATGAATTCCCAGCGCCGCTTGTCGATACCGCAGGGGACGATGGTGGTAGGCCGCGCCGGATTGCACCATTGCGCCGCGTCGGGGATGTCATGCGCCGCCATGTCATGCGGCTTGATATCCACCACCAGCCAGCGCGCGTCGAAGCCCAGGTCCTTGCTGCCGGTGCCCATGGCCGTGCGCACCATGGAGTTTGCCCCGTCGCAGCCGACCACATATTGCGCGCGCAGAACCTGATCCGGCCCCTCCGGAGCCCGCGCCGACGGCACGTCGAACGGCCGGATTGTCAGGCTGGCGCCACCATCATCCTGCGTCAGCGCCTGCGCCTCAAAGCCTTTGAAGAAGGTGACATTGCCGCGCCGGCGCAGATCGCGGTCGAGGATATCCTCCAGATCCGGCTGGCTGAAGGTATAGCCCTCCGGCCCGCCGGAGAGCGACTCGCCACCGAAGCCCAGCTCGACCAGCATCTCCCAGTTGGCGTTGTACCACTGGTAGCGGTCCATCGGCCGCGAGATGCGGGAGATTTCGCGCATCGTGCCGATGGCGTGGAACATCCGTTTGGTATCGTGGAAATAGGCAATCGCCCGGGGCAACGGATAGGTCTCCGGCCAGCGCTCCACCACGGCGACGCTGTGGCCCTCGTCCGACAGCAAACGCGCCAGCAGCTTGCCGGTGGGGCCAAAGCCCACGATGGCGATGTCGAATTCACTCACTGCAAGTCCTCCCTCCCTAAACGCGCCGCCGGGCTGTCAGCTCCTCCGCCCCGACTCGCGACAGGAAAAGAGGTATCCCGGCAAAATGCTTTTGTCCATAAATAATATTTTATTTAGCATCGAATCTCTTAAATTCCGACCTGTGCCCGGAGGGAAAAAAAGCCTGCCGCAGCGTTGCGGCAGGCAGTTGGGAGAGTGTCCCGGCGCGCAGCGCATCGGCCGCGCGCATGTCTCAGCTCAATGGGCGGAACGGGTCCTGCACGGCGATCTCGGGCGCGTATTTGTTTTCCGCGACCCTGAGGTCATAGGGGTAGGTGTCGCCCCTGGCCCATTGCCCGCCAACCACCGGCGTGCTGCAGGCATTGGGCACCGGCCCGGTCTGGAAATTCACCGGCCCCACCAGCGTGGTCATGTCGGTGGTCTTGATCGCCTCCATCAGCGCGCCGGGATCCATCGGGTCGTCGCAGCGGCGCAGGATGTTCACCGCCACCTCGGCCAGCGCGTGTTTATACCCCATCGGCTGCACCCATTGCCGGCCGCTCGCCGCCATGTAGCCGTTGGCGATATCGGCCGAGCTTTCGCCGGTCAGCGTCGAGGGATAGGGGTGGTTCGGCGACCACCAGACCTCGGTCGACATGCCGTCGCCCAGCTCTCCGAGCGATTCCACCGCCGAGGGGAACAGAAGCGCCTTGGCCACCGTCGTCGCCTTGGGGCGGAAGCCCTGCTGCACCGCCTGCACATAGAAGGTCGTCCAGTCCGGCGGCAGGAAGACGCCGGTGACGATATCGACCCCGGCCTCTCTCATCTTGCCGATCTGGGCCGAGAAGTCGTCGGACAGCGGCTCGAACAACCCGCCGTCCAACACCTCATAGCCGCGCTCGCGCAGCTTGGCCGCCATCCCGGTTTTCGGATCGGACTGCGATACGCCGTCGTTGTCGTTCGACAGCAGCATGCCCACCTTTTTGTTGGTGTCGAGCTGATCCCACAGCGAGACATAGCTGTCGACGATCTGATTGACGCCCCAGAAGAAGTGATAGGTCCAGTCGAAGCCCACCGCCGGATCGCCGCCGCGCGCGAAGAAAAACGCGTCCCAGGGCGTATCCGTCGACACGCTCGGAACCTCGTTCAGCTCGCATTGGTCGGTGACAGGCAGCACGGTGTCGGCGGTGGAGGACGACAGCATCATGTGCACTTCGTCATCCAGGATCAGTTGCGAGGCCACCTCGGCGGCGCGGTTGGCGCTGGATTGGGTATCTTTGCGGATGAAACGTACAGAATAGGTCTTGCCGTTGATCTCCAGCCCGTCGCCGATAGCCTTTTCGACCCCGGCCATGATGTAGTCGTCCGCCTGACCGAACCCCGCGACCGGGCCGGTGGCCGGGCTGACCCAGCCCAGGCGAATCTCGTTGCCGCGCGCCCAGGCGCTGCGCGGCGCGATCACCGGCGCCGCCAGCGCGGCGGCCGAAGCCGCCAGCACCCGGCGGCGGGTCCAGAGCGATTTTGAATAACGTGACATTGGCTTCCTCCCAGAACGTCGCGCGAAACCTGCGCGCTTGAAAAAGACCGCGCGCAACCGGCGCGTCTGCAGAACATCGCGCACCTTGCGCACGCGACGACATTTCCACGGGTGCATCTGCGACCTCCCCGACCGGTATCGGCCGGCGCCGCCCCTCCGGCCCCGCGACGGCGAGGCTGGCACAAATTAAAAAATCAAGCAACGTTAAATATATTATCTTGATTTAGATACACTAAATGTGGGAAAGAATTTTCAAATAGGGAGGAAAAGATGCCAGAGCAAATCTTGGCATTGTCGGCGCATGGACTGAAAAAGTCCTACGGCGCGCTCGAGGTGACAAAGGACGTCACCTTCGAGGTGCCCGAGCACAGCGCGCTCGGCATCATCGGCCCGAATGGCGCGGGCAAGACGACATTGTTCAACCTGATCACCGGCACGGTCCGGCCCAACGGCGGGCAGGTGGCGCTGTTCGGCGAGGATATCACCCGCGCCGATGCGCGGCGGCGTTGTCATCTGGGCATCGCCCGCAGCTTTCAGGTGCCGCAGCCGTTCAGCGGCATGACCGCCTATGAGAACACGCTGATCGCCGCGGCCTTCGGGCGGCGCGTGAGCGAAACCGCGGCGCGCGCGCCGGCAGCGGAGGCGCTGGATCGGTCGGGTCTGGGCCCCAAGGCGAATGTGCTGGCGGGCAGCCTGACATTGCTGGACCGCAAGCGGCTGGAGCTGGCGCGGGCGCTGGCCACCCAACCGCGGCTGCTGCTGCTCGACGAGATCGCGGGCGGGCTGACCGAGGCCGAATGCCACGAGCTGGTCGATCTGATCCGCGAGATCCGCGCCGCCGGCACCACCATCGTCTGGATCGAACATGTGCTGCACGCGCTGCTCTCGGTGGTGGACGAGGTGATGGTGCTGGACTTCGGCGAAATGATCACCATGGGCGCGCCCGACGTGATCATGAAAGACCCGCGCGTCGCCGCGATCTACCTCGGCCCCGACGACGAGACGGCGGAGGTGGCGCATGGCTGATCCGATCCTTTCCGTCTCCGGCCTGTCCTCGGGCTACGGCGATTTCCAGGCGTTGTTCGACGTCAGCCTGACCGTGCCGGAGAAATCCGTGCTGGGGCTGGTGGGCGCCAACGGTGCCGGCAAATCGACGCTGTTCAAGGCGGTCATGGGTCTGCTGCCGCGGGCGCGGGACATGGTCACCTTTCGTGGCCAGCCCATCGGCGACGTGCATCCGGAACGGATGGCGCAGATGGGCATCGTCATGGTGCCCGAGGGGCGGCGGTTGTTCCGCTCGCTCTCGGTCGAAGAGAACCTGCGCCTTGCCCGCGACCACGGCCGCGCCGGCGACTGGACGCCCGAGCGGGTCTATGAGCTGTTTCCGATCCTCGGCGAGAAGCGCCGCCAGCCCGCCACCGCGCTGTCCGGCGGGCAACAGCAGATGGTCGCCATCGGCCGCGCCCTGGTCGCCAACCCGGCGGTGATCCTGTTCGACGAGATCTCGCTCGGCCTCGCACCCATCGTCGTCAACGACGTCTATGCGGCGCTGCCACCCATCGTCGACAGCGGCATCTCGGCCGTGGTGGTGGAGCAGGACGTCGACCGCGTGCTGAAGCTGGCGCAGACGCTGGTCTGTCTCAGCGAAGGCAAGGTGGCGCTCTCCGGCCCCACCGAAAGTTTCACCAAGGCGCAGCTGACCGCCGCCTACTTCGGGGAGTGACGGGTATGAATATCGCCGATGCCGTGGTGCAGGGTATTCTGGTGGGCGGTCTCTACGCCCTGTTCGCCGCCGGGCTCAGCCTGATCTTCGGGGTGATGCGGCTGGTCAATATCGCCCATGGGGATTTCATCGTCCTGGCCGCCTATGTCGCCATGGTGGTGATCGAGGCCAGCGGGATGAATCCCTTTGCCGCGCTGATCGTGGTGGTGCCGCTGATGGCAGCGCTGGGATATGTGATCCAGCGGTTCATCCTCAACCGCACGCTGGGCGAGGATCTGCTGCCGCCGATCCTGGTGACTTTCGGGCTGGCGGTGATCATCCAAAACGGGCTGCTGACGCTGTTTTCCACCGACACCAGGCGGCTGAGCGCCGGCCCCATCGAGACCGCCAACCTGTCGCTGGGCGGGATCACCGTGGGGGTGCTGCCGCTGATCACCTTTGCCAGTGCTGTCGGGCTGATCCTGCTGCTGGAGGTGGGCTTTTTCCGCAGCCGTCTGGGCCGCGCCTTCCGCGCCACCTCCGACGATGCGGAGACCGCGCGCGCCATCGGCGTAAATACGCGCCATATCTTCGCGCTGGCGATGGCGCTGTCCTTTGCGGTGATCGCCATCGCCGGGGTTCTGCTGGCGGTGCGCTCGAACTTCGATCCGTTCTCCGGCCCGGCGCGGCTGATCTACGGCTTCGAGGCGGTGATCATCGGCGGCCTCGGCAACCTCTGGGGCACACTGGCCGGCGGGGTGGTGATCGGCGTGGCGCAATCGCTCGGCGCGCAGATTTCGCCCGCGTTCCAGACGCTGGCCGGGCACCTCGTCTTCTTCGCCGTGCTGGCCATCCGGCCGCGCGGCCTGTTCCCCCGGATGGATTGAACCCATGACGCTTTCGCTATCGAAACCCGCCCTGCGCGTTGCCCTCGGCCTGATCGTGGTCACCCTGCTGCTGGGCTCCGCCCCGTGGTGGGCGGGCCGCGCCGACCTGCGGCTGATCGGCGAATTCATGAGCTTTCTGGCGCTGGCCGTACTGTGGAACCTGCTGGCGGGTTATGCCGGGCTGATGTCGGTGGGCCAGCAGGCCTTTGTCGGCATCGGCGGCTACATGCTGTTCATCGGGGTGATCTGGCTGGGGCTGCCGCCGCTGGCGGCGATCCCGCTGGCGATGTTGGTCGCCGGGCTGGCCGCTGCCATCTTCGCGCCGCTGCTGTTCCGGCTGGAGGGCGCCTATTTCGCCATCGGCACCTGGGTCGCGGCCGAGACGGTTTCGCTGATCTTCTCCGCCATCCCCTCGCTCGGCGCCGGGGCGGGCATGTCGCTGCCGGTGGCCGCCGTACGCAGCATCGCCGACAGCCGCGACGGGCGCGAGGCGGTGATCTACTGGCTGCTGCTGGGTCTTGGCGTCGGCACGCTGGCCGGCGCCTATGCGCTGATCCGGTCCAAGCCCGGGCTGGCGCTGATGGCGCTGCGCGACAACGCGCTCGGCGCCGGATCGGTCGGCGTCGACATCTGGCGCACCCGGTTCTGGACCTATGTGGGCGTGGCGGCGGTCACCGGCGCCATCGGCGCAGTGATCTTCCTGCAGAAACTGCGGATCTCGCCGGTCTCGGCCTTTTCGCTCACCGACTGGACGGTGGTGGTGATCTTCATCGTGGTGATCGGCGGCATCGGCCGGCTGGAGGGGGCGATCCTCGGCACGCTGGCCTATTTCATCCTGCGCGAACTTCTGGTGGATTACGGCGCGATCTACATGATCGTGCTGGGGCTGGCCGCGATCCTGGTGATGACGGTGTCGCGCGCCGGCATCTGGGGCGCGCTGGAAAGCCGGTTCGGCTGGTCGCTGCTGTCCACCCGGCGCCACAGGCGGGAATAACCGCCCCGGCCCCGGCCTCAGGGGGGCGCGGGCCCTATGCCGGCGTACTCTCGATATCGATGTGGAACGTGGTGCCCACACCAACGCGGCTTTCGTAGGAAATCGCGCCGCCCATGCGCTCGATCAGCATCTTGGCGATATGCATCCCGAGACCGGAACCGCCGGACACTTTCGAGGCGCCGCTCTCAACCTGGTTGAACCGCCCGAAGACCTGATCTTCCTGTCCCTCCGGTATGCCGATCCCGCTGTCGCGCACCGAAACCCTCAGTTTCGAACCGATCAGCCGGGTTGAGCATTCGACCTGCCCCGCCTCAGGGGAGAATTTGACGGCGTTGGAGATCACGTTTCCGACCACCTGTTTCAATCGGTGCGGGTCGGCCCGAAGGGTCCGGTTCACGTCGCCCGAGACGTTGATCAGCCGCACGTTGGCCTCGTCTGCATAAGGCGTGTATTCCTCTATGAGATCCCGCAGGAAATCGTCCGCATCCAGGTCCTGCAACTCAAGCTTGATCGTGCTAAGGTCGAGTTTCTGCAGATCGAGAACATCATCCACTAGCTTCAGGAGCCTGAGACTGTTCCTCTGCGCGATGGTCAGCAGGTTTCTGAGAGGATCGCTGAGATCCCCGGCCGCCCCGTGCAGCGCCAGGTCCAGCCCGCCCTTCACCGAGGTCATCGGTGTGCGCAATTCATGGCTGATCATGGCAAGAAACTGCGATTTCGCGTGATTGGCCGCCTCCGCCCGCGCCAGCGCCTCGCGCAATGCCTCGGCCGATTGTTCCCGCTCGGTGATATCGACCAGCGAGACGGACCAGCCCAGAAGCGGCCCGTTGGTCCGGATCGGACTTTCAATCGGAAGAACCCGCAGGTCGAAGACACGCTCCAAAATGCGGATCGGGTCCGCATTCTTGACCTCGCCGGTTTCCATAAAGGACTTTAGGAGCGGTCCGATCTTCTCCACGTGATCGAGTCTTTCGCCATGCCGCGGCAAGGTCTTGCCAAAGACAGCCTTCGCCGCGGGGTTTGCTCCGGCAAAGCGACCGCTTGCGTCGACGATGATCACCGGGTCCTGGGTTGCGTAGAACAGAAGGGTCCGCCCCTGCGCCGCAGTATCCATCATCGTGTTGTTCACCAGCAGCCAGCTCAGGGTAATGAGCGACACCGCAAACATGAAGGGCGTCGGATCGAAACCAAAGACGGTGACCCCCCAGCCGACATAGGCCAGGTTGGCCGCCAGCGGGAAGGCGGTGATCAGGATCAGCAGACCGAGGAACGGCCGGATGATCTTCCTGGCCTTGACAAAGGCATAGCCGAGCACACTCAGGGCACTCATCACGAAGATGTAGAGAACCGCGGCGACGGAATAGAACAGCGGCCCGTGATCGAACACAACGAAGCTATGTGTGCCCTCCGTCACAAGCCGGGTCTCGGTGCCGTAAAGCAGGTGCGTCTGGCCATTGGTAAGGGCGATGAGGCCCGTAAGGCCCGGCAAACCGACATAAAACAGAAGCCGGATCGGCTTCCGCCCCTGCCCCGTGTTCATGGTGTAGTCGAAAACGAAGAACGCCCAGGCGATCGGCAACAGGGTTATCCCGGGCCAGGCCGCCAGAGACCAGCCGACCTTGCAGGCTTCCCCCTGCGAGGCCAGGTCGAGCGTGACCGTCAAGAGCCACCACAGCATCGCCCCCAATGTCAGGACAAAGGCGGGTTTCCCCGCAAAGCGATTGTTCCGGATCACCCAAACCAAGATAACGGCACAGACCGCCCAGAGTGCAGCGGAAGATGCAGACGCAAAGGTGAGGTCCAGGTTGGTCAGGCAGGTCATTGTCTATCTTGACAATCTATACGTGCGCGACGGGCGGTGTAGAGGAGAGATCATTTTGAGGTTTCTTCGGAGGATCGCCACCGGCCGCTTCCAAATTCGGACATAATATCTGGATCCTGATGCACAAGGCCAGCGACGCGGACCGTACATTGCGAAGGTTTTGAAAACAAGGCAGAAAGGCCGGCCCAAATAGACCGCCTGCCAGGCCGGGCCGCGGGCCGCGCCCTGCGGTCCGACACCTTCTTTTTTGACCCTTTCCTCTGAAACTTCCCGTTCATTGAACCGTCCTGTTCAGATTCTGCCATTCTTCGAAAGGTAGAGCACCTCCACGAAGGGCGTCCCGCCGCGATCCTCGTCACTGTCGTCCATCGATCTGCCTCCGGCGATAGCCTGCGATCGATCGGGCCCGGCTTCAAGACCTCGAACGCGTCCCTGCCCCGCCCGGCAAGGCACTGCAATTCAGGCGCCCTGCGTCAGCTCGAGACAGCTTGCGCAGGACAAGAGCGCTCAAGCTGTAAATGGATACGATGTGACCACGAAGCGCGGGGCTTGATGCGCCGGCGCTGCAAACCACCGGTGGCGGCCCGAGGCCGACGCTTCGCAAGGCGGACCGCAAACGGCGGCCTCTGGCTCGGTTCCGGGCCTCGGGTCGTACCGTGCCGCTGGATCGGGCGAGCCTTCACCGCGCTGGAAAGACCATGCTGTCCTTTACCGTGCCGTACGCAAAGCTTGTGTCGATGGATCCGATCCCGCCGACGCAATGCAGCCGCGCGCGGATAAAGGTCTCGTAGGCATCGAGCGAGTCGACCGCAACGCGCAGCTGATAGTCGGTCTGGCCGGTCATGACATGGCATTCCAGAACCTCCTCCATGCGCCCCACCTCGCGCTCGAAGGTCTGGACGGTCGCCTCGTCATGCCGCTCCAGGCGGATTCGCACAAAGACCGTGATCGGCAGGCCGTAGGCTCTGGGGTCCACCCGTGCGGCATAGCCCTGGATGACCCCCGCCTTTTCCAGGTTGCGGACCCGGCGCAGGCAGGGTGAGGGCGAGAGGTTCACCGCCTCGGCCAGATCTTGGTTCGACATGCGCCCGTCCCGTTGCAGCTCGCGGATGATCTGACGGTCCTTTTCGTCCATTTCAGGCCCTTCTTTGGCATATTCTGCCATTAATTGTCCTTCACTTGGCTTATTACGCAATTTCAGCGCCTGAAGGGAAGGGTATCTTGCTGCAAACAGGAGATTCCAATGACCCAGATCCCCGGCTTTGCCACCCGCGCCATCCATCTTGGCTATGACCCGCTCGACCACGAAGGCGCGCTGACCCCGCCCCTGCACCTGACCTCGACCTTCGCCTTCGAGACGGCGGAAGCGGGCGGCGAGCTTTTTGCCGGGGATCGCGCCGGGTACATCTATTCTCGGATCTCGAACCCCACCCTCGACCTTCTGGAACGCCGGGTCGCCTCGCTGGAGGGGGCCGAGGCGGGCCTCGCCCTGGCCTCGGGCATGGGGGCGGTCACGGCGGTGCTTTGGACCCTGCTTTCGCCCGGCGACGAGGTGATCGTGGACACGACGCTCTATGGCTGCACCTTCGCCTTCATGCACCACGGGCTGCGCAAGTTCGGGATCACCGTTACCCACGTGGACCTGACACAGCCTGAAAACCTTGCCGCCGCTATGACCGGCCGCACCCGCGCGGTCTATTTCGAAACGCCTGCCAACCCGAACATGCGGCTGGTGGATATCGCCGCGGTGTCCGAGATCGCCCACGCGGGCGGGGCGCAGGTGATCGTGGACAATACCTACGCCACCCCCTACCTGACCCGGCCCATCACGCTTGGTGCCGATCTGGTGCTGCATTCGGCCACGAAATACCTCGGCGGGCACGGCGACCTGGTCGCCGGTGTCGTCGCCGGCCGTGCCGAGCAGATCACCGAAATCCGGCTGGTCGGCATGAAGGACATGACCGGCGCGGTGATGGCGCCTTTCAACGCGATGCTGGTGCTGCGCGGGCTGAAGACGCTGGCGCTCCGGATGGATCGGCACTGCGGCTCGGCGCAGGTTGTGGCGGAATGGCTGGACGGCCACCCGGACGTTGCCGCCGTCCACTACCCCGGCCTGAAAAGCTTCGACCAGCACGCACTGGCCCGGCGGCAGATGGCCCAACCGGGCGCCATGATCGCCTTCGAACTGAAAGGCGGGATGGAAGCAGGCCGGCGCTTGATGAATGGTCTCAGCCTGATCGCGCGGGCGGTGTCGCTTGGCGATGCCGAAACCCTGATCCAGCACCCCGCCTCGATGACCCATTCCACCTATACGCCCGAGGAACGGGTGGACCATGGCATCAGCGACAGCTTGATCCGTCTGTCGGTCGGGTTGGAGGATACCGATGACATCCTTGCGGATCTGGATCGGGCGTTGTCGCCGCACGCCGTGCCTCTGGCGGGTTGAGCAAGGCCGCCGCCTTTCCCATCATCGGGGTTACGCCCCATCCCCTGTCGGAGGAACGCATGCCCCACCAGATCGGCATTGGCCCAAACCTGCGCAAGTCGCCCTTTTTCGAGGCAACCGTCCGCGACGGCGTTCGCAGTTTCTCAGTTTACAACCACATGCTGATCCCCGGACATTTCGGCGACCCGGAGGCCGAATACGACCGGCTGATCCACGGCGTGGCCATGTGGGATGTCGCGGCCCAGCGTCAGGTCGAACTGCGCGGCCCGGATGCAGGCCGGCTTGCGCAATACCTGACGCCCCGCAATCTGGCCAAGACCCGCATCGGACAGGGCCGTTACGTCCCGCTGTGCGATCATGACGGCTGGCTGATCAACGATCCTGTGCTGTTGAAACTCGCAGAGGATCGGTACTGGCTGTCGGTCGCTGACAGCGACATTCACCTTTGGGCCGCTGCCATCGGACGCGAGCGCAACTGGGATGTTCAGGTCAGCGAACCGGATGTGTCACCGCTCGCGATTCAGGGTCCGATAGCAGAGGACCTGGCAGCCAGGCTCTTTGGTCCGCATGTGCGCGACTTCAGATATTTCGGGTTTGCCGAAACCAGTCTTGATGGCATCCCGCTGGTCCTTGCGCGGTCTGGCTGGTCGAAACAGGGTGGGTTTGAACTCTACCTGCAGGACAGCGCCCACGGGACGGCGCTTTGGGACAAGGTCAGGGAAGCCGGGCAGGAATTCGGAATCGGCCCGGGCGCTCCGAATGACATCGAACGTCTGGAGAGCGGACTGATCTCATACGGCGCCGATATGCGCTGGCAGAGCTATCGCGCGAACCCGTTTGAGATGGGATTTGGCCCGCTGATCGACTTGGGCAGAGACCATTCGTTTGTCGGCCGACCGGCCCTGGAGCGGATCGCGCGAAGCGGTCCGAGCCGAACCCGCATTGGCCTGTTGATCGACGGTGCTCCAACGCCGCCCGGGCATCCGGTGCCGCTGTATTCGGACGGGATCGATGTCGGGTTCGTAAGCGAGTTCGCCTTCTCTCCGCGGCTCGGACAGACAATCGGCGTGGCGCTGGCCAGGGCGGATATCGCGGGAGATTCCGCACCTTTGCACGTCAGGGTGGGACAGCGCGACCATGCTGCCCGCCAAAGCAAGATCCCCTTCATCTGACCCCGGAGAACCGCCATGATCACGGAACTGAGCCACCTCAAGACTGTCGAGCAGCGGCTGCTGTGGCTCTCGCACTGGATGATTCATAACGCCAATCACGTCCGCCCCAAGGTGGACGAGATCAAGATCGGCGGACACCAGGCGTCGTCGGCCTCGATGGTGTCGATCATGACGGCGCTCTATTTCTCGGCGCTGAGGCCCGAGGATCGGGTCGCGGTCAAGCCGCATGCCTCCCCCGTGTTCCACGCGATGCACTACCTGATGGGCAATCTCGACCGACAACGGATGGAGGCATTCCGGGGCTATGGCGGGGTCCAGAGCTATCCCTCCCGCACCAAGGACGTGGATGACGTGGATTTCTCCACCGGCTCGGTCGGACTCGGCGTTGCGATCACCTCTTTCGCCGCGCTGGTGCAGGACTACGTCGCCGCAAAGGCCTGGGGCGAGGAACTGTCGCCGGGGCGCATGGTGGCACTGGTGGGCGACGCGGAACTTGACGAGGGCAACATCTACGAGGCGCTGCAGGAGGGCTGGAAGAACGACCTGCGCAACTGTTGGTGGATCATCGACTACAACCGCCAGTCTCTCGATGGAATCGTGCGCGAGGGGCTCTTTGGCCGGATCGAGAAGATCTTCGACGCCTTCGGCTGGGACGTAGTGCGGGTGAAATACGGCGCCCTGCAGCGCGCGGCCTTCGAGGAACCGGGAGGCAAAGCGCTGCGCGACTGGATCGACGCCTGCCCGAACGCGGAGTATTCCGCACTGACCTACATGGGCGGCGCGGTCTGGCGGCAGCGGCTGATGGAGGACCTGGGCGACCAGGGCGACGTCACGCAGCTCATCGACCAGCGCACGGATGCGGAGCTGGCCGCGCTGATGGAAAACCTCGGCGGCAACTGCGTCGAGACCATGGCCAAGACCTTCGCCAGCATCGACCATGACCGCCCGACCTGTTTCCTCGCCTACACGATCAAGGGCTGGGGCACGCCGATCGCGGGGCACAAGGACAACCACGGCGGGCTGATGACCAAGGCGCAGATGGCCGATTGGCAAAAACACATGGGCGTGCCGGAGGGCGAGGAGTGGGAGCGCTTCGCCGCCGTTGACGACCCGGACGCGCTGCGCGCCTTCCTCGACCGGGTGCCTTTCTTCGTCAACGGCGCGCGGCGCTATGCCGACGACCGCCTGCCCGCGCCGTCGATCTCGGTGGCGACCGACCGCGAGATCTCGACGCAGACCGCCTTCGGCAAGATCCTCGACGATCTCGCCAAGGGCGACAGCGCCCTGGCCGAAAGGATTGTCACGACCTCGCCGGACGTCACCGGCACCACCTCGCTGGGGCCTTGGGTCAACCGGCGCAAACTCTTTTCGCGCGCCGCCCGGAAGGACGCCTTTATCGAGCACCGCATCCCCTCGACCGCGAAATGGGTCTTCACGCCGCAGGGCCAGCATATCGAGCTTGGCATCGCCGAGATGAACCTCTTCCTGCTGCTCGGCGCGGCGGGCCTGTCGCACAGCCTGTTCGGCAAGCGCCTGATCCCGATCGGAACGGTCTACGACCCGTTCGTTCACCGGGGCCTCGATGCCTTGAATTATGCCTGCTACCAGGACGCACGCTTCATCGTCGTGGGGACCCCCTCGGGCGTGACGCTGGCGCCCGAAGGCGGCGCGCACCAATCCGTTGGCACGCCGCTGACCGGGATGGCGCAGGACGGGCTGGCCAGTTTCGAACCTGCCTTCGCCGATGAACTGGCGGTGATCATGGAATGGGCCTTCGACTACCTGCAACGCGATGGCGAGGGCGACCCGGATGAAAGAACATGGCTGCGCGATGAAACCGGCGGCTCGGTCTACCTGCGGCTGACGACGAAACCGCTGGAACAGCCCGGGAAACGGCACAACGACGCCTTCCGCCAGGGAGCCATCGACGGCGCCTACTGGCTACGCCCGCCGGGGCAGAACTGCGAGGTGGTGATTGCCTATCAGGGGGCCGTCGCCGACGAAGCCATCGCCGCGGCCGGCATGATCGGCGGCGCGCGGCGCGACGTGGGCGTGCTGGCGGTTACCTCCGCCGACCGGCTGAACGCGGGCTGGACGGCGGCGCAGCGCGAACGGGCACGCGGGAACCCGGCCGCGATCAGCCACGTGGAACGGCTGCTCGACCCTCTGCCCCGGCACTGCACGCTGGTCACCGTGATCGACGGCCATCCGGCGACGCTTGGCTGGCTGGGGGCGGTCGCCGGGCACCGCACGATCTCTCATGGCGTGGAGCATTTCGGCCAGACCGGCACCATAGGCGACCTCTACCGCCATTTCCGCATTGACCGCACCGCGATCGTCGGCTCGGTGGACGGCCTCACGAGCGGGGCCCGGATCGGATGAATTCCTTGTTTCCTAGGTGGCGACACGGCCAAGGCGCGCTCTCGGCACACAGTGAGCGTGTCAACGTCCGGCCCTTCGCTACCGTCCGCTCCGGCAGGCGCGCCATGATGCAGCTTTCCGGAAGCGCAGAATGAGCCTGCGACAGACCGTCGTTGCAGCTTTCGCGCAAACGGTCCCGCCTCGAACTGGGCGATCCGGCGGCTGATCGAGGACGGGCGACATCCAGAACAGCGTGATCCCGATGGCGACGGGGTCGTCCATCGGCGCGATGTTCGACCTCAAGTCCCAATCGGACCGCTGACGGCCGGATCACACGTCAGTCTGGGCTGCAGACCTCCAGCAGTGCATCGCGCAGCAGACGAAGCGACGGCATGTTTTCGATTTCCCGCAATGTGACAAAGCAGATCCGTATAGGCGGCAAAAAGAGGTCGGGTGTCGCCAGTGGAACCACCTTTCCTCCCGCGATCTGCGAATCCAGGACCACGCGCGGTACGCAGATCAGCAACTCGATCTCCTGCGCCAGTATCAGCTGCGAGGTCGGGTCGGCCGAAACTTCGACAACCGGCAGAGGCGCAGGTACGCCACAATTGCGGAAGGCATTTTCGATGGTGCCCCGGTTATTGGTGTCACCCGACGGCAGCGCCCAGGGCCATTGCGCCAGTTCCGCCCCCGTCACCTCGGCCCGACCGGCGAGCGGGTGATCGACCGAACAAGCCACCACGAGACCGGTTTCGGTCAGAGGTTCATAGCGCAGCAAGTCCGCCGTCGGCGCCGGCATCGCCGCCCAGTCCACCCGCCCCACGTAGCAGTCCAGCTCCCCATCCAGAAGACGGGACATCATGTTGCCCACGGTTCCAGCCTCCAGACGAAACCGGATGCCGGCCCGGTGGGCCTCGAGCGCGCGCAGCGCCGATGGAATGAGCTGGAACAGGGAGGCCGGGTTGGTGCCGACCCGTACCACGGCCGGAAGGTCAGTACCCAGGTCCGACGCAAGGTGATCGAAAATCGCCAGTCCTGCCCGAGCCCGCTGCAACGCCAACCGCCCGAGCGGCGTCAAAACCGCCCCGCGCACTGAGCGATCCACGAGCGTCGTGCCGAAGGCGTATTCCAGATCCTTCAGCATCTGCGAGACCGCAGGCTGCGTCAGGTTCAGCACCTCTCCCACTGCGCGCAGAGACCCGTGGCGATCGATCAGCTCCAGAAGGCGCAGCTGACGCAGGCGCAGGTGATCCAGATAGGGGGAAGAATTTGCCATAAGTAAGATTTATCACATTCAAGAAATTTTCGACTATTACTTTTAACTATCCCTCGCTACCCCTGACAGGGAGGAGACCCCGCAGCCCGGAAACCATCCGGCGGCGGGTGCAGAGACCGGACACTCCGCCTGATCGGCAAGTCCCGCTTCTGCGAAACGGGAGGACAATCATGAAACGAGCCGACCTCGTATCGGGGGTGGTGCTGGCGGTTTTCAGCATCGTGATGCTGATCGCTGTGATCCCGGCACAGATCGAGCCTGCGCCAGATGGCTATGTCTCACCCCGCCTCGTGCCCAATCTGGCGATGATCGTCATTGCCGGGCTGTCGCTGCTGCTGGTTCTGAAGAACCTGCGCACCTCCGTTGTTGAGCCACGGGCGCGCGAGGCCGTCTTCTCGCGCCCGGAGATGATTGCGCTCCTCAAGATCGCCGTTGTCTTTGCCGTCAGCGTCGGTCTGTTCGGGCTAGGCGCGCCGCTGGCCGCCGGGATCGCGTTGATCGCGGGCACGCTCTTTCTGCTGGGAGAGCGCCGTCCCCTCATCCTCGTCCTGATGCCGGCGGGGCTGCTGCTGATGGTCTGGGCGCTCTTTTACAAGGTGCTCGGCACCCCGATCGTGTGAGCAGGCCATGGACCATCTGATCATCGGTTTTCAGAACGTGCTAACGCCTTCGACCCTGTTCTGGGTCACCGTTGGCGTGACGCTGGGATATGTGCTGGGCGCTCTGCCGGGGCTGGGCAAGGCCACCGGGGTCGCCGTTGCGATCCCCATGACCTTTTATCTGCCCCCCGTGGCCGCCATCGCCCTGCTGATCGGCATCGCCAAGGGTAGCGCGGCGGGCAGCGCGGTCTCGGCCATCCTGTTGAACACACCGGGTGAGCCGTCCTCGGCACCCACCGCGCTCGATGGGTATCCGCTGGCGCGGCAGGGCAAGGCGCAGAAGGCATTGAAGATGGGCCTCTTCGCCTCGGTCATCGGCGATTTCCTGTCGACACTGGTGCTGATCGCGCTGGCCGCGCCGCTGGCCAGCTATGCCTTGCTGATCGGGCCGGTCGAGCTTTGCGCGATCCTGCTGTTTTCCCTGACCTTCATCGGCGGCCTGGCCGGGCGCTCGATGCTGAAAGGGCTGATCGCGGCCGCCTTTGGGGTGTTCTTCGCCACGGTCGGGATCGAGACCGAGACTTTCATTCCAAGACTGACCTTCGGGTTGCTGGAGCTGGATGACGGCATTTCGCTGGTGCCGATGGCAATCGGGGTGCTCGCGGTTGCCGAGATGGTGATCCAGGGCGGCAATGCTCAAACGCTTGACCGCGAAGCGGCCCAGATCGACGACAGCGCCCGCCCCGAAGACCGACGGGTAACCCTGGCCGAATGGCGCCGCTGCCTGCCGGTGATCGGGCGCGGCACGCTGATCGGCGCAGTGGTCGGCATCCTGCCCGGGCTGGGCGCCAGTGTCGGATCCTTCCTGTCCTATGGGGCGACCCAGCGGGCTTCGAAGACACCGGAGAAATTCGGCACTGGCATGATCGAAGGCGTCGCCGCCGCGGAGAGCGCCGACAACGCCGTGGTGCCCTCCAGCTTCGTACCGCTCTTTGCTCTTGGCATCCCCGGCAGCGTGATCGCCGCCATCCTGATCGCCGCACTGGTGCTGCACGGGCTGACGCCGGGGCCGATGATGTTCCTCGAACAACCACAGATGATCGCGGACCTTTACGCCGCCATGCTCTGCGCCAGTGTGATCCTGCTGATCGTCGGCTACGTCGGCCAGCGCGTCTTTGCCCAGATCATCCGGGTGCCGATCCGCCTGATCATCCCTGTGGTGCTGTTCCTGTGCTGCATCGGCGCCTACATGACCACCAACAGCCTGTTCTCGATCTACCTGATGCTGGGTTTCGCGCTGCTGGGCTTTTTCGCCCGCAAGCTGGAGTTTTCCTTCGTCACCTTTCTGATCGGCTTCGTCATCGGCCCCAATCTCGAGCTGACCTTTCGCCAGTCGCTACAGATCCTCGACCACGATCCGGCGCGGCTGGTGGGCCACCCCATTGCCCTTCTCTTTGGCCTGCTGACCATCGCGACAGTCGTCTGGATCAGCCGTAGCAACAACCGCCTTTCGGCGCGGCGGGCGGCCGCGCAGAGCGCCGGGACGGACCAGACCGCAGAACATTCGCATATCTGAACACTGGGAGGAAAACAGATGCGCAGACCCAATAGAAGACAGCTTTTCGGAGCCGCGGCAGCGGCGCTCCTGGCCCTGGGATGGCTGGCGCCGGCGCCGGTTGCCGCAGGCGACTACCCGGACCGCCCGATCACCATGCTGGTGGGCTACAAGGCAGGCGGCCAGACCGATCTGGTCGGGCGCGCCGCGGCCAAGGTGCTCTCCGATCAGCTCGGCGTGCCGGTCAATGTGGTCAACAAGCCCGGCGGCGGCGGCGTGCTGGCCGCGCATGAGCTGAGCAAGGCGAAACCGGACGGCTATACCCTGCTGTTCCACACCAACAGCGTGGTCAATACCATCCCGTTCCTGATGAAGCGGGTGACGTTCAAGCCGGAGGATTTCGAATATGCCGGCATGATCACCTCCTACCAGGTCGGTCTGGCGACGCAGAAGGATGCGCCCTACGACACGCTGGAGGAGTTCGTCGCCTGGGCAAAGGAGAATCCCGGTTTCAGCTTCGGTTCGCTCAGCCCGACGGCGCGGATGACCATGGATGTGATTGCAGAGCGGGAAGGGCTGGACGTGAACATCGTACCGCTCAAGGGCGGTGGCGACCTCCTGAACGCGCTGCTCGGTCATCAGGTGGCGCTGGTCTGGTCGGGCGGCATTCACTACAAATACCCCGATCAGCTCAAGACCATTGTCGCACTGACCACCTTCCGCCACCCCTCGGCCCCCGATGTCGAAACCATCGACGAGGCCGGCTATCCGCTGGGCATGGACGGGCGCACCACGCTGATCCTGCCCAAGGGCACCCCGCGCGAGATGCTGGAACGGCTGAGTACGGCGCTGAAGGCGGCCGAAACCAACGAGACCTTTGCCAAGGTCGTGGCCGCCGCCAACATCCCGATCATGTACAAGGATCTCGACGAGGCCGCCACCGAAGTGGCCGAGAGCTACGCCCGGAACAAGGCGATCTTCGAAAGCGCCGGGATCGAGCCCAGGTAAGACCCGCCGCGCGGGCCGGAACGACCGGCCCGCGTGTCTCTCCCCGTCCGACACTCCAATTTCCCATGTGAGGCCGCTATGTTTCAGCCGCTGAAAGGCATTCGTGTGATCGATCTCAGCCAGGTTCTGGCCGGACCCTATGCCACCTATCAACTGGCGCTTATGGGCGCCGAGGTGATCAAGATCGAAAAGCCCGGCGAAGGCGACTGGACCCGGCAAGGCGGCCCTCTGCCCGAACTGGCCGAACGTCGCATGGCGCTTGGCTTTCTCGGTCACAACGCCGGCAAGAAATCGGTGACCATCGACCTGAAGACGCCGGAAGGTGCCGCGCTTGCACGCGACCTGATCGCGGGGGCCGATGTCTTCGTGGAGAATTTCAAACCGGGTGTGGCCAGTCGTCTGGGGCTGGGGTTCGAGACGCTGCGCGACATCAACCCGAAGCTGGTCTATTGCTCGATCTCGGCCTTCGGGCAGGATGGCCCCTTCAGCGGCCGCCCCGCCTATGACCACGTCATTCAGGGCATGTGCGGCATCATGCTGACCACGGGCAAGCCGGGCGACGGCCCGGTCAAGGTGGGCGCGCCCTATGTCGATTACGCCACCGGCATGAACGCCGCCATGGCGATCATGGCCGGGCTGCGCGAGGTCGAGCGGACCGAAACCGCCGTGCAGGTAGATGTGGCGATGCTGGATACCGCGCTGATGCTGATGGCCTCTCTGATGACCACGCATCTGACCACCGGCTGGACACCGGCGCAGAACGGCAACGAGGCCTGGAGCGCCAGCCCTTCCTCTGGCGCCTTTGACACTGCGAATGGCATCCTGATGCTGGCCGCGAACCACGATACCCAGTTCCGCCACATGTGCCGCGCCATCGGCCGCGACGACATCCTGCTGGACGCGCGCTGGGACAGCGCGAAGGAGCGGCACAAGAACTGGAAAAGCCTGCGCGAAACACTGGAGGAGACCTTCCGCACCAGATCGGCGGCGGAATGGGAGGAGATCCTGGCCGAGGCCGCCGTGCCGGCCGGGCGCATCCGCGGCCTGGACGAGATGCTCGCCGAGCCGCAGATTGCCAGCCGTGGCCTGACCAGCGAAATCCGGGTCGACGGCCACGACGGGCCGGTCCACATCCCCACCCTGAGTTTTAAGGCGAACGGCGAAAACACGACCCCCGACCTGCCGCCCCGCCCGCTTGGCGCCGACACCGAAGCCGTGTTGCGCGCGGCCGGGGTTTCACAGGCACAGCTTGACGCTCTGCGCGATGCAAACGTGATCTAAGGCGCGCATTGTCGTTCCACGTGAACAAGGAGAACGACCGCGGCTCTGCGAAAAATGGAAACTGCACGCCACGTCGATTTGCGGCGGTCCGGTGCCATCTTTGTCCGCTTCGCTTGCTTTTCCAGCCAGCAGGAACAGCAACGGCCTGCGGAATAGGGCAGCGATCTCGAATACTCTTGTTACGTCCGCAATCTAAAACCGACCGCTTCTCGGTTCTTCATGCCAACATCGGAAGCCATGGCTTTGGCCGTCGACGCGGACATCTCTCTCAGCGGCTCGTAAATTCGTCCGCGTCATGGATTTTCCTTTCCCGTTTGCCCCATGGGCTCGTGTGGCGGCGCCTTCACACGAGAAGGTGGTTTGCACTGTGCAGTCCGAATTATATGTGCCGGTTCAGGTATTTCGTCGCGTCTCACCGGAATTTTCTCGGTCTGGCCCGACCGGCAGCTGGAGCGCCGCACTGAAGCCGCTCCGGGTGCCGGACACCGGCGATGACAGTTCCAGCCTGCCGCCGGTCCGCTCGGCGATTGTCGCCACGATGGCCAGGCCCAGCCCGCTGCCCTCTGCGCTTGCATCGCCGCGTTCGAAACGATGGGTCAGGCGGTCGAGCACCGCGGGCGGCACGACCGGAGATTCGTTGCTTACCGTCAGCCGCCCGTCCGGGCTCAGCGCGAGCCGGACCGGCGTGCCGGGCAGCCCATGGCGCAGCGCGTTGTCGGTGAGGTTGCGCAGAATGATCCCCAAGGCATCGGGATCGAGGTCCGACAGGACCGGCCGCTCCGGCAGGGTCAGCTCCAGCGTCCCTTTGGGCGCCTGCCGGGCCAGATCCTCCAGGATCATCTGTAACAACGGGCGCAGGTCCGAGGGGTTATCGCCGCGCAGCCGCCCGCCTTCGGCCCGGGCCATCTGCATCAGCCGCTCCGACACCCGGGTCAGCCGTTTCAGCGTCGCCTCGATGTCCTCGGCGCGGCCCCGGGCCTCCGAGTCGGCGGTTTCGGTCTTCAGTCTCTGCGCCTGGGCGATGGCGCCCGCGAGCGGCGTTCTGAGCTCATGCGCCGCATTGGCGGCAAAGCTGCGCTCGGCATCGAAGGCGGCCTTGAGGCGGGCCAGCAGATCGTTCAGCGTATCGGCCACCGGCGCGATCTCGGCCGGCAGGCCCGGCGCCGGCACCGGCGAGAGGTCGCGGGCACCGCGCGCGGCCAGCGATTTGCGGAACCGGCGCAGCGGGGCGAGGCTGGCGCGCACCGCAAAGGCGACGGCGATCAGGGTCAGCGGAATCGCGATCACCAGCGGCAGGCCCAGGCCGATCTGCAGGTCGCGCGCCACATCCGCCCGGTGCTCCAGCGGTTCCGCCACGGTTATGCGGATCGTGCCCTGCAGGGCGTCGTCGTTGTAGAAGCGGTGCGTCGCGCTCTGCCGGAACCCGGGCCCGTCGTAGTCGGGGAACACCGCGGGATCGGCGCTGTGCGATTGCAGCAGGATGCGGCCCTGATCGTCGCGCACCAGATAGGTGAAGAACTCGTTGTGCGCCCGGATCGCGCCGAGGCGCTGGGTCACGCCCTCGTCTTCGCGCGCCACGATCTCGCTCACCGCCAGCGGCAGCAGCCGTTGCCCGGTTTCCTGCAGGGTGGAATCGAACACCGCGTTCATCTCGCGCCGCAGCGTCACGGCGGTGACCGTGGCGGCGGCGACCCAGAGCAGCGTCAGCAGCAGCCCGATGCCGATCGCCAGCCGCGCCTGAAGGCTGCGCGGCGCCCTCATCCCGAACCCAGCCGGTAGCCGAGCCCGCGCTCGGTCTCGATCACCCCGGCGCCGAGTTTCTTGCGCAGCCGGCTGACATGCACCTCGATGGTGTTGCTCTCGACCTCGGCGCCGAAGGCATAGAGCTTGTCTTCCAGCTGCGCCTTGGACAGCAACTGGCCGGGCCGTTGCAGGAACGCCTCGAACAGCGCCCATTCCCGCGCGGTGAGCGCGACCGGCTTGCCGTCGCGGAAGACCGAGCGGGCGGCCAGATCCACCTCCAGAGGCCCATGGGTGATGATCGGGTTGGGATTGCCGGCATAGCGCCGCGCCACCGACCCGATGCGCGCCGACAATTCGTCCAGATCGAAGGGCTTGACCAGATAGTCGTCGGCGCCCGCGTTCAACCCCTCGATCCGGTCGGAAATCTGGTCGAGTGCGGTCAGCACGATCACCGGCGTCACGTCGCCCCTGGCGCGCAGACTTTTCAGGAACGGGACGCCGCGCCCGTCCGGCAGCATCAGATCCAGCAGGATCAGATCGTAGCCCGCCCCCTGCAGAGCATCGCCGGCGGCGTCCAGCCGCGTCACCCAGTCGACCGACTGGCCGTCGCTGGCGATCTGGTCGCGCACGGCGGCGCCCAGAACGGTGTCGTCCTCGATCAGCAGAATGCGCATATGATCCCGGGGCTCCCTTTTCTTTGCCTGCGCCCTCTATCCCTCTGCCGCCTGACGCAAAACTGACGCGCGCTGCGGGGGGCCGTCAGGATACTGTCAGCTTCGTCCCGCATATGACGCTCAGAGAGACCCGCAGAAGGGAGTTTGGCCCATGAAAAAAACGCTGGCAATTCTGGCCTTTGCCTCAGTGACGCTTTCCGCGGTCGCCGTGCGGGCCGAGGACGACTGTTATGTGCCCATGGCCGACTGGCAGCCGCGCGCGGCGGTTGCGCAACTGGCCGAGGACAATGGCTGGACGGTGCGCCGGATCAAGATCGACGACGGCTGCTACGAGATCAGGGGCCGGGATGCCGAAGGCCGCCGGATCGAGGTGAAGATCAATCCCGCGACTCTCGATGTGCTGGAGATCGAATATGAGGACGGCCACCGTCAGATGCGCCGTGATGAGGAGGATAAGACCGATGACTGAGACCGTTCGCGTCTGGGATCCGCTGATCCGCATCTTTCACTGGGGCCTGGTCGCGGCCTTTGCCATCGCCTGGCTGACCGCCGAGGAGGTGCAGCCGGTGCATGAGATTGCCGGCTACGCCATCGCCGGACTGGTGGCCTTCCGCATCCTTTGGGGGCTGGTGGGGTCACGCTATGCCCGCTTCAGCCAGTTCATCCGCAGCCCTGGCGCGACGATCGGTTACCTGCGCGACATGCTGCGCGGTCGCGAAGCGCGTTTTCTGGGCCATAACCCCGCCGGCGCCGCGATGATCGTGGCGCTGCTGGCGGCGCTTTCGGGCACTGCCTTCACCGGCTGGCTGATGGAAGATCCCACGCGCCAGGCGCTGCTGCCGGAGATGCCGCAGATCGTCGCCCCGGCCTATGCCGACGAGGATGGCGAGGAACGCGAATACGGCGAGCGGGGCGAAAGCGGCGAAAGCCTGCTGAAGGAGGCGCATGAAAGCTTCGCCAATCTTACGCTCCTGCTGGTTGCTCTGCACCTGGGCGGCGTCGCGCTCGCCTCCGTCCGCCACCGTGAGAACCTTGCCCGGGCGATGATCACCGGCGACAAGCGCGCCCCGGAACCTGGAGACATCGCCTGAGTCCTTCCTCTGGCCGGGCGCGACACGTCCCGCGCACCGGTCACCTGCCCCGCCTCGTGCGGGGCTTTTTTCGCGCCATCCAGCCTGCCCAGGCCAGCGCCTCGCCCCGGCGGAGGGGCAGGCGTTGCTGCAACGGGCAACTCCGTCACGCCGCATCCTGACACCAAGCTGAAGCACAAACCGCCCGGCTGTCAGGAAAGCCTCAGCCTCGGGGGCCAGATAGGACGCATCGGATGACAAGGAGACACCGTCATGAAAAAGACCCTCGCCCTGCTGGCGGCCTCGACGGCTCTGACCGCCGTCATTGCCCTGCCTGCCCTCAGCGAAATCCGCCATCGCGACCATGAAGAGGGGGTTCTGTCCTCGCTCTTCGGCGACGACGGCGGACGGCTGCGCCTGTGGTTCGTCAGCGACGATGACGACGACCATGGATACTCCCGCAAATATCGCGGCGGCGATGACGACGACGATGATGACGATGACGATGACGATGACGATGATTACGGCCGTCGCGGCGGCGGGATGAACCCGGCCCCTGCCGGCACCGTCGCCCCGCCGCAGAACGGTCTGTTCGGCACCGGCGCCGCGCCGAAGGTCAAGGTCAACTGAGCCAGGCGCGAACCGGACCCCGGTTCGCGCATTTCCCTCCTGAAAGGACAGACAGAATGAAATCCCTCCTCGCCACCCTCGCGCTGAGCACCGCGCTGACCGCGCCGGGCCTTGTCAGCGCCCGGCCGGTAACCTTTGCCACCACCCTCAATAATTATGGCGGTGACGGCGCCTATCTGGCCTATTACGTCACCGATGCCTCGGGGGCCTATGTCGGCAGCCTGTGGATGGCTGGCGGCAAGTCGAAATACTATGAACATCTGTCGGACTGGTATCGCGCCACCGGCGGCAATCCCGCCGAGATCAACGGCATCACCGGCGCCAGCGTCGGCGCCGGACGGTCGCTGGAGATCACGCTGGATCTGGCCGATGCGCTGTTCGATGCAGGCTACACTCTGCATATCGACGCCGCGGTCGAGGATATGCGCGACAGCCCCAATGAGATCGCCGTGCCGCTGACCGCTGAGGGCGCCGGAACGGTGACCCGCGGGCGCCGCTATATCGCCGATTTCTCCTACAATTACTGAGGGATACCCTCCCATGCTCCGCGTTATTCATCGCTGGCCGGGCCTGCTGGCCGCACTCCTCCTGACGGTGCTGGCGCTGAGTGGCGCGGCGCTGTCCATCTTCCCGGCGGCAGAGCGGCTCTCGGCCCCGCAGGCCGACACCACGCTGACCGTCGCCGATCTGGCCGGGCGCATTCAGGCGGCCTACCCGGGCGTCGAACAGATCCGCCGTGCGCCCTCGGGCCGGATCACCGCATACTGGTTCGATGACGGCCAGCCCGGCGCGGCGGTGATCGATCCCGCGACCGGGCAGGGCGTGGCCTCCGCCGATCCCAATCAGACCCAGCGCTGGCTGACCAACCTGCACCGCTCGCTGTTCCTCGGCGACGGCGGCCGGATCGCCATGGCGGCGGGGGCGGCGGCGATGCTGGTGCTTTCGCTCTCCGGCATGGTCTTGGTGGCGCGGCGCAGCGGCGGCTGGCGGCAGTGGTTCGCCCCGCTGCGCGGGCCGCTCGCCGGCCGGCTGCATGTCGAGATCGCGCGCATCGCCGTTGTCGGCCTGCTGCTTTCTTCCGTGACTGCGTTGTGGATGACCGCCTCGACCTTCGATCTGCTGCCGGATGGCGGCCCGGCGCCCGCCTTCCCGACGGAGGTGAGCGGCGAGACCGGCGCGGCGCTTTCCGATCTGGCGCTGCTGGGCACGACCCCGGTGGCGGAGCTGCGCGAGCTGACCTTCCCCTATCCGGACGACGCCACCGATGCCTTCACGCTGAAGACCGACCGCGGCACCGGTTACCTCGACCAGGGCAACGGTGCGCTGCTGGACTGGGCCGATTTGAGCGGCTGGGAGAAAATCTCCGAGACCGTCTACATGCTGCACACCGGCCAGGGCGCTGCGCTGCTGGGGCTGGTGCTGGGGGTGATGGCGCTTGGCGTGCCGGCGATGGGCGCGACCGGCGTAATCCTCTGGGCCGCCGGGCGGCGCGGGCGCCCGCGCCTGCGCGGCAACGCCCCGGCGAGCCGGGCTGAGACCGTGGTGTTGGTGGGGTCCGAAGGCGGCACCACCTGGGGGTTTGCCGCCACGCTGCACGCGGCGCTGACGGCGGCGGGTCAGACCGTGCATGTGGCACCGATGTCCACCTTCGCGCCGCAACGCTACGCGCAGGCCAAGCGCATCCTCGTGCTGGCCGCCACCTATGGCGATGGCGCGGCTCCGGCCTCCGCCAAAGGGTTTCTCGACCGGTTTGAGCAGCTCGCCCCGCCCCCCGGGGCGCCGCTGGCGGTGCTGGGCTTCGGCGACCGCAGCTTTCCCGCCTTCTGTGGCTATGCCAAGCAGGTTGCTGAAGCGGCGGAGGCCGGCGGTTGGGCAGAGCTGATCCCCTACGACACCGTCGACCGGCAGTCGCCGCAGGATTTCGCCCGCTGGGGCAAGACCCTCGGCGCCGCGATGGGGCTGGATCTGGAGCTGGCGCATTGCCCGGTGCAGCCCGCCAGCCTGCCGCTCACCCTGATCTCGCGCCGCGACTACGGCGCCGAGGTGCAGGCCCCCACCGCAATCCTGCGCTTCGCCCTGCCGCACGTCCCCCTCTGGCGCCGGCTGACCGGGCGCGGCTTCGGCGGCTTCGCCCCGGGCGATCTGCTGGGCGTGCTGCCCGAGGGCTCCGAGGTCGCGCGGTTCTATTCGCTCGCCTCCGGGCACCGCGACGGCTTTGTCGAGATCGTGGTGAAAAAGCACCCCGGCGGGCTCTGCTCCGGCCAGTTGATGGCGCTGGAGCCGGGCGACAGCGTGCAGGCCTTCCTGCGCCGCAACCCGGAGTTCCGCCCCGGCCGAAGCGCAGCACCGCTGATCCTGATCGGGGCCGGCACCGGCGTTGGACCGCTGGCGGGTTTCATCCGCGGCAACGCGCGGCATCGTCCCGTTCACCTGTTCTTCGGCATGCGACATCCGGACAGCGATTTCCTCTATGGCGCAGAATTCACCGACTGGCAGGCTGAGGGGCGGCTGACCCGGCTGGTTCCTGCGGTCTCCCGCACGGAGAACCCGGCCTATGTGCAGGACGTGCTGCGCCGCGACGCGCCGGAGATCGCCCGGCTGATCCGACAGGGGGCGCGAGTGATGGTCTGCGGCGGCCGCGACATGGCCGCCGGCGTCGCCGCCGCCCTCACCGATGTGCTGGCGCCTGCCGGGCTCTCCCCGGCGATACTGAAAACGGAGGGTCGTTATGTCGAAGACGTCTACTGAGATCCGCCACGCGCTGAGCGGCCCCACCATGGGCACCCGCTGGTCCGCCCTGTTCTTTGCGCCCGAGGGGATCGATCCCGCCCCGGTGCAGGCCGCACTGCAGGCGGCGGTCGATCAGGTCGACTGCCAAATGTCGACCTGGAAACCCGACAGCGACCTGATGCGCCTGAACGCGGCGCCGCCGGGCGACTGGGTCGAGATCCCGCCGCAGCTCATGCAGGTGCTGCAACTGGGATTGGAGATCGGCGCGGCCTCCGGCGGCGCCTTCGACATCGGCATGGGCGATGCGGTCTCGGCCTGGGGATTCGGTCCGGACCAGGCCGACCCCGACCGCATCCGCGCCGCCCTGCAGGCTGACCGCCGCCCGGCGCATGAGGCCCTGACGCTCGACCCCGCCGGCGGCCAGGCGCGCAAGGAGGCGCCGCTGGCGCTGGATCTGAACGGTATCGCCAAGGGCTTCGGCGTCGATCAACTGGCCGAGGTATTGCGCGCCCGGGGCATTTCCGCCGGGCTGGTCGGCATCGATGGCGAGATGCGCGCGCTGGGGCTGCGCCCGGACGGCCAGCCCTGGACCATCGCGGTAGAGGCGCCCGATCAAGACCGCCGGGCGCCGCAGTCCATATTGGCGCTGGAGGAGGCCGCCGTCGCCACCTCCGGCGACTATCGTCACCGGATCGCGGTCGGCGGCCGGCATCTGTCACATACGATGGACCCGCGCCGGGGCGCGCCGCTCGATGCCTCGCCGGCCTCGGTCACCGTGGTGGCACAGACCTGCGCCGAAGCCGACGGCTGGACCACCGCGCTGATGGTGCTGGGCGCCCGCGACGGCGCAGAGCTGGCCCGGCAGCACGACCTTGACGCGCTGTTCCTGCTGCGCCGGGCAGACAACATCGAACAGATTGCCGTAGGGTCGCTGTTCGCGCCCGATCGCAGACGTCATTCTCCTCCGAACAGCCAGATTGGTCGCGCCGGTGAGCAGCCTCCTCTGTGACGGCTCTCCCAACTCGCAAGTTTGCCGCATCGGCCCGGGCCAAGTCGACCGGGACGGATGGCTAAGATACAAGCGCGCAAAGTCAGGGACGCTGGCGGTATGCCCCTTTACCCTGCCGGCAACGCTGAGTGCGCCGGCCTGGTTCGAGGTCAGCCCCTATCTGGCACACTGCATCGATGCAGCGCCGAAGCATATGACCTTTCTCAGCACCGCCAAGGGCGCCGCACGTTCCCCCAAAGCCGCGCGACAGTGGTTCTCCGGAGCCGCAAAAGAGGCCGGGCTGGCGTCAGGCAAAACAGCGCACGGTCTTCGCAAACTGCGTTCGGTGATGATGGCCGAGGCCGGGGCGACACCGGAACAGCGCATGGCGATTCTGAGTCATGAAACCTCGGAGCAAACACGCGAGTACAGCATGACCGCGGACGCCAAGAAGATCATTTCGGGAACAGATTTTTTCGAACTCTTTGGAACAAGTTGGAAAAAACCGAAATAACGCAGTAAAATCAACGTTATTTGTTGGTAGTGGCGGACCGAGGAGGATTCGAACCCCCGACCCCCTGATTCGTAGTCAGGTACTCTATCCAGCTGAGCTATCGGTCCACTGAGGCCCTGCATGTACCCCCCGTTCCTGGGGTTTGCAACCCACTTCGGCAGATTTTTTGATCCTTTTTTCCGCGCCCTTTTTCCGGCCGGTTTCCGCAGCCCCGGCGCGCCGCGCTCACCCCTCCGGGAAATCCAGCGCGGGGATCGACCGGGGCAGGCGGATGGCGAATATCGTGCCCTCCGGCCCGGTCTCCAGCAGTTCCAGCGCGCCGCCATGGCCGCGCAGCAACTCCGCCGAAATCGCCAGGCCCAGGCCGGCCCCGCCGGCCCGCGCCCCGCCCCGGAACGGGGTGAACAGATTCTCGCGCGCCTTTTCCGGCAGGCCGGGACCGGTGTCGGCGATCTCGATCCACCACTCGTCCGCCTCCTCGCGCGCGCGCAGGATCACGGTGCCCGGCTGGCGTGTGATCTCGATGGCCTGACGCGCATTGCGCACCAGGTTCAGCAGCACCCGGTAAAGCTGTTCGGGGTCGGCCCGCACCCGCAACGCCGAGGGCACGGTGTTGTGCAGCTCCACCGCGCTTTCGCCGGCGGCCAGCCGTTCGCTTTCGACCACGTCCTCCGCGATCGCGGCCAGTCCGACCATGCGCAGCGCCGGCGGCGCCTCTTCGGCGCGACCGAAGGCCAGCGTGCTTTCGCACAGCGTCACCGCCCGGGTGATCGAATTGACCAGCTTCGGCGCCAGCCGCCGCACGCGCGGGTCCTCGATGGCTTCGATGCGGTCGGTGAACAGCTGCGCACTGGTCAGGATGTTGCGCAGGTCGTGGCTCACCTTGGCCACCGCGCCGCCCAGCTGCGCCATCCGCTCGCGCTGTTTTAACAGCTGCGTCAGCTCGGTCTGCAGCATCTGCAGCGCCTCTTCCGCCTCGCGCAGCTCGGTCACCCCGGCATGCGGCTGGATGATGCCGCGGGCATCCTCCGGCGCGGCAGCATAGCGTTTCATGTAGCCCACCACGCCCTTGATCGGCCGCACCAGCACCCGCTGCACCGCCACGAACAACAACACCGCGGTAAAGATCGAGATCACCGCCGACAGCAGCAGGATGCGCAACCCGTAGTCGAACATCGCCGCGCGCAGCGGCGCGGTCTCCATCGTCACCTCGATCAGCCGCCCGGCATCCCGGGTCGGCGCGCCGATCACCCGCACGATCTGATTCTCAGGTGTGAACAGCCGCTTCACCGCATCGCGGATCAACGTCACCGCCCCGGCATCGCGCAGGTCATAGGTTTCGGCAATCGGCTCCGGGATCGGCGACGACAGCATAAGCTGGCGCATCTCGTCGCGGCGCAACACGACGTTGAGCACCTCGGCATTGCGCAACAGCTCCTTCTCCAGATCGGTTTCCAGCATGTCGTCGGCCAGCAACGCCAGCGAGGCGATCTGCGCCCGTTCCAGCCGGTCGTTCAGGTAATCGACCCGGAACCGCGCGATGGAGGGCACAAAGATCAACACTTCGGCCAGCATCACGAAGACCGTGGTCAGGATCAGAAACCGGCCCGAGAGCGTGTTCAGCATGCAGCCCTTTCCCGGTCAGGGCAGCCACCTCTGTACTGCCCGAACCACCCGTTTGACCATCTGGTTATCAAACAGTCTGGGTGAGAAATAGGCCCCCGCCACCCGTTTGTTAAGTTCGCCGATACTCGGATAGGGCGAAACCATCGCCGCGATCTGGCTCATCTTCATTCCGTTGGCCAGCGCCAGCGACCACAGCCCGATCAATTCGCCCGCCTGCGGGCCGACGATGGAGGCGCCGACAGGCCGCCCCCGGACCACCATGACCTTGGCAAAACCGGTGGTTTTCCGCTCCGCCACCGCCCGGTCGTTATGGGCGAAATCGAACCGCACCACCTCCAGCCGGTCGCCATGAACCTCCCGCGCCTGCGGCTCGCTCAGCCCCACCTGCGCCAGTTCTGGCTCGGTATAGGTGACGCGCGGAATATGCGCCTCCTTCGCCTTCGACGGCAGCCCGAACAGGGCCGAGCGGATGATCACCCCGGCGTGGTATCCCGCCACATGGGTGAACTGCAGGCCCCCCGCCACATCGCCGATGGCATAGACCCGGCGGTTGGTGGTGCGCAGCGCGGCGTCGGTGCGAATTCCCGTCTTCGTGGTCTCGATCCCCGCCGCCTCCAGGTCCAGCCGGTCCACATTGGCCTTGCGCCCCACCGCCACCAACAGGTGAGAGCCCGCGAACACCCGGCCGTCTGTTGCCACCACCTCCACGGCGCCCGCTTCGCACGAAACCCGCTCCACCAGCGCGCCCTCGGCGATCTCCACGCCGTCCGCGCGCAGGCTGTCGCAGACCACCGCCGCCAGCTCCGGATCGTCGCGCCCCAGCACCCGGTCGCCCTCGATCACCGTCACCCTGGCGCCCAGCCGCACATGCGCCTGCGCCATCTCCGCCCCGATCGGCCCGCCGCCAATGATCAGCAGATGCTCGGGCCGCCGGCGCAACTCGAACAGCGTCTCGTTGGTCAGATAGGGCACCGTATCCAGCCCCGGGATCGGCGGCACCATGGGCGCGGAGCCGGTGGCGATCACCACCCGCCGCGCCCGGATCAGATGGCCGCCCGCCTCCACCTCGCGCGGCGAGACGAACCGGCCAAAGGCGCGGATCACCCGCACCCCCAGCCCCTCGAACCGCTCCTGGCTGTCCATCGGTTCGATCTGCCCGATCACATCAGCGACGTGATCCATTACCGCGGCGTAATCCACCTGCGGCGCCACAGCCGCCACGCCGAACCGGCCGGCCGTGGCCTGGCCATGCGCCGCCTTGCCCGCCGCCAGCAGCGCCTTCGACGGGACGCAGCCGTAATTCAGGCAATCGCCGCCCATCCGGTGGCCTTCCAGCAGCACCACATCGGCGCCCATCTGCGCGGCCCCCGCCGCCACCGACAGCCCGCCGGAACCCGCGCCGATCACCAGCAGGTCGGTCCTGATCGTCTCCATCGCTCAGACCTCCCGCCCGCCGCGCAGCGCCTTGACCACGATCGGCAGCGCCGCCAGGAGGCAAAGCCCCAGAATCGGCCCCAGAATGTACGGCTCCCAGATCAGCGTCAGGTCGGGCCGCTCGCCACGGGCAAAGACCTCGCCCAGCCCGACCCCGATCCAGGTAAAGACCAGCGCCCCCGGCACGATGCCCAACGCCGTGGTCCAGAGGAAATTGCCGAACCGCACCCCCACCAGCGCCGGCAGCAGGTTGGCGACGAAAAACGGCACCACCGGCACCAGCCGCAACAGCAACAGCACGCTGACCTCATGTTCGCGCAGCCCCGCGCGCAGCCGCTGCATCCGGCCCTCGCCGGCCTCGATCCGTGCGCTCAGCGCCGCGCCGGGCCCCCAGCGCACCACCAGAAAGATCGCCGCCGCGCCCAGAGTCGCCGCCACCACGTTCAGCGCGGTGCCCAGCGCCAGCCCGAACAGAAACCCGCCGCTGACCGAGGCCACCGCCGCCCCGGGCAGCGAAAACGCCACGATCAGCACGTAGATAGCGACGAAACTCAGCGTCAGCCCGATGAAGTTGGCATCGCGAAACGCCATCAGCCGCTCGCGATTGTCGCGCAACGCGTCGAAGCTCAAGGCATCGCCCAGCGTCAGCGCGCCCGCGACCGCCACCAGCAGAACCAGAATCAGCGGCAGATACCGCAGCCAGCGGCGCGCGCGCGGGGTCATCATTGCGTCTGTCTCCGTCATTCCGGCCCGATCCTGTCGTCTCAGACCTCCAAGATGCGCCGCGGGCGGCAAAATCAACAGGGGGTTCACGCGGCGGTGATGGTCCGGGCGGGATTCGTGACGAAACCCCGGCCCGTAGCCGGATCAGCGCGGTGTTTGTAACATTCCCCTGTTCCGGCGGCGGATTTTGTTGCAAAGACCGCGCGAAACCGGGGCCGCGGGGTTTGACTTACCGGGCAACTGCCCGTAAAGGACGGGCTTCGAACACACCCGGGGGGCGAATCCGCGCCGCACCCGAGCGCTAGACTGGAGACGGAGCGATGAAACGCACCTTTCAACCCTCGAACCTGGTTCGCAAGCGGCGCCACGGCTTCCGTGCGCGTATGGCCACCAAAGCCGGCCGCAAGATCCTGAACGCGCGCCGCGCCCGTGGCCGCAAGTCGCTGAGCGCGTAACGCCTCAAGACAGGTTCCGATGACATCGACACCGCCGGAGGCCCCCGAGACCAACACGGGGACAACGCCCCCGGCGGTTTCGTCATGTCCGCAGGGTGCAAAACGCCCGGCACCGGAAACCCTGCGCAAGCGGGCGGAGTTCCGCGCCGCGGCCCGCGCCAGGCGCCAGGCCACCGGAACCATGGTGGTGCAGGCCCGCCACCGTCCCGCCGATCACCCGGCGACCGGCATCCGCGTGGGCTTCACCTGTTCCAAGAAGGTCGGCAATGCCGTCGCCCGCAACCGCGCCAAGCGCCGGCTGCGCGAGGTGGCGCGCGCGGTGCTGCCCGAACTGGGCCACGACGGCTGGGATTACGTGCTGATCGGGCGGCACGGCACAACTGTCGCAGCCCCCTATGAGACGCTGCTGAGCGATCTTAGGTATGCGTTGTCCAAACTGCATGCCGACCGCAAAGCCCGCAAATGACCCCGCTCGCCCATCTCGCCGCCCTGCCCGTCCGCGCCTACCGGTTGATCTTCTCGCCCTGGGTCGGGCATAACTGCCGCTACCAACCGACCTGCAGCGCCTATGCGCTGGAGGCGCTGGAGAAACACGGCGCGCTCAAAGGCAGCTGGCTGGCCATCCGCCGCATCGGCCGCTGCCATCCGCTCGGCAGCTCCGGCTACGACCCGGTACCCGACCCGAAAGGGAAGAAGGGCAAATAGTCCAGAAACGCCGTCCAAAGCCCCTGCGCGGAACAAGGCCGAAGGCCGCCGCGCGAGCGCCGGACCGTCCCCGCCCCACCTCCTCCGCTGCACGCCCCGTGCACAGGGGGTGCACGCCTGTCACCCCCGGAGAATCACCCCGTCCGCCGGTCCCCAACGCCCCGCCCGTTGCACCGAACCGTTACCACAACGCCCGGTGCTTGCCCGAACCCCGCAAACCAACTAAAGCCTGCCCATGCTCGACGAGACCGACGAAATCCACCCGCTGTTTCACGGCGCGCCCTCGACAACGGAGTTCAAGAAGCTCCGCAAACGCATCGTGCGCGCCGCCCGCGAGGCGATCGAACAATACGGCATGGTCGAGCGCAGCGAGGAGCGGCCGAAATGGCTGGTCTGCCTGTCCGGCGGCAAGGACAGCTACACGCTGCTCGCCGTGCTCTACGAGCTGAAATGGCGCGGCCTGCTGCCGGTGGATCTGCTGGCGTGCAACCTCGATCAGGGCCAGCCCGGCTTTCCCGCCACGGTGCTGCCGGAGTTTCTGGAACGGATGCAGGTGCCGCACCGGATCGAATACCAGGACACCTATTCGGTGGTAATGGACAAGGTGCCCGAGGGGCGCACCTTCTGCGCGCTCTGCTCCCGTCTAAGGCGCGGAAATCTCTACCGGATTGCCCGCGAAGAGGGGTGTTCCGCCGTGGTCCTCGGCCACCATCGGGACGACATCCTGGAAACCTTCTTCATGAACCTGTTTCACGGTGGGCGGCTCGCCACCATGCCGCCCAAACTGGTCAACGAAGAGGGCGATCTTTTCGTCTACCGTCCGCTCGCCCATGTGGCCGAGGCGGATTGCGAGAAATTCGCCCGCGCGATGGACTATCCGATCATCCCCTGCGACCTCTGCGGCAGCCAGGACGGGCTGCAGCGCCAGCAGGTCAAACAGATCCTCGACCAGTGGGAAAAGAACTCGCCCGGGCGCCGCCAGGTGATGTTCCGCGCGCTGATGAATATCCGCCCCTCCCACATGCTGGACCCCAAGTTGTTTGACTTCGCCGGACTGACCCGCGCCATGACAGCGGCAGAACCGGAGGGGGAAGAGACGGAGAAAATTCCCGTCCTGCGTTAACATCTGGGTGAGAACCTTTGCGCTAACCTCAGCCGGCAAAACGCAAAAGGTGACCCCCCGCCATGACCCTGCCGCCCCCCAGTCTGCTGACACGGCTGCGACAGACCGTTCTTCCCATCCTGATGGGCCCGCCGGTTCTGGCCTTTCTGCCGGCGATTTCGCTGGGCGCCTTCTGGCTCGGCGGCGAGGCGGCGCTGGTCATCACCTCGCTCGGGCTGCCGCTGCTGTTCGCCTTCGTCGGTGCGTTCGACGAACGTGCCCGCGCCCCCTCGGTGCCGCGCGACGGGGTCACCGGGCTGCTGCTGCGCGACGGGTTCGAAACCGCACTGGAGCGGGTCTATGCCGAGACCAAGCGTTCCGGCCTGCGCTCCGCCTGCTTTGTGCTGGAACTGGACGATTACCGCGACCTTGAGGAACGCTACGGCCAGGCCGCCGCCGACCAGGTGGCGCAGCAGACCGGAGAACGGATCTGCAGCGCACTGCGCGGCGCCGATACCGTGGCCCGGATCGGCGACAGCCGCTTTGCCGTCTGCCTGATGCCGGTGCGCCAGCTCGATCTGGAGCTCTGCATCCAGCTTGCCGGCCGGATGCAGAGCGCGGTGGAGGATCCGATCTCGCTCGATGCCAGCACCGTCTACATGTCCTGTTCGGTGGGACTCTGCCTGCGCACCCGCGCGCCGGGCCCCGATGCCGCCGCCTGGTACGAGGCGACCAGCACCGCGCTGAGCGAGGCACAGGCCAGCGGCCCCTCCGGCATCCGCGTCTACAGCGCCGACACCGACCGCCGCAGCCGCACCCGCCACGACCTGCGCGACGAGGCTGTCGCCGCCCTTGAAAACGGCCAGATCCAGCCCTGGTACCAGCCGCAGATCTCCACCGACACCGGCCGGATCACCGGCTTCGAGGCGCTGGCGCGCTGGATCCACCCGGTGCACGGGATGATCCCCACCGACCAGTTCCTGCCGGCGCTGGAAGAGGCCGGGCTGATGCCCCGGCTGGGCGAGGTGATCCTCTACAACGCGCTCACCGCGCTCAAGGCCTGGGACAGCGCCGGCGCAGACGTGCCGCAGGTGGGGGTGAACTTCTCGACCGACGAACTGCGCGATCCGAGGCTGGTCGAGCGCATCCGCTGGGAGCTCGACCGCTTCGACCTGACACCCGGCCGGCTGTCCATCGAAGTGCTTGAATCGGTGATGAGCACCGATCCCGACGACATGATTGCACGCAACATCTCGGGGCTGGCCAAAATGGGCTGCCGGATCGACCTGGACGATTTCGGCACCGGCCATGCCTCTCTCGCCTCGATCCAGCGGTTCGCGGTGTCGCGGATCAAGATCGACCGCTCCTTCGTGATGAAGGCCGACCGCGACCCCGAGCAGCAGAAACTGATCGCCGCGATCCTGACCATGGCCGAACGGCTGGAGCTGGAAACGCTGGCCGAAGGGGTCGAGACGGTGGGCGAACACGCGCTTCTGGCGCAGCTCGGCTGCGACCACGTGCAGGGCTTCGGCATCGGCCGGCCGATGCCCTTCGACCGCACGCTGGACTGGATCTCGTCGCATCGGGCGAAACTCAAGGACGCGCCGCGAATCGGCCGCGAAACCGGCTGAACGCGGCGACCGCCCCCCGCCCCGCCGCCGGACCCGGGGCCGCTGGCGCGGCGGGGGCGCGCCCCAACCGCCCGCAGACCCGGAATCCGCTTGACCTTTGGGGCTGCACTCTGTTGAACCCACCCTGTCATAGCATAGGCACAGCACAAGGTGGCGGTCCCCGATGGACGATCAGAACAAGAACCTCATCCTCGCAACGGCGCTCAGCTTCCTGGTGATCCTCGGGTGGTTCTTCTTCTTCCCGCCACCGGAGCCGGACACCACCGGGACCGCGCCGACCGAAGAGGTCAGCCAGACCGCGCCGCAGGCTGAAGCGCCTGCCACCCCCACCGCAGAGGCCGGCGATGCCGCCGCCGGCGCCAGCACCGGCGCCCCGCAGGAGACCGCCGCCGACGCCCCGCGCGTACCGATCGACACCCCGCGGCTGACCGGCTCCATCTCGCTGCTGGGCGGCCGGATCGACGATCTGTCGCTGAAGGATTACCGCGTCTCGATCGCCCCCGACGCCGAGATCGTGCGCATGCTCAAGCCGGTCGGCGAAGCGGGCGCCTATTACGCGCTCTACGGCTGGGCGCCGGGCGCCGGGCTGACGCCGGACGACGTGCCGGGCCCCAACACCGAATGGCGCCTCGACGGCGGCGAGACGCTGGGCATGGACAGCCCGGTGACGCTGGCCTGGGACAACGGCAAGGGCCTGACCTTCCGCCGCGAAATCGCGGTGGACGCCGATTACATGTTCACCGTCACCCAGACGGTGGAAAACGCCTCCGGCGGCACCGTCGGCCTGGCTCCCTATGGCATCCTGGCCCGCCACGGCGAACCGGCCGACCGCAAGAAGTTCTTCATCCTGCATGAGGGCGTGGTCTCGATGGCCGATGGGGAGCTGACCGAGACCGACTACAACGACATGCCGGACTTCGATTTCGAGGCCCGCGAAGGCGCCCGCGCCGAGGTGCACCAGGTGCAGGAAAACGGCTGGATCGGCTTCACCGACCACTACTGGATGTCGACCCTGATCCCGGCCCCCGGCAGCGCCTTCAAGCAGGCGGCGAAATACGACGACCGCCGCGACATCTACCAGACCGAGGCGGTGCTGCCGACCGAGACCCTGAGCGACGGCCAGTCGACCAGCGTCACCACCCAGCTGTTCGCCGGCGCCAAGGAATGGGAGACCATCCGCGGCTACGAGAAAAGCGGCATCCAGGGCTTTATCGACTCGATCGACTGGGGCTGGTTCTTCTTCCTGACCAAGCCGATCTTCTGGCTGCTGCACAACATCCACAACCTGATCGGCAACATGGGCTGGTCGATCATCGTCCTGACCCTGATCCTCAAAGCGATCCTGTTCCCGCTGGCCTTCAAATCCTACGTCTCGATGGCCAAGATGAAGGAGCTCCAGCCGCAGATGGAGGCCCTGAAAGAGGCCGCCGGCGACGACCGCCAGAAGATCCAGCAGGGGATGATGGAGCTCTACAAGAAGGAAAAGGTGAACCCGGCCGCCGGCTGTCTGCCGATCCTGATGCAGATCCCGATCTTCTTCTCGCTCTACAAGGTGATCTTCGTCACCATCGAACTGCGCCAGACTGCCTGGTTCGGCCCGTTCCAGGACCTCAGCGCGCCGGATCCGACCTCGATCATGAACTTCTTCGGGCTGGCCCCCTGGGCCGGGCCGGAGCCGGGCAGCATGCTGGCCACCGCGATGGTCGGTATCCTGCCGCTGCTGCTGGGCATCTCGATGTTCCTGCAGCAAAAGCTGAACCCGGCGCCCTCCGATCCGACGCAAAAGATGATCTTTGCCTGGATGCCCTGGGTGTTCATGTTCATGCTGGGCCGCTTCGCCAGCGGGCTGGTGGTGTACTGGATCACCAACAACACCATCACCTTTACCCAGCAGTACCTGATCATGCGCAGCCAGGGGTACAAACCGGACGTCTTCGGCAATATCAAACAGACGTTCAAACGCGGCGAAGCCGAGGATAAAAAGTGACCGGCACGGTCAGGGAAATCTGGCGCCACCCGATCAAGGCTCATGGCCGCGAACGGCTGGCAGACGTGACCCTGACCGCGGGCGCCGCCCTGCCGTGGGACCGCCGCTGGGCGGTGGCGCACGAGGCCTCCGCCTTTGACGAGGCCAGCCCGGCCTGGGCTCATTGCCGCAACTTCACCCGCGCCGCCGGCTCGCCCGCGCTGCAGGCGGTGGAGGCCCGGGTGGACGAGGCCACCGGCCAGCTGACGCTCAGCCATCCCGACCGACCGGAGATCAGCTTCGACCCCGAGGACCCCGCCGATCAGGCCCGCTTCGTCGCCTGGGCCGGGCCGCTCACCAACCCCGACCGCCCCCAGCCCGCCCGGCTGGTGCGCGCCCCGGATCAGGCGATGACCGACAGCGATTTCCCCTCGGTCGCGCTGATCAACCTCGCCACCCATGCCGCGGTCGAAGGCCAGTTGGGCCAGCCGCTCTCGCCGCTGCGCTGGCGCGGCAATGTCCTGTTCGACGGGGCCGATGCCTGGGCCGAGATGGACTGGCCCGGCAAGACCCTGCGGCTTGGCGCGGTGGAGCTGCAGGTGGTGGAGCCCATCGTCCGCTGCCTGGCGACCACCGCCAACCCCGAAACCGGCATCCGCGACGCCGACACGCTGGGCGCGCTGAAATCCGGCTGGGGCCACCAGATCTGCGGCGTCTATGCCCGCGTCACCCGCGGCGGCCCGCTGGCCGAAGGCGCGACAATCGAGGTCCTGAACTGATGCAGATGCGCTTTCCCCTGGCCGAAGAGCCCGATCCGCAGACCGCCGAAGAAGGCCGCCTGCTGTTCGCGCGCGAGTCGGTCTTTCTCAAGGGCGTGGTGGCGATGTCCGGCCTGCCCCCGGCGGATCGGGTGGAGGTCTGTTTCGCCGGCCGCTCCAACGTCGGCAAATCCTCCCTGATCAACGCGCTGACCGGCACCAAGGGGCTGGCCCGCGCCTCCAACACCCCCGGCCGCACGCAGGAGATCAACTTCTTCACCCAAGGCCCCGACCTCTACCTGGTCGACCTGCCCGGCTACGGCTATGCCAACGCGCCGCTCAAGGTGGTGGAGAAATGGCAGAGGCTGCTGAAACAGTATCTGTCGGGCCGCCAGACCCTGCGCCGCGCCTTCGTGCTGATCGACGCGCGCCACGGGGTGAAAGCAGTGGACGAGGAGATCATGAAGCTCCTGGATACCAGCGCGGTGACCTTCCAATGCGTGCTGACCAAGAGCGACAAGGTCAAGGCGGCAGAGCGCGACAAGGTGCTGGAGCAGGTGCGCGGCGCACTGGCCAAACATCCCGCCGCCTATCCGGAGATCGTGCTGACCTCGTCCGAGAAGGGCGAGGGCATCGCCACCCTGCGCGCCATCATCGCCGGGCTGAGCTGAGCCCCCCGGGCCCGGCGCACAACACGCTCACACGTGCTGCGCCCCGTTCACCTCGATCTCGGTCCCCGAGATATATGAGCTTTCCCCGGAGCACAGGAAATAGATCGCCGCAGCCACCTCGTCGGGCTGGCCCAGTCGCCGCAGCGGCAGCTTCTCGACGATCTCCTCGGTGCCGGGGCTGAGGATCGCCGTCTCCACCTCTCCCGGCGCAATCGCGTTCACCCGCACGCCCAGCGGTCCGAAATCATGCGCCATCTCGCGCGTCAGCGCCGCCAGCGCCGCCTTGGAGGTGGCATAGGCCGCCCCGGCAAAGGGGTGCACCCGGCTGCCCGCGATCGAGGTCACGTTGACCACCGATCCCTTGGCCGCCGCCAATTCGTCCTTCAGCCCGCGCGCCAGCACCACCGAGGCAAAGAAATTGACGTGGAACACCTTGCCCCAGGTCAGCAGGTCAGTGTCGAGCGTGCTCAGCCGCTCGCCCTCCGGCCCCTTCGGCGAGATGCCGGCGTTGTTCACCAGCGCGTCGAGCCGCCCGTCCAGCATGTTCTGAATCACGCCCACCGCATTGATGGTCTCCGCCGGATCGGACAGATCCAGCTGCACGTGGTTCTCGCGCCCGCCGGGCCAGGGGCAATGTTCCGAAAACGGCTGGCGCGAACAGGTGATCACCCGCCAGCCCTCGTCGCTGAACCGGCGCACCGTGGCATGGCCGATCCCCCGGCTGGCCCCGGTCAGCAGCAGCGTTTTCTGTGTCATCCTCGCCTCTCCGTCTGGCCGCTGCGTCCGGCGGCTCGGTGCAGAATCCTGCGCCGAGCCTAGCAGGTAAGGTGCCCGCGGCAACGGACACTTGGCAGCGGCGGCGGAACCGCGTAACACGTGCCGTCAAAGGAACCGTTGGCCATGAAGAAACAGGACATGAACCGCAACTGGATCGCCACCGCCGAGACGCTGTCACACGCGCTGCCCTATCTGCAGCGTTACGACGACGCCATTGTCGTCATCAAGCTCGGCGGTCACGCCATGGGCAGCGACGAGGCGATGGCCAGCTTTGCCCGCGACGTGGTGCTGATGCGGCAGGTCGGCGTGAACCCGGTGATCGTCCATGGCGGCGGCCCGATGATCAACGCCATGCTGGACAAACTCGGGGTGAAATCCGAATTCGTCAACGGCAAGCGGGTCACCGACAAAGCCACCGTCGAGGTGGTCGAGATGGTGCTCTCGGGCCTCGTCAACAAGCGGATCGTGCAGGCGGTCAACGGTCAGGGCGGCACCGCCGTGGGCCTGTCGGGCAAGGACGCCAACCTGATGGTTTGCGATCAGACCGACCCGGCGCTCGGCTTCGTCGGCACGCCGGCGGAAATGAACCCCAAGCTGCTGCACAACCTCTTCGCGCATGAGATCATCCCGGTGATCGCGCCCATCGGCGCCGGCCGCAACGGCGAGACCTACAACGTCAACGGCGACACCGCCGCCGGCGCCATCGCCGCCGCGCTCAAGGCCGACCGGCTGCTGCTGCTGACCGATGTGGCGGGCGTCAAGAACGCCGACGGCGAGGTGGTGACCGAGCTGACCGCCGACCATATCCGCGATATGACCCGCGACGGCGTGATCGCCGGCGGCATGATCCCCAAGACCGAAACCGCGCTGGATGCGATCGCCGGCGGGGTGCGGGCGGTGGCGATCCTCGACGGCCGCGTCCAGAACGCAGTGCTGCTGGAGCTGTTTACCGACCACGGCGCCGGCTCGCTGATCCGCGCCGGCTGAGCCGCCGATCGCGCGGCGAAAAACCGCCGCGCCGCCTTGCCTTGCGTTCATGCATGCATAATTCTGCATGTATGGAGAACGAAGCCCTCATCCGCCTGAGCGTATTCCTTGGCCTCTTTGCCCTGCTGGCCCTGGCCGAGGCCGTGCTGCCGCGCCGCCCGCGCGAGATCCCGCGCGCCCGGCGCTGGGTGACCAACTGGGGCTTCACCCTGATCAACACCGCCGTGCTGCGGCTGATGGCGGTGCTGCTGCCGCTCCTGGCGGTGGGCGCGGCGATGGATGCCGGGGCACAGGGCTGGGGTCTGTTCAACGCGCTCGCCTGGCCCGCCTGGGCCGAGGTTCTGCTGGCGATCCTGATCCTCGATTTCGCGATCTGGGCGCAGCACCTGATTACCCACAAGGTGCCGGTGCTGTGGCGGCTGCACCGGGTGCATCACGCCGACCGCGACATGGACGTGACCACCGCGATCCGCTTCCACCCGGTGGAAATCGCCCTTTCCATGGGGCTCAAAATCGGGTTGGTCTATATTCTGGGTCCCGCGGCGCTGGCCGTGATCCTGTTCGAGATCATCCTGAACGGCACCGCCATGTTCAACCACGCCAACCTTCGCCTGCCGCTGGCCTTCGACCGCATTCTGCGGCTGGTGCTGGTGACGCCGGACATGCACCGGGTGCACCATTCCGTGCAGCGGCACGAACATGACAGCAACTACGGCTTTTCGCTGTCGCTGTGGGACCGGCTGTTCGGCACCTATGTCGCCCAGCCCGCCGCCGGCCACGACGCCATGACCGTGGGGCTGGAATGGCAGGACGACCGCCCCGCCCGCCTGGGCTGGAGCCTGCGGCTGCCGTTCTTCCGCAAATGACCTACGCCCGCCTCCGCGCCGCCGCCGAGGCCGATGGACTGATCGTCATGGGCGCGCTGGATGTGGCGGCCACCGGCGCCAAGGCGCTCACCGGCGGCAGCCTGATCCTGCTGGGCGCGGGCGATGCTTTCTGGCCCGCTTTCACCGCCGCGCCGGAGGCACAGGACGGCGCGCCCGACCCCGTCGACCGCTGGTCCAGCCGGGTGATCGGCGCGCTGGCCGAGGATCACGGCGCCACGGCCCATTACCCCTTCGGCGGCCCGCCCTACGCCCCCTTCATCGACTGGGCGCTGAAATCCGGCCGCGCCTTTTCCAGCCCCACGGGGATGCTGGTGCATGACACGGTCGGCATGATGATCTCCTATCGCGGCGCGCTGCATTTCGCCGATCCCATTGCCCTGCCCACCGAAACCGCCGCCTCGCCCTGCGAAAGCTGCGCTGACAAACCCTGCCTCGCCGCCTGCCCGGTCGGGGCGTTGGGGGCCGATGCCCCCTATGACGTGCCCCGCTGCCACGAATATCTGGACAGCCCCGCCGGGCAATCCTGTATGATGCAGGGGTGCGCGGTCCGCCGTGCCTGCCCGATCAGCCGGGGCGCCGGGCGGCGGCCCGCTCAATCCGCCCTTCACATGAGGTCCTTCCACCGATGACCCGAACCCTGATCCTGACCCGCCACGCCAAATCCGCCTGGGACAATCCGGACATGTCCGACCACGACCGCCCGCTGAACGGCCGCGGGCGGCGCTCTGCGGTGGCGCTCGGAAACTGGCTGCGCGACAACGGGCTGACGCCGGATCAGGTGCTCTGCTCCTCGGCGCGGCGCACCAAGGAAACCTACGAGCGGATGGGCTTTGACGCGCCGGTCGAGTTTACCGACAACCTCTATCTGGTGACCGCCAACCAGATCCTGCGCGAGCTGTCGGGCGCGACCGGAGACACCGTGCTGCTGCTGGGCCACAGCCCGGGCATCGGCCAGTTCGCCGCCGAAATCCTCGGCGAGCCGCCCGATCACCCGAAGTTCGACGCCTATCCCACCGGCGCCACGCTGGTGGCGCGGTTCGACATCGACGACTGGAGCAAGATCGCCTGGCGCGGCGGCGACCTGGTGGATTTCGTGGTGCCTCGGGAGCTGCTCGGCGAAGAGAAGGACTGACGAAAAAGGCCGGGCATCGCGCCCGGCCTTTTCCCTACTTTCCCAAACAAGCTTCGAGCCAGGTCCCCCCAGCGCGGAATCAAGCCGCCGCTCAGTGCCCCAGGATCTGGCTCAGGAACAGCTTGGTCCGCTCGCTCTGCGGGTTGTTGAAGAACTCTTCCGGCTCGTTCTGCTCCACGATCTGGCCCTGGTCCATGAAGATCACCCGGTTCGCCACCTGACGGGCAAAGCCCATCTCGTGGGTCACGCACAGCATCGTCATGCCCTCCTCGGCCAGTTCGATCATGGTGTCGAGCACCTCCTTGATCATCTCCGGGTCGAGCGCAGAGGTCGGCTCGTCGAACAGCATGATCCGCGGCATCATGCACAGCGACCGGGCAATCGCCACCCGCTGCTGCTGCCCGCCGGAAAGCTGGCCGGGATACTTGTTGGCCTGATCGGGGATCTTCACCTTTTCGAGGAAATGCATCGCCCGCTCCACCGCTTCCTTGCGCGGCGTCTTGCGCACCCAGATCGGTGCCAGCGTGCAGTTCTCCAGAATGGTCAGATGCGGGAACAGGTTGAAGTGCTGGAAGCACATGCCAACCTCGGAGCGGATCTTGTCGACGTTCTTCAGGTCCGAGGTCAACTCGGTCCCGTCGACGATGATCTTGCCCTGCTGGTGCTCTTCCAGCGCGTTGATGCACCGGATCAGGGTCGACTTGCCCGAACCCGACGGCCCGGCAATGACGATCCGCTCACCGGCGTTCACCGTCAGGTTGATGTCGCGCAGCACGTGGAAGGTCCCGTACCACTTGTTCATGTTGATGATTTCAACAGCGACCTCATCCGAGACCTTCATCTTGGAGCGGTCGATTTCACGTTCGATAGCCAGTTCAGACATTGTTCAATCCTTACCTGTGGCCGGTCTGAAGCTTGCGCTCCAGATACATGGAGTAACGGGACATGCCGAAGCAGAAGACGAAGAACATCAGCGCGATGAAGCCGTAAAGCTCCCACACGATGCCGTTCCAGTTGGCGTCGGCCCGGATGGCGTTGGAGAGGCCGAGCGGATCCAGAAGCCCGATGATCGAGACCAGCGTGGTGTCCTTGAACACCCCGATGAAGGTCGAGACGATCCCCGGGATCGAGATCTTCAGCGCCTGAGGCATAATGATCAGCCGCTGCGCCTGCCAATAGGTCAGCCCCAGCGAATCGGCGCCCTCGTACTGCCCCTTGGGCAGCGCCGCGAGACCGCCGCGCACCACCTCGGCCATATAGGCCGCAGCGAACAGCGTCACCATGATCAGCACCCGCAGGATGATGTCGAAATTCGTCCCCGGCGGCATGAAGATGTTCAGCAGCGTCGAGGCCACGAACAACAGCGTGATCAGCGGCACACCCCGGATGAACTCGATGAAGCCCACGCAGAGGTACTTGACGATCAACAGGTCCGATTGTCGACCCAGCGCCAGAACGATGCCCAGCGGCAGCGAACAGGCGATGGCGACGATGCCGATGGTGATCGACAGCATGAACCCGCCGAACTTGCGGCTCTCCACCGGCTCCAGCCCGATGTTCAGGATGCTGTCGAGCGCATAGACCGCCAGCCCCGACAGCAGCAGCCACCAGATCAGCGCCGCCACAACGCCGCCGATCAGCCCCAGCAGGCCGCTCACCGACGCGCTCAGCAGCCGGTAGACGAAGAACCCGATCACGAGCCCGGCCGCGGCTGCGATCGGGCCCCAGATGGTGCCCCCCCACAGCAGCCAGGGGAAGATGAACGGATAGGCTGCCGAGAACCACAGCAGCTTGGCCGGAACCTTGTCCGAGAACAGGATCGGCGCCAGCGCCACCCCCAGCAGGACAAAGGCGGCAATGGGACGCCAGTACAGTTCGCTCGGATAGAACCCGAACAGCAGCTGGATCCACCGCTCCCGGATCACCCCCCAGCAGGCCCCGCCGTCGTGGCTGGCGCCGGCCAGAATCTCGCGGCATTCGTTCAGCGAGGTGCCGCTCCATGTCGGCGACAGCACCCAGGGCAGGATATGCGACAGCACGTAGAAGATCACCGCCAGCGAGATCAGCGTCAGCGCGGTGTTGAACCAGCCCGAAAACAGGTTCTCCCGCGCCCAGCCGATGGCCCCCACCGAGGTGGCCGGCGGTGCCTTTTCAGGCAGCATTTCCGTGCGGACAAAAGAAACATCGGACATCTCAGCGCTCCTTCAGCTTCACGGATTCGTTGTACCAGTTCATCACCGCCGAAATGCTCAGGCTGATCACCAGATAGACCAGCATCAGCAGCAGAACGCATTCCAGCTCACGCCCGGTCTGGTTCATGGTGATACCGCCCAGCGTGCCGGTGATATCCATGTAGCCCACCGCGATCGCCAGCGAGGAGTTCTTGGTCAGGTTCAGATATTGCGAGATTAGCGGCGGCACGATCACCCGCAGCGCCTGCGGCAGGATCACCAGGCTCATGATCCGGTTGGAGCGCAGCCCCAGCGCGGCGGCGGCCTCGGTCTGGCCCTTGGAGATGGCCATGATCCCGGCGCGCACGATCTCGGCGATGAACGCCGCGGTATAAAGCGACAGCGCCAGCCACAGCGCGATCAGCGAGTTGCGCAGATGGGTGCCGCCCTGGAAGTTGAACCCCTTGAGCTCGGGATGCCCCAGGTAGAAGCCCAGCAGCGCCAGCACGATGGCCAGCGGCACCACGATGACGCCCAGCCGCAGATACCAGGTGGTCGGCCGGTCGCCGGTGCTCTCCTGGATGCGGTCGGCGCGGCGCTTGATCCGGCTGGAAACCCACAGGCCCGCGCCCAGCACGATCAGCACCACGACGAGGTCGAGGCTGATGTTGAACCGCAGACTGCTTTCGCCAAGCAGATGGATATCGCCCAGGCTGCGCGAAAACAGCGGCTCGGGGACATAGAAGCCGCGATTGGTCAGCGCCACGCTGTCGCCCAGCAACATGCTGGCCGATGGGCTGTCGCCCCGGAACGCCCGTGGCGCCGGCAGCGTCTCGATCAGGATCGCCATGATGAACACGATCCACAGCAGCACCGGCACATTGCGGAACATCTCGACATAGACGGCCATCAGGCGGGCGATCAGCCAGTTATGCGACAGCCGCAAAACGCCGACGACCACCCCCAGGACGGTCGCGGTGGCGCAGCCGAGCACGGCCACGACAAGCGTGTTGAGAAGCCCGATCAGCGCCGCGCGCAAATGGGTATCGCGCGAGCTGTAGTCGAGCAGGCGCTGGTTGATGTCATAGCTGGCCGGTTCGCTGAAGAAACCGAAGTCGATCGGCTTGCCCAGATCGGCCAGGTTCTGCGCGGTGTTGTTGATCAGCCAGGCGGCCAAAAGCATGAAAGCGATCAGCGCGATCACCTGGATCGTGGCTGACCTGTATCGTGTATCGTAAAGGAGCATAGACAGCCGGAACTGCTCCTTCGGCGGGTCAGTGAGTATCGTCATGACTGGTGAATCCCCGAGGCACCCAGGTCTTTTCCATCCGACGGGGTTTTCCCCGTTCCGCGAAGACCGGACCGATTGTTATTCTACAAATGCAAAGGGGCGCGGGAGTGACCCGCGCCCCGATGACCGTGTTCGTTACCGGAACGGCGGCGAATACAGCAGGCCACCGTTGGTCCACTGCGCGTTCAGACCGCGCGCCAGACCCACCGGAGTGTTCTCGCCGATGTTCTTGGCAAAGATCTCGCCGTAGTTGCCGTTGGCGGCAATCGCACGCTTGGCCCAGTCTTTGTCCAGGCCCAGCATCTCGCCCAGGGTACCTTCGGTGCCCAGGATACGGTTGATCTCGGGGTTGTTGGTGCCCTTCGACAGCTCTTCGATATTGGCCGAGGTGATTCCCAGCTCTTCAGCCGAGATCAGCGCGTTGAGGGTCCAGCGGACGGTGTCGCCCCACTCGTTGTCGCCGTGGCGGACCAGCGGGCCCAGCGGCTCTTTCGAGATGATCTCGGGCAGAATCACATGCGCATCCGGAGCCTCGAAGGTGGCGCGGGTCGCGGCCAGACCGGAGGCGTCGGTGGTGTACACGTCGCAGGCGCCGGCCAGGTATTGCTGCTGTGCCTCGGCGTTGGTTTCGATCGGCACCGGCTCATAGCTGATGTTGTTCGAGCGGAAGAAGTCCGCCAGGTTCAGCTCGGTGGTGGTGCCGGTCTGGATGCAGACGGTGGCGCCGTCCAGTTCCTTGGCCGAGGACACGCCCAGCTCTTTCGGAACCATGAAGCCCTGGCCGTCGTAGTAGTTCACGCCGACGAATTCGAACTTCAGATCGACGTCGCGCGAGAAGGTCCAGGTCGTGTTGCGGGCCAGCATGTCGATCTCGCCCGAGGCCAGCGCGGTAAAGCGCGTCTTGCCGGTGGTCGGCACGAATTCCACTGCGTTCTGGTCGCCCAGAACCGCCGCGGCGACGGCACGGCATACGGCAACGTCGAACCCGTTCCATTCGCCATTCGCGTCCGGCGCAGCAAAGCCGACCAGGCCGGTCGTCACGCCGCAGTTCAGCTTACCGCGCGCCTTGACGTCGTCCATCGTGCCCGCAGCAGCCGCACCGGCCGCGAGGCCGGCAACCGTCAGGGCACCAAAAAATACGGATTTTTTCATTTTCACCTCTTCCTGATATACCGCCTCCTTCAAGGGGCGGTTTTCCGGCCATGCTAAATGCCGGTTGAACTACCAAACGGGTACTCCCCTTTAGCATCGCCAAGTGTGGTCGGATTCATCAACAGACGTCAAGGGTTGGATCAGACAATTGAATGGTCGTCCGCGCCGCCTGCGCGCGCCGGTCCGGCAACGCCTAACCCCTGATCATTTATGCAAAATCATAGAATTTCTTTGCATGCAGAAAGGCCGCCCGTTTGAGCGCCTCGACCGCCGCAGCCTCATCGTCGACGCCCCAAAGCTCTTCCTGCCAGCGCTCGTCGAGCCGCGAAAGCTGCCACAGGGCTTCGGCATCGCGCCAGCCCTGCGCGGCGGCAAAACCCAGCACCAGAGAGCCGCTGAGGCTCACCAGATCGTGAAACGCCGCCAGCCGGAATTCGTCCAGCGCATGCACCTGCACACGCAACCGCTCCAGCACCTCCGGCGTCTGCGGCGCATGAATCACGCCGGTCCGCGGTTCCAGCCGCGCGCCCAGCGCCTGCTCGGCCCAGTCCAGCGCCGGATCCCAGGCCTCTGCCTGGCGTTCCACCAGCCCCTGCGGACTGTCGGCGCGGTAACACAGCAGGTCAGAATCGCCGTAGGCGGCCAGCATGTCTGCCACCTCGGCGTGCTGGCTGCGCACCTTGTCGATCGCCGCATTGGCCGAACGGGTAAACGGCATCGTGCGCGGGTCGATCTCATCTTCCTGCGCCGCCCATTCTTCGGCCACGGCCTCGGCCATCGGCCGGCTGGGCAGCGTCAGCGCCGCCTTGGCCGGGGTCTTGATCCGCCGCCCGTCGAGGGCCACGGCATAGCCGCCGTCATCGTCTTCGACGCTCACATCGGTCCAAAACCGCTTCTGCTTCCACTCACTCATCTCGGCTCTTTCCAGATCTGGTCGAGCGCGGGCGGCAGATCCTCGATCCGGTCGATCACCGACCGCGCGTTGTTCAGCGCTTCGCGGGCATGATAGCCCCAGCTCACACCCAGCCCCGCAATCCCCGCGGCCCGGGCCATATCCATGTCGTAACTGGTGTCGCCCACCATCACCGCATCGGCAGGACCGATCCCGGTTTCATCCAATGCCGCCTCGATCATCGCCGGATGCGGCTTGGAGGGGTGATCGTCGGCCACCTGGGATGTGACGAAATACCGCTCCAGCCCATGTGCCTCGATCAGCGCATCCAGCCCCCGGCGCGACTTGCCTGTCGCCACCCCCATCAGGACTTCCGGCTGGCCGGCCAGATGCTCCAGCATCGCCGCCACGCCGGGGTACAACGGCGAATGCGCCGCCCCCTGCTCCTGCCGGTGCGTGAAATAGGCATCCTTGTAGCCCTGCACCAGACCCGCCCGCGTTTCCGCGTCCCGCTCCGGCGCCAACCGCAACATGGCGTGATCCAGCGACAGCCCCACGATCGACAGGATCGCCGCCCGGTCCGGCACCGCCAGCCCCTGCGCGCCGAACGCCGCGGTCATCGCCGCGACGATGCTGCCCTGGCTGTCCACCAGGGTGCCGTCCACATCGAAGATCACCAGCCGCAGGCTCACCGGATCGCCTCGAACGGGTCGTCGTCGGCCAGATCCTCGGTCCAGCCGAAGGTTTCCCAGCTTTGCTTCATGTGCTCCGGCAGCTCGGCGGTGATGGTCACCATCTTCTTGGTGATCGGATGCTCGAACGTCAGGCTGCGGGCGTGCAGGTGCAGCTTCTTGCTGATGATGCCGCCCAGCTGCGCGCCCCAGCCATCGCCCAGGTTCTCCTGCCCGGAACCGCCGTACTTGCCGTCGCCGACGATGGGATGCCCCATCTCGGCCATATGCGCCCGCAGCTGGTGGGTGCGCCCGGTCAGCGGCTCCAGCGCCACCCAGGCGGCGCGGCCCGCCACCCGGTAGAGCGTGGCATAGAGGGTATGGGCCCGTTTCGCCCCCGGCGTGTCGTCGATATCGCGCGGATGCACGGCGATCATCTTCTCGCCCTCGCCGCCCTTGCCGTGCCCCGGCGCCTTCACCAGTCCGGCCTTGATCTCGCCCAGATAGGGGGTGGGCACGCCCGCGACCAGCGCCCAGTAGATCTTGCGCGTCTCGCGGTGGCGGAACGCCTTGGTCAGACCGGCGGCGGCCTCCCGCGTGCGGGCCAGAACCAGCACGCCCGAAGTGTCCTTGTCGAGCCGATGCACCAGCCGCGGCTTCTCGTCGTAGCCAAAGCGCAGCGCCTCGGCCAGCCCGTCCACATGGCGGGTGGTGCCGCTGCCGCCCTGCACCGCCAGCCCCGGCGGCTTGTTCAGCGCGATGATATAGTCGTCCTTGTAGATCACGCAGTCGCGGATCATCTTGGCGTCGGCCTCGCTGACGCGCGTGCGCGCCGGCGCCGGTTTGTGATCGGCATCCGGCAGCGGCGGCACCCGCACCTGCTGGCCGACCTCCAGCCGCGTTGCGGCCTTGACCCGGCCACCGTCGACGCGCAGCTCGCCCTTGCGGCACATCTTCTCGATCCGGCCCTGGCTCACATGCGGAAACAGCCGCCGCAGCCAGCGGTCGAGCCGCTGATCGCCGTCGCCCTCGGCCACCGTGATCATCTGCACCCCGCTCATGCGAACACCCCCCGCGCCAGCGTCATGCCCAACAGCAGCGCCGCCACCGAGACCACCACCGACAGGCCCACGTACAGCGCCGCCTGGCCCAGATCGCCGCGTTCGATCAGGTTCACCGTCTCCAGCGAGAAGGTCGAGAATGTGGTGAAGCCGCCCAGCATGCCGGTCATCACCAGCGGGCTCAGATGGGTCAGCCCGCGGTTGGCCGCCGCCACCACGAAGACCCCCATCAGGAGAGACCCCAGGACATTCACCGTCAGGATCGCCACGGGAAAGCTGGTGTGCCCCACCAGCCGCACCACGGCGAGCCCCGCAAGATAGCGCAGAGAGGCGCCGATCGCGCCACCCAGAGCCACAAATGTAACCGATTGCATCATGGCCGGTCTCTGGCGCGGCAGGGGCACAGAGTCAAGCGGGGGCTGGGGGTCAGCCAAGACCACACCGCCGCACGCCCCGGCGCGCCGGGGCCCGTCGCAGGCGGCAGATCTCCGCTGCGACGGGCAGGTCTTTGATCGCGCGCCAGGCGCTTACATCGCGTCCAGGTCAGCCTTGATCAGCCGTTCCAGGTCGCGGATGGTGTGGTTGGCCATGTTCTTGGGGATCTCGGCCACCACCTTGCCCTTCACCTCCGTATGCAGCTCGTCGCGCAGCTTGCCCAGCACCTGCGGCTCCGCAGCGATCACCAGTTGCTCAAAGGCGCCCTTGTGGGCGTGGCGGTAGAGGATCTCGGCCAGTTCCTTGGCGAACTTGTCGCGCGCCAGCACGTGCCAGTCGCTCTGTTCCATCGCCGAGATCTGGGTGCCGGCGGCGCCCGACAGCCGGCCCGGGCGGTCGGCGTTGTCGGAAACCTCGGGCTGATCCTCGCGGGCGATCACCTGGAAATTGGGATCCTCGTTGTCCGTCAGGTTGCGCATCAGCAGCGCCTTTTCGCTGTCGGCCACCACGATCCAGGTTCCGTTCGTCAGTTCGGGCATGAGCCTCTCCTTCCTTACAGTCGGATGAAGTGTATCTGCGCAGCCGCCACAGGGTAAAGCACCCATTCGCGCCCTGCGCGGCTTTGCGCACCCCGCTTGCAATCGCGTCCGGAGGCGCGCATATCGGCAGCAACGGAAAGGAGGCCGCAATGTTCCGCTTTCTGGCGTTTGCCCTGGCTCTGACGCTCACCATCCCGCTGGCCGGGACGACCGCAGCAGAGACCCGGGTGCCGCAATCGCCGGCCGAGATCTCGCTCGGCTTCGCGCCGGTTGTGAAACAGGCGGCCCCGGCCGTGGTCAACATCTATGCCCGGATCGTCACCCAGGGGCAGGCGAGCCCGTTTGCCGGCGATCCGTTCTTCGAAGATTTCTTTCGCGGCTTCGGCACCCCGCGCCCACGGGTGCAGAACTCGCTCGGGTCGGGCGTGATCCTGTCCGAAGACGGCATCGTGGTGTCGAATTACCACGTGGTGGCGCAGGCGACCGACATCCGGGTGGTGACCAACGACCGCCACGAATACGACGCCCGCGTGGTGCTGGCCGACAAGGAGGCCGACCTGGCGATCCTGCAGCTTGAAGGCGCCGAGGGGCTGCCGCATCTGGCGCTGCGCGATTCCGACCATGTGGAGGTGGGCGAGCTGGTGCTGGCCATCGGCAACCCGTTCGGCGTCGGCCAGACGGTGTCGAGCGGTATCGTCTCCGGCCTGGCGCGCTCGGGGGCGGCCACCGGCAACGCGCGCGGCTATTTCATCCAGACCGACGCGCCGATCAATCCGGGCAATTCCGGCGGCGCTCTGATCGACGTGAACGGGGCGCTGATCGGCATCAACTCCCGTATCCTCAGCCGCTCGGGCGGTTCCAACGGCATCGGCTTCGCCATCCCCGCCAATCTGGTGGCGCAGTTCGTGGCGCAGGCGCGCGACGGCAATACGGTGTTCGAACGGCCCTGGGCCGGCATGGCGGGCCAGCCGGTGAATGCCGACCTGGCCCACTCGCTGGGGCTGGAGGTGCCGGAGGGGATCGTAATCTCGGACCTGCATCCGCAAAGCCCGTTCCGCAAGGCCGGGTTCGAAGTGGGCGATGTGATCACCCGGGTCGACGGCCAGCCGGTGAACTCCCCCTCGGAAATGGTGTTCCGCATGACCGTGACAGGCCTTGGCGGCACCGCGCGGGTCACCCGGGTGCATGAGACCGAGGTCGAGGAGGTGGAGGTCAGCATGATCGCCGCCCCGGACGATCCGCCCGCCGAAGAGGTGACGCTGGACGAAAAGACCGTGCTGCCCGGGCTGCAGGTGGCCCGTGCCAACCCGGCGGTGATCGCCCGGCTGAACCTGCCGCTGTCGGCCGAGGGCGTGGTGGTGACCGACCCCGGCCCCTATGGCGCGCGCGCCGGGCTGAAGCCGGGCGACGTGATCGGCGCGATCAACGATGACGCGGTTGCCCGCCCGCGCGATGTGCGCAAGGCGCTGAGCGATCCCGGCCGCTGGCTGCAGATGGACCTGCTGCGCCGCGGCCAGCGCGTGCGGCTGCGGTTCCGGCTGTAAGCGGATGGCGGATCTGTTCGACACCGGCGCAAGCCAGGGCGACGCGGCCGCGCCCTCCCGCAGCCGGCCGCTGGCCGACCGGCTGCGGCCGCAATCGCTGTCAGAGGTGATCGGGCAGGAACAGGTCCTAGGCCCCGACGGGCCGCTGGGGGCGATGCTGGCCGCGGGCTCGCTGTCGTCGCTGATCCTCTGGGGGCCGCCGGGGGTGGGCAAGACCACCATCGCGCGGCTGCTGGCGGAGGAAAGCGATCTGCATTTCGTCCAGATCAGCGCCATCTTCACCGGCGTGCCGGACCTGAAAAAGGTGTTCGAGGCGGCCAGAATCCGCCGCGCCAACGGCCAGGGCACGCTGCTCTTCGTCGACGAGATCCACCGCTTCAACAAGGCGCAGCAGGACGGGTTTCTGCCGCATATGGAGGATGGCACCATCCTGCTGATCGGCGCCACCACCGAGAACCCCTCGTTCGAGCTGAACGCGGCGCTTCTGAGCCGCTCGCAGGTGCTGGTGCTGGAACGGCTCAGCCTGGCGGAGCTGGAGCGGCTGACCCAGCGCGCGGAAAAGGAACTGGACCGCGCGCTGCCGCTGACCGGCGAGGCGCGCGAGGCGCTGCTGGAGATGGCCGACGGCGACGGCCGGGCGGCGCTGAACCTGATCGAACAGGTGATGGCCTGGAAGGTCGACGGCAAGCTGACGCCGGACCAGCTGGCCACCCGGCTGATGCGGCGCGCGGCGAAATACGACAAATCGGGGGAGGAGCATTACAACCTGATCTCCGCCCTGCACAAATCGGTGCGTGGCTCGGACCCTGACGCGGCGCTCTACTGGTTCGCGCGCATGCTGGAGGGCGGCGAGGATCCGCGGTTCCTGGCCCGGCGGCTGACCCGGATGGCGGTGGAGGATATCGGGCTGGCCGACCCGCAGGCGCAAACCCATTGCCTGCATGCCTGGGAAACCTACGAGCGTCTGGGCAGCCCGGAGGGCGAGCTGGCGCTGGCGCAGGCGGTGATCTATCTGGCGCTGGCGCCGAAATCCAACGCCGGCTACATGGCCTACAAGATGGCCCGGCAACTCGCCAAGAAAAGCGGCAGCGCACCGCCGCCGAAACACATCCTCAACGCGCCGACCTCGATGATGAAAGAGCAGGGCTACGGCGCCGGCTATGCCTATGACCATGACGCCGAGGATGCGTTTTCCGGGCAGAATTACTTCCCCGAAGAGATGAAGCGGCCGGTGATGTACAGCCCGGTGGAGCGCGGCTTCGAACGGGAGCTGAAGAAGCGGCTGGATTACTTCGCCAGGCTGCGGTTGCAGCGGCAGGCGGATTAGGGGGCATTGCCCCCTTGTACCTGACATTCAAGCCTGCCCCCCCTGCGCGGCTCGCTCTGTGCGGCAGCCGACAGAGACGGCCTCGTATCGACCCGGACTTCCGCCCCCCAAACGAAAAGAGGCGCCGCCCGACCGGGCAGCGCCTCCGAAATCTCTGAGCCATAAGGCGCGGGAGGATTACTCCTCGGCGGCCTCTTCAGCAGCGGTGCGCGCCTTGTCGGCCGCGCCCTTGGCGTCGACGTCGCGGTCGACGAATTCGATGATCGCCATCGGTGCCATGTCACCATAGCGGAAGCCGGCCTTCAGAACCCGGACGTAGCCGCCCTGACGATCTTTGTAGCGCGGGCCCAGAACCTCGAACAGCTTGGCAACGTGCTGGTCCTGCTTCAGGCGTGCGGCGGCCTGACGGCGGGCGTGCAGATCGCCGCGCTTGGCCAGCGTGATCATCTTTTCGATGATCGGGCGCAGTTCCTTGGCTTTCGGCAGGGTGGTCTTGATCTGTTCGTGTTCGATCAGCGACCCGGCCATGTTGGCGAACAGCGCTTTGCGGTGCTCATGGGTGCGGTTCAGGCGGCGGTAACCACGTGCGTGACGCATTTTCTTGTCTCCAATTCGTGCCCTCTACGGGCGGTTTTGCTTTGTCCGGCCGGCGATGCGTGTCACCGGCTCTCCTTGGGGCGGGTATGCCCGGGGTGTGGCCGGGCGGGAATGCCCCCGCCCGGACCTAAACCTTAAAACGTGTCTTCGAACTTCTTGGCCAGTTCTTCGATGTTGTCCGGCGGCCAGTCCTCGACATCCATGCCCAGGTGCAGGCCCATGCCCGACAGCACTTCCTTGATCTCGTTCAGCGACTTACGGCCGAAGTTCGGGGTGCGCAGCATCTCGGCTTCGGTCTTCTGGATCAGGTCGCCGATGTAGACGATGTTGTCGTTCTTCAGGCAGTTTGCCGAACGGACCGACAGTTCCAGCTCGTCCACTTTCTTCAGCAGCAGCGGGTTGAACTCCAGCCCCTCGTCCTCTTCGCCGCGGCCGGCGGCCTCGGGCTCTTCGAAGTTGACGAAGATCGACAGCTGGTCCTGCAGGATGCGGGCGGCAAAGGCCACCGCGTCGTCAGGGGTGACAGAGCCGTCGGTTTCGACCTTCATGGTCAGCTTGTCGTAATCCAGCACCTGGCCCTCGCGGGTGGGCTGAACGTCATAGCTGACGCGTTTGATCGGCGAATAGATCGCGTCGATCGGGATCAGGCCGATCGGTGCATCCTCGGGCTTGTTCTTCTCGGAGGAGACATAGCCCTTGCCGGTGTTGACCGTCAGTTCCATGAACAGGTCGGCGCCGTCGTCCAGGTGGCAGATCACGTGATCGCGGTTCAGAACCTCGATCCCGGCGCTCTCGCTGATGTCGCCCGCGGTGACCACGGCCGGGCCTTTGGCGCTGATCGACAGCCGCTTGGGGCCTTCGACGTCCATCTTCAGCGACACGCCCTTGAGGTTGAGGATGATGTCGGTCACATCCTCACGCACGCCGGCGACGCTGGAAAACTCGTGCAGCACGTTATCGATCTGCACGCTGGTGATGGCGGCGCCCTGCAGCGACGACATCAGGATACGGCGCAGCGCGTTGCCGAGGGTCAGACCAAAGCCGCGCTCCAGCGGTTCGGCCACGACGGTGGCCTGGCGCGCGGGATCGTTGCCCGGCTTCACTTCAAGCTGCGTCGGCTTGATCAGTTCTGCCCAGTTCTTATGGATCATGCGGTCCCTCCATTCCTGTCTGTGCTCCATGTCCGAAAAGCGCAGACGCCCGAGGTTTAAAATGACGTACCGGGGCCGTGCACTGGCACGGCCCCGTCAATAATCTGTCTGCCCTTAGACGCGACGACGCTTCGGAGGGCGGCAGCCGTTGTGGGCAATCGGCGTCACGTCGCGGATCGACGTGATGTTGAAGCCGACGGCAGCCAGCGCGCGCAGCGCCGATTCACGGCCCGAACCGGGGCCCTGCACTTCGACTTCCAGCGTCTTCACGCCGTGTTCCTGCGCCTTGCGGCCTGCGTCCTCAGCGGCCATCTGGGCGGCGTAGGGCGTGGATTTCCGCGACCCTTTGAAGCCCATGGTGCCGGCGGACGACCACGAGATCGCGTTGCCCTGCACGTCGGAGATCAGGATCTTGGTGTTGTTGAACGAGCTGTTCACATGCGCCACACCGGCGGCGATGTTCTTGCGCTCTTTACGCTTGGTGCGAGTCTTATCACGTGCCATTGATCAGCCTCCCCTTACTTCTTCTTGCCGGCGATGGGTTTCGCCGGGCCTTTGCGGGTGCGCGCATTGGTATGCGTGCGCTGACCACGAACGGGCAGGTTGCGGCGATGACGCAGACCGCGGTAGCAGCCCAGGTCCATCAGACGCTTGATGTTCATCTGCGTTTCACGGCGCAGGTCGCCTTCCACGGTGTAGTTGGCGTCGATATGCTCGCGGATCTGCAGAACCTCTGCATCGCTCAGCTCATTGACCCGGCGGGTCGGGTCGATGCCGACCGCTTCGCAGATGGCCTTGGCCGAGGTGTTGCCGATTCCGGTGATATAGGTGAGGGCGATGGGGACCCGCTTTGCAGTCGGGATGTTTACGCCGGCAATACGTGCCACGTGTCACTTTCCTTTCGTTGCGGTTCCGTAACTCCAGAACCTTTTTTCACAACGCTTGACCTTGGCAGTGGCGCCAGCGGGCCCAGCATTTCATGAGGTGGTCGCAGGGCGCGGGGCGAATCCCGCGCAACGCGTTCGATTCCCTTGCGGGATGCGGGTCGATATGGGGTTTTGACCGCCGGGTCAACCCCTGCCCTTACCGATAGCGGCGTCAGGGCTCCAGCACGGCCGCGATGGAGGCGCGCACCGTGTCGATATCCGCAAGACCGTCCACCGCCGTCAGGTTGCCCTTGGCATAGTAATAGCCGATCAGCGGCGCGGTTTTCTTGTAATACTCCATAAGCCGGATCTTCACGCTCTCCGCGTTGTCGTCCGCCCGCACCGGCTGACCTGCGGCGGCCGCCTCCTTGGCGCGGTTGACGATGCGCTGCACCAGCGTCTCGTCATCGACTTCAAGCTGGATCACCGCATCGAGCGTCTGGCCCTTCTCCGCCAGCAGCGCGGCAAGCGCATCGGCCTGCGCCAGCGTGCGGGGGAAGCCGTCGAAGATGAACCCGCCTTCGGAGCCTTTTTCCAGCTGCTCGGCGATCAGGCCGATCACGATCTCATCGGTCACCAGCTGGCCGGCATCCATGATGGCGGCAACCTTCTGGCCCATTTCCGTGCCGGAGGTGCGCGCGGCGCGCAGCATGTCGCCGGTGGACAGCTGCACCATGCCGCGTTCTTCCACCAGGTAACCTGCCTGGGTGCCTTTGCCCGCGCCCGGCGGGCCCAGGAGAATGATGTTCATCGCCGTAGTCATCGCCGTGCCGGCCCCCGTTTGCCGCGTTTCTTGGTTGCACCCTTGCCGCGCCCGCGCAGCTGCGATTTCTCGATCAGACCTTCGTACTGATGCGCCAGCAGATGGCTCTGCGCCTGCTGGATGGTGTCCATGGTCACCGACACGATGATCAGCACCGAGGTGCCGCCGAAGTAGAACGGAATCGAGAACTGCCCGCGCAGAATCTCCGGCAACAGGCAGACGGCGGCCAGATAGGCGGCGCCCAGAACCAGGATGCGGTTGACCACGTATTCCAGGTACTCCGCCGTCTTCTTGCCCGGGCGGATGCCGGGAACGAAGCCGTTCTGGTTCTTCAGGTTGTCGGCCACGTCATCGGGTTTGAACGACACGTTGAAAGTATAGAAATAGGCGAAGAACACGATCATCGCGCAGAAGAACAGCAGGTAGAGCGGCTGACCCGGCCCGAAATAGGCCAGCAGCCAGGACATCACGGACCCGCTCGCCGCGGTGGCCGAGAAGGTCGAGATCGTGGTCGGCAGCAGCAGCAGCGAAGAGGCGAAGATCGCCGGGATCACGCCCGCCGGGTTCACCTTCACCGGCAGGTGCGAGGAGCCGCCGTCGTAAACCTTCATCCCCACCTGGCGGCGCGGATACTGGATATGGATCTTGCGCAGGGCGCGTTCCATGAACACCACGAAGGTGATCACCGCGATCACCATCACGATCACCGCCACGATCACCGCCGGGCTCAGCGCGCCGGACCGGCCGGAGGCAAAGAACTGCGCGATGGCGGCAGGAACCTCGGCGATGATGCCGACGAAGATGATCAGCGAAATGCCGTTGCCGATGCCGCGCGCGGTGATCTGCTCACCCAGCCACATCAGGAACATGGTGCCGCCGACCAGCGTGATCATGGTCGAGAACCGGAAATAGAGGCCCGGATCGGTGGCCAGATCGCCGGTCTCCAGCGACACCGCGAGGCCATAGGCCTGCACCGTGGCCAGCGCCACCGTACCGTAGCGGGTGTACTGGTTGATCTTCTTGCGACCCTGTTCGCCCTCTTTCTTGAGCTGTTCCAGCGCGGGAACCATGGCGGTCAGAAGCTGCACGATGATCGAGGCCGAGATATAGGGCATGATGCCCAGGGCAAAGATGCCCATCCGCCCCAGCGCGCCGCCGGTGAACATCGACACCATGCCGCCGATGCCCTGCCCCGCCTGCTCCATGAACTCGCGCAGGGCGGCGCCGTCGATGCCCGGCACCGGGATGAAGGTGCCCAGCCGATAGACGATCAGCAGGCCCAGCGTGAACAGGATTCGGTTGCGCAGATCGGTGGCCTTGCCAAGCGCGGCCCAACTGGTGTTCGCCGCCATTTGTTCTGCTGCTGATACCATGAAAGAGGTCTCTCTTATAATTGCGCCGCCCGGAGCCGTTTTCCGGCTCGGGCGGCGTCATGGAAAACTAAAGGTTATGTAAGCGGCTGGCGCGCCGCCCACAACCGTTTAGGCGTCGGCGCCCGAGGTTGTGACCTTCAGCGAGCCGCCCGCTGCCTCGACGGCGGCGATAGCCGATTTCGAGGCGCCGGAGACTTCGATGTTCGCCTTGGCGCTGAACTCGCCCTTGGCCAGCACACGAACGCCGTCCAGCTTGCGGCGCACCAGGCCCGAAGCGATCAGCGCGTCTTCGGTGATGGCGGCCTTGGCGTCGAGCTTGCCGGCGTCGATGAATTTCTGGATCAGGCCCAGGTTCACCACCGCGTAGGATTTGCGGTTCGGCTTGTTGAAGCCGCGCTTGGGCAGACGCTGATAGAGCGGCATCTGGCCGCCTTCATAGCCATTGATGGCCACGCCCGAACGGGATTTCTGACCCTTGATACCGCGACCGGCGGTCTTGCCTTTGCCCGAGCCCGGGCCGCGGCCAACGCGCTTGCGGGATTTCGTCGCGCCGGGATTGTCGCGCAGTTCGTTGAGTTTCATATCGCTTCTCCTTGCCGGATGCGCCCCCGAAGCGAGTGGGACGACCTCGGCTTTTCTTCGTTTGGTGAGTCGGGCCCTCAGGGCCACCGGGGGCGTATAGACGCGAGGCGCGCGCGATGCAAGGGCGGGGTGGGCGGCGTCACCGGCCCGGAGCCGCCCGGCTCGGAGCGAGGCGCGAAGCGCCGCCGGGCAACGTCCCCCACATGACACGCCCGGCCCGACAATGTCGGACCGGGCGCGGCGCGGCCCTCGGGCCGCGCGGGCGGGCACATCCCCATGATGCCCGCCCCTTGTTCCGTTTCAGAAATCCTTCAGCAACCGCGTCGTCTCCGGGTCCATGAAGCCCGCCACCGTCGCCTCGGTCTCCAGCGCCAGCGCCCGGTTCAGATCGCACAGGCCCGCGCCATTCAGCACCCGCTTCATCGCCCGCACCGACAGCTGCGGCAGCGCCGACAGCCGCTCGGCCACCTTTGTCGCCTCGGCCATCAGCCTATCGTCGGGCGCAACCCGCCAGGCCACGCCCATCTCCTTCAGCGCGGCGGCATCGTATTTGTCGCCAAAGATCAGCATCTCCCGCGCGGTGTTCAGCCCCACCAGCGCCGGCAGCAGCGAGGTTACCGCCCCGGTCACGAACAGGTTCAGCGACACCTCGGGAAAGAATCCCTTGGCGCTCTCGCCCCAGATCGGGAAATCGCAGTTGATCGCCCACTCAAACCCGCCGCCCACGGCCCAGCCGTTGATCGCGCCGACCACCGGCTTGGCGCCCAGCGTGATCGCCTGCGTCGCCCGCTGGATCGCCAGCACCGCGTCGCGCGCCTGCTCCTCGGTCTCCGGGTGCACATGCTCGCGCCGGTCGTCGCCGGCGCAGAACGCCTTGCCGGTGCCGGTAAAGATGATCACCCGCGTCGCCGGGTCCGCATTGGCCTCTTCGAACGCCCGCGCCACATCGTCGATCAATTGCCGGTTCATCGCGTTCAGGCTGCCGGGCCGGTTCAGCGCGATGGTCCGCACGCCCTTGTCGCCCAGCGTGCTCAGCACGGTCTCGTAGGTGAAGTCGCTCATGTCTCTGTCCTTATCACGCGTTTCGTCTTGCCCTCGGTGCGCGGGAACGATCCCGCCGGGCGCACGGAAACCTCCGCCGTCGCCCCCAGCCGCCGCTTGATCTCCGCCGCCACCCGCGCGGCCAGATCCGGCGCCTCCGGAACGCCTTCTGCCAGCTCCACCGCCACCGGCAGCACGTCGTAGGGCGGCGGGCCCGGCAGCTCGATCCGGTACTCGCCGGACAGTTCGGCAAACTCCATCACCACGGCGGCCACCATCGAGGGGAACATGTTCAGCCCCCGCACCACCACCATGTCGTCGGACCGCCCCACCACCGAGAAACGGAACCCGGTGCGCCCGCAGGAACATGGGTCGGTCGCCACGATGCGGATGATATCGCCGGTGCGGAACCGCACCAGCGGCTGGCAATCGCGCACCAGATGGGTCAGCACCAACTCGCCCTCCTGCCCCGCCGCGATCGGCAGCGGCCGGGCGGTATCCGGGTCGATCAGCTCCGGATAGAGCACATCGGCGGCCATGAAATGCAGGTGGCTGTCCTCCCCGCATTGCGCCGCGAAGTTGGAAAACACGTCCGACACGCCGTAGTTGGCGTTGCGCGGCTCCATCCCCCAGGTCTCGCGCAGCCGGGCGCGGAACGCCGGATCGTCCAGCCCCGGCTCGCCCCCGAACAGGCCCAGCCGCAGCCCCAGATCGCGCGGTTTCAGGCCCGGGAAATTCTCCGCGATCACCCGCTCCAGCACCGCCGGATAGGAGGGCGTGCAGGAAATCGCGGTGATCCCCACCTCCTGGATCGTGCGCACCAGCAACTCGGTCGAGCCGACGCCAAACGGCACCACCAGCGCCCCGGTGGCCTCCAGCGTCATGTGATCGGTCAGCCCGCCCATCCACATCTGGTAGTTCAGGCAATGCACCACCGTATCCTCGGCCGTGAGCCCGGCAGCGGAATGGCAGCGCCCGCCCACAACCTGCGTGATCGCCGCATCCCGCGCCGACAGCGCCAGGTTCATCGCCTGCCCGGTGGTGCCCGATGTACGGTGCAGCCGGTTCGCCGCAGACCGTGACGCGGCCAGGTAATTGCCGAACGGCGGATGCTCCGCCTGCGATTGCCGCAGCATCGATTTATCCGACAGCGGCAGCTCGGCCAGATCCTCCAGCCGCGCCGGCGGCGACTGGCCGTCCCAAAGCGCGCGATAGAACTCGGACTGCGCCTCCACATAGGCCGCCTGCTGCTGCCAAAGCGCCTGAACATGCGCTGCCAGCTCGGCCCGGCTCATCCGCTCGGCGCCCGCGATCAGCCCATCGACCGAACTCATGGCCGCATCCCCCGCTCCCAGATCAGATCGAGCGTATCCAGCACCGCCGCCTCGTCGCCCGAGACCGCAACCAGCGCCGGATCCTCCGACAACAACAGGCTGGAGAGGTACTGGTCCACCATCCCGCCCAGCGCATAGGCCCGGCGCAGCAGCTCGTCGCGCGCAATCGCGCCCGGCTGCCCAGCCCGCGCCAGATCCCGCTCGACGGCGGCAACCACGCCCTCCAGCCAGTCGCGGTTGAACCGGTGGAACGCCTCGCGCGCCTCCGGAAAGCCGTCCAGATGATGCACCAGACAGCGCATCAGCCCGCGATTTTCCCGGAACAGGGTGACATAGGCCCGCGTCGCCGCCCGCACCGGGTCCTCCGGCCGCCCCCGGCTGGCCGCCCGCATCGCCGCCTGGGCGAAGCCGACGAAACCGGTCAAAAGCTCGTCCACCAACAACCGGCGGTCGCTGAAATAGACATAGAAGGCCCCGTTCGACAGCCCGGCCTCGCCGCAGATCGCCGCGATGGTCAGATCCTGCGGGCTGTGCGTGTCAAGCAGCGTACAGACCGCGCGCAACAGCTGCGCCCGCGTCCGCTCCCCCTTCGACTGGTCCGCCGCCTGCGCCACCAGCGCCGCGGCGTAGGAGAAGCCGCCCGGATCGGCGGTGGGCTCGTCTGCTTCGGCTTGCGCGGCCATGCGACCTCCAAAACTAAAACTGAATTTATTTTCATTTTTGTGAGAGGACGTCGCCCAAAGCAAGGATTTTCTTGCTCACGGCCGCATCCGGAGGAACATCACCCCGCGTGGCGTCCGCCGAACTGGCGAATGGCGATGCCGCCCGCCTCCAGCTCCGCCCGCACCGCCTTGGACAGCGCCAGCGCGGTGGGCGTGTCGCCATGCAGGCAGACGGTGTCGATCGCCGCCGGGATGCGCTTGCCGCTCTCGGTGATGATCGCGCCCTCCTCCACCATCTGGCGGATGCGCGGACCCGCCACCGCCGGGTCATGGATCACCGCGCCGGGCTTGCTGCGGTCCACCAGGGTGCCGTCGTCGTTATAGGCCCGGTCGGCAAAGATCTCCCCGGCCCAGCGGCAGCCCAGATCGCGCGCCGCATGTTCCTGCGCGGTGGCGGTCAGCACCATCACGATGATCTCCGGATCGACCGACAGCGCGGCGGCGTAACAGGCCCGCGCCAGCTCCACGTCTTCGGAGGCCATGTTGGCCAGCGCCCCGTGCAGCTTCAGATGCCGCACCTGCACCCCCTGCGCCTGCGCCATCCCCCGCGCCGCGCCGAGCTGATAGCGGATCATATTCTCCAGCGACTCGCGCGGCACATGCATCCGCCGCCGCCCGAACCCCTGCAGGTCGTCGAAGCCGGGATGCGCGCCGATCCCCACCCCGTTGGCCGCCGCCACCCGCATGGTGGAGGCCATCACGTCCGGATCGCCGGCATGAAAACCGCAGGCGATATTGGCCGAGCTGATCACCCCCAGAAGCGCGGTATCGTCGCCCATCCCCCAGGAACCGAAGCTTTCGCCCATATCGGCGTTCAGATCGACGGATCGCGTCATGCGTTGTCTCCATGGTCGTCATGATGGTCGTGATGGGCCGAGATCGCCCCGCTGATCAACTGATAGCCCAGCAGATCGGGAATGTCGCCCGGATGCCGCACCAGGGGTCGCGGCGCCCGCCGCAGGCCCGCCAGATGCGCCGCATGCCGCGCCTCCGCCGCCAGCGCCTCCTCACGGGACACGAAGGCGAACCGCAACGGCGCCCCCGCCGGCGCCTGCGCCACCCGCGGCAGGTCGCAGGGGATCACCGTACCGATACGGGGGTAACCGCCGGTGGTCTGGCATTCGGGCAAAAGCACGAAAGGCCGCCCGTCGCCGGTCATCTGGATATCACCCGGCACGATGATCTCCGACAGGATGCCGAGCTGTTCTTCCGCCGCGAAGCCCTCGCCCGGACACTCTACCGCCGCCCCCATCCGGTTGGCCCGCGCGCCCCGGGTGAACCCGGTCGCCGCGAACCGCGCCCGCACCTCCGGCGAAAACAGCGGCGTCTGAAACCCTTCGACCACCCGCAGCGTACCGCCCGCGAACCGGTCCTCGACCTCGATATGCAGCCCGGTCTCACCGCCCCGGTCGCGGCCCACGGGCAACAGATCGCCCGCCGCCACCGCTTGACCGAGCCCCGCCGCCAGATGCACCGCCCGCGCCCCCAGCACCTGCGGCGCGTCAATGCCGCCGCCCAGGTGCAGATAGCCATAGCTGCCCGCGCGCACCGCCCCCAGCCCCAGCCGCTGCCCGGCGTAAAGCGCATGGCTGGCGTTCCAGGCGACCCTTGTGCCGTCGATCTCCGCCGCCATCGGCGCCCCGGTCAGCGCGATGCGCATGTCGCATTCCGCCTCGAACACGCCGCCGAACCCGGCGATCTCCAGCGCCGCAAGGCCCGCGTCCTGCCCCAGCAGCGCCGCGCCCTCCGCCAGCGCCAGACGGTCCGCCGCGCCGCCCTGCGACAGCCCCCGGTCCAGGTATCCCGGCCGCCCCAGATCCTGCACCGTACAGGACGGCCCCGCCTGATGCACCCGCAGCCCGCTCATTCCGCGATCTCCTCGATCACCGCGCCGCCGGCGCCGTCCGTGGCCTTGTCGGCGATGCGCAGGAACGCCGGTTTGCTGACCGGCTCGAACACCATCTCATCCCCCGGCGCCAGCGCGAAGGGCGAGGCGGCCCCCGGACGGAAGCAATGAAACGCCGTCTGTCCCACATGGCGCCAGCCGGTGGGCGAGGGCGCGGTGAACAGGGTGAACTGCCGCACCGCCAGCACCAGCGCCCCGACCGGCACCCGCGCCGTCAGCGCCGTCTGCCGCGGCAGGTCCCATTGCGCGCTCAGCCGCCCCAGATAGGGCTGGCCGGGGGCAAAGCCGATGGTCAGCACCCGCACCCGCGAGGCCCCCAGATCGGCAATGGCGTCATCCACGCTCATCCCCGCCGCCGCCGCCGCCTCTTCCAGCTGCGGCGCCAGATCGGTGCCGTAGACCGTCGGCACCCGGATCAGCCGCCGCCCCTCGGGCAGGGCCGCCGCGTACCAGTCGCGCTCCGCCAGCAGCCCCTGCAGCCAGTCGGTCATCTCGTCATAAGAAATGGCATCGGGATCGAACCGCAGAAACACCGAGGCGAGCGAGGTCGCGGTCTCCGCCACCCCGTCCCGCCGCTCCGCCTCGACGGCGGCGCGAAACGCCAGCGCGGCGCGGTTGGCCGTCTCCTCCAGCCGGTCGGAGAAACTCACCAGCACCCCGGCCAGCCCGACGGGACGCAGCGCCGGAAACCCGGGCCGGAACTGCTGGTCATTGGCGGTCATTCAGAGCATCCCTCCTGCACCCGTGCAGGAGTACGGCAGCCGGGCGGCGGGGTGCAAGCGTTCAGCCAATCCCGACCCGCTCATTCGCTCAACGCTGCCCAGAGGGCGGGCGCCAGCCCGCCGGGACGGGCAGGCGCTCACCCGGCGCGCGTCGCGCTTGTTCCCGGCGAGGGTCAGCCCCGTATCAAACCTTCCCCTTCCAGGGCACCAGCACCCGCTCGGCCCAGCGCATCAGCATGTCGATGCCGAAGCCGATCACCCCGATCAGGATGATCCCCATGATCACGATATCGGTGTTCTGGAACTTGGAGGCGACCATGATCATCATCCCCGCCCCCTTCTCGGCAGCCACCAGTTCGGCCGCCACCACGGTGCCCCAGCAGACCCCCATCGCCACCCGCGCGCCGGTAAAGATCTCCGGCAGCGAATTGGGCACGATCACATGCCGCATCACCTGCCATTTGCTGGCCCCCAGCGAATAGGCCGCATGCACCTTGGAAATCGCCACGCCGGACACCCCCGAGCGCGCCGCAATCGCCATGATCCACAAGGCGGCCAGGAACAGCAGGATGATCTTGCCCGCCTCGCCGATCCCGGCCCAGATGATCACCAGCGGGATCAGCGCCAGCGGCGGCACCGGCCGCATGAACTCGACAATCGGGTCGAACCAGCCGCGGAACCAGTTCGACAGCCCCATCGCATAGCCCAGCGGGATGCCCACCAGCGCGCCGAAGAAAAAGCCGACGATCACCCGGAACAGCGAATAGCCCAGATGCTCCCACAGGGTGGAGCCGCGGAACCCCGCGCCGGCGATCTCGCCGATCCGGGCCACCACCGCCTCCGGCGAGGGCAGCCAGATCGGCTCCATCTGCCAGCCTTTGGCGGGTTCGAAATTCAGCGTGCCCTTGGGGCTCATGCCGACGCGGCCGAACTCGGTCTCGACCGATTTGCCCGGCGAAATCGGCTCGCCGTTCACCGCCACCACCTCGGCGCCCGCCTTGCGGCCGATCTCGTCGTTCTTGTCGACCCGGATCAGCCCGCTGCGCCACATCCCCACGGTGGCGCTGTCGTTCTTGGCCCAACCGTCGCCGGGATCGACCTCCGGCGCCTCGACCTTCTGATCGACCGGATGCACCAGCACGGTGACGGTGGCGTCATCGCTCTGCCCGTCCGCCGTCTGCGCGGTGTACGCGAACGTCGCGGTGCCCTGGAACGGCCCCGGCGCATGCAGGAAGGACGGCAACAACGCCGAGCCGGTGAACATCCCCCACAGCACGAAGATGGTGATGATTGAAATCACGCTGGCCCAGCGGTCGGACACCACCGCGCTCTCGTCGCCGAAGGTCACTGTCTTGAGCGAGGTAAAATCGTGCCGCGCCGCCCGCCGCACCACCCGGGTCACCACCAGAAAGGACACGATGAAAATCGCAGCGTATATCAGCAGGGGGATCATGCGCTCTCCTCCACCCGGCCCATGATCTCTTCTTCCATGTTCCAGATCATGTTCAGGATCTCCTCCCGCGTCGGCCCGTAATCGGGGTGCTTCTTCACCTCGCGCAGATCGGCGTTCACCCCCATGTCAGCGAACGGCAGCCGGTATTCCTTGTGAATCCGCCCCGGCCGCGGCGCCATCACCAACAGCCGCTCCCCCAGCAACAGCGCCTCTTCAACCGAGTGGGTGATCAGGATGATGGTCTTGCCGGTCTCCTTCCACAGCTTCAGAACCAGGCTCTGCATCTTCTCCCGGGTCAGCGCGTCCAGCGCGCCCAGCGGCTCGTCCATCAGGATCACGTCCGGGTCGTTGGCCAGGCACCGCGCCAGCGCCACCCGCTGCTGCATCCCGCCCGACAGCTCGTAAACCGCCTTTTCCTTGAAATCCTGCAGCCCCACGACCTCCAGCAGGTGATCGACGATCTCCGCCATCTCCGCCCGGGCCATGCCCTTCATCCGGGGCCCGAAGCTCACGTTGTCGCGCACGCTCATCCACTCGAACAGGGCGCCCTGCTGGAACACCATGCCGCGCTCGGCATTGGGGCCGGTCACCCGGTGACCGTTCATCACCACCTGCCCCTCGGTCGGGGCCAGAAACCCCGCCACGATGTTCAGCAAAGTGGTCTTGCCGCAGCCCGACGGGCCCAGCACGCTCATCAGTTCCCCCTCTTTCAGATGCAGCGAGACGTCCTGCAACGCCTGCACCGACGTGCCGTTGGGCAGGTCGAACCGCATCGAGAGGTTTTCGATCGCCAGTCCGGACATGGCTCTCCCTCGTTTCTCGTGCCTGGTATCCGCGATACGCGCATCGGACCGCCGCGACATGGGGCTTCCCCGCCGCGCCGGTCCGGATGGACGACCGGGCGCCACGCGCCCGGCCGATCCGCCGTTACATGCCGTTGGCGGCCTGCAGCGGCGCGATGTTCACCGCGTTGTCATAGCTGTCCAGCGCCGCGTCGATGCTGCCCGCCTCGACGAACACGTCGGCCACGCCCTTCATGAAGGTCTGCGCACCGCCGCCCAGCCACTTCGGCCCGAGCTGATCGGCAACCGAGGGGAAGATGAAGGTGCTGATGGTGGCGTCGGTCGCCTCCTCATCCATGCCCGCATCCTTGGCGATCACCGGCAGCATCTCGTCCTTGTGCGCGCCGGAATTCCACATCGCGTTGGCATCCGCAGTCACCTTGAGGAACTTGGCCACCAGGTCGGAGTTCTCGGCGACCCAGCCGGCGGGGCCGGAGGTCACGTCGAACACCAGAATACCCAGCTCTTCCTTTTCCGCCCCGGTCAGCAGCACGTTGCCGTGCTCCTTCATCCGGCGCAGGCTGCCGCCCCAGCCGCAGGCCATGTCGACCGAGCCCTGGGCAATCGCCGCGGCGCCGTCCGGCGGCGCCATGTCGACCACTTCCATCGAGCCGATATCGACACCGAAATGGTTCATCTGCTTGAGAAAGCCGTAATGCGCCGCGGTGCCCAGCGGCACGGCGACCTTCTTGCCGGCCAGTTCGTCGGCGGAGTCCTTGTCGATCTCCAGATCGGACCGCACCACGCAGTTGTCGTTGTCGGAATAGCTCACCGCCACGTCGAGGATCTGCAGATCCTGCCCGGCGCTGGTCGCCACCACGAAGGGCGGCACCCCCTGGCTGACCGACAGCTGCACGTCGCCCGACGCCATCGCCGCACTCATCGCGGTGCCGGTGTCGAAGCTGACCCAGTTCACGGTGACACCCATTTCCTCGTCATAGGTGCCCATCACCTTGGCGTATTCGAACGGCATCGGCCATTCGAGGAAATAGCCCACCGTGATCTCTTCGGCCATCGCCGCGCTCGCCCCGGCCAGCACGGCCAGACCGGCCACGGCCCCCATCAGTTTGGTCTTCACTGTCATTGTCGTCTCCCTGTTCGTCCGCCCCGGGGGCGGACCCTGTTGCCGCGGGCGGTTCGCCGCCACGTCGTTGCATGTCTTTGCACCATTGCATGTCTTGCACTCGTACCGGGCCAGACCGCCGCACCCGGCCGCAGACCCGCCCCGATCCGAGCTCAATTTCTAAGCTCGATCAATTATTTTCTGACCGCCGCCACCGACTGTTGTAGAATTCGAAATCGATGTTCGGCTTTCGTAAATCTATGGTTTTTTACGGGATTCCGGGCGTCTACCTGATAGGCAGCGCGCCTCAAACACGGGCACCCCGTCCGGATTGGACTCATTGCACGGGCCGATCTGGACCTACGGGGCGCCGTGTTTTTGACGTTTGTCATAAACCCAATGCCACACCCCGCGAGCGGGGTTTTTGGCGCCTTATGGATTCCTGAAATATCGAAAGGACAGGCTATGGACGGCGCATTCCCGGAAAACGACATCAGCCATATCGTGGCCGCCGACAAGGCTCATGTCTGGCATCACCTGACCCAGCACAAACAGTTCGAAACGGCCGACCCCCGCATCATCCTCGAAGGCAAGGGCATGCGCGTGTGGGACCAGAACGGCAAGGAGTACCTTGATGCCGTCTCCGGCGGGGTCTGGACGGTCAACGTGGGCTACGGCCGCGAAAGCATCGCCAAGGCGGTCTACGACCAGTTGATGAAACTGTGCTACTTCGCCCAGTCGGCGGGCTCGATCCCCGGCTCGCTGTTCTCGGAAAAGCTGATCTCGAAAATGCCGGGGATGAGCCGGGTGTACTACACCAACTCCGGCTCCGAGGCGAACGAGAAGGCGTTCAAGATGATCCGCCAGATCGCCCACAAGAAATACGGCGGCAAGAAGCACAAGATCCTGTTCCGCGACCGCGACTACCACGGCGGCACCCTTGCCACCATGTCGGCCGGCGGCCAGACCGAGCGGGTGATGCAATACGGCCCCCTCGCGCCCGGCTTCGTGCGCGTGCCGCACTGCATGGAATACCGCGCCCAGTGGGATCTCTCGGGTGAGGAATACGGCCAGCGCGCCGCCGACGCCATCGAAGAGGTGATCCTCGCCGAAGGTCCCGACACCGTCGGCGGCCTCTGCCTCGAACCGGTCACCGCCGGCGGCGGCGTCATCACCCCGCCCCCGGGTTACTGGGAACGGGTGCAGGAGATCTGCAAGAAATACGATATCCTGCTGCACATCGACGAGGTCGTCTGCGGCATCGGCCGCACCGGCACCTGGTTCGGCTACCAGCAATACGGCATCAAGCCCGACTTCGTGACCATGGCCAAGGGCGTCGCCTCCGGCTATGCGGCCATCGCCTGCTGCGTCACCACCGAGGAAGTCTTCGAGATGTTCAAGGACGACGCCAGCGATCCGCTCGGCTACTTCCGCGATATCTCGACCTTCGGCGGCTGCACCGCCGGCCCGGCGGCAGCGCTGGAAAACATGCGCATCATCGAGGACGAGAACCTGCTCGATAACACCGTCCAGATGGGCGAGCGGATGATGGCCAACCTCGGCGCCCTGATGGAGAAGCACAAGGTCGTCGGCGACGTCCGCGGCAAGGGTCTGTTCTGCGGCGCCGAACTGGTCGCCGACCGCGCCAGCAAGGAGCCGGTCAGCGAAAAGGAAATGGCCCAGGTCGCCGCCGAATGCGGCGCGCAGGGGGTCATCATCGGCATGTCCAACCGCTCGGTGCCGGGGCTGAACAACGTGCTCTGCTTCTCGCCCGCGCTGATCGCCACCGCCGACGACATCGACCAGATCACCGACACCGTCGACCGGGCGCTGACCAAGGTCTTCGGCTGATCAACTGACACCCCACCCAAACGACAAAGGCCGGGCGCGAAGCCCGGCCTTTTTCATGTTCAGCCGCAATCGAAGGGCGCCCGGCCCCGCGCGCGCCTCAGACCACCAGCTGGAACAGCACTCCGGCCAGCACCGCACCCGCGACGCCCAGCCCCAGATAGGTGGCGAACACCCGTGGTTTCACCAGCGACCACACCGCCGCCATCGCCGGGATCGAACTGACCGCGCCGGCGATCATGAAGGCCATCGCCGCGCCCGCGCTCATCCCCTGCTCCATCAGCCCGGCCAGGAGCGGCGGCGCCACGTAGGAGTTCAGATAGGCCGGCATCCCCACCAGCGCGGCGATGGCAATCGCCCCCACGCCGTCCCCGCCGACAACCTGCGCGATCAGATCGGCCGGAACGTAATGCACCAACAGCGCCTCCAGCACATAGGCCAGCGCCAGCCATTTCAGCAGGAACACCCCGTTGCTGACGAACTCGGTCCGAAACGTCCGCCGCCGCGGCTCCTCGCTCCAGAACCGCCAGACCGGCTTGCCGTCCATCTTCGGCCCGCCGCAGCCGCAGCCGCTGCGCTGCACCTGTTTCAGCGGGTTCGCGAAGGCCCCGCCGCGCATCGCCGCCTTGACGGCAAAGCCGCCGAACAGCCCCAGCGCCACCGCCGCCACCGCCTTGCCCACGGCAAAGGGCCAGCCCAGCGCGCCCGCGGTGATCAGCAGCGTCGGCGGATCGATCAGCGGCGAGCTGAGCCAGAACGCCATCACCGCCGACAGCGGCGCCCCCAGCGCCAGCAACCCCGCGATGAACGGGATCACCTGGCAGGAACAGAACGGCGCCAGCCCGCCCAGCAGCGCAGCGAACAGGATCATCCGAACCTCCCGCCCCTCGAAGGCGCGGGTCACCATCACCTCCGCCCCGGTCGCCTTGAGATAGGCCAGCAGCAGCACCGCGATCACGATATACTGCGCCGTCCCGGCCAACGCGCGGGCCGCGAACACCATCGTATCGCGCAGGTTGCCCGGATCCAGCACCGCCACCGCCAGCAGCATCAGCACGATCGCCGCCCAGGGGGTTTTCAGCGCCTCCAGTATTGCCCGCCCGGCGCCGCCGGAGTGTACCTGTGTCATCTCAGCCATCGTTTGCCGCCTTTTTCTCTGCATCGGCGCAGCATTCGCTCAGGATGAACTGCGCCAGCTCCCGCAATTTGTCGTAGCGCGCCCGGTTGATCACCGAGCGCCCCGCCTTCTCCTGTTCCACCACGCCGCCCGCGGCGAGGAATTTCAGATGATGCGCCAGGGTGGAGGGCGCGATGCCGGTGCGCGCCTGGATCTCGCCCACCGTCAGCCCGGCCTCACCGGCCCGCACCAGCGCCCGCAGCACCTTCAGCCGGGACTCCGAGCCCATCGCGGCAAATCCCTGCGCCGTCTCTTCCCACATCTGCGCCTCCAATTAAAACTATAAACCTAGTTATTTCGAATCATGAGAGGCTGTCAACCGCTTTGAAAGCCCCCCCGGTCCGCCCGCCCCGAAAGAGCAAGCCGCGCCAGCGCCGGACCGTGGAGCGGCGCTGCAACCTCTGATCTAATGTGCTTTATCCCGGCCAAGCCCGGACGACCTCCGATCGGCACGCCAACGTCAACCAAGCGCCGGTCCGCCGGGACGGTCCGGCGCTGGCGCGGCGGCCTTCGGCCTTGATTCCGCGCAGAGGCGCATGAACTCGAAGGCACGCCATATCCCCTAGCCAATCCCCCTCCCCCCATGCACACTCCGCCAAACCAGCCGGGAAGACACCGATGCTCGAAATCTGGGGCCGCAAGACCTCCTCCAACGTGCAGGCACTGATGTGGGCCGTGGGCGAGCTGGCGCTCGACCATATCCGCCACGACGTGGGCCACCGCTTCGGCGGCACCGACACGCCTGAATTCACCGCAATGAACCCCAACCGCACCGTCCCGGTGCTGCGCGATGGGACCAACCCGCCGCTGTGGGAAACCGGCGCCATCCTGCGCTACCTCGCCACGGCCTACGGCCCCGATCCCTTCTGGCCCGCCGACCTGATCGCACGTACCGAGGTCGACCGCTGGGCGGAATGGTCCAAGATCAATATCGCGCTGGGTTTCACCGGCCCGGTGTTCTGGCGCGTCGTCCGCACGCCGCCCGCCCGACAGGACCCCGAGGCCATCGCCGCCGCCCTCGCCGCGCTGGAGGAAAAACTCGTTCTTGCCGACCGCCGCCTTGCCGAGCACCCCTATCTGGCGGGTCCGCACTTCACCCTCGCCGATATCCAGTTCGGCCACATCCTCTACCGTTACTACGATATCGACATCCCGCGCGCCGATCTGCCCAGCCTGCGCCGCTACTACGACAGCCTCACCCGGCGCCCGGCCTACCGCGCCCACGTGATGGTCTCCTACGAGGACCTGCGCGAGACCTGAGCTTCCCCGCTGCTGATCGAAAACGCGCGGCCATCAAAACCGCGTGAAACCGGCCCACCCGTTAACCCGATTCTCCCCGCATCCCGGCGCAAACCGGCCCGATTGTACGAAACGACCGGAAAACTCCCCAATCCCCGTCTGACCGGCGCCGTGCCCCCGGTCCGGATTGTACAGAACCGCCCCCGAACTCCCCAAAACGGCGCCGCCGACGGCCCGCAAACCGCCCCCAGCCCGCCGCAACGGCCCGGTTAACGCGCCGCACGCCGCCCCGCCCGATACATCCAGTTTGCAGCGCCGATAAGTCCAGCCTATCCTGCGCCCCATGCCCATCGCCGTCGACAGTTTCTATCTCAACCCCGATGCCCCCGGCACCTTGCAGGCGCAGGTGCAGCAGATGATTGCCGAGGGCATCCTCTCCGGCCGCTTCCACGCGGGCGAGAAACTGCCTTCCTCGCGCCGGCTCGCCAGCCACCTGGGCGTCAGCCGCATCACCGTGACCATCGCCTATACCGAGCTGGTGGCGAACGATTACCTCACCTCGCGCGGCCGCTCCGGCTACTACGTGTCCGAGAATGCGCCGGTGCCGCCGGTCTATTCGCCCCGCCCGCGCGCCGCCGACACCGTGGACTGGACCCGCGCCATCGCCCAGCGGTTCACCGGCGGCGACACCCCCAGCAAACCGGGCACCTGGCGCGATTTCCGTTACCCCTTCATCTACGGCCAGGCGGATCCCACGCTGTTCGACCACGCCAACTGGCGGCAATGCGCCCTGCGCGCGCTGGGGCAAAAGGACTTCGCAGCCTTAACAGACGACTACTACGACCGCGACGACCCGCTGCTGGTGGAATACATCGCCCGCCACACCCTGCCCCGGCGCGGCATCGCCGCCCGCCCGGAAGAGATCCTGATCACGCTGGGCGCCCAGAACGCGCTGTGGATCGCCGCCCGGGTGCTGCTCAACCGCCGCCGCCGCGCGGTGATCGAGGACCCCTGTTATCACGCCCAGCGCGACCTGCTGACCCACGCGGGCTGCCGGCTGACCCCGGTGCGGGTGGATGCCGACGGGCTCCCGCCCGATGCGATCCCGCCGGGCACCGATGTGATCTTCACCACCCCCAGCCACCAGTGCCCCACCACCGCCACCATGCCGCTGGAGCGCCGCCGCGCCCTGCTGGAGCGCGCCCGCGAGCTCGACGCGCTGGTGGTCGAGGACGATTACGAGTTCGAGATGGCTTTCCTCGCCGCCCCCTCCCCGGCGCTGAAGTCGCTCGACGAGGACGGCCGGGTGATCTACGTCGGCAGCTTCTCCAAATCGCTGTTTCCGGGGCTGCGGCTGGGCTACATGGTCGGCTCCGAACCCTTCATCCGCGAGGCCCGCGCGCTGCGCGCCACCATGCTCCGCCACCCGCCCGGCCACATGCAGCGCACCGCCGCCTATTTCCTTTCGCTCGGCCATTATGACAGCCAGATCAGGCGGATGGGCGCCGCGCTGCACGACCGCCGGCAGGCGATGGAACAGGCGATCGCCGACCATGGGCTGACCATCGCCGGGCGCGGCGTCTATGGCGGCTCGTCGCTGTGGATGCAGGCGCCGCAGGGCGTGGACAGCAGCGAGCTGGCCCTGCGGCTGCAGGCCGACAGCGTCTTTATCGAATCCGGCGCGCCGTTCTTCGCCGGCCCCGACCGGCCGACCCGGTTCTATCGGCTCGGCTATTCCTCGATCCCCACCGCACGGATCGAGGGCGGTGTCGCCCGTATCGCCCAGGCGCTGCAGCGCGCGCCGGCTCCGCGCGACTGAAAGCGCTTTCAAACCGCAACAGCACTACTGACCCAAGTGGCCCTATTCCGGGATGCGGACTGGCCCTAACGGTCCTGCTGACAAGCGCCTAAACAAACCCCGAATAAAACGCGATTTCAAATGCCACCGGGGAGCCCCAAATCATGAAAATGACCACCGAAGAAGCCTTTGTGAAAGTGCTGCAACAGCATGGAATCGAACATGCTTTCGGCATCATCGGCTCGGCCTTCATGCCGATTTCCGATCTGTTCCCCAAGGCCGGCATCACCTTCTGGGACTGCGCCCACGAGGGCTCCGGCGGCATGATGGCCGACGGTTACACCCGCGCCACCGGCAAGATGAGCATGATGATCGCCCAGAACGGCCCCGGCATCACCAACTTCGTCACCGCCGTGAAAACCGCCTACTGGAACCACACCCCGCTGCTGCTGGTCACCCCGCAGGCGGCGAACAAAACCATGGGCCAGGGCGGCTTCCAGGAGGTCGAGCAGATGGCGGCCTTCAAGGATATGGTCGCCTATCAGGAAGAGGTGCGCGACCCCACCCGCGTGGCCGAGGTGCTGAACCGCGTGATCATCCAGGCCAAGCGCGCCAGCGCGCCGGCGCAGATCAACATGCCGCGCGATTTCTGGACCAGGGTGATCGACATCGACCTGCCCGAGATCGTCGAGTTCGAACGTCCCTCCGGCGGCGAGGCGGCGCTGGACGAGGCGGCCCGGCTGCTGTCCGAGGCGAAATTCCCGGTGATCCTGAACGGCGCCGGCGTGGTGCTGGGCGGCGCGATCCCGGCGTCCATGGCGCTCGCCGAACGGCTCGATGCGCCGGTCTGCGTCGGCTATCAGCACAACGACGCCTTCCCCGGCTCGCACCCGCTGTTCGCCGGGCCGCTCGGCTACAACGGCTCAAAGGCCGGGATGGAGCTGATTGCCAAGGCCGACGTCGTGCTCTGCCTCGGCACCCGCCTCAACCCGTTCTCGACCCTGCCCGGCTACGGCATCGACTACTGGCCGCAGGACGCGAAAATCATCCAGGTCGACATCAACCCCGACCGCATCGGCCTGACCAAGAAGGTCAGCGTGGGCATCGTCGGCGACGCCAGGAAAGTGGCCGGCTCCCTGCTGGACAAACTGTCGGGCAGCGCCGGTGACGAGGGCCGCGACGCGCGCAAGGCGCTGATCGCGCAGACCAAATCCGCCTGGGCGCAGCAACTGGCCTCGATGGATCACGAGGAGGACGATCCCGGCACCACCTGGAACCAGCGCGCCCGCGACGACAAGCCCGAGTGGATGTCGCCGCGCATGGCCTGGCGCGCAATCCAGAGCACCCTGCCGCGGGAGGCGATCATCAGCTCCGACATCGGCAACAACTGCGCCATCGGCAACGCCTACCCGAGCTTCGAGGCTGGGCGGAAATACCTGGCGCCGGGCCTGTTCGGCCCCTGCGGTTATGGTCTGCCGTCCATCGTCGGCGCCAAGATCGGCTGCCCGGATGTGCCGGTCGTGGGCTTCTCCGGCGACGGCGCCTTCGGCATCGCGGTGACCGAACTCACCGCCATTGGCCGCGGTGAATGGCCCGCAATCACCCAAGTGGTGTTCCGCAACTACCAGTGGGGCGCGGAAAAGCGGAACTCCACCCTGTGGTATGACGACAACTTCGTCGGCACCGAGCTGGATACCCAGGTTTCCTACGCCGGGATCGCCAAGGCCTGCGGGCTGCAGGGCGTCGTCGCGCACACCATGGAGGAGCTCTCGGCGGCGCTGCAACAGGCCATCGTGGACCAGATGGAACATGGCAAGACCACGCTGATCGAGGCGCTGATCAACCAGGAGCTGGGCGAGCCGTTCCGCCGCGACGCGATGACCAAACCGGTGGAAGTGGCCGGTATCGACGCCGCCGACATGCGGCCGCAGCAGGTCTGATCGAAGAAGGCTGAGGGGGCCGTTGGCCGCAAATTCCTTCGAAGGATCTTGCGCGGAGTTTTCGAAAATTCCTCCCCCTCAGGCCAGCGCCAGCGTCACCACGGTGGCGGCCACGATATCATCCACCGTCGCCCCGCGGCTCAGATCGCAGACGGGGCGGCGGAACCCTTGCAGGATCGGGCCAAGCGCCTGCGCGCCCGCCAGCTCCTGCGCCAGTTTGTAAGCGATATTGCCCGCATCCAGATCGGGGAAGATAAGAACATTGGCATCGCCCTGCCCCAGCCCCTTGGCCTCGGCCACCCGGCGGTTCAGCGCCGCATCGCCCTGTAGCGGACCAGTGAATCCGGTGGCCTCGGCCGCCGCGCGCACCTTGTCGACGCTGGGGCCCACGCCGCTGGAGCCGGTGGAAAATGACAGCAGCGCCACCCGCGCCTCGCCCAGCAGCGCCCGGCCGGTGGCCTCCGACGCCCGCGCGATATCGGCCAGCTGCCCGGCATCGGGGTCCACGTTCAGCCCGCAATCGGCAAAGATCAGCTCGCGCCCGTCGGGGAACCGCATCAGAAAGAACGACGAGGCGGTTTGCACCCCCTCGGCCGGGCCGATGGCGATGGAGGCGGCCTCGATCACCTTCTTGGTGGGTGCCACGGCGCCGGCGACCATCGCGTCGGCCTCGCCCGCCGCGACCATGGCTGCGGCGCGGATCAGCGGACGCGACAACATCCGCCCTGCCAGCGCCGGTTTCAGCCCGCGCGCCGCGACCAGGGCCGCCGCCTGCGCCTCGCTCTCCGGCGCTACAGGCAGCGGCTCCGCCAGCCCCTCGTCGCGCAGCCGCGCGGCCGCCGCGTCGATGCGCGCATCCTCCCCCAGCTCGGGGAACACCACCCGGGCCCGCCGCGCGCGGGCCGCCTCGAACGCTTTTTCCAGAGCCGACATCCCACCCTCCATTTCGACCCGAAGGAGCCAGTCATGAGCGAGAACGTCAAGATCAACCGCGGCCTCAAGGGGATCTATTTCGAACGCTGCGGGGTCAGCGACATCGACGGCGCCAGGGGCGAGCTGAGCTATCGTGGCTACTCGATCCACGACCTCGCGACGCGCTCGAGTTTCGAAGAGGTCTGCTATCTGCTGATCTTCGGAGAGCTGCCGACGGCGGATGAACTCTCTGCGTTCGACGCGCGCCTGAAGGCCGCGCGGGAGCTGCCCGATCAGGTTTACGACATCATTGCCGCCTGCAAGGCCGGGCATCCGATGGACGTGCTGCGCACCGCTGTCTCGGCGCTGGCGGCGCTGGAGCCGGCCAGCCGCGAGGTGGGCGAGCCGGCGTTCATCGAAAACGGCATCCGCCTGACCTCCCAGGTGCCAATGATCATCGCCGCGCATGAGGCGCTGCGCAACGGGCGCGATCCGGTGGCGGCCGACAAGAGCCTCGGTCATGCCGCCAACTGGCTGTGGATGCTGAAGGGCGAGACACCGTCGGAGGAGGCCGCGAAACTGGCCGATGTGGATTTCATCCTGCATGCAGAGCACGGCTCCAACGCCTCCAGCTTCGCCGCGCGCGTCACCATCGGCACCGAAACCAACCTGCACGGCGGCATCGTCACCGCGCTGTCCACCCTCGCCGGCCCGGCGCACGGCGGCGCGGCGGAGGACGTGATGAAGATGGTGCACGAGATCGGCAAGCCGGAGAATGCGGCGGCCTATGTGAAGGCCAAGCGCGCAGCGAAGGAGGCGGTCACCGGCTTCGGCCACCGGGTCTATCGAAAGGAGGATCCGCGCGCCCGGCACATGCGCGAGGGGGTGCGCAAGCTGGGCGAAGAAATGGGCGCGCCGGAATGGTACGAGATCCTGCAGGCGGTGGTGGAGGCGATGAAGCCCTATTCCCGCCACGGCCTGAACGTGAACGTCGATTTCTATTCCGGGGTGATCTATCAGCTGCACGGCATCCCGATGGACCTCTACGTGCCGATCTTTGCCATCGGGCGGATGCCCGGCTGGGTCATCCAGTGCATCGAGCAGCAGCGCGGCAACATCCTGATCCGCCCGTTGACGCTATATAACGGACCCGCGCTGCGGGACTATCGGCCGATCGCGGAGCGGTAACACCGGCCCCGATTTCAAAAGCGTGGCGCAGGCGTTCGCGGAGGAAATCGGAAAATCGTCGCAAGGTCGGGAAATCTGCTCTAGCGTTCCGGAAAACAGGGAAGAGGAAATATGAGCCACCGCCAGCCGGATCTGGAGCTGTCGCCAGAGGTGTCCGACGAGGTTCGCAAGACGACCTGCTACATGTGCGCCTGCCGCTGCGGCATCAACGTGCATATGAAAACGGGTCCGGATGGGGAGAGGCGGGTCGCGTATATCGAGGGCAACCGCGACCACCCGGTGAACAAGGGTGTGCTTTGTGCCAAGGGCAGCGCGGGGATCATGCAGGTCAACGCGCCGTCGCGGCTGCGGGCCCCGCTGAAACGGGTGGGGCCGCGCGGCTCGGGCGAGTTCGAAGAGATCTCCTGGGACGAGGCGCTGGAGATCGCCGCCGGCTGGCTGAAACCGCTTCGCGCAGAAGCGCCCGAGAAGCTGGCCTTTTTCACCGGGCGCGATCAATCGCAGAGCTTCACCGGCTGGTGGGCGCAGCAGTTCGGCACACCGAATTACGCCGCCCACGGCGGGTTCTGCTCGGTGAACATGGCCACCGCCGGGATCTACACCATGGGCGGGGCGTTCTGGGAATTCGGCCAGCCGGACTGGGACCATACCAAGCTGTTCATCCTGTTCGGGGTGGCGGAGGATCACGACAGCAACCCGATCAAGATGGGGATCGGCAGGATCAAGGCGCGCGGCGCGCGGGTGATCGGGGTGAACCCGATCCGCTCCGGGTATAACGCGGTGGCCGACGACTGGGTCGGGATCACGCCGGGGACCGATGGCCTCTTTATCCTGTCGCTGATCCATGTGCTGATGAAATCGGGCAAGATCGACCTCGACTACCTGGCCCGCTACACCAATGCCCCCTGCCTGGTGGCCGAGGCGCCGGGAACGGCGGAACACGGGCTGCTGCTGCGCGATGGCGACGGCAAGGCGATGGTGGTGGACCGGGCGAGCGGCGAGCTGACGCCCTTTGACCAACCCGGCGTGCGGCCCGATCTTTCGGCCACGCACACGCAGGGCGGCATCACCTATCGCCCGGTGCTGCACCTGATGGCGGAGCGCTACCTGTCGGAGGAGTATGCACCGGAGGCGGTGGCGGCGCGCTGCGGCATCCCGGCGGCGCAGATCCGCGCCGTGGCCGCTGAGATCGCCCGGGTCGCCTTTGACGAGGCAATCGAGCTGGACCGGGAATGGACGGATTTCCGTGGCGAGACACACGCCAAGATGATCGGCCGCCCGGTCTCCTTCCACGCGATGCGGGGGATTTCGGCACATGCCAACGGCTTTCAGACCTGCCGCGCACTGCACGTGCTGCAGATCCTCCTGGGCACGGTCGAGGTGCCCGGCGGCTTTCGCTTCAAGCCGCCCTATCCGAAGCCGTCGGAGATCCACCCGAAGCCGCACTGCAAGGTGACGCCCGGCGCGCCGCTTGACGGGCCGCACCTGGGCTTTGTGCAGGGGCCCGAGGATCTGGCGCTGAAGGAGGACGGCAGCGCGGCGCGGATCGACAAGGCGTTCACCTGGGACAACCCGATGAGCGCCCACGGGCTCATGCACATGGTGATCTCCAACGCGCACGCGGGCGATCCCTACAAGATCGACACGCTGTTCATGTACATGGCGAACATGGCCTGGAACTCCTCGATGAACACCAAGGGTGTGATGGAGATGCTGACCGACCAGGACGAGAACGGCGACTACGTGATCCCGCGGATCATCTATTCGGACGCCTATAGCTCGGAAATGGTGGCCTATGCCGATCTGGTGCTGCCCGACACCACCTATCTGGAGCGGCACGATTGTATCAGCCTGCTCGACCGGCCGATCTGCGAGGCGGATGCGGCGGCCGATGCAATTCGCTGGCCGGTGGTGGAGCCGGATCGCGATGTGCGCGGCTTCCAGTCGGTGCTGATCGATCTCGGGGTCAGGCTGGGTTTGCCGGGGTTCGTCGATGAGGACGGCGCGCCGGTCTATGCCGATTACGCAGACTATATCGTCAACCACCAGCGCAAGCCGGGGATCGGCCCGCTAGCCGGTTGGCGCGGCGATGGGACGGAGGCGGGCCGCGGCGCGCCGAACCCGGAGCAGCTCGACCGCTACATCGAAAACGGCGGTTTCTTCGAAACCCACATTCCCGGCGCGGCGGCCTATTACAAGCCCTGGAACATGGCCTATCAGAACTGGGCGGTGGGGATGGGGCTTTTCGACAGTCCGCAGCCCTATCTGTTTCAGCTCTATGCAGAACCACTGCGGCGGTTCCAGCTTGCGGCGGAGGGATATGGCGAGCAGCAACCGCCGGAGCATCTGCGCGACAGGGTGAAATCGGTCATGGACCCGCTGCCGATCTGGTATGAGACCGATCAGCAGGGCAACGCGGGCTACACCGTCAACGCGCTGACCCAGCGGCCGATGGCGATGTATCACAGCTGGGGCAGCCAGAACGCCTGGCTGCGGCAGTTGCACGGGCACAACCCGCTCTATGTCCCGACGCAGCTGATGCATGAGCATGGGCTGGAGGACGGCGACTGGGCGCGGGTGTCTTCGCCGCATGGCGAGATCGTGGTGCCGGTGATGGAGATGGCCGCGCTCAACCCCAACACGGTCTGGACCTGGAACGCCATCGGCAAGCGCAAGGGCGCCTGGGCGCTGGCGAAGGATGCGCCGGAGGCGACCAAGGGCTTCCTGCTCAACCACCTGATCCACGAGCTGCTGCCGACGAAGGGCGACGGGCAACGGTGGGCGAACTCCGACCCGGTGACCGGGCAGGCGGCCTGGTTCGACCTGAAGGTGAAGATCGAGAAGGTGGTGGCGCCGAAGGAGAGCCAGCCGGCGTTTGCACCGCTCAAATCACCGGTGGCGCCCGGCCCTGAGGGACTGCGGTGGAAGGTGGGCAAATGACGACTTTACCGCAAGACACCCAGCGCAAGATGGGCCTGGTGATCGACCTGGATACCTGCGTCGGCTGCCATGCCTGCGTGATCTCCTGCAAGGGCTGGAACACCGAGAACTACGGCGCGCCGCTCAGCGACCAGTCGCCCTATGGCACCGATCCCTCGGGCACTTTCCTCAACCGGGTGCATTCTTATGAGGTGCAGCCGGAGGGCGGGCTGGCGCAGCTGGTGCATTTCCCGAAATCCTGCCTGCATTGCGACAACGCCCCCTGCGTCACCGTCTGCCCGACCGGGGCCAGCTACAAGCGGGTCGAGGATGGGATCGTTCTGGTCAACGAAAGCGATTGCATCGGCTGCGGGTTGTGCGCCTGGGCCTGCCCCTATGGCGCGCGGGAGCTGGACGCGGCGGAGGGCGTGATGAAGAAATGCACCCTCTGCGTCGACCGGATCTATAACGAAAACCTGCCGGAGGAGGATCGCATTCCCGCCTGCGTGCGCACCTGCCCGGCGGGCGCGCGGCATTTCGGCGACCTCGGCGATCCGGGCAGCGATGTGAGCCGGCTGGTGGCCGAGCGTGGCGGCATGGACCTGATGCCGGAACAGGGGACGCAGCCGGTCAACAAATACCTGCCGCCGCGGCCCAAGGACCGGATCGCGGACACCCCGCCCGGCCTGACGCCGGTGGCGGAGGAGGCCACCGGTTTCCTCGGCTGGCTCGACCGGGCGCTGGACCGTCTGCCGGGCGGAGGGGACTGAGATGCATCCCGCAAAATCCGTCATCCTCTTCACCACGCTCTCCGGCCTGGGCTTCGGCCTGCTGGTCTGGCTGGGGCTCGGCCTGCCCGATGTGACCGGCTGGGTCGCCTTCGTCTTCTTCGTCCTCGCCTATCTGCTGGCTGTGGGCGGACTTGTCTCCTCGACCTTCCACCTCGGACACCCCGAGCGCGGGCTGAAGGCCTTTTCCCAATGGCGCACAAGCTGGCTGAGCCGCGAGGGCTGGGCCTCGGTCACCGCGCTGGTGGTGATGGCCGCCTACGGTGCCGGGCTGGTGTTCTTCGACAGCCGGTGGCCCCTGCTCGGCTGGCTCGGCGCGGCGTTGAGCCTGGGCACGGTGTTCACCACGTCGATGATCTATACCCAGCTCAAATCGGTGCCGCGCTGGCACATGGCGCTGACGTCGGCGCTGTTTCTGAGCCTGTCGCTGGCCGGTGGCGCGCTGCTGGCCGGGCAGACCCGCTGGGCAATCCCGCTGCTGATCCTCGCCGGACTGGTGCAGGTGGCCCATTGGGCCAGGGGCGACAGTGCGCTGGCGCGCTCGGGCACGACGATGGCGAGCGCCACCGGCCTCACCGGCGGGACGGTGCGGGCGTTCGAGCCGCCGCATACCGGGCGGAACTACCTGCTGCGGGAAATGGTCTATGTGGTGGGGCGGAAACACGCCGCCAAGCTGCGGGTGCTCGCGATCCTGCTGATGGCGGTGGTGCCGGCGATCTGCCTGTTGCTGCCGTTCTCGCACCTGCTGGCGGCGCTGGCGGTCCTGTGCCACCTGCTGGGCGTTGCGACTTCCCGCTGGCTGTTCTTCGCCGAGGCGGAGCATGTGGTCGGGCTCTACTACGGCAAGCGCTGAGGTGTGTCAGCGGGAAATGGGGGGCGCTGCCCCCGCCGCCTTTCAGGCGGCTCCCCCGGGATACTTTCGGCCAGAAAAAGACCGCGAGGGCGGCGCCCCGAGGGACGCCGCCGGATCCGATATCAGAGCAGGCCTGCGTGCTTCATCGCCGCATCGATGGCCGTCTTGGTGCTGTCTTCCAGCCCGGTCAGCGGCGAGCGGACCTCTTCGCTGCACAGCCCCAGTTTCGACATCGCGTATTTGGCGCCGACCAGCCCCGGCTCGATGAAGATCGCCTGGTGCAGCGGCATCAGCTTGTCCTGATAGTCGAGCGCCAGCTTGTAGTCGCCCGCCAGCGTCGCCGCCTGGAACTCGGCGCAGAGCTTCGGCGCCACGTTGGCCGTGACCGAAATGCAGCCGACGCCGCCATGGGCGTTGAAGCCCAGCGCGGTGGCGTCCTCGCCCGAAAGCTGGATGAAATCCGGCCCGCAGGTGATCCGCTGCTGGCTGACACGGGCCAGATCGCCGGTGGCGTCCTTGACGCCGACGATCCGCGGCAGTTTCGCCAGCTCGCCCATGGTGGCGGGGGTCATGTCCACGACCGAACGGCCGGGGATGTTGTAGATGATGATCGGGATCTCGGCGCAATCGTGCGCGGCGGTGAAATGGGCGATCAGGCCGCGCTGGGTCGGCTTGTTGTAATAAGGCGTCACCACCAGGGCCCCGTCAGCGCCGGCGTTCGCGGCGAACTGGACGAAGCGAATCGTCTCGACCGTGTTGTTGGAACCGGCGCCGGCGATCACCGGCACCCGGCCGGCCGCGGCCTTGACCACCTCGGCGATCACCGTCTCATGCTCTTCATGGCTGAGCGTCGGGCTTTCGCCGGTGGTGCCCACGGGGACCAGCCCGCTTGAGCCTTCGCCGATATGCCACTCAACCAGACGTTTGAGCGCATCCAGGTCCAGCTCGCCGTTGCGGAACGGGGTGACGAGGGCAGGCATCGAGCCTTTGAACATGGGTACGCTCCCTTATATTGCGTCCTGTGCGCGGGCGGCGCCCTGCCGAACCGGGGCGCGCATCGCAATTGTGAGTTGATCCGGGCAGGTCCCGGATTATCGTCAGAGGCTCTAGCCACGGTTGGGTGAAAAATGCAAGGGATGACACGCTTTCCGGCCCTGATACTGAGCCTGCTTCTGCTGACCCTGTTCGGGCTGGTCCCGCCGCTGCGCGCGACCGCCGGGCCGGCCGAAGACCTGGCCCGCGGGCTCGAGGCGATGCGCGACGGCGACTGGGACCGCGCGCTGGCGGTCTCGGGCAAGCGCGGATCGGTGTCGCGCGACGTGATCGTCTGGCACTGGCTGCGGGCGGGCAAGGGCAGCGCCGGCGATGTGCTGGTGTTCCTGAACCGGCGGCCGGACTGGCCCGGCCTGCCCTGGCTGCGCCGCAAGAGCGAACCGGTGTTCACCGGCGAGGCGCCCGACCGGGTGCTGAAATTCTTTGCCCAGCAGCCGCCGCAGACCGCCGAAGGCGCGCTGGTCCATGCCACCGCGCTGGAACAGAAGGGGCTGGCCGGCGATGCGCAGGCCGGGCTGGTGCTGGCCTGGCGCAGCATGCCGATGGGGCGGGGACTGATGGACCTCTACCTCGCACGCTACGGCGATCTGCTGCGGCCGCATCACGCCGCGCGGCTCGACCGGATGATCTGGGACGGGCATCTGGTCAGCGCCCGGGCGATGCTGCCGCTGGTGGGCGACGGTGAACGCGCCCTGGCCGAGGCGCGGATCGCGCTGCTGGACCTGGCGCCGGGGGTGGACGGGCTGATCGCGCGGGTGCCGGACGCGCTGCAGGACGATCCCGGCCTCGCCCATGCGCGTTTCGTCTGGCGCCACCGCAAGGGGCGCACCGACAGCGCGATCGAACTGCTGCTGAGCCGGAGCGACAGCGCCGCCGATCTGGGCGAGCCGCGCCACTGGGCCGCCCGCCGCCGAAGCCTGGCGCGGGAAAAGATGCGCGATGGCGATGCGGCGCTCGCCTATCGCATCGCGGCCAGCCACCAGCTGACGCCGGAGGCCGGCTATGCCTATGCCGACCTGGAATGGATCGCGGGCTATGTCGCGCTGACCCGGCTGGGCGATCCGGCGACCGCGCTGGGGCATTTCCAACGCTTCGACGCCGCCGTTGAAACCCCGATTTCCAAGGCGCGGGCGGGCTACTGGCTGGGCCGGGCGCAGGCGGCGCTGGACAATGCCGACGCAGCCTATGCCGCCTATGCGATGGCAGCGGAGTATCAGACGGCCTTTTACGGGTTGCTGGCGGCGGAACGGATCGGCCGCCCCTTCGATGCCGAGTTGGCTAATCCCCCGGCCCCGCCGCCCTGGCGCGAGGCGCCTTTCCTGCGCTCCAGCGTGACGGAGGCGGGGCTATTGCTGCTGAAGGCCGATGAGCCGATTCTGGGCGAACGGTTCCTCACCCATCTGGTGGAATCGCTCGACGAGCAGCAGGCGCTGCAGATGGGCGCCATGGCGGTGGAGATGAACCGCCCGCATCTGGCGGTGATGATCGCCAAGCGCGCGGCGCAGCGCGGGCTGGTGCTGACCGGCGCCTATTACCCGCTGCATCCGGTGGCCAAACTGGACCTGCCGATGGCCAAGGAGATGACGCTGGCCATCGCGCGGCGCGAGAGCGAATTCGACCACCGCGTGGTCAGCGGCGCCGGTGCGCGCGGGCTGATGCAGGTGATGCCCGCCACCGCGCGTCTGGTGGCCGGCCAACTGGGGATTCTCGGCGGCCACAGCTCCGACCGGCTGCTGACCGATCCGGACTACAACGCCAAGCTGGGGGCGAATTACCTGGCCGGGCTGGCGGGCGAGTTCGACGGCAACGTGGTGATGATGGCGGCGGGCTACAACGCTGGCCCGCGCCGCCCGCAGCAATGGATGGAGCGTTACGGCGATCCGCGCGCAGGCGCGGTGGATATCGTCGACTGGATCGAGATGATCCCGTTCAACGAAACCCGCAACTACGTCATGCGGGTGACCGAGAGCCTGCCGGTCTACCGCGCCCGGCTGGGCCAGACGCCGCTGCCGATCCCGTTCTCGCAGGAACTCAGGGGCTCAACCCTGCGCGCGTTCGCGCCATAGGGTAAAGAGGCCCGCGGCGACGATCAGCGTCGCGCCGACAATGACGGAATTGCTTAGCACCTCGCCGAAAATCGCCAGCCCCAGGATCGAGGCCCAGATCAGGTGGAAATAGGCGAACGGCTGCACCGCCCCCGCCTCGGCCACCTCGTAACATTTGATCAGCAGCCAGTGGCCGGAGGCCCCGGTAACGCAAAGCACCGCCATCCAGGCCCAGTCGGGGCCGGTCATCGGCTCCCAGTACCAGAACCCGATGGCAGTCATCATCACCGCGCCTGCGGTGCCGGTGTAGAAAAAGCTGGTCTCGGTCCGGTCGCGCCGCGCGGCGTAGCGGGTGAGCAATCCGTAAAGCGCAAACATCAGGGCAGAGATCAGCGGGATGACGGCGGCGGGGTCGAACACGCCCACCCCCGGCTGCAGGATGATCAGCACGCCGATCAGCCCCACGCCGATCGCCGCCCAGCGCCGCCAGCCGACGCTTTCGCCCAGCACCGGGCCGGACAGCGCCGCGACCAGCAGCGGATAGCAGATGAACACCGCCTGACTGTTGATCAGGCCCAGGATCGTGAAGCCATAGATCGCCACGCAAACCTCGCCGGCCAGCAGCAACCCGCGAAAGATCTGCAACAGGGGCTGGTCGGTCCTTGCTGCCCGGCGCAGACCGCCGCGCGCGCGGGCGGCGAGGAAGATGACGAAGGCGGCGAAGAACCAGTAGCGGATCATCACCACCATCCAGGTGTTGTAGGTCCCCGCCAGATGGCGCGAGATGCCGTCCTGCAGGGCAAAGACGATGGTCGCCGAGATCATCAGCAGGATGCCCAGCGGCACGTTGTTGCGTTGCGGCTCGCTCATCGGGGCATCCTTGCCTGGGTCATGTGACGTTTGCGGCCGTAGCCGGGAATGCGTTCAACCGCGAAGCCCGCGGCCTCCAGCCCCCGGCGCACGAAGCCCGCCGCCGTATAGGTGGCCGCCGTGCCGCCCGGGGCGGTGTGGCGGGCGACTTCCGCCAGCAGATCGTCGCCCCAAAGCTCAGGATTCTTGGCGGGGGCAAAGCCGTCGAGGAACCAGGCATCGGCCTGCCCCTGCCAGCCCGGCAGCGTCTGGCGCGCATCGCCCTCGATCATCTCGAAGTCCAGCGTTTCCAGCCTGCAGGTGCCAGTGCCGGTCCAGACCGCCAGAAACCGTTCGCCCCAGGGCGCCAGTTCCGGAAACGCCTCCAGCGCGCGGGCCATGTCGGCAGGCGCCATCGGGTAGGCCTCGAAAGTGGTGAAGCGCAGCGGAGTTCCCTGGCCGCTCTGTTCCCAGGCCGCCCAGGCGGTCAGCAGGTTCAGGCCGGTGCCGAAGCCCAGCTCGGCAATGTGGAACCCCTCGCAAAACCGCTGCGGCAGTTCATTGCCCGCCAGGAACACATGGCGGGTCTCCTCCAGCCCGTTCTGGAGCGAGAAATAGGGGTCGTCGAACCGCTCCGACACCGGCACGCGCCCCTCGCGCCACGTGAGTTCCGCCTGCTGGTCGGCCATCGCCATTTTCCGTAAAAGGTGGTGAACGGCGCGACATTGGAGAAAGGCGGCGGGAATGGCAATGGCAGACGTGACAGTGCGTGGGGCGGGGATTTTCGGCCTCTCCATCGCCTGGACCTGCGCCCGAAGGGGCGCCCGCGTGCAGGTGATCGACCCCTACGGTCCCGGCGCCGGATCGAGCGGCGGGCTGGTCGGCGCACTGGCGCCGCATGTGCCGGAAAACTGGAACGCCAAGAAGGCGTTTCAGTTCGACAGCCTGGTCATGGCCGAACCCTTCTGGGCCACGGTGGAAGAGACCGGCGGCGTCGCCTCCGGCTATGGCCGCACCGGGCGGTTGCAGCCCATCGCCGATGATCGCGCGCTGGAGCTGGCCCGGGCGCGGGAAGCGACGGCGGCGGAGCTGTGGCAGGGCAAGGCGCGCTGGCAGGTGCGCCCGGAATTCGATCTGGAACCCTGGGTACCGCCCAGCCCCACCGGTTACGTGATCCACGACACGCTCAGCGCGCGGATGCACCCGCGCCGCGCCTGTGCCGCGCTGGCCGCCGCGCTGCGCACGCTGGGAGTGGAGATCGTCGAAGCCGGTCCGGATCGCGGCCAGGTGGTCCATGCCACCGGCGCCGCCGGTCTGGCCGAGCTCACCGCGCATTTCGGCAAGGTGGTCGGCGGCGCAGTCAAGGGGCAGGCGGCGCTGCTGCGTTTCGATGCCGGGCCGGACGCTCCCCAAATCTTCGCCGATTCTGTACATATCGTGCCCCATGCCGACGGCACGCTCGCCATCGGCTCGACCAGCGAGCGGGAGTTCGAGGATGCCACCGCCACCGATGACCAGCTCGACGCGGTGATCGAACGCGCGGTGGCGGCGATGCCGGTGCTGCACGGCGCGGCGGTGATCGAACGCTGGGCCGGGCTGCGGCCGCGGGCAAAATCGCGCGCACCGATGCTGGGGGCGCATCCGCTGCATTCGGGACAGTTCATCGCCAACGGCGGCTTCAAGATCGGTTTCGGCATGGCCCCCAAGGTGGCCGAGGTGATGGCCGATCTGCTGCTGGAAGGGCGCGATACGATCCCGGACGATTTCCGCCCCGAGGCCTCGCTCTGACAGGAGGACGACAATGCGCCCCACTCTTTCCGCTCTCGACCACCTTGTGCTGACCATTGCCGACATGCAGGCGACGCTGCGGTTCTATACCGAGGTCCTCGGAATGCAGGCGGAGGTGTTTCACCCCGCAGACGGGTCGGCCCGCCATGCGCTGAAATTCGGCATGCAGAAGATCAACCTGCACCCCGCCGCAAGCCCCTTCGATCCCAAGGCGGCGCATCCCGCCCCCGGCACCGCCGATCTGTGCTTTCTGACCGAGGTTCCGCTCGCCGACTGGCAGGCGCATCTGGCCGCGCAGGGCGTGCCCGTCGAGGAAGGACCCGTCCCGCGCACCGGGGCGACGGGGCCGATCCTGTCGCTCTATGTCCGCGACCCGGACGGCAACCTGATCGAGATCAGCACGCGTCAGGAGAGGGCGTAGACCGTTCGCCCCGTTCTGCGGGGGTTCAGCCGCCGATTTCGGCGCGCAGCTTGTCCATCAGCGTCTGCAGCGTCTTGCTGTATTGTTCGCTGGTCAGGTGCCCGGCCTCATCGAACTGGTTGTTGCAGTCGGCCAGATGCACCTCCGGCCCCGACAAGAGGCGCGGCTGGAACGGCACCATGAAGGCGCGCAGCACCATCTGCGCCCGCTCGCCGCCGGCGCGGCCGCCGGCCGCCGACATCACCGCAACGGGCTTGTCCGCCCAGGGCTTGCCGTCGGTGCGGCTGACCCAGTCGAGCGCGTTCTTCAGTACGCCGGAGGGTCCCTTGTTGTATTCCGGGGTCGAGATCACCACCGCATCGGCCTGCGCGATCTGATCGGCCAGCCGCTGCACCGCCGCCGGGATGCCCTCGGCATCCTCGACATCGCCATGATACAGCGGCAGCTCCAGATCAGCCTCGATGAACTCGGCCGGGCCGAACAGGCGGGCGGCCTCGCGGATCAGCTTGCGGTTGGCCGAGGCCCGGCGCAGGGAGCCGGACAGGCCCAGAAGGGTAGGATCGGACAAATCGGGTCACCTCCGGTTACGGTTTTGCCCAGACATAGGGCAGCCCGGCCGGAGGTGCCACCCGTGACCCTAGCCGGTGGGGATCATCACGATTTCCACCCGGCGGTTGCGCGCCTTGCCCTCTTCGGTGAGGTTCGAGGCGATCGGCTCTTCCTCGCCGCGGCCCAGCGTGGCCAGCCGGGTGTAGGAGACGCCGTTGGCCTGCAGGATGTCGGCCACCGCGTTGGCGCGGCGCTGCGACAGGCCGACGTTATAAGCGGCATCGCCGTCGCTGTCGGTATGGCCGACCACCCGAACCGTCATGTCGGGATAGCGCTGCAGATGCGCCGCCACCTTGACCAGATCCGACCGCAGGCCCGGGCGCACGTCGAAGCTGTCGGTGTCAAAGGTGATGTCATTGGGCAGCGAGACGATCAGCCGGTCGCCGGTATTGGTGACGGTGATGCCGTCGCTGGACAGATCCCGGCGCAATTCGGCCGCCTGCTTGTCGAGGCTGTCGCCGATGGTGCCGCCGACGATGGCGCCCAGGGCGGCGCCGCCCAGCGCCGCGGCGGCCTTGTTCGAAGAGCCCGAGGCCGCGCCGATGCCGGCGCCCAGAATGCCGCCCAGCAGCGCGCCCTGCTTGGCCTTCTGGTGCGGATCGCCCGGATCCAGCCGGGCCGGGTCGGTACAGGCGCCCAGCAGGAAGACGGCGCTGATCGCGGTGGCGGTCGTGAGTTTCACAAACTTCATCGGGTTGCCTCTAGCTCTCGTTATTCCGCGTCAGGAGGTCGGGCCTGCGCGCTGTTCATTCTCCACAATATATCGGAGAGGCTCCGCCGTCACTCAAGCAAAGAGTGATCGGATTCGGCGGATTGCCGCCGAACGCGACCGCCTCACGGCCGGAAGACATAGTTCCAGTCCTCCTGCTCACGCCAGAGCTTGCGCAACACCGGCGCCTCCTCGGCGAAACTCTCCTCCAGCAGGTCGGCGCCGTACATCCGGTCGGTGCGGAAATGGCGAAACCCGCCGCGCAGCTCGCACCAGCCGGCCAGCAGGATACAGTCGATATGATAGACCAGCCCCAGCGGGCGGATCGTGCGGGTGGTCTGCTGTTCCTCCTTGTCGAGATAGACGATCCGCAGCTTGCGGGCGTCGCGTACCGCCCGGCGCAACAGGGCGACCGAGACGCAGCCGCGCTCGGGGTCGTCCGGCGGCGCGCCCCAGGGCGCCACTTGCAGCCATTCGGCCGAGGCGTGCACATCGCAGATCTTGCGGCTGACCCGCGCTGCCGCCTGCTGCAGGGCGCCGTCGCCGGTGCGCATCAGCATCGCCAGCCCCACATGCAGCGCCTCGATCTCTTCCTCGTCGAAATTGAGCGGCGGCAGGTCGTAGCCCTTGCGCAGCACGTAACCGACGCCGGCCTCGCCCTCGACCGGGGTACGCATAGCCTGAAGTGCTGCGATATCGCGATAGATGGTGCGTTTCGACACCTCCAGTTGCCCGGCTAGATCGTCGGCCCGCACTGGCCCCGGCGCGGCGCGCAGGATCTGGATGATTTCGAACAGGCGGTCGGTGCGAGGCATCAAGGGTCTCCGGGCAATGGTCCTGAGTGTCAGCCTGCTGACAGCATAGCAGACGCCACTGACAACGGGCTGTCAGCAGCGGTCTGGTCTTTTGCCGGCAACGGACAGGAGGCGACGGATGTATTCATATGACTGGATCGTGCTGGTGACGCAGGGGCTCGACCGGTGGGCACAGGCCCGGCCGCCGGCCCCGCATGAGATTGAGCTGCGCGAGGCCCGGGCGCGACACGAGGCGGAGACGCGGGCCGCCGCACCCGAATCGGGGCGCAAACGCCTGCGCGCGCGCCTGTTCCGGCGGCGGCGCGGTCAGGAGGCGGCGGCCTGTTCCTGATCCGCTTCCTCTTCCGTGCGGGCGGCCTCATAGGCCAGCAGCGCGCGTTTCACCGGCAGCCCCCAGTGATAGCCGCCCAGCCCCCCGGATTTGCGCAGCGCCCGGTGGCAGGGGATCAGCCAGCTGATCGGGTTGCGCCCCACCGCGGTGCCGACCGCCCGCACCGCCCGCGGGGTGCCGATCGCCTGGGCGATTTCCGAATAGGTGGTCACATGGCCCGAGGGGATGCGCAGCAGGGCCTCCCACACCTTGATCTGGAACGGCGCCCCGATGAGGTAGAGCGGGGTCGGCTCAAGCCGGCCGCTGGCGGCGCCGAATGCGTTCAGCACCCAGGGGCGCAGCCGCATCGCGTCTTCGATGAACTCCGCCTGCGGCCAGCGGCCCAGCAGATCCTCCATCGTGGCCTCCGCACCGGTTTCGGCGGCGAAGCCGATACCGCAGATGCCCTTGTCGGTGCCCATCACCAGCGCCGGGCCGAAGGGGCTTTCGAACCAGCCCCAGTAGATCGTCAGCCCGGCCCCGCCGCGGGCGAACTCGCCCGGACGCATCGCCTCCCAGCGCAGGAACAGATCGTGCAGCCGCCCGCCGCCCGACAGCCCCGCGGCATGGGCCGCCTGAAGCGTGGTGAAGCGGTCGCGCAGCAGCGCCTTGGCATGGCCCAGCGTCAGGTATTGCTGATAGCGTTTCGGTGACACGCCGACCCAGCGCGAGAACAGCCGCTGGAAATGCGCCGGGCTCATGTCCATCTGCGCCGCCAGATCCTCCAGCGTCATCGCCTCGCCGCCGCGCTGCTGGTTGCGGTCGATCACCTCGATCGCCCGGCGCATGACGTTGAAATGATAACTGCTCTCGTCGTGCTCGGTAGTCATTCCGGGTCTCCCGTCTCTGGCCCCGACCATAGCGCGCCGGGGACGGATTCCGCGACCCGAAAGCTGCGCTTTGCCGAAACGCAAACCGAAAAGGTTGCGCTCTGCTGGACTGATCCGTCCGCCTGTGCTCGGCCGCCGCCCTGAGGGCGCCGGTCACCCCCGTGAAACTGCGCCCCGCACCCCGTACTCGTTCGCAACACGCCTGTTCCATCGGCGCCTTTGCCGCACCGCCACGGCACATCCCCTGGCGGGCACGCTTTCACGTTGCACGGCGGCGCCGCGCACGGCATTAAGTCCCGGATGGCAAAGCAGCTCGACTATCACACGATCCGCGAGATCTTTACCCGCTTTCATGACCGCGAGCCCGAACCCAAGGGCGAGCTGGAACATGTGAACGCCTATACGCTGGTGGTCGCCGTGGCGCTGTCGGCGCAGGCGACCGATGCCGGCGTCAACAAGGCCACGCGCGAACTGTTCAAAATCGCGGACACGCCGCAGAAGATGCTGGACCTGGGCGAAGAGCGGCTGATCGAGCATATCAAGACCATCGGCCTTTTCCGCAACAAGGCCAAGAACGTGATGAAGCTGTCGAAGATCCTCGTCGAGGACTACGACGGCATCGTCCCCAATTCCCGCGCCGCGCTGCAATCGCTGCCGGGGGTGGGGCGCAAGACCGCCAATGTGGTGCTGAACATGTGGTGGCATTACCCCGCGCAGGCCGTCGACACCCATATCTACCGGGTCGGCAACCGTAGCGGCATCTGCCCGGGCAAGAACGTCGACGCGGTCGAGCGCGCCATCGAAGACAACGTGCCGGTGGATTTCCAGCAACATGCGCATCACTGGCTGATCCTGCACGGCCGCTATCACTGTAAGGCGCGCAAACCGCTCTGCGCCACCTGCCTGATCCGCGACCTGTGCCAATTCGAGGACAAGAATCTATGACCACCTATCAACTCGTCGGGATCGGCAATGCCGTCGTCGACGTCATCAGTCAGGCCGACGACAGCTTTCTCGACCGGATGGGCATCGAGAAAAGCATCATGCAACTGGTTGAAACCGACCGCGCCGAATTGCTTTACGGCGCGATGACCAACCGGATCCAGACGCCCGGCGGATCGGTCGCCAACACTATCGCCGGCGCCGGTGCGCTGGGGCTGAACACCGCCTTCATCGGCCGGGTGCGCGACGATGAGCTGGGCCATTTCTATGCCGATGCGATGAACGAGGACGGCGTCGATTTCGTCAACCCGCCGGTGTCGGGCGGCGAGCTGCCGACCTCGCGCTCGATGATCTTTGTCTCGCCCGACGGCGAACGCTCGATGAACACCTATCTGGGGATTTCCTCGGAACTCAGCTCCGATGACGTGCCCTCCGAGGTGGCCGGCAAGGCCGAGCTGATGTTCCTCGAAGGCTACCTGTTCGACAAGGACAAGGGCAAAGAGGCGTTTCTCGAAGCCGCGCGCGATTGCCACAAGGGCGGCGGCAAGATCGGCATCGCCATCTCCGACCCGTTTTGCGTTGACCGCCACCGCGGTGATTTCCTGTCGCTGATCGAACATCAGATGGATTTCGTCATCGGCAACGAGGCCGAGATCCAATCGCTGTTCCAGACCGACCACCTGGACGACGCGCTGGTGATGACCGCCGCGCTTTGCCCGCTGGTGGTCTGCACACGCTCGGGCGACGGCGTGTCGGTGATGCAGGGCACCGACCGGATCGATATCCCGGTCGAAAAAGTCACACCGGTCGATGCCACCGGCGCCGGCGATCAGTTCGCCGCCGGCTTCCTCTATGGCATGGCCACCGGCCGCGATCTGGAGACCTGCGCCAAGATCGGCAATATCTGCGCCCGCGAGGTGATCAGCCATATCGGTCCGCGCCCGGAAACCAACGTGGCCGAGCTGCTGCGCGAAGCCGGGCTGATCTGATGATGCTGGCGCCCGGCTTCTACGACGTGCCGCCCGGCATGGTCGCGACCGTGGTAACGCATCTGGAGATGCGCGCCCCGGCCACGCCGCGCCCGGTGCCTGCGCCCGGGGGCATCCGCCTGACCCGCGTCGAAGCGCCGGCCCCCGACTGGTACCGCGACCTTTACACCAGAGTGGGCGGCGACTGGCTGTGGTTTTCGCGTCTGCAAATGGAAGAGGCGGAGCTCTCCGCCATCCTGACCGATCCCGGCGTCGAGATCTGGGCGGTGGAGAAAGACGGGCGCGCCGAGGGGCTGCTGGAACTTGACTTCCGCCATGACGGCGACTGCGAGCTTGCCTTCTTCGGCCTGACCGCGGCGCTGATCGGCTCGGGCGCCGGGCGTCTGCTGATGAACACCGCGATCGAGTGCGCCTGGGCCCGCCCCATCGCGCGGTTCCACGTGCATACCTGCACGCTCGACAGTCCCGGCGCGCTCAGCTTCTACCGGCGCAGCGGCTTCACCCCGGTCCGCCAGCAGATCGAGATCGCCGCCGACCCGCGCGTGACCGGCGACCTGCCGCGCGAGGCCGGCGCGCATATTCCGCTGTTCGAGGACTGAGGCGCAACGCCCCCGGTCTTTTTCCGGCCAAAAATTTTCGCGGCGGAGCTCCGGGGCTCCGCCCGTTCGCAGGCGAAACCGTCCAGCGGACGATTTCCGGGAAGCCCGCTCACCCCAGGTAAGGCGCGAACTCCGCCACCACCTTTTCATAGACCGGGCGCTTGAACGGCACGATCCGCTCCACCAGATGCTCCGGCTCCTGCCAGCGCCAGGTGCTGAATTCGGGGTGTTCGGTTTCGATATTCACCTGATCGTCGGTGCCGTTGAACCGCATCAGGAACCATTTCTGTTTCTGCCCGCGATAGCGGCCTTTCCAGATATGCGGCACCACGTCATGAGGCAGTTCATAGGGCAGCCAGTCGGCGCTTTCCGCGACGATCTCAACCAGATCGGCGGTCACCCCGGTCTCTTCCCACAGCTCGCGCAACGCGGCATCGCGCGGGGCCTCGCCCTTGTCGACCCCGCCCTGCGGCATTTGCCAGGCTTCCTCGTAGCGATCGTTGCGCTGACCGACAAAGATATTCCCTTCGGCATTCATCAGCATCACCCCCACGCAGGGGCGATAGGGCAGTTTGGCGATCTCTTCGGGGGTCATCTCGGCGGCTCCTCACTTGTCCCTCCTGTCTAGCGCCTGCACGGCACGACGCAAGCGGGTGACGCAGGGTTGGGGGTGACAGGGCGCCGCAATGGGGCAATTCTGCCCGCGACACGAGGGAGGGCGACATGACCGAGTACCCACATCTTCTGGCGCCGCTGGATCTGGGCTTCACCACGTTGAAGAACCGGGTTCTGATGGGCTCCATGCATACCGGGCTGGAGGAGACCGGCGACTGGAACCGGGTGGCGGAGTTTTATGCCGAACGCGCGCGCGGCGGCGTCGGGCTGATGGTTACCGGCGGCATCGGACCGAATCTCGAAGGCTCCGTCCTGCCCGGGGCGGCGATGATGACCACGGAAAAGGACGTGGCGAACCATGCCATCGTGACCGACCGCGTACATCAGGCGGGCGGCAAGATCGCGATGCAGATCCTGCATGCGGGGCGCTACTCCTATGGCCCCAAATGCGTGGCCCCCAGCGCGGTGAAATCGCCGATCTCCCCCTTCCCGCCCAACGAGCTGGACGAGGCGGGCATCGAGAAACAGATCTCCGACATCGTCAACGCCGCCGTGCTGGCGCAGCAGGCCGGCTACGACGGGGTCGAGATCATGGGGTCGGAGGGGTATTTCCTCAACCAGTTCCTGGTGACCCATACCAACAAGCGGACCGACCGCTGGGGCGGCAGCTACGAAAACCGCATGCGGCTTCCCATCGAGGTGGTGCGGCGCACGCGGGAGGCCGTGGGCCCCGATTTCCTCATCATCTACCGCCTGTCGATGATCGACCTGGTGCCCGACGGTTCGACCCACGACGAGGTCGTGCAGCTGGCGCAGGAGATCGAGAAGGCCGGTGCCACCATCATCAACACCGGCATCGGCTGGCATGAGGCCCGCGTGCCGACCATCGCCACCAGCGTTCCGCGCCGGGCCTTTGCCTGGGTGACAAAAAAGCTGATGGGCAAGGTCTCGATCCCGCTGATCACCTCGAACCGGATCAACACCCCCGAGGTCGCAGAGGACGTTCTCGCCGAGGGTTGCGCCGATATGGTCTCGCTCGCCCGCCCGATGCTGGCGGATGCGCATTTCGTCGCCAAGGCGCAGGCGGGGCGGGGCGCGACCATCGCCCCCTGTATCGCCTGCAACCAGGCCTGCCTCGACCACACCTTCGGCGGCAAGCTGACCTCCTGCCTGGTGAACCCGCGCGCCTGTCACGAGACCGAGCTGGTGCTGGAGAAGGCCACCGCACCGAAATCGGTGGCCGTGGTCGGCGCCGGGCCAGCGGGCCTCTCCACCGCTTTGGCGGCGGCGGAGCGCGGGCACCAGGTGACGCTGTTCGACAAGGCGGCAGAGATCGGTGGCCAGCTTAACATGGCCAAACAGGTCCCCGGCAAAGAGGAGTTCTGGGGGCTGGTCGACTGGTATCGCACCATGCTCACCGAGGCCGGGATCACGGTCGAGCTGGGCCGCGAAGTCTCAGCCGACGATCTGACCGGTTTCGATGAGGTTGTGATCGCCACCGGCGTCACCCCGCGCGACCCGCAGATTCCGGGCGAGGATCGCGACAATGTGCTGAGTTACATCGACGTGCTGCGCGACAAGGCGCCGGTCGGCAAGACGGTCGCGGTGATCGGCGCCGGCGGCATCGGTTTCGACGTCTCCGAATTCCTGCTGGAAGAGCACAGCCCGGCCACCGACCTGCCGGCCTGGATGACCGAATGGGGCGTGACCGATCCGGAGGCGCACCGCTCCGGCCTGGCCCCCGAGGGGCCGCAACCGGCGGCGCCCGCGCGGCAGGTGACGCTTCTGCAGCGCAAGAAACAGGCGCATGGCAAGGGGCTGGGCAAGACCACCGGCTGGATCCACCGCGCCACGCTGAAGATGAAGGGTGTCGAATTCGTCGGCGGCGTGAATTACGAGAAGATCGACAACGACGGGCTGCACGTCAGCTTTGGCGAGGCGCGGGAAAACCCGACGGTGATCGCGGCCGAAACCATCGTGCTCTGCGCCGGGCAGGTGTCGGAACGGTCCTTGGCGGATGCCCTGGCCGAGAAAGGCATCGCCGCCCATGTGATCGGCGGCGCCGATGTGGCCGCCGAGCTCGACGCCAAACGGGCGATCAATCAGGGGACGCGGCTCGCCGCCACGCTCTGACCGACCCGGACGCCAAAAGGGCGCCGTCCGTCAGCCGGGCGCCCCTCCTGTCTTTTTCTGGCCCCAAGTATTCCGGGGGAGCCGTGGCCTGCCACGGCGGGGGCAGAGCCCCCTCGCCGCCTACCCCTCGTGCGCCGCGCGACTGTCCCCGGGCGCCTCGTCCCGGTCGTGCAGGCCGTAGTCGCGCAGCACATGCGCCACCCGCAGCCGGTAGCCGTCGAACAACCCGCCGCGTCCGCGGGCCTGCGCCCGCCGGTGGGCAACCACCCGTCGCCAGCGTTCCACGGCCGCCTCGTCCTCCCAGAACGACAGCGACAAGAGCTTGCCGGGCTGTGCCAGGCTCTCGAACCGCTCGACCGAGATGAACCCCTCGACCTGTTCCGCCAGCGGTCGCATCTCGGCGGCGATGTCGAGATACTCCGGCGCGCGCCCCTCGGCGGGCTCCACTTCGAAAATAACCGCGATCATGACCCCATTCCTCCCGATGCCAGTTTCACAAACGTCCGATCCTCCCGCAGGATAAACCGCTCCTTCTGTGCGTAGAGATAATTTTCCCGCCCCAGCGGATCAGCGGCCAACCGGGCGCGATAGGCCTCATAGGCGGCGAGGCTTTCGATATTGTAGATTCCATAGGCCAGCGTGCTCGACCCCTCATGCGGGGCGAAATAGCCGATCAGGTCGGCGCCGTTGCGCGGGATCGCCTCGCCCCAGGTGCGGGCATATTGGCGAAACTGTTCCACCTTGGTGGGGTCGATCTGATAGCGGATGACACAGGTCAGCATGGGAAACTCCTTATCCTTGTCCGCCTCTTCTAGCCGCTTGCATTGCCCTGATGCTTCGATCAGGGTCGAACCATGAAGGAAGGCCCCGACATCTCCCGCATCGCCGCCCTGATCGGCGACCCGGCCCGCGCCAACATCCTGACCGCGTTGATGAGCGGCAAGGCGCTGACCGCCAGCGAACTGGCGATGGAGGCCGGTGTGAGCCTGCAGACCGCGTCGTCGCATCTGCGCAAGCTGGAAGAGGGCGGGCTGATCGAGCTGCGCAAATCGGGCCGCCACCGCTATTTCAACCTGGCTGGCGACGAGGTTGCCAAACTGCTGGAGGCGCTGATGGGGCTGGCCGCGGGCAGCGGCCACCTGCGCAGCCGCACCGGCCCGAAGGACGCGGCACTGCGCCGCGCGCGGGTCTGCTACAATCATCTTGCCGGCGAGATGGGGGTGGAAATGTATCGCGCGCTGCAGGCCCGCGGCTATCTGACGGGCGCGGGCGACGGCCTCTGTCTGACCGAGGCCGGCCGCGGATTTATCGCCGGGCTGGGCATCGACCTCGCCGCGCTGCCCCGCAGCCGGGCCCCGCTCTGCCGCGAATGCCTCGACTGGAGCGCGCGGCAGTCGCATCTGGCCGGTCAGCTCGGCCGCGCCCTGCTGAGCCAGTTCATCTCCAACGGCTGGGCGCGGCGGGCCAAAGGCAGCCGCGCGGTGCTGTTCACCCCGGCGGGGGAAGCGGCGTTTTCCCGGGCTTTCGCACGGCGCGATATGGAGGGCCTCGGCTGACTCGTCGTTTCCACGCCATAAACGATACCTGCCGAATTCCCGAGAATATCCCATCCCTGCCCCGATCTTGCCCAGATTGGTTCGGATAACAGTCGCAGTAAGACACGCGAACTGAGGATGACGGCATGGACCGACTGACCGAAATGGAAGCCTTTGCCAATGTGGTGGATCAGGGGGGATTCACCGATGCGGCCAAGAAGATGGGCATCTCGAAATCGGCAGTGTCCAAGCATGTCTCCAGCCTGGAGGCGCGCCTTGGCGCCCGCCTGCTGAACCGTACCACCCGCCGCGTCAGCCCGACCGAGATCGGCCTGGCCTACTACGACCGCGCCCGCCGGGTGCTGAACGATGCGGGCGAGGCCGACGCGCTGGTCACCTCGATGCAGTCGGCCCCTTCCGGCCTGCTGCGGATCTCGGTCGCCACCGATTTCGGCGTCAACCTGCTGTCGCCGGTGCTGTCGGAATTCCTGACGGATTTCCCGGACATCACCGTCAACATGGTGCTGAACAACCGGTACGTCGAGCTGATCTCCGAAGGGTTCGACATGGCGATCCGCATCGGTGAACTGGAGGACAGCTCGCTGCGCGCCCGCAAGCTGACCGAGACCACCAAACGGCTGATCGCCAGCCCGGATTACATCAAGAAATACGGCCGCCCGCAGAAGATCGACGATCTGAACGAACATAAGCTGCTGCATTATTCCAACCAGTCCAGCGGCAACGTCTGGAAGCTGACCGCGCCCTCGGGCGAAAAACGCCAGGTCCGTACCGCCGGCTGGCTCAGCGTCAACGACGGGCAATCGTTGCTCAACGCCGCGATCTCCGGCCTCGGGATCGCCTATCTGCCCAGCTACCTCTACGCCAACGCGATGAAAGAGGGGCTGGTCGAGGATGCGATGCCCTCGCTGCCCACAGAGATGCTGGGCGTCTATGCGGTCTATCCGCCAGGCCGTTTCACCCAACCCAAGGTGCGCGCCTTTATCGATTTCCTGGTCCATGCCTTTGCCGACAAGGGCCCGTCCGACTGGTAACCCGTTTCATGTTGCTTCCCTTGGCAACCCAACTGCCCCCGTGCCCTGCACGGGGGCTTTTTCTGTCACTCCACAGGAAGAACCAGCGCCTCGACCCGTCGGTTTCTCTCCCGCCCCTCGGGCGTGAGGTTCGGGGCCACCGGCGCGAGATAGCCCATGCCTTCGGCGGCAACCCGGTCCGGCGCCACGCCGTAGACATTCAGCAATCGGTCGCGCACCGTTTCGGCCCGGCTCTTGGACAGCGCGATATTGGCCTCCAGCGCGCCGACACTGTCGGTATGGCCGACCAGAACGATCCGATAGGCCGGATTGGCCGCGAGAAACCCCGAAAGCCGCGCCAGCGACTCATAGGGCCCGACACCCAGCGCGTTGGCGCCGGTGCCAAATTCCAGATCGGCCAGGATGACATGCCCCTGCGCCAGCAACGTGTCGATCAGCCCGGCGCCCGGCCCGACCGGCGGTGGTGGCCCCGAATCCGCCGGCTCCGGCTGGGGGTCAGCCGCCGCCGTACTCTGTTCCGGGCCGGCAACCGGAAACACATGGATTTCCTGGATATAGGCACTGGCGCCGGTGCGGCTGACCAGCAGGCTCAGCGCCTCGTTGTCGTTGCGCGTGGCCGAGAGAAAGCGGAAATTGCCGAGATCCACATACATATTCGGCGCCGGGACGACCTCGGTCCCGAACCGGAAATCGAAACCGCCACAACTGCGCGCGCGGCACTCGAACACGATTTCAAAGCCGCTGCTGGCCAGTTGATCGCGCAGCGGCACCAACAACTGCAGCGGGGTGGCGGCCCCGCCGTCCACCCGCCAGCTGCGCCGCTGCACCTGTCCCTCGAACACCCGCGCCGGAACGCCATGCCCGTCGAAGGGGGCGATCGGCAAAGCATAGCTGTCGAGCGGCGCGGCCCGCTCGGACAACAGCCGCGCGCCCTGCGGCAGCTCCAGCGCCTGCGCCAGAGCCGGCAGAGCGGCCAGCAGCGAACAAAGCGCGAAGGCCCGGATCATCGGAACTGCGCGTGATACTCGTCGTTGGGCCACATATGGGTGGCGCTGGCCACGCGGTTTGTCATGTTGAAGAAGCCGGCGACATTGGCGATGTCCCAGATATCCCGGTCGGAGAAACCCGCATCGCGCAGCACCTGGCGGTCGGCCTCCTCGATGGTGTAGCTTTCGGTCGTCATCTTGGCCGCGAAATCCAGCATCCCGCGCTGCCGCGCGTCCAGATCGGCGACGCGGTAGTTGATCGCCAGCATCTCGCCCAGCATCGGATCGCCCGACAGCTGCCGCACCGCCGCGCCATGGGCGACGATGCAGTAGAAGCAGCGGTTAATCGACGAGACCACCACCGCGATCATCTCGCGCTCCAGCTTGCTCAGCCCGCTGTCGGCCAGCATCAGGTCATTGTACATGCCGGTGAAGGCATTGAGCTTGTCGATGTCGAAAGCATTCGCCTTCAGCACATTCGGGATCAGCCCCAGCTTATCGGTGCAGACATCGAAATACTTCTGCGTCGCCTCGGGCAGCGGATCGACCATCGGCAGGTCGAGTGCGGTGGGCGGCTTGCGGTCTGTCATTGGCGGGTCTCCTCCCCTTGCCATATGCGGTAATGGTATTCACCCACTACAGACATGCCGAGCCCGGAATACAAGGCATTCGCCCCGTCATTTGCCTTTGTGCAGACCACGGCGAGCGTATGGGCGCCCTGCGCCGCCGCCCAATGGGCCGCCGCGCGCATCATCCATTTGCCCAGCCCCTGCTGGCGCTGATGCGGCAGGATCTCCAGTGCGTGCAGCATCGCCACGCCGTCATGGATGGCGACGAAGGCCGCGCCGCCCGGCTTGTCGTTGAACCGCGCCAACAGCCCGGTCTTGGGCCCCTTGGCACGTTCCATCACAGCGATGCGCGCCGGGCCGATGCCGCCGTTGGCCCAGATCTCGCGCATGATGGCCAGCGGCTCCCAGACCTGCAGGACGGTCACCCGGGGCAGCGGGACATCGGTCAGCCTCTCCACCGGGCAGGCATAGGCCCAGACCGGATCCTTCACCGCGTAGCCGCGCGCCTCCAGCAACGCATCCAGCGCCGTATCGCCCGGGCGGATCATGAACAATGGCAACTGCCCCATCGCGCGCATCGCCACTTCGGCGGCGGCGATGTCATCCGCCGTCACCGGCCCTTCGGCCGAGGCGGCCGACACCCGGCTGCCGCCGCCCTGCCCTTCGCGCAGTGTCCAGGGCCCCTGTTTCACATAGCGGGCCGCGGGCCAGGTGCCATCGACAACCCCGAACAGCCAGGGCGCGGGCTGCGCGCTCATATTTCAAGCTCCCGCGACAGGCGGGTGATCGCGGCATCCACCCGCGCCCCGTCGCTGCCGCGCACCACGACGTTAGCACCGAAGGCCCCGTCCTTCTGAAACGGGTAGCACCCGATCGAGAGGTCGGAGAAATCCGCAGCCAGCGCGGCCAGCGGGGCCGCGATCTCGCCCTCGCCGCGCATCACCCGCAGGCTTTGCGACAACAGCGGCGCCCCGCCGGAGATTTTCGACAGGACGCTGGCGACCATCGCCTCGAACACCGCCGGGACGCCCGCCATCACATGGACGTTGGCGATGGTGAACCCGGGCGCGGTGGACACCGGGTTGTCGATCAGTTCGGCTCCGTCGGGAATGCGCGCCATCCGCAACCGCGCTTCGTTCAACTCGGTCCCGGTGGTCTTGTAATGCGCCTCGAGGAGCGCGCGGGCATCGTCGCGCACATCGATATGCGCGCCAAAGGCCGCGGCGATGCAATCGGCGGTGATATCGTCATGGGTGGGGCCGATGCCGCCGCTGGTGAACACGTGGTTGTAGCGCGCCGACAACGCCTTCACCGCCTCGGTGATCGCGTCGGCGTCGTCGCTGACCATGCGGGCCTCCTTCAGGTCGATCCCATGCTTGGTGAGCTCGCCCGCGAGGTAATGCATGTTGGAATCGCGCGTGCGCCCGGACAGGATTTCATCCCCGATCACGAGCATTGCGGCGGTTGGATTGGCCATGGTGCCCCTTCCCTACATTTCGCGGTCTTGAAGGGCCGCGCAGGCAGGTATAGGCCGGGTGACATGCGCTTTCAAACCCCTCTTGTCACCGCCCGGCTGATCCGCCGCTACAAGCGGTTCCTGGCCGACTGCACCCTCGACGACGGGCGCGAGGTGACCGCCCATTGCGCCAATCCCGGCTCGATGCTGGGGCTGGCGGAACCGGGCATGAAGATCTGGCTGGAGCCGAACGACGATCCGAAGAAGAAGCTGAAATTCGGCTGGCGGCTGGTGGAGCACGAGAACGGCCATTTCACCGGCGTCGATACCTCGGTGCCCAACCGCGCCCTGCGCGCGGCGCTTGAAGCGCGGCAGATCCCGCCGCTGGCCGGCTACGGCACGGTGCGGCCCGAGGTCAAATACGGCCAATCCAGCCGCATCGACTTCCTGCTCAGCGAACCGGGGCTGCCGGACGCCTATGTCGAGGTGAAATCGGTGACCCTGTCGCGCGCGCCGGGGCTGGCGGAGTTTCCCGACAGCCGCACCGCGCGCGGCGCCAAACATCTGGACGAACTGTCCGATATGGTGCGCGCGGGCCACCGGGCGATGATGTTGTATCTGGTGCAGCGCACCGATTGCAGCCGCTTCGACCTGGCCCGCGACATCGACCCAGCCTATGGCGACGCCTTCGACCGGGCCCAGGCGGCGGGCGTCGAAAAACTGGTCTACACCACGCGCATCAGCCCGGAAGAGATCACCCTGGACCGCGCGCTTTAGGCGCTGAAACCGGCCCCTCTGGCAACTTTTCCGCAAACCCATTAGATATCGCGCAACGGCAGAATGATGGAGCCAGCCTTGAACAACGCATTTCGTGGCCGCCTGACCAAGGACGGCATCCGGATACATGACCAGTCCGATTTCGCGGGCATGCACAAGGCCGGGCATCTGGCCGCGCAGATCCTCGACGAAATCGCGGAGCACGTTTTCCCGGGTCAGACCACCGGAGAGATCGACCGCATCATCGAGGACAAGGTGAACGCGGCCGGCGCGACCTCGGCCACCATCGGCTACCGGGGCTACAAGCACGCCAGCTGCATCAGCGTCAATCACGTTGTCTGCCACGGCATCCCCGGCGACAAGAAGCTGAAGGACGGCGACATCCTGAACATCGATGTGACGGTGATCGTCGACGGCTGGTACGGCGACACCAGCCGGATGTACGTGGCCGGCAAGCTGTCCCGCAAGGCCGAGCGGCTGATCCAGGTGACCCACGACTCGCTGATGAAGGGCATCGAGATGGTCAAGCCGGGCAACACCTTCGGCGATATCGGCCACGCGATCCAGGTCTATGTGGAAAGCCAGCGGATGAGCGTGGTGCGCGATTTCTGCGGCCACGGGCTGGGCCAGGTGTTCCACGCCAAACCCAACGTGCTGCACTACGGCCGCCCCGGCACCGGCGCGATTCTGGAAGAGGGCATGTTCTTTACCATCGAACCGATGGTGAACCTGGGCCGGCCCGAAACCAAGACGCTGGCCGACGACTGGACGGCGGTGACGCGCGACAAGTCGCTCTCGGCGCAGTTCGAGCATTCGGTGGGGGTGACGGCGGACGGCGTCGATATCTTCACCCTGTCGCCGGCGGGAAAATTCCACCCGACCTACGGCTGAGCACGCCCGTCCCCAGAAACGCAAAAGGCAGGCCCCCGGCCTGCCTTTGTCGTTCCCGGCCCTTTGCGGGCCGGATCGGGTTACATCATTGCGGGTGGTGCAGGCTCATCGCCTTTTGCACATGCAGGGGGGCGGCAGAGAACTGCGCCTCGCTCCTCTGCACGGAATCGGAGGCATAGAGCGCCACCGCGCCCGCAAACAGGGCAGTCAGGGCGACAGCGCCCAGGAAAGACACACGCAAACCAGTCATTTTCTCGCTCGTTTTGTTCTTGTTTTTTCGATCGTTTTTCACTCGGACCGCCGAAATAGTCACCCTTCCCCCGAAATGCGAGAGGGCCTGCGGAGGAAACCGTCCTGTCGTCGCGTCACAAAATCGTTACACGCGCGCCAGACCGGAGAGACTGAGAAGAGCGGGCGGGTGAACGGCATTCTGAATGGCACGTCGATCCGCTCCCCCACAGAACAAGCCGCAGCCGAGGCCTACCCTGCCGCCTCCAGCACCGTCACATGGGTATCGCCGTACTTGCGCCGGTCCAGAAGGGTGAAGCCCGCGGGCGGCTCCATCGGCGCGCTTTCCTCCCAGACCACCAGCGCATCCGGAGCAAGCCAACCGCCAGCCAGCGCCGCCGCCAGCGCCTTTTGCCCCATGTCCTTACCGTAGGGCGGATCGAGAAAGACGAGGTCGAAGGGCGCCACGTCGCAGGCCCCCAGCTTAGTGGCATCGCGGCGGATCACCCGCGTCTCGGCCTTGCTGCGGGTGATCTCGATGTTCTTCGCGATCAGCCCCTGCGCCACCCGGCCGCTTTCGACGAAACACACATGCGCCGCCCCACGCGACAGCGCCTCCAGCCCCAGCGCGCCGGTCCCGGCGAACAGGTCCAGCACCCGCGCCCCCGGGATCACGCCATAGTGGGTCAGCACCGAAAACAGGCTCTCGCGCACCCGGTCGGTGGTGGGACGCAGATGCGCGCCCGCATCCCCCTTGCCGACCGAGGCGAGCGTGCGGCCGCGGAAATCCCCGGCGATGATCCTCACGCTCGCATCACCCCCGCATCAGGGCCTTGAGGTCGACCTCCGGATCGCCCACCAGATCGGGATCGGCGGTCTTGCCGTTGTCGATCAGCCGCTTGCCGACCATATAGGCGCGCGGATCGTTCATCGCGTCCACCGCCAGAAGCTGACCGCCTTTGAAGTACCAGAACGACGCGCTCAGCCCCTCGCCCTTGCGGGACACGATGCGGTCATAGCCGGTGTTGAGCCCGGCGATCTGCAGCTTCACATCGTATTGGTCCGACCAGAACCACGGCTTCGGTACGTAGTCCACGCCCGCGCCCTGCATGTTTCCCGCCACGCATTCGGCCTGGTCGATGGCGTTCGGCACGCTCTCCAGCCGGATCCGCCCGCCGTTGTGAGGGAACGAGGCGCAATCGCCCGCCGCCCAGATATGCGGGGCGGAGGTGCGGCCCTGCGCATCGGTCTTGATGCCGTTGTCGATCTCCAGCCCCGCCGCCTCGGCGAGCCCGGTGGCGGGCGCGATGCCGACGCCGACGACGACGAAATCGACCTCCAGTTCGGAGCCGTCGGACAGCACCGCCCCGGTCACCTTTCCGTCCGCGCCGGTCAGACGCTCCAGCCCGACACCCTCGCGGATGTCGACGCCGTGACTGCTGTGCAGCGCGCGGAAGTAATCGCTGGTTTCCGGCGCCGCGACCCGCTGCAGGATGCGGTCGGCCATTTCCACCAACGTCACCTTTACCCCGCGCTTGGCGCAGACCGCCGCCGCCTCCAGCCCGATGTAGCCGCCGCCGACGATCAGCGCGCTTGCGCCCTCGACCACGGCAGGCGCCATCGCATCCACATCGGCCAGCGTGCGCACGGTGAAAACGCCGTCCAGATCGCCGCCGATCGCCGCCGGCAGCCGCCGCGGATCCGATCCGGTGGTCAGCGCCAGTTCGTCATAGGCGATCACGTCGCCGTCCACCGTCACCGTCTGCGCGGCGGGGTCGATGGCGGTGACCTGCTGCCCCAGACGCAGGGTGATGTCCTGCTCGGCATAAAAGCTTTCGGGCCGCAGATAGAGCCGTTCCAGCGCCATATCGCCCAGCAGATAGGCCTTGGACAGCGGCGGCCGCTGGTAGGGCGGCACCGGCTCGGCGCCGATCAGGGTGATCTGGCCGTCGAACCCGTCCTTGCGCAGTTTCGCCACCAGCGAGGAGCCCGCCTGCCCGGCCCCGATCACGACGATATGGCCCATCCGAATTTCCTCCCGCGCAGCCTGTGGTCAATCTTCGGCAGGACACTACATGCAGGCTCGGGACAAACACAATCGCTTGCGAAAGGAACACCGCATGAGCATCCAACCCGGTGACCGCCTGCCCGAGGCCACCCTGACCCGATTGGGGGAAAAAGGCCCCGAGCCGGTACAACTCTCCGACCTCACCGCCGGGCGCAAAGTGGTGATCTTCGGCCTGCCCGGCCCGTTTACCGGCACCTGCAGCACCTCGCATCTGCCCAGCTTCATGCGCACCGCCGAGGCGTTCAAGGCCAAGGGCGTGGACGAAATCATCTGCATCGCCGTCAACGACGCCTGGGTGATGGATGCCTGGGACAAGGACACCGGCGCCGGCGCGGCGGGTGTCACGCTGCTGGCCGATCACGCCAGCGAGCTGACCAAGGGCCTGGGGCAGGAGCTGACGGTGCCCGCCATCGGCTTTTTCTCGCGCTCCAAACGCTTCGCACTGGTGGCCGAGGACGGGGTGATCACCCAGGTGCAGGAAGAGGTGGCCCCGGGCGCCTGCGACCTGACCACCGGCGAGTCGCTGCTGGCCACGCTGTAATCCACGGCCGGGCCGGCGTCGCCCGGCCCCGCCACCTCAGACCAACCCGTCCAGCTTGCGCGCCAGCTTGGCGTCCAGGGCGCTCAACCCGTCCACGTCATGGGTGGTCAGCACCACCTCCACCCGGTTGTAGACATTGCGCCATTCCGGGTGGTGGTTCCATTTCTCGGCCCAGATCGCGGCGCGGGTCATCCATCCGAAGGCCTCGACGAAACTGTCGAACTTGAATGTCTTGGCGATGGCGTCGCGCCCCTCGACCATGCTCCAGCCGTTCTGCAACAGCGGGTCCAACAAAGGGCCGCGGGTTTCCTCTGACAGTTTCTCGCTCATTCCTTTTCCTCCACATCGACTTTCCTGAACGGGCCGTACTCGGTCAGGATCTCGATCTCTTCGCTGACCGCCGCGCGCTCGGCGTCCAGGAATTGCGCAACCGCCTCGGCGAAACCGGGATCGCCGATCCAGTGCAGGCTATGGGTCGGCGTCGGCAGATAGCCGCGCGCCAGCTTGTGTTCGCCCTGCGCCCCGGCCTCGACCCGACCCAGCCCATGGGCGATGGCGTAGTCGATGGCGCGATAGTAACACAGCTCGAAATGCAGGCAGGGGTGATGCTCGGTACAGCCCCAGTAGCGGCCATAAAGCGTGTCCCGGCCGATGAAGTTCAGCGCGCCGGCGATCCAGTAGCCGTCGCGTTCGGCCAGCGCCAGCAGGATATCGTCGCGCAACCGCTCCTGCGCCAGGTCGAAGAACGCCCTGGTCAGGTAGGGCGAGCCCCATTTGCGCGCGCCGGTGTCCTGGTAAAAGGTCCAGAACGCCTCCCAATGCTCGGGTTTCAGATCGTCGCCGGTCAGCATGTGGATGGTGCCGCCGAAGTCATTGGCCTGCCGCCGCTCCTTGCGGATGGTCTTGCGCTTGCGCGACGAAAGGCTGGCCAGAAACCCGTCGAAATCGGCATAGCCTTCGTTCAGCCAGTGAAACTGCTGGCTGGAGCGCGGCATCAGCCCCATCGCCGCGCCCGCCTCGGCCTCTTCCCCTGTGCAAAAGGTGACATGCAGCGACGAGATTCCGTTGTCGGCCGCCAGTTGCACCGCCCCCTGCACCAGCGCCGACTGGCCGATCCCCTCGTACCCGGGCCGCACCAGGAGCCGCCGCCCGGTGGCGGGGGTGAAGGGCACCGCGATCTGCAGCTTGGGGTAATAGCGCCCGCCCGCCCGTTCATAGGCATGGGCCCAGCTATGATCGAAGATATATTCGCCCTGGCTGTGCGACTTGACGTACATCGGCGCCGCCGCGATCAGCATCCCGTCGAGATAGGCGGTCAGGTACTGCGGCTGCCAGCCGGTGCCGCGCCCGACCGAGCCGCTGTCCTCCAGCGCCATCAGAAACCGGTGGGTGGTGAACGGGTCGTCGGGGCGGCCGCCGTCCGCCGCCTCGGGACAGGCGCAGGCATCCCACTCCTCTGCCGCAATCTGCGACAGAGAGGGAAGCACCTGAATTTCGATCTGCGCCTGATCCATCGTCCCTCCGGGCCTGCCCACTATCTGTGGTGGCCACCGCCCGGATCAAGCCGGGATCGCAGCGGCGTAGCCTTCGAAGGTGATATTATCGGCAAGCCTGCGCGCCTCTGCCTCCGCTTCGACCGATCGGATGGTCCAGCACAGCACCGGCACCCCGTCGGAATGCAGCGACCGCACCCGGGGGCGGTCAAGATCGCCGGCCTGATGGCTGACAAAGGCGGCGCCGACGCGCTCGAAATCGGGGATCTCGCGCAGCCGGTCGCAGGTGGCCTTTGACAGCGGCCAGTCGTCCGGGTTGTAGCTGCAGGTGGTCAGCCCGCGCGGCACGTCCGGCGCGATCCGCGCCATCTCGGCCATGCTGTGCGGGTTGAAGGACATCACCGCCACCGGCCCGGCATAGCCCGCCAGCGCCCGCGCGGCGGCGGCCTCCAGCGGCCCCACATCGGGGCCCATGCCGCCGTCCTGATCCTTCAGCTCGACCAGCAGCGGCACCCGCCCCGCGACCAGGTCGAGCACCTCTTCGAAGCTCGGGATGGTCTCGCCATCGCCGTGCAGCAACGGGATCTCCGCCGCCTCCGCGGCGCTGCGCCGGCGCAGCGGTCCCGCCTGCCCGGTCAGCCGCCCCAGATCGTAGTCGTGAAACACCATCGCAGCCCCGTCTGAGGTGAGCTGCAGGTCGATCTCGATGCCATAGCCCGCCGCAATCGCCGCGCGGATCGCCGCGCGGCTGTTCTCGGGACGGCCCTGGTCGATGTCGTGAAAGGCCCGGTGCGCCACCGGCAGGCGCAACAGATCATCGGGCAGGACGGGCAAGGCGGTCATCGCAGCTGAAAGATCCCCTCGATCTCCACCGCGACGCCCAGCGGCAGCGCCGCCGCCGACACCGCCGAGCGCGAATGCCGCCCGGCATCGCCCAGCGCCTCGACCAGGAAGTCGGAGGCGCCATTAACCACCTGCGGCTGCTGGGTGAAATCACCGGTCGAGTTGACGAAGCCGGTCAGCTTGACCACCCGCACAAGGTTGTCCAGATCGCCGCCGCAGGCCGCGCGCACCTGCGCCAGCAGGCCCAGAGCACAGCGTTTCGCCGCCGCCGCGCCGGCCTCGACATCCATGTCGTCGCCCAGCTTGCCGGTGATCAGATCGCCATTCTCGTCGATCGAAATCTGGCCCGAAACGTACAGGGTGTCGCCCACCCGGACGAACGGCACGTAGTTCGCCGCCGGGGCCGGTGCGGACGGCAGGGTCACACCCATCTGATCCAGTCTGCCTTGAATGCTCATCGTCTCTCTCCTGTTATCCGGGGCGCGCGCAATGGCGCCGCGCAGTTTCTCTGCCGCAAACCTGAACGCTCATCAGGTCTCGCGGAACGCCTTGGTGAAGTAATCCGCCAGCGGCTTGACCAGGTAGGCGATCGGCGAGCGGTCGGCGGTGCGGACAAAGGCCTGCACCGGCATACCGGGGATCAGCACGGTGCCCTCCGGCAGTTTCTCCGTCTGGTTGTCGTCCAGCACGATCTCGGCCCGATAGAAGGACAACCCGCTTGCCTCGTCCTGGAACGCATCAGCCGAAATCTTGGTGACCGAGCCGGACAGTTCCGGCGTCTCGCGCTGGTTCAGCGACGACAGGCGCAGATGCACCGACTGGCCCACGTGAATCTCGTCGATGTGGATCGGGTCGACGCGGGCGGCGATCACCAGCGGCCGGTCCTGCGGCACCAGGAACAGCACCGGATCGGCCGGACGGATCACAGACCGCGGCGTGTGCACACTCATGCCATAGACGATGCCCGAGACCGGCGCGGTGATGTCCAGCCGGTCCAGTTGGTCCCGCAGCGACCGGCGCTGTTCGGCCAGCTCCAGCTCCTGATAGCGCAGGTCGCGCAAGCGGGTGATCGCCTCTTCGCGCCGGCTGGTTCCCAGCTTGAGGATCTCGATATCAATCTCGGTGATCCGGCCCTCGGCCTGTGCCTTGTTGGCCTTGAGTTCGCCCAGCGTCCCGTCCAGATCGGCGGCGGTGCGGCGCAGGTTCAGCACGGTGGCGGCCTGGGCCAGCCCGCGATCCAGCAGCGATTGCTGGTTCTCCAGCTCCTTCTCGATCAGCTCAAGCTGGATCCGCAGCGAGGCCTGCTGCGCCTCGATCCCCTCGATCTGGTTGCCGATCTGACCGCGCCGTTTTTCCAGCTGCTCGATCTCGCGGGCCTCCGAATCGCGGCGCGCATGGAACAGCCGCCGCTGGCCTTCGATCAGTTCGGCCACCTCCGAGCGCTCCTGCGCCATATCCAGCAGCTCCGGCTCGAATTCCACCTCCGCGGCCTCGTCCCGCTCGGCCTCCAGCCGGCCGCGCCGGGCCATCAGTTCATAGAGCTGGCCTTCGATGATCAGCAGTTGCGAGGCCAGATCGCGGGAATCCAGCCGGATCAGCGTCTGGCCCTGCTCGACCAGATCGCCCTCGTCCACGAAAATCTCGGCCACCACACCGCCGTCGGGATGCTGCACCACCTGGCGGTTCTGTTCGACCTCGATCCGGCCGTTGACCACCACCGCGCCGGCGATGGTCGACAGAACCGCCCAGCTACCGAAACCGCCGACCAGAATGAACAGCCCCAGCATGCCGATGATCAACGGCTTTTTCGCCGACCAGCCGCGCACGGCGGGCACCTTCGGCGCGGGTGCCGCCGGCGGGGATTTCTTCGCCGGTTCCGTACCGGGCCGCTTCGCCGGTTGGGTTCCGGCCCGCTTCACCGGCTCGGTCCCGGCCTTCTTTACCGGCTGCGTCCCGGCCTTCTTCGTCTGGTCTGTCCCGGTCATTTCATACCGCCCATTCCGGCCGATTTCAGCAATTGCTGGTGGTTCGCGACCATCTCGCGCAGCACCTGATCCTTGGGCCCGAAGGCCGTTCGGTGGCCGTCATCCAGCACCATCAGAACGTCGCATTCCTGGATCGCGGAGGGCCGGTGCGCCATGATCAAAACCGATTTCCCGGCCTCTTTCATCGCCTTGATTGCATTGTTCAGCGCCATCGATCCTTCGTTATCGAGATTCGAGTTCGGCTCATCCAGAATCAGGATCACCGGATCGTCATAGAGCGCGCGCGCCAGCGCCACGCGCTGCATCTGTCCACCCGAAAGCCGCCCGCCGCCGCTGGTCACGCGGGTGTCGTAGCCGTCGGGCAGCGACACGATCAGATCGTGGGCCGCCGCCATCTTGGCCGCCGCGACAACCTTTTCGCTGTCCGGCTCCGGCGCCATCCGGGCAATGTTCTCGGCAATCGTGCCGTCGAACAGCTGCACCCGCTGCGGCAGATAGCCGATGTGCTGGCCCAGAACATCGGGCGCGTATTGATCCAGCGCGGCGCCGTCCAGTCGCACCGTGCCGCCGGCGGGTTTCCAGAACCCGGTCAGGGTGCGGGCCAGCGTGGTCTTGCCCGATCCCGACGGCCCGATCACGCCCAGCGCCTGCCCCGGCTCGACCTTGAAACTGACCGTTTTCAGCTTGGCGCGGCTGTCGCCCGGCGGCACCACGGTCAGCGCGACCGCCGAAAGCTCCGCCTTGGGCCGTGGCAGCGCGGTACGCGGCTGATCCACCGGCACCTTGCTCAGCAGTTCGCCCAATTGCTGCCAACCCTTGCGCGCGCGCTGCACCTGCGGCCAGTGGCCCACCAGCTGTTCGATCGGCGCCAGCGCCCGACCCAGCAGGATCGACGAGGCGATCATAACGCCCGCGGTACATTCGCCTTTCAGCACCAGATAGGCGCCCAGGCCCAGCATCGCCGATTGCAGGAACATCCGCAGCGTCTTGGTCACCGACGAAAAGCTGCCGCTCACGTCGTTGGCCGACACCGATTTCACCAGCGATTCGTCGCGGGTCTGGTTCCAGCGGTCGAAGGACGCGCCGCGCATCCCCATCGACTGGATGGTTTCGGCCTCGTGGCGGATTTCCTCGGCCTTCAACCCGGCCCGGTGCGAGGTGATGTTGGCATCCTGCACCGGCTTGCGCGAATAGAACTGGTTGAGCACGGTAATCAGCACCAGGACGGCCCCGCCCGACACAGCCAGCATACCCAGCCAGGGGTGGAACAACGCGATGCCGAACAAAAAGAACGGCGTCCAGGGCAGGTCGAACAACGACATGAAGGGGGGCGCAGCCAACAGCCGCTGCACCGCTTCGAGATCGCTGAGCCCGGTCTGCGCAACCGGATCGTTGGCCACGGACGAGCGTTTCAGCATCGCCTCGAACACGCGGCGATCCAGTGCGCCCTGAAACCGGGCGCCGATCCGCGCCATAATCCGGCCCCGGGCGAAATCCAGAATCCCCATCGTGCCGTAAAGAAAGGCCACCAGCAGCGACAACGCCACAAGCGTCTCCACCGAACGGCTGCCCAGCACCCGGTCATAGACCTGCAGCATGTACAGCGGCCCGGTCAGCATCAACAGGTTGGCGAAAAAGCTGAACAGGCCGACGGACCAGAACAACGGGCGACTCTGCCGCCGTGCGGCAGCCAGTTCGGCGAACCCGTCGCCTTCTGTGCCGCTAGAACGATGGTGAGATGGCATGGCTTTCCAGAATTTCCACGGCTTTCGGCGACCAAAATCTGCGAGTCATCACACTTAATACGCCTGACTCTGTTTCAATACGGTCACACATCTATTATTGGAGCGCTTAACACTTTTGCTAGAAACGTACGACCCTACATTTCAGAAGTTGTGGCCAGACTGCAAGCATCAACGGATTGTCTCACAGAATGAAATTCACGCCGCGCTCGCTCATCATCGTCGCTTCGCTCTTGTCTGCCGCGCTGCTTTCGGGCTGCGCGAGCCGCACCGCCGAACAAAAGGCCAGCGGCGAAATATACGACCCCTATGAGAGCACCAACCGCGCGATTCACTCTTTCAACGTGGGCGTGGACAAGGCCCTGTTCCGTCCCGCCTCCAAGGGGTACGTCACCATCGTGCCCGAGCCGATGGTCGACAGTTTCAACCATTTCGCCGACAACCTCTCGATGCCCAGCGTAATGGTCGATTCGCTGCTGCAGGGGAAGTTCAAGCAGGCCGGGATCGCGCTGGCGCGCTTTACCATCAACTCTACCGTGGGCTTTGCCGGGCTGGCCGATCCGGCGTCCGATTTCGAGATCCCGGAGGTCGACACCGATTTCGGCGAGACACTGCACGTCTGGGGCTTTGACGAGGGCGCCTATGTGGAGCTGCCGCTCTACGGCCCCTCCACCGCGCGCGATGCGGTGGGCGTGGTGGTCAATCTGTTCACCAACCCGCTCGACTACACCGATCCGCGCCCGGCCGATAACCTCGGCCTCTACGCCGAAGTGGTGAAACGGATGGGCGACCGTGGCCGCTACTCCGACACCGTCGACGCGATTCTGTACGAGAGCGCCGACAGCTACGCGCAGTCACGTTCGATTTACATTCAGAATCGGCGCTTCGATCTGGAAGGCGACAATACCGACCTCTACATTACCCCTGACGAGATCAGCACCGAGGGTTTCTGAATGACTGTTTATGTTTCGCGGCGGCACCTGATCGGGTCCCTCTCTGCGGCGACCTGCCTTGCCGCCCTGCCCGGCGGCGCATGGGCGCTGAACCCGGGCAACGCCCGCACCATGGTCGATAAGCTGGTGGACGAGATCAACCGCGTGATCGACAGCGGCAAGTCCGAGCCGGCGATGTATCGCGACTTCGAGCGCATCTTCAATTCCTACGCCGACACCTCCTATATCGCGGCCTATGCCCTGGGCGTCGACGGGCGCCGTGCCTCCAGTACGCAGAAACGCGCCTTCACCAAGGCGTTCACCGGCTATATCTCGCGCAAATACGGCAAGCGGTTCCGCGAATTCATCGGCGGCAAGCTGGTGGTCGAGGACGTGCGCAAGATCAAGAATTTCCTCGAGGTGCGCACCACCGCCTATCTGCGCGGCGAATCCCCGTTCGAGGTGGCGTTCCACGTCTCCAACCGGACCGGGCGCGAGCTGTTCTTCAACATCTACATCGAAGGCGTGAACATGCTGCTGACCGAGCGGACCGAGATCGGCTCGATGCTGGATGCGCGGCGCGGCAATCTCGACCAGTTGATCGACGACCTGAAACGCGCCGGCTGAGCCCCGCAACAGGCTCAGGGAAAGGGTCAATGGACACAGGCCGCGGCGGGATCGTCGCGGCCTTTCTTATGCTGTTCGGCCCACAGGACAAACCGCCCTGGGAGAGCTCGCCTCGCAGCGCCGTGTGGCCTGATGCTCCGAAACCGCCCTATCGATTGGCCCCGCCGCCAAAGATATCCCGCAACAACTGATTGACCGCGCCGCCGACGCCGCCCCCGCTGGTCTCCGCGCCCTCAGGCCGGTTCGGCGGGATCGGCTCGCGGATCGGCAAGGGCTTGGGCTCCCGCCCATCGTGCACCCGGGCCATCGTCTCGTGCCAGATCTCGGCAGGCAGCCCGCTGCCGGACACGCCCTTGAGCGGGGTGTTGTCGTCATAGCCCATCCAGACACCCGCCACGTAGTCGGCGGTGAAACCGATAAACCAGGCATCGCGCGCCTGCTGCGAGGTGCCGGTCTTGCCCGCCGCCTGCCAGCCGTCAATCCGCGCCCGCCGCCCGGTGCCCTCGTCGACCACCTTGTTCAGCATCCAGATCAACTGGCCGGCGGCCTCGCTGCGAATCACCCGCTCGCCGATCCCGCCCGCGGCACCGAACACCGGCGCATCCTCGCCCATGAGACGCAGTTCGGTCAGACCGAAGGGCGTCACCGAGGACCCGCCGTTGAGGATCCCGGCATAGGCGCCGGTCATCTCGATCAGCGTGCTTTCCGACGCCCCAAGTGCCAGCGCCGGACCGGCCGCCAACTCGCTGTCGAGGCCGAATTCCTTGGCCACCAGCCGCACCTTGTCGCGTCCGTATTTCTCGGAGATCTTCACCGCCGGGATGTTCAGAGACTTCTTCAGCGCCTCGGTCAGCGTCACCCTGCCGTAGTTCTTGTGGGTATAGTTCTCCGGGCACCACTGACCGGAGCCGGGAATGTTCATGCAGAACGGCTCGTCCACCACTGTATCGAGCGGCGAGGCGCCGAGATCGAGCGCGGTGGCATAGACAAACGGCTTAAAGGCCGAGCCGGTCTGCCGCTTGGCCTGGGTGGCGCGGTTGAACACGCCCGAGACACGGGTATCGCGCCCGCCCACCATCGCGCGCACCGCGCCGTCGGCGCTCATCACCACGATGGCGGCCTGCGCCTTGGACCCCTCGCTGACCTTTTCCTGGAACACGAACTTCATCGCCTCCTCGGCGGCGGCCTGAATGTTCTGGTCCAGCGTGGTCTTGATGATCACGTCCTCGGTGGTCTTGTCGCCGAAAAACTCCGGCGTCTCGTCCATCACCCAATCGGCGAAATAGCCCCCGGCGCGTGCCGCCGCGGCCTCGGACAACTCGGCGGGGTGCTTGCGCGCCTGGTCGGCCTTCGCCGCGCTCAGATAACCCTGATCCTCCATCAGCCCGACGATGACGCTGGCGCGGTTCTGGGCCCGGCTGAGGTTGTTGGTCGGCGCATAGCGCGTCGGCGCCACCAGAAGGCCCGCCAGCATCGCCGCCTCGGCCGGGGAAACCTCGGCCGCCGATTTGCCGAAATAGCGCTGGCTCGCCGCCTCGAACCCCCGCGCGCCGGCACCGAGGAAGGCACGATTCATGTAGATCGTCAGGATATCGTCCTTGGAGTACTTGGCCTCCATCGCCATGGCATAGATCGCCTCTTTGACCTTGCGCCACAGCGTCCCCTGGCGGCAATCGGCCTCATACTCGGCCTCGGTCCGGCCCGAGTTCGGATCGTAGGGTTCGCCCAGACACAACAGTTTTGCGGTCTGCTGGGTGATGGTCGAACCGCCGTGGCCCGACAGCGGCCCGCGCCCCTCGCTCAGGTTGATACGCACGGCGCTGGCGATACCGCGCGGACTGATCCCGAAATGGCGGTAAAACCGTTTGTCCTCGGTGGCGATGACCGCGTGTTTCAGATTGGGCGAGACGGTATCGGCGGTGACCACGCCGCCGAACTGATCGCCGCGCCAGGCGAAGACCTTGCCGTCGCGGTCCAGCAGCGTGACCGAGCCGCGCGCGCGCCCGTCCAGCAGCGTATCCATCTCGGGCAACTGGCTGTAGTGATAGCCGACGCCGATGGCGATCAGCAGCGCGATCACCATGCCCATGCGCCAGGCGAATCCCCAGATCAGCCCGAAGATGCCGCGCACCAGCGACCGCAGCGCGCCAAGGATCCCGCCGCCGCCACCACCGCGGCGGGAGGAGGACTTGCGCCGCGTCGCCGGTTTCCGCGCCGCGGTCCGGGAGGTCTTCGCCTTGGCCCGGCTGCCGGGCTTGCTGTTCTTCCGTGTCGTCTTGCTGGCCTTGGCCGACGATTTCCTGCGCCCGCCCGATGGGTAGCGTTTATCGGCCACCAGAGGTGTACGACCTGTCCGTTTGACCATGCCCGATCCTGCCCGATCCGTGTTTTGATCTTTGTTCTGCGCATAGGATACAGCGCCGCGCAAGATTTGTAGAGGGGCCGTAATGCGGCTGGGCCGCGACTCTATTCCGCCTATTTATTGGGCATACATAATATTTTGTGCAAAAAATGTGCAAATTTCCCGGTCCAATTGCGGGTTTTTCGGGCATCAGCGTTCCCTAACGTACATTCAATGGCCTTGCTTGCAGGGCGACTTGCAGGGCGACCTGCCGAATGAAGGGGACGATCGTGAAACTGATCATTGCGACAATCAAGCCGTTCAAGCTGGAAGAGGTCCGCGAAGCGCTGACCGAAGCCGGCGTGCGCGGCATGATGGTGACAGAAATCAAAGGGTTCGGATCTCAGTCCGGCCATACCGAAATCTACCGCGGCGCCGAGTACGCCGTGAATTTCGTACCGAAGGTGAAGCTGGAGATCGTAGTCAGCGCAGGCATGGCCGATCAGGTGGTTGAGACCATCACCAAGACTGCCAAGACCGGGAAAATCGGCGACGGCAAGATCTTCGTTCTGGACGTGGAACAGGCGATCCGCGTGCGCACCGGTGAAACCAACGAAGACGCACTTTAAGGCGCGTAACCAAGGGAAACGGAGCTATGAAACGACTGAATACTATTGCCGCTGCCGCCGCGCTGATCGCGCTGCCCACACTGGGCATGGCGCAGGAGGCTGTGCCGGGCACCGACGCGTCCTCGGATTCGATCTTTATCTTCAACTCGCTGCTGTTCCTGGTCGGCGGCTTCCTGGTGATGTGGATGGCGGCAGGTTTCGCCATGCTCGAAGCCGGCCTGGTCCGGTCCAAGAACGTGACCATCCAGCTGACCAAGAACGTTGCACTCTTCGCCATCGCGGCGGTGATGTACTACCTGATCGGCTACAACCTGATGTATCCGCTGGGCAACTGGTCCATCGGCACCGATGAATCGGGCGGCTATCTGGGCGCCTTCGGCGTTGCCGTTCTGGAAGCCGTGGGCGTGGCCCGTGACGGCGCCGACGACTACGGCTATGCCTCGACCGGCTCGGACTTCTACTTCCAGCTGATGTTCTGCGCCACCACCGCGTCGATCGTCTCGGGCACCCTGGCCGAGCGTATCAAGCTGTGGCCCTTCCTGGTGTTCACCGTGATCCTGACCGGCCTGATCTACCCGATCCAGGCGTCCTGGAAATGGGGCGGCGGCTTCCTCGACAGCCAGTTCGGCTTCCTCGACTTCGCCGGTTCGACCGTCGTGCACTCGGTCGGTGGCTGGGCGGCTCTGGCCGGCGCGCTGATCCTGGGTCCGCGTATCGGCAAGTACAAGGACGGCGCCGTGCACCCGATGCTGGGCTCCAACCTGCCGCTGGCAACCCTGGGGACGTTCATCCTGTGGCTGGGTTGGTTCGGCTTCAACGGCGGCTCGCAGCTGGCCATGGGCACCGTGGGTGATGTTGCCGACGTGTCGCGCATCTTCGCCAACACCAACACCGCAGCAGCCGGTGGCGCCATCGCGGCCCTGATCCTGACCCAGCTTCTGTACAAGAAGGTCGACCTGACCATGGTGCTGAACGGCGCTCTGGCCGGCCTGGTCTCGATCACCGCGGAACCGCTGACCCCGACCCTGGGTGCAGCAACCCTGATCGGTGCCGTGGGCGGTGTCATCGTGGTCTTCGCCGTGCCGTTCCTGGACAAGCTGAAGATCGACGACGTGGTCGGCGCCATCCCGGTGCACCTGTTCGCCGGTATCTGGGGCACCCTGGCCGTGGTCCTGACCAACGGCGACGCGACGCTGGGCGGTCAGATCATGTCGATCATCATCGTGGGCATCTTCGTCTTCGTGGTCTCGGCCGTGGTCTGGTTCATCCTCAAGGCGATCTCGGGCATCCGGGTCTCGGAAGAGGAAGAGATCAACGGTCTCGACATGGCCGAACTGGGGATGGAAGCCTATCCCGAATTCACCAAAGGCTGAGTTCCTTCCCTCAGTCTGGATGATGGGCCCGGGCGGCAACGCCCGGGCCCTTTTCGATTCGGAGGCGCCGGGTGAAGACCCGGTGAAGGGGGCGGGCGCCCCGATAAGCGCCTCCGCCGCCCTGCCCCGGTGCCCGATTCGCGGTTGCGAAACGGGGAGTTTTCCGGCGGTTTTGTACAGTCCGGCAGGGCGGCCCGGCGGCACCCGGGCCCGGATTGGGGAGTTTCGGGGCGGTTTTGTACGAAACCTTCCCGGCCCGGCGCGCCCCCCGCGACTCGCGGTTAACACGCCCAAGATTCATGCGGGTTTTCAGAGCGTTTTTTTCGCGGCCCTTCCACCGCGACGCGGCGCGCGGTTGTCAGCGCCCGGCCCGGATACTAAAGGAGTCTCCCATGACCGGATCGCTTCCCTCCCCCGCTTCGCCGCTGAAGATCGGCACCCGTGGCTCCCCGCTTGCGCTGGCGCAAGCCCATGAGACGCGCGACCGTCTGGCCGCCGCTTTCGATCTGCCCGCCGAGGCCTTCGAGGTTGTGGTGATCAAGACGACCGGCGACGACGCCGCGCTGATCGCCAAGGACCGACCGCTGAAGGAGCTGGGCGGCAAGGGCCTCTTCACCAAGGAGATCGAGGAGCAGCTGTTGTCGGGCGGCATCGACATCGCGGTGCATTCGATGAAGGACATGCCGGTGGCGCAGCCCGCCGGGCTGATCCTGGATTGCTACCTGCCGCGCGAGGATGTGCGCGACGCCTTCGTTTCACCCACGCTGAAAGGCTGGGCCGAGCTGCCGCAAGGCGCGGTGGCCGGCACCTCCAGCCTGCGGCGGCGGGCGCAGCTTTTGAACCGGCGGCCCGATCTGAAGGTGGTGGAGTTCCGCGGCAATGTGCAGACCCGGCTGAAGAAACTGGCGGACGGGGTGGCCGACTGCACCTTCCTCGCCGCCGCCGGGCTGAACCGGCTGGGGCGGACGGATGTGCCCGCCACGCCGGTGGAGCCCGAGGCGATGCTGCCGGCGGTGGCACAGGGCGCGATCGGGATCGAGCGGCGGGAGAGCGACAGCCGCGTGGCCGATATGCTGGCGGCGATCCATGACGGGGTGACGGCGCAGCGGCTGGCGGCGGAGCGGGCGTTTCTGGCCGCGCTCGACGGCTCCTGCGAGACGCCGATTGCCGGGCTGGCGGAGCTGGACGGCGGCACGCTGCGGCTGCGCGGCGAGGTGCTGCGCCCGGACGGGTCGGAGGCGATTTCCGACGACGCCACCTGTCCGGTGGAGGACGGCGCCAAGCTGGGCCGCGAGATGGCGCTGAAGCTGCTGGAGCAGGCCGGGCCGCATTTCTTCGACTGGCGCGGCTGAGCGGGCCTGACGCCACGCTCCGTTTGACAGGGCCGCCCCGCCCCGGCCAGCCTTTGGCCCGGGGAGGACATGGCGATGACAGCGGGCGCAGAATATCTGACACGTGAGGAAATCCGGGGGCTGGCCGAACGGTCGGACGCAATGGGGCTGTGGCTGGTGCTGCATGCCTGGGGCACCATCGCCTTGGCGCTTGTGCTGTTCGGGCTCTGGCCCAATCCGCTGACATTCATCCTGGCGGTGATGGTGATCGGGTCGCGGCAGCTGGGGCTGGCGATCCTGATGCACGAGGCGGCGCATAACGCGCTGTTCAGGACCCGGCGGCTGAACGATCTGGTGGGCGAGTGGATCTGCGCCCGGCCGATCCTGGCCGATCTGCCGGCCTATCGGCATTACCACCTGACGCATCACCGGTTTACCCAGACCGAGAAGGACCCCGATCTGGTGCTGTCGTCGAAGTTTCCGACCTCGCGCGCCTCGCTGAAGCGCAAGTTCCTGCGCGATCTGACCGGGCGGACCGGGATCAAGCAGCTGGCGGGGCAGATCGCGTTGTCGGTGCGGCTGGCCGGCGATGAGGAGGCCAAGGCGGCGGCCTCGGATTTCGCGCAGGCGTTCAAGGCGCGGCAGCTGTGGTTCGCCCTGCCGGTGTTTCTGGGCGTGATGGTGGCGATGGGGCTGGTCGGCGACTGGTGGTGGGGGCTGGCGTTCTGGCTGCTGCCCTATCTCACCTGGTTCCAGTTCGTGCTGCGGGTGCGGAACATTGCCGAGCACGGGGCGACGGAGGAGAGCGAAAACCCGTTGCAGAACGTGCGCACCACGCTGGCCGGGCCGGTGGCGCGGCTGCTGGTGGCGCCCTATTGGGTGAATTACCATCTGGAGCATCATATGGTGATGCATGTGCCCTGTTGGCGGCTGCGCCGGATGCACGCGATGCTGATCGCGCGCGGGCTGGGGCCGAAGATGCGGGTGGCGCGGAGTTACTGGCAGGCGCTGGGGGAAGCCGGGTGGAAGCGGGCGGCTTGAGGGCGGCGCTTCTCTGACAACCCGGGGCTGGCGCTACACCCATTCTGTGTCGCCCGGCCGTCAGGCCGGGCGGCGCCCTGCCGGGGCAGTTGGCGCTGCGCGCCATGCCTTCGGCGAGAGTATTTGCACAAAGAAGAAGACGGGAGGCGCGCCTCGGCGGCGGTGTGCGACCTCTTTGGTATGTCTCAGCGCAGCCCGTCTTCGCCCTTCACGTCTTCCACCGCGAGGCCGCCCATGCGGTGGTGGATGCGGCCGCCGCGGCTCATGGCGAGGGCAAACAACAATTCATCGGCGCGGGGGCCGTCGGGGAGGCCGACCTCCATCGCGTCGAAATGGCTGCGGACGTAGGCAGCGTTGATATGGCCGAGCGGCACGTCGATGCGGGTGCCGGGGCCGCCGACCTTCATCGCCGAGGGGACGATGGCCTTGGCCTCGCCCAGCCGTTCGCGCATGGCGTAGCCGCCGGGGACGTGCCAGAGCGCGGTGTGCTCCAGCTCGCCCGCCTCGCCCGCCAGCGCCGCCTTGCCGTAACCGTCGATGCCCTCGATGCCGCCCATCGCCTCGATCAGCCGGTCGGTCATCATCAGGCCCAGCGGCTTGAGGTCGTCCATCGCCGATTGCAGGTCTTCGGTATAGCCGCCGGCGAAGGGGTTTTTCACCACCGCGACGATGGCGGCGCGGCGGCGGGGCCGCGCGGGGGGCGGGCCGCCCTCGTGATGGATGTCCTCGATGAAGAGCATGGTCTTGCGGAGCGCGAAGTCAGGCATGGCAGGGGTCCTTGGATGGGATCAGGTCGGGCATGCCGCAGGTGCGGCTTTGCCCCGCGAGCGTGAGCAGGGCGGCATGGATCAGGCCCCGGGCGCGGCAGCTCTCGGCGAAGGCGAGGCCGGTGGAGAGGGCGCAGTCGGTTTCGCCAGCGGTGAGCGGGGCGACGGCGGTGGTGACCGGGCGGTCGCCAAGGTCGCTGTCGGGGGAGAGGTCTTGGGCCGGGGTGCGGGTGATCTTGGGGTTGCCGGGCAGGTCCACGGCGTTGGCGATCAGGGTGGCGGCGGCGTCGGCCTGCGCGGCGGTTGCGGCGAGGACCGTCACGCTGTCGGCGATGCCGAGGGAGTGGCTGCGGCCATGGCGGCCGGAGGTGGCGATACCGCGCGTGGGGCTGTCGGCGGGAATTGTGCTGCGGCCCGCGGTGCCGCCGGCGATGGCGGCGGTGAAGCTTTGCCCCCGGGCGAGGTGCAGGGCGATGTCGCCGCCGTTGTTGACATAGGCGCGGGTGAGATCCCCGGCGCCGGTCATGGCGGCAAGGATCGTATCGGCCACCGCGCCGGCGACGGCGGCCATCGGGGTGATGAAGGCGGGGCGGAAGGGCTGCGTGGCGGCGTGCATGCGTTTCACGATGGCGCCTTCGGGCTGCGGGCCGGTGGGCGCGCGCAGCAGGGGAAGCTCCGCCACCAGCTCTTCCAGCACGGTCTCGAACCGGGTGGCGGCGGCGCGCAGGGCGGCGGCGCGGCCTGGCCCTTCGGCGTCGATGATCAGGTCGATGGGGCCGTGGTGCAGGTGCAGACGGCGGCCATCGGGGAGGAAGGCGGTTTGAATCCCTCTCATGCTCAGCCCTTGTCGGTGGGGGCGATGGCGCGGATGTCGGCGCCGTATTCGCCGCCGTGTTCAAGGATGTCGTCCACCGCGCGGGCCTTGTCGTCGTGCCCGCCCAGCGCGCGAAACTCGTCGCGGCGCAGGGTGAATTCCAGCGGCGCGACGATGGCGGGGGTGGGCACGTAGCCGAAGGCGTTGTCGGGCATTTTCGTCACATCGGCCATCAGGGTGATACCGCCGCCGGGCCAGACATAGGCCGGGGCGCCGCCGACGGTGACGCGGGTTTTTTCGCCCTGAACCGAGCGGGTGAGACGGACCGGGTTTTTCGTCACGCCGGAGCGGAGCGAGCCGCCTGCCCCGCCCATGAACATCACGGTGCAGAGCGCCGGTTCGCAGTTTTCCGCGATCAGGTCGACGGAGGGGCGGAGGGTTTCGGGCAGATCCCGTTTCTGCGGCTGCAGGTCGTCGTCGAGCACGTAATAGGCGTATTGCTCGCCGGTGGTGGAGACCATCAGCAGGGTCAGGCCGGGGCGGGCACCCTTTTTCGGGTTCCAGTCCCCGAGGATGGTGAGCGGATCCTCCACATTGGTGCCGCCCCAGCCGAGGCCGGGGTCGGCGACCTGAAAGTAGCGGCCGGGGGTGGAGCGGCGGCCCTTGATCCTGATGCCGGTGTCGGGCCAGTCCAGCACCTTGCCCGCCTGATGCTCGCTGACCACGCCGGTGATGTGGTCGTCGACCACAACCACCTCGTCCACCAGCCCCTGCCATTGGCTGGCGAACATGCCGATGGTGGCGGAGCCGCAGCCGACCCGCATCCGTTCCTCCCGGTGGCCGTCGACGATGGGGGGCTCTCCCGCCTGCACGATGACGCTGGCGCCGCCGTCGACGGAGAGCTCCACCGCCTCGCGGTTGCAGAGCCGCATCAGGGTGTCGCAGGTGACGCGCCCCTCGGGCTTGGAGCCGCCGGTGAGGTGGTCGACGCCGCCGAGGCTCATCATCTGGGAGCCGTATTCGGAGGTGATCATCAGGCCGACGGGTTCGCCCTGGGCGCGGATCACGGCGCCCTCGGGGCCGAGGTGGCGGTCGGTGTCGATCTTCACCTTCACCCCGCAGTAGGAGAAGATCGCCTCGGTCACGACGGTGACGAAATCGGCGCCGTCGACCTCGCGGGAGACGATGAAGGGGGCGGGTTTGTAATCGGGGTAGGTGGTGCCGGCACCGACGGCGGTGACGAAGAGGGCGTCGTCGCCCAAGGTGCCGTCCCAGTCGGCCTTGAGGAAGGGTTTGATCTCGCCGCCCTGTTCGATGCGGCGGTCCAGCACGGTGAGGGGATCGCAGCGGACGATGCGGCCGTTTTCATTGGCGTAGCGGTCGCAGGCGCCGATGCGGCCTTCGGCGATGTAGCACATCACCGGGCAGGCGTCGCAGCGGATCTTTTCTTCGCGGGGGCGGGGAGTGCGGTCGGTCATGGGCGGGCTCCAGAAATCAAGGGGAGCGACACCTGTCCCTCGGCAGGCGCTGCCCTTCTAACTTGCGACCCGTCGGTGCGGCTTGGCCTGTTCATCCCGCCGCCCTCATCGCCGCCAGCACCCGGTGCGGCAGGGCGGGCAGTTTCGTCACCTTGGCCCCGCAGGCATCGCGGATCGCGTTCAGGATCGCGGGCGCGGTGGGGATCAGGGCGTGTTCGCCCAGCCCCTTGGCGCCGAACGGACCCTCGGGATCGGGCGCCTCGATCAGGATGGTGTCGATCCGGGGCATGTCGCCCGAGGTGGGGATCAGGTAATCGTGCAGGTTCTCGGTGCGCCCGGGGATATATTCCTCCATCAGCGCGAGGCCGAGGCCTTGCGCGACGCCGCCCTCAATCTGCCCCTCGGCCAGCAGCGGGTTGATCACCCGGCCCAGATCGTGAGCGGCGGTGAGACGGTGAACGCGCACGGTGCCCAGCGCCAGATCGACCTCCACCTCCGCCAGATGGGCGCCGTAGCCGTAGACGGCATAGGGGATGCCCTGGCCGTTTTCGTCCAGCTCCTCGGTCGGCGGATCATAGGTTTCCTCGACCCCGAGGGCGTAACCGTTGGCCTCCGGCTCCAGCTCCGCGAGCGCGATGCGCCGGGTCTGGCCGCCCTCGGTGACGGTGACGGCGCCGGGGGCGAGCGCGATCCCGGCGCCCTCGCCCATGTTGGTGAGCGCCAGGATCTTGGCGCGCAGGGCCCGCCCCGCCATCAGGGCGGCGTTGCCGGTGACCACGGTCTGGCGCGAGGCGGAGGTCTTGCCGCAATCCGGCGTCAGCGCGGTGTCGGGGCCGACCAGTTCGAACACCTCGACGGGCAGGCCCAGCGCATCGGCGCAGATCTGGGTGATCACGGTGTTGGCGCCCTGGCCGATGTCGGTGGCGCCCTGGTGCAGTTTCAGCCGCCCGTCCGGCGTGATTCCGAGGCGGATGGTGGAGGGGTTGGGCAGGGCGGTGTTGCCGCAGCCGTACCAGCAGGAGGCGACGCCGATGCCGCGTTTGCGGGTCGCGTTGGCGGCGTTGAACGCCGCAGCCTCCTGCGCAGCGGCGTCCCAGCGGGATATCAGCGCGTCGAGGCAGGGGCCGATACCGACGCCGTGCAGCTCCTGCCCGCAGACGCTGGTGCCGCCCTCGGGCAGCGCGTTGAGGCGGCGGAAGGCGAGACGGTCGAGGCCGGATTTGAGCGCCAGCTCGTCGAACAGCGTCTCCTGCAGGATCGCCGCCTGTGGCACGCCGAAGCCGCGGAAGGCGCCGGAGACCGGGCCGTTGGTGTGCACCGCGCGGGCCTCGGCGTGGTAGTTGGGGATCGTGTAGGGCCCAGAGGCATGGACCGGGACGCGGACGGCGACGGTGGGACCCCAGCTGGCATAGGCGCCGGTGTTGAAATCGCCGTCGAATTCCATCGCCGTCAGCCGCCCGTCGGCATCCGCCGCGATGCGGGCGCGCATCCGGGCGGGGTGACGTTTGGTGGTGGCGGCCATGCTTTCGCGGCGGGAATAGGTCATCCGCGCCGGTTGCCCGGTTTTCAGCGCCACCAGCCCGATCAGCGGCTGTACCGAGAGGTCGAGCTTTGCCCCGAAGCCGCCGCCGGTGGCCGAGGGGATGATGCGCACCCGTTCCGGCGGCAGGCCGAGGATGCGGGCGGTGTCGTCGCGGTCCATCACCGGGGCCTGGGTGCAGGCCTGGATCACCAGCGTGTCGCCGTCGAGCCAGGCGGCGCCGGCCTCCGGCTCGATATAGGCGTGTTCGACATAGGGCGTCTCCGCCGCGCCCTCGGCGGTATGGGCGGCGGCGGCAAAGCCCCGGTCCGGGTCGCCGTGGTGGACGAGGCCGGCGATCAGGATGTTCCCCTCCCGCGTTTCATGCAGGCGGGGGGCACTGCCGGCGCGCGCCTCGGGCGTTTGCAGCATCTCCGGCGCCGGGTTCCAGGTGACGGGGAAGCTGTCGGGGTCCATCGCCTCGATCGCGGATTTGTCGCCGGCGACCAGCGCCACCGCCTCGCCGCGCATGCGCACCACGTCTTCGGCCAGCGCGGGCTGGTCGGCGAAGGCGGGGATGGTGCCGTAGATGTTCTGGCCGGGGATATCGGCGGCGGTGAAGACCCGCAGGCCGGTGTGCGCCGCGAAGCCGTCGAGGTCGCCGAAGCGGAAGCGGGCGGCGAAATGGGGGGAGCGGATGGCACGGACCCAGAGCGCGCCCTCGGGGGCGTAGTCGGCGCCGTAGATCTCCGTCCCTTCCACCTTGGGCGCGCCGTCGAGCCGTTCGATCCGGGCGCCGACCGCCGCGCCGTTTGCGGGGGCGGCGGGCGTGGCGACCTGCGGCGCGGCCCCTGCGGCGTCGAGCACGGCGTCGATGATCTTGGCATAGCCGGTGCAGCGGCAGAGCACGCCGCCGAGGGCGTCTTCGACCTCGGCGCGATCCGGGGTGCCGGGGCGGGCCAGCAGGGCGGCGGCGGCGGTGAGCATGCCGGGGGTGCAGATGCCGCATTGGGCGGCGCCGTGGCGCAGGAAGGCGGATTTCAGCCGCTCCATCGGTGCGCCCAGCCCTTCGACGGTGGTGACCTCCGCCCCTTCGGCGCGGGCCGCCGGAGTGAGGCAGGCGCAGACCGGCTCGCCGTCCAGCAGCACGGTGCAGGCACCGCAATCGCCGGCGTCGCAGCCGACCTTAGTGCCGGTGAGGCCGAGGCCGTCGCGCAACGCTTCGGAGAGACGGCGGCCGGGGGCGGCGTCGATCTGCGCGGGGGCGCCGTTCACGGTGAGGGCGATGGTGGGCATGTCCTTCATCGCAGGGCCTCCACGGTTTCGGCCACGGCGCGGCGCAAAAGCTCTGCGGCGGCGTGGCGGCGATAGGCGGCGTCGCCGCGCATGTCGTCGATGGGCGAGAGGGCGGCGGAGACCGTTTCGGCGTCGATGGCCGCGGCCAGTTCGGCGAGCGGCAGACCGGTGAGTTGTTTTTCCACCTCCGGCAGGCGGGTGGCAACCGGGCCGCAGGCGCCGACGGAGAGGGCGACCTCTGCTGCGCGACCCTGTTCGGCCACGATGCGGGCGGCGACCATGGCGATGGAGATCACCAGGTATTTGCGCGCGCCGAGCTTGAGGAAGCGGCTGGCGCCCTGCCCCGCCGCGCGCGGGATGTGAACAGCGGTCAGCAGCTCGCCCGGCTGCAGCGCGGTGGCGCGGGGGCCGGTGATGAACCCGGCCAGCGGCATCCGGCGGGTGGCGGTGGCGGTGGCCAGTTCGACCGAGGCGTCGAGCGCCAGCAGCGGCGGCACCCCGTCGGCGGCGGGCGAGGCGTTGCAGAGGTTGCCGGCCACGGTGCCGGCGTTCTGGATCTGCAGCGCGCCGACCTCGCGCGCGGCCTGTTGCAGCATGGCAAAGCCCGGCGGCAGGGCGGCGCGGGCAATATCGCTCCAGGTGGTGGTGGCGCCGATGCGCCAGCCCGCGTCGGTTTCCTCGATGCCGCGCAGGGCGGCGATGGCGGTGATATCGAGCACGGGGCCTGCCAGGGCCGGGCGTTCGGTGGCCGGGAACAGATCGGTGCAGCCGGCGGCGACCGTCGCTGGCGCCTGGGCCAGACCGTCGAGCGCCTCTTGCAGATTTCCCGGGCGGAGATACAGGCTCATGGCCGGACCCTCGCACTGTTGGATGGGTATTATTGTTAGTATACAAGCGGAGTGTGAGGCAGCGGCCCCGGCGCTGTCAACATTCCCGGCACGAAAGGCCGAGCGCGATGACGGATCAGACGAAAAGCGGGCAGGGATACCGGCTGGACGCGCAGGTGGGCTTCATGATGCGGCGGGCGAACCAGCGGCACCTGGCGCTGTTCGCGCAGCATATCCCGGAGCTGACGCCGACGCAGTTCGCGGCGCTGGCCAAGCTGTGCGAGCTGGGACAGGCCAGCCAGAACGCGCTGGGACGGGCGACGGCGATGGATGTGGCGACGATCAAGGGGGTGGTGGACCGGCTGCGCAAGCGCGACCTGGTGGCCTCCGCCCCCGATCCGGACGACCAGCGGCGGGTGTTCCTGACGCCGACCGCAGAGGGGCGCGCGCTCTACGACTCGCTGGTGGAGGCGGCGCATGCGGTGACGGCGGAAACGCTGGAACCGCTGGAACCGGCCGAGCAGCGGGCGTTTCTGCGGTTGCTGCGCAAGCTGGCCTGAGAAGCCCGTAGCTCCAGTACGAAAACGATGGTGAAAGCGCCGCTGTGCCCGGAACAAGGCGCGCAGCGCCGCCGGGCAGCGCCCGACCGCCCCCATGGGCGGGCGCTGCCCTCTGTTGGGATTTCGGGGGGCGCGATCAACGATGCTCCCGGTCAGGGCGTTAGGCGACCACGTTGAACTCCGGGCCGTAGGGGTAGCCGGTGATGTTCTCGTTGCCGTCTTCGGTGATCACCAGGATATCGTGTTCGCGGTAGCCTCCGGCGCCGGGCTGGCCCTGCGGGATGGTGAGCATCGGTTCCATCGAGATCACCATGCCGGGTTCCAGGACGGTGTCGATATCCTCGCGCAGTTCCAGCCCCGCCTCGCGGCCGTAGTAATGCGACAGTACGCCGAAAGAATGGCCGTATCCGAAGCTGCGGTATTGCAGCAGGTCGCGTTCGGCGAAAAAGGCGTTGATCGCCTGGGTGACCTCGGCGCAGCTGATGCCCGGTTGCAGCAGCGACATGCCGTATTCATGGGCGGCGACGTTGGCCTCCCAGACCTTCAGGCTGGTGTCGTCGACCTCGCCCACGAACATGGTGCGTTCCAGCGCGGTGTAGTAGCCGGAGATCATCGGGAAGGTGTTGAGCGACAGGATATCGCCGCGCTGCAGCTGGCGGGCGGTGACCGGATTGTGGGCGCCGTCGGTGTTGAGGCCGGATTGGAACCAGACCCAGGTGTCGCGGTATTCGGCGTCCGGAAAGCGTTTGGCGATCTCCAGCTCCATCGCGTCGCGGCCCGCCATGGCGATGTCGATCTCGCGCGCGCCTTCCTTCACCACCTCGCGGATGGCGTAGCCGCCCACGTCGGCCACTTGCGCGCCGTGGCGAATGAGGGCGATCTCAGCGGCGGATTTCTGCATCCGCTGGCGCATGGTGGCGGGGGCCAGATCGACCATGGTGACGGGCGAGAGGAAATCCTCCAGCTTGTCGCGCTGCATCAGCGTCAGGTGGTCGCCCTCGTAGCCCACGACGCAATTGGGGCCGGTGACCGCGCGCACCGCGCGCCAGAAATTGTCGCGGGTCCAGTCGGTATAGGTGATGTTGTCGCAGAAGCTGCGCCGCCAGGGCTGGCCCGCGTCGATCCCGGCGGAGATGGTGACGGCCTGATCCTCGGTCACCACCATGGCATAGGGGCGGCCGAAGGCGCAGTAGAGAAAGCCCGAGTAATAGGCGACGTTCTGCATCGAGGTGAGCACGGCGGCGGTTGCGCCGGCCTCGTCCATCGCGGCGCGCAACCCGTTGAGGCGGGCCTGGTATTCGGTGTCGGCAAAAGGCAGCGGGGCTTTTTCGCCCGCCTTATTGTCAGTGTGGAAGCGGAAGAATTCGGGACGTGCGGTCATCAAAGACCCTCCTTTGCAGAAAGGTCCCGGCGTACAGGACGGGGATAGCGGGCGCTTCCCCGGTCGGCGCGCCTGTGGCGCGCGGGGGGAAGCCGGCGACGCCATCGCCGGGCCCGGGGCCAGTTAGGCGCAGAAGCGGGACCGGCTCAAGCCCGTTTGCGACACCCTGCGGGTCGAAGCGGGCTTTGCACCCCGGCTGCACTGCACTACGAAGGGAGGAAAGATGGACAATCCGGCGCGGCCGGGTTTACTGAACAAGTTTACAATCACTCGGAGGACACCGCCATGCTCGACGCACCCACCAACCTGAAATCCCTGCTGAAGGATCCGAGCCTGCTGGCGACCGAGGCCTATATCGACGGCCAGTGGGTGGCCGGCGACAACGGCAGCTTCGAGGTGACCAACCCGGCCCGCGGCGACGTGATCGCCGAGGTGGCCGACCTGAGCCGCGCCCAGGTGACCGGCGCCATCGACGCCGCCTACACCGCGCAGAAGGACTGGGCCAGCTGGACCGGCAAGGAGCGCGCCGCGGTGCTGCGCAAGTGGTTCGACCTGATGATCGAGAACGCCGACGACCTGGCCACCATCCTGACCGCGGAACAGGGCAAGCCGCACGCCGAGGCCAAGGGCGAGATCGTCTATGGCGCCTCTTTCGTGGAGTTCTTTGGCGAAGAGGCCAAGCGGGTCTATGGCGAGACCATCCCGGGCCACCAGCGCGACAAGCGGATCACGGTGATGAAGCAGCCGATCGGCGTGGCCGCCTCGATCACGCCGTGGAACTTCCCCAACGCGATGATCACCCGCAAGGCCGCCCCGGCGCTGGCCGCGGGCTGTTCCTTTGTCGCGCGTCCGGCGGCCGAGACGCCGCTGTCGGCGCTGGTGCTGGGGGTTCTGGCCGAGCGTGCCGGCATCCCGGCGGGGGTGTTCAACGTGCTGCCCTCGTCCCGCTCCAGCGAGATCGGCAAGGAGTTCTGCGAGAACGAGAAGGTGCGCAAGCTGACCTTCACCGGCTCCACCGAGGTGGGCCGCATCCTGCTGCGGCAGGCGGCCGACCAGGTGATGAAATGTTCGATGGAGCTGGGCGGCAACGCACCGTTCATCGTGTTCGACGACGCCGATCTGGATGCCGCCGTCGAGGGCGCGATGATGTGCAAGTTCCGCAACAACGGCCAGACCTGCGTCTGCGCCAACCGGATCTACGTGCAGGCCGGCGTCTATGACGCCTTCGCCGAGAAGCTGAAGGCGGCGGTCGAGAAGCTGCAGGTCGGCGACGGGCTGACCGAGGGGGTGACCACCGGGCCGCTGATCAACCAGGAGGCCGTCGAGAAGGTGCTGGAGCATCTGGGCGATGTGACCGAGAAGGGCGGTGCGGTGCTGACCGGCGGGCACCGGTCGAACCTGGGCGCCAATTTCTTCGAGCCGACCATCGTCACCGGCGTGACGCAGGCGATGAAAGTCTCGAAAGAGGAAACCTTCGGCCCGCTGGCGCCGCTCTTCAAGTTCGAGGATGTGGACCAGGTGATCGAGATGGCCAATGACACCATCTTCGGCCTGGCCGCCTATTTCTATGCCAAGGATCTGAGCCGGGTCTACAAGGTGGCCGAGGCGCTGGAATACGGCATCGTCGGCGTCAACACCGGCATCATCTCGACCGAGGTTGCGCCGTTCGGCGGCGTCAAGCAATCGGGGCTGGGCCGCGAGGGCAGCCATCACGGCATCGAGGAATTCCTCGAGATGAAATACGTCTGCATGTCGGTCTGAGACGGCTGTTCTCTGGACGGCGGTTTAGGACGGCGGTTTAAGATGGCGGCCTAAAACGGCGGGCCGCTAATCCGTCAGTTCGATCATGCGCAGGACGAGGGTGTCGACCACCCTCGTCCAATACGCCAGCTCTGCGCCCGACATCAGGTCGGAGAGATGCAGCGTCAACGCCTCGCCCAGAGCCAGGCGGGCGGCGTGAAGCTGGCCCGGGGTGATGTCGTAGGTGCGATGCGACGCGACCAACCCGCGAGCGATCTGTTCCAGCCTGTCCGGCCGATCGGCGCTGCGGACAATCTTGGCGACCACCATGGCGAAGACGGCCTTTTGCCGGCCGAACTCCTCGGAGAAATGCAGCCGCGTTTCCGGCGCATGGTGAAACAGCGACGTAAAGAACTGATCCGCGATCTGCGCCTTGTGATCGAAGACCAATGGCAGCGTCCTGCGCAGGCCGTCTTTTTGCATCCCGCTCATTGGCGACTCCGTTACCCCCGCAACCTAAGACAGAAGCGTGGAAATAAATCGTAAACCGGAGCCTGTGCAGCATCGGGCGCGAGGGGCGGCGGGGCATGCGGCAAAAAGAAACCCCGCCCCCGGCTTGGGACGGGGTGCGGGGCGCTTGCGCAGGGGCCAGGCCCGGCCGCGCAATGGTGCGGATGCGGCTTAGTTCACCGCTTTGTTGTCGACCTCGGCGTCGAGCACGTCGCCGTTGGCGGATTTGGCCGAGGCAATCGCGATCCGGCGCGGTTTCAGCGCCTCGGGCACTTCGCGCTTGAGGTCGATGTGCAGCATGCCGTTTTCATGGCTGGCGCCGGTGACACAGACATGATCGGCCAGCGTGAAGCGCCGCTCGAAGGCGCGGGTGGCGATGCCGCGGTGGAGATAGGTGCGCTCGGCCTCGTCCTCGGCCTTGCGGGCGGAAACGACGAGCTGGTGCTCTTTCACTTCGACGGCCAGGTCGGATTCGGAGAAACCGGCCACCGCGATCGAGATGCGGTAGGCATCGGCGGCGGTCTTTTCGATGTTGTAGGGCGGGTAGCTGGGCTGGCCGCCGTCGGTGCTCATGACGCGGTCCATCAGGTCGGCGATCTGGTCGAACCCGACGGTGGCGCGGTGCAGCGGTGCAAAATCAAACGTACGCATATGTCGTCATCCTCATTCTTCGAGCGATTTACGAGATGCCCTCCGGAGCGGACGGGCAGCAACGGATCCGGACCCCATTGAGGCGATCCGGGTGCGAAAAATGTGGGGGGCGGACGGGGGCGTTTCAAGAGGCCCGAAGCGGGGGCCGGACCGGTTGGCGATGCGGTTGGGCGATGCGGCTGTGGCCGGCTCAGCCGCCGGGGCGGACGAACTTCGCGCCGGTGTCGTGACGGGTGCCGCCGACCACCACGCGGCTGGCGTCCGGCGCCGGCGCCAGCGCATAGCCGCGCCCGGCCTTCATGATCGCGCGCAGCAGCGCCAGAGGCTCGCCCAGCTCGGTGCCCAGCGCCACCCGGTCGCCGCGCACCTCGGCCTTGGCCGAGACCACCGAGACGATGCGCGGCGCGGCGCCCTCGAAGGAGAAGATCGGTGCACCAGAGGAGCCGAAATCGACATCGCAGGACATCACCAGGATCCCCTGCTGGCGGGCCATGACGCCGCAGACCTCCTGCAGCGAAGGCGCCTCAGCGCGGTCGCGGGCGTAGGAAACCACGCCGACCTCGTCCCCGGCGGCCGGCCGCGTGGCGGTGTCGAAGGGGATCACGGTGGTGTTGCGGATCGGGTGCTGCAATTGCAGCAGCGCCAGGTCGCGGCGCACCCGCTCGGACGACACCGCGCTGTCGTAGATGTAGTCGGGGTGCACCACGGCGCGGCGGACCTGGCGATAGGCCGAGGCGCGGCCGTTGCGCCAGCCGGCGAGAAACTCGATCCTTGTGGGGTCGATGCGTTTCTTGCTGGCCTTGTCATAGAGGCAGTGGGCGGCGGTCAGCACCAGATCGGGGGCGATCAGCGTGCCGGTGCAGAAGCCCATGCCGCCGATATCGAGCCGCCCGACCGCCTGCCAGGCGCGGCCCGCATCGAGGCTGTCGAGGCTTTGCAGCCGCGAATCGCCGGCCTGCGCCAGTGCCGGCAAAACCGCCATCACCAATGCCGCAAGCCACTTTCGCATTCGCCCCTCCGTCGGAAAAACCGGACAAACCGTTCCCCAGTCTACCCGTCCTGAGTAGCCGGGTCATAGGGCGAAATTAGGGCGCGGGGCGGGCAATTACCCGCGCAGATCGGGCACCGATGGGGCGCGCCCGGTCATCGCGGGCGGCTGGGGCCCGCCGGTTGCCCAGTCCAGCAGCTCGACCGTGTGGACCACCGGAATGCCGGTGCCGGAGCCGATCTGCATCATGCAGCCGATGTTGCCGGCGGCGATGATATCGGGGTTTTTCGCCTCCAGCGTGGCGACCTTGCGCGCCTTGAGCTGGCCGGAGATCTCCGGCTGCATCAGGTTGTAGGTGCCGGCCGAGCCGCAGCACAGGTGGCTGTCGGCGGGTTCCACCACCTTGAAGCCGGCGCGTTTCAGCAGGGTCTTGGGGTGGGTCTTGATCTGCTGGCCGTGCTGCAGCGAACAGGCGGCGTGATAGGCGACCGTCAGGCCCCGATCGGCGGTCTCGGGCAGGTCGAGCTTCATCAGCAGCTCGCTCACGTCCATCGCCAGCGCCGAGACGCGGGCGGCGTCCGCGGCCAGCGGGTCCTGCGCGAACATATGGCCGTAGTCCTTGACCGTGGTGCCGCAGCCGGAGGTGTTGATGACGATGGCATCCAGCCCCTCGCCGTCCATCTCCGCCGTCCAGGCGCGGATGTTCTTCGCCGCAGAGGCGTGGCTCTCGTCCTCGCGCCCCATGTGGTGGGTCAGCGCCCCGCAGCAGCCGGCGCCTTTGGCCACCACCACCTCGCACCCCAGACGGCGCAGCAGGCGGATGGTGGCATCGTTGATATCGGTGTTCAGCGCCCGCTGGGCGCAGCCGGTCATCAGCGCCACGCGCATCTTCTTCTCCGCCTTGGGGGCGAAGCTTTGCGGGTCGTCGTTGCGGCTGACAGGCGGGATCGCCTTCGGCGCCATATCCAGCATGGCGCGCAGCCGGGCGTCGGGGATCAGGCCGCGGAACGGCTTGGCGATCTTGGCGCCCAGCAGCGCCAGCCGGAACCGGCCCGGATAGGGCAGGATGCGCGCCAGCAGCCAGCGCAGGGCCCGGTCGTGCCAGGGGCGGGTGTAATGCTTTTCGATATAGGCGCGGGCGTGGTCGACCAGATGCATGTAATGCACGCCCGAGGGGCAGGTCGTCATGCAGGCGAGGCAGGACAGGCAGCGGTCGACGTGGCGGACGGTCTTTTCGTCCGGCACCCGCTCGTTCTCCAGCATGTCCTTGATCAGGTAGATGCGGCCGCGCGGGCTGTCGAGCTCGTCGCCCAGCACCTGATAGGTGGGGCAGGTCGCGGTGCAGAAGCCGCAGTGGACGCAGGCGCGCAGGATCTCGTTGGCACGCGCGGTGCCGGGATCGGAGAGTTGCGCTTCGGTGAAATTGGTTTGCATGCCCTACCCCATCAGCCCCGGATTGAAGATGCCGCGCGGATCGAATTTGGCGCGCAGCCCCTGTGCCAGCGCCTCCAGCGGCGCCGGCTGCGGCTGGAACATGCCCAAACGTGCCCGGGTCTCCGGGGTCGCGCGGACCAGCGTGGCGTGGCCGTCGTATCGGCCGGCGCGGGCGCGCAGGTCGGCGCCCTCGGGCAGCAGCGCCCAGATCAGCCCGCCGCCCCAGTCGATCAGCAGCGCCTCGGCCTGCAGCCGCGCGGCCAGGTCGGGGGCCTCGGAGGGTTTGCAGGAGATCCGCCAGACATCGCCCGGAGCGTCCTGGAACGGCGCCACGTCGCGCAGCGCGGCCCAGAGCGCGGCGGAGGCGTCGGCCTCCACGATCTCCGCCTCGCCGCCGAGCAGCGCCGAGAGCCTGTCGGCGCGATAGGCGACCGACGCGCCGAAGCCCTCGATCCGCAGCAGCGCCGCGCCCTGCGCCGGGTCATAGGCGGCGCCGGAGACCTCGAAGGGCGAGCCCAGCGCCGCGGACAGCGCGCGGACCGCCGCCCCGGCGCCGTCCGCCTCGATGCGCAGCGTCGCCTCGGTCTCGGGCCGCGGCAGCACCTTGAACGACACTTCCGACAGCACCCCCAGGGTGCCCCAGCTGCCCGCCATCAGCTTGACGAGGTCATAGCCGGTGACGTTCTTCATCACCCGGCCGCCGTTCTTGATCGCCTGCCCCATGCCGTCGATGTAGCGCACGCCGAGCAGGAAATCGCGCGCCGCACCGGCCTGCACCCGGCGCGGGCCGGAGACATTGGCGGCGAAGACGCCGCCGATGGTGGGGGTGCCTTCGGTGCCCAGCACCCCGCGGTGATCCATCGGCTCGAAGGCGAGACGCTGGTTCTCGGCCGCGAGCGCCGCCTCGACCTCCGCCAGCGGCGTACCCGCCTGCGCCACCATGGTCAGCGCGCCGGGCTCGTAAAGGGTGATGCCGGAGAGGCCCGCGACGCTCAGCGCCGCGCCCGCCTGCCCGGTCAGCCGCGTGCCGCCGCCGCGGATCGCCAGCGGTTCTTTCGCCTGCCGGACGGCTTCGCCCAGCTCTTGTTCTGTCACAGGTTTCAACATCGCCGTCCTGCCAAATCTCTTCTTTTTCTGGCTCTCAATATCCCGGGGGAGTCGCGGCCCGCCGCGACGGGGGCAGCGCCCCCTATTCCGCCGCCAGGGCCCGGGTGCGCCGCGCCTCGGTCACCTGCAGCGGAAACACCTTGGCGGGGTTCAGCAGCCAGGCGGGATCGAACACGTCCTTGACCGTGAGCTGCGCCTCCAGATCGACCGGATCGTATTGGTGCAGCATCAGATCGCGTTTCTCGACCCCCACGCCATGCTCGCCGGTGAGGCAGCCGCCCGCCTCGACGCAAAGCTTGAGGATCTCGGCGCCGAAGGCCTCGCAGGTCTCCAGATCGCCGGGCTTGTTGGCGTCGAACAGGATCAGCGGGTGCATGTTGCCGTCGCCCGCGTGGAACACATTGGCGACGTCGAGGCCGAACTCCTTCGACAGCTCGCCGATGCGGCGCAGCACCATCGGCAGCGACGACACCGGGATGGTTCCGTCAAGGCACATGTAATCGTTGATCTGGCCCATGGCGCCGAAGGCGGATTTGCGGCCCAGCCAGATGCGCCCGGCCTCGTCCGCGTCCGCCGCCTCGCGCAGTTCCACCGGGTTGTGGCGCGCCGCGATCTCCTTGATCAGGGTGAGCTGGTGGTCGATCTCGGCCTCCGAGCCCTCCACCTCGATGATCAGCAGCGCCTCGCAATCGGGGTAGCCGGCGTGGGCAAAGGCCTCGGTCGCGCGGATGCAGGGGCGGTCCATGAATTCGATCGCCACCGGCAGCACGCCGGCCTTGATGATATCCGACACGCAGGCGCCGGCCACTTCGGAGCTGTCAAAGCCCATCAGGACGGGCAGCGCGCCCTCCGGCTTGCGCAGGATGCGCAGGGTCGCCTCGGTCACCACGCCCAATTGCCCCTCAGAGCCACAGATGACGCCGAGCAGGTCGAGGCCGCCTGCATCCAGGTGAGCGCCGCCGATCTCCACCACGGTGCCGTCCATCAGCACCATGGTGACGCCCATCAGGTTGTTGGTGGTCACCCCGTATTTCAGGCAATGGGCGCCGCCGGAGTTCATGCCGATATTGCCGGCGATGGCACAGGCGAGCTGGCTGGAGGGGTCGGGGGCGTAGAAGAAATCTTCCTCCTCCACCGCGCCGGTGACCGAGAGGTTGGTGCGCCCGGTCTGCACCCGGATGATGCGGTTGTCGTAATCGGTTTCCAAAACCTGGTTCATCCGCGCCACGCCGAGGATGACGCTATCGGCGGTGGGCAGAGCGCCGCCCGCCAGCGAGGTGCCGGAGCCGCGGGGCACCACCGGCACGCCCTCCTCATGGCAGATGCGCAGCACGTCGGAGACCTCGGCCGTCGTGGACGGCAGCACCGCCAGCATCGGCGCGCAGCGGTAGGCGGTCAGCGCGTCGCATTCATAGGCGCGGGTTTCGGCCGGATCGTGGATCAACGCATCGGACGGCAGAACCTGCGCAAGGCGCGCGACCAGACGGTCCTTGCGCGCCAGGACGCCGGCGTCGGGCTGTGGCATCTGCATGGGCGGGCTCCTTTTGGTAAAATTATATTACCAGTTTGGCCGAGTGACAAGCGGATTAGTTCGGGCGTAGGGTCTTTTCCATGAGTTGGATCGACCGTCTACAGATGTTTTCCGCGCTGGACTACGCCGCGCTTGCGCTGTTGCTTTCGGGTTGGCTCGGGATCGGCTGGCGGATCGAGAATCCGTCGCGGGCGCGCCCCTCGGTGGCCGAACTGATGGCCGATTTCCGCCGTGACTGGATGCGGCAGATGGTGACGCGGGAGCCGCGCATCTTCGATTCCAACCTGATCGGCAACCTGCGGCAGAGCACGGCGTTCTTCGCCTCGGCCACGATGATCGCGCTGGGGGGCGGCATGGCGCTGATCCGCAATCCCGACCCGGTGGCGGAGCTGGCCAGCGACCTGGCGCTGAACGTGCCGCCGGATGTGGTGTGGGAGATCAAGCTGCTGCTGGCGCTGCTGTTCCTGACCAGCGCGTTTCTGAAATTCGTCTGGGCGAACCGGCTGTTCGGTTATTGCTCGGTGGTGATGGGGGCGGTGCCCAACGACCCGAAGGATCCGCTGGCCTTTCCGCGCGCCGATCAGGCCGCCGACCTGTGCATCAGTGCGGCGCGCAGTTTCAACCGCGGGCTGCGCACCACCTATTTCGGGCTGGCCGCGGCCGCCTGGCTGCTGGGGCCGGAGGCGCTGATCGTCGCCGTGCTGCTGACGCTGGCGATGCTTTATCGCCGCGAATTTGGCTCGTCGTCACGCGCGGTGCTGTTGCAGGTGCCGCCGGACACGCGGTCGTGACTTTTCCGGATCGCGGCGGCGGCTAGACTGCGGCCATGAAACACATGCTCCTGAGCCTGCTCGCCCTTGTCACCCTTGCCGCCCTGCCGGTGCGGGCCGATCCGCCGGTGATCGAGGCGGTCCGCGCCCAGCGCGACGGTACGGTATGGCGGTTCGAGGTGACGCTGTCGCATCCCGACAGCGGTTGGGACCACTATGCCGATGGCTGGCGGGTGCTGGACATGCAGGGCAACGAACTGGGACTGCGGGTCCTCACGCATCCGCATGAACACGAACAACCCTTCACCCGTTCGCTCGGCGGTGTCGCGATCCCCGAGGGAACGACCGAAGTGCAGGTTCAGGCGCGCTGCCTGATCGACGGCTGGACCGCGGGCACAACGGTGGTGCCGCTGCGCTGAAGGGGGCCGCCCGCGCCGGCCTGAACGCTCCCCGCCGGAAGCATGGCGCTGCGTCCTCCACAGAGCAAGCCGCGCAAGCGCCGGACCGGGGGCTGGCGCTCTCGACGGCTGATCGGTGCGCTTAATTGTCGTCAAATCCGGAAGAGATATGAACGGCGTGCCAACGTTGGCCAAGCGCCAGACCGCGGGGACGGTCCGGCGCTGGCGCGGCGCCCTGCGGGCTTGGTTCCGCGCAGGGGAAGTTGGCTCGGGGGCGGCTCAGACTCGGTGATAGGGGCTTCCGGCAAGGATGGTGGCGGCGCGGTAGAGCTGTTCGCTCAGCATCACGCGGGCCAGCATATGCGGCCAGACCATCTTGCCGAACGACAGGCTGAAATCGGCCTCGGCGCGCAACCCGGGGTCGATGCCGTCGGCGCCGCCGATCACCAGCGCCAGGTCGCCGCGGCCCTGGTCGCGCCAGTCGGCGAGCTTGTTGGCGAATTCGGGCGACGAGATCAGCTTGCCGCGCTCGTCCAGCGTGCAGATCACCGCGCCGTCGGGCACCGCCTTGCGCAGCAGCGCCGCCTCGCCCCCCATGCCGGCGTTCTTGCGGTCGTCGACCTCCACCACCTCGGCCGGGCCGAGGCCCAGCGCGCGGCCGGTGCGGTCGAACCGTTTCAGGTAATCGTCGATCAGGGATTTCTCGGGTCCGGCCCGCAAGCGGCCGACCGCGCAAATTCGGATGCGCATTCAACGTCCAATCGGGGCCCGCGTGGATCCGCGGGCCGGGTTTGCCTTACGCCTTGGCCGCGCCCTGGGGCAGCCACATCTTTTCCAGCTGGTAGAACTCGCGCACTTCTGGACGGAACAGGTGCACGATCACGTCGCCGGTGTCGATCAGCACCCAGTCGCCGGCATCCTTGCCTTCGACCTTGGCGATGATCCCGTACTCCTGCTTGAGCCGGTCGACCAGTTTTTCAGCCATCGCCGAAACCTGACGCGACGACCGGCCGGAGGCGATCACCATGTAATCGCCAAAGGCGGTGCGGCCGCGCAGGTCGACCTGCACGACATCTTCGGCCTTGTCGGATTCCAGCGAGGAAAGGATGCGGGCAAGCAGCGTTTCGCTGCCCGGCAGGGTCTGGGCCGCCATCACACCGGCCCGGTCATCAGCGGGAAAAGCCGCTTCTGCATGGGTTGACAGGACATTGTCCTCCTTCTGGCGCGCCGGCATGACCCCCGGCGCGGGGTGATTTCAAGGTAGCAAGCCGGGGGCGGAATTTCAATGAAACCCGGATGACAGATCGGCCACCGGCGGCGATTGGCCGGGTCATGCCTGTCGCTTGCCCGGTTCGGGGTCCGGTTCCGGCTCCGGTTCGGAGGCTGCGTCCGGCTCCGGCGCCCTCCCCGGCCCGGCCTGCGCCGGATCGTTGAGGTGGCGCACTTCGCGCTGCGGGAAGGGGATCGAGATGCCGTTGGCCTTGAACGCGTCCCAGAGCGCGAGGAAGACGTTGCCCTTGATATTGGTCAGCCCGTCGGAGGGATCGGTGATCCAGAACCGCAGCACGTAATCGACGCTGCTGTCGCCGAAGCCGACGATGTGACAGACCGGCGGGGTCGGGTGGATCAGCACCCGCCGGACGCTCTTGGCCGCCTCCACCGCCACGCTGCGCACCTGATGCGGATCGTCGCCGTAGGAGGTGCCGAAATGGATGTCGAGACGGACGAATTTATTGGTATGCGACCAGTTCACCACCTGAGAGGTGATCAGATCCTCGTTCGGGATCAGGTATTCCTTGCCGTCGCGGGTGACCACCGAGACATAGCGCGCGCCCAGCGAATCGATCCAGCCGAAGGTATCGCCAAGGCTGATCACATCGCCCGGCTTGATCGAGCGGTCGAGCAGGATGATGATTCCCGACACCAGGTTCGACACCACCTTTTGCAGGCCGAAGCCGATGCCGACGCCGACCGCGCCGGAAACCAGCGCCAGACCGGAGAGGTCGAAGCCCAGCGCGCGGATGCCGGTGATGGCGACGATCCCGTAGAGCACCACCTGCACCGCCTTGATCGCCAGCACCCGCATCGAGGGGGACATGTCCTCGTTGCTGCGCAGGGTGCGGGTGGCGGCCTGGGTCACCAGCCGCGCCAGCGTCAGCAACACCCCCACCAGCAGCAGCGCCTTGAGCACGGTCAGCAGCGAGATGCTGAGCGCGCCGGTGCTGAGCACCACGGTATCGAGGAAGGCCAGCGTATCGTCGAGCAGCTCCAGCGCATAGAGCGTGGCGTAGATCCAGGCGCCCCAGGTCAGGATCCGACGCAGGGTGCGGTTCTGCACGAACCGTGACAGCAGGGCGATCACCAGCCAGGCGGTGGATAATGTGGCCGCGATTCCAATCAGGTAACTGCGCGAGGGCCAGGTTACCTGCCGCATCACCGCGTAGGTGATCCAGGCGCCCAGCACGAAATAGATCAATGCCAGCCGCTGGCGGATCTGCACCAGCATCCGCAGCCGCCATGTCGGCCAGCCGTCGCGGGCGCGGGTCCAGTCCTGCACCCGGGCCGCCGTCAGCAGCCGGATCATCCAGGCCAGCGCCATCAGGCCGAGGATGATCAGGACCTGGTTCTGCCGCCAGCCCGGCGTCAGGAACATCTCCACCAGGTCGCGGCCCTCATCGAGCAGCGCCAGCACCTGGTCGGCGAGGCCGGAGGTTTGGGTCTCTTCATCCATGCGTCACGCTCCCTCACGGCAGGTTGGAGCGGTTTTCGCGCTCTGGCAAGCCATGCGGACCGCGGGCCGGAGCGCGGCGGGGGCGGTTTCGCACCTTGATTGAAGCCGGTTGCGGGAGTATCTGAACCGGCATGACACCGGAAACCGCCCCCTCGTTCGATTCCGATCTTCAGGACCGCGCGCGTCTGCGCGAGCGGTTCTTCGGGGCTGCCCGTACCGTTCTGGCCCGGCTATAATCTGACGCCAGTCACCCGGCCGGCCCGCCAGCCAACGCTCGCTATTTTACCTGCAAGAACGGGAGAGGACAGATGTCCCCCAAAACACTCTATGACAAAATCTGGGATGCCCATCTGGTCGACACGACCGAGGACGGCACCAGCCTTCTTTATATCGACCGCCACCTCGTGCACGAGGTGACCAGCCCGCAGGCCTTCGAAGGGCTGCGGATGGCGGACCGTCCGGTGCACGCGCCGGACAAGACCATCGCGGTGCCCGATCACAACGTGCCGACCACGCCGGACCGGGTGAACGGGATCGAGAACGAGGAAAGCCGCATTCAGGTCAACGCGCTGGACCAGAACGCCAAGGATTTCGGCATCAACTACTACCCGGTGAACGATATCCGCCAGGGCATCGTGCATATCGTCGGGCCGGAACAGGGCTGGACCCTGCCGGGGATGACCGTGGTCTGCGGCGACAGCCATACCGCCACCCACGGCGCCTTCGGCTCGCTGGCGCACGGTATCGGCACCTCGGAGGTGGAGCATGTGCTGGCCACCCAGACCCTGATCCAGACCAAGTCGAAGAACATGAAGGTCGAGATCAAGGGCAAGCTGCACCCGGGCGTCACCGCCAAGGACATCACCCTGAGCGTGATCGGCAAGACCGGCACCGCCGGCGGCACCGGCCATGTGATCGAATACTGCGGCGAGGCGATCCGCGACCTGTCGATGGAAGGGCGGATGACCGTCTGCAACATGGCGATCGAGGGGGGCGCGCGCGCCGGTCTGATCGCGCCGGACGAGACCACCTTTGAGTACATCAAGGGCCGCCCGCATGCGCCGAAGGGCGCCCAGTGGGAAGCCGCGCTGGCGTGGTGGAAGACGCTCTATTCCGACGACGACGCCCATTGGGACAAGGTGGTGACGCTGGACGCGGACGAGATCGCGCCGGTGGTGACCTGGGGCACCTCGCCCGAGGACGTGCTGCCGATCACCGGCGTCGTGCCGTCGCCCGAGGATTTCGCGGGCGGCAAGGTCGAAGCGGCGCGCCGCGCGCTGGAGTACATGGGGCTGACCCCGGGCCAGAAACTGACCGACATCGAGATCGACACGGTGTTCATCGGGTCGTGCACCAACGGCCGGATCGAGGATCTGCGCGCCGTGGCCGAGGTGGTGAAGGGCAAGAAGATCAAGGACGGCCTGCGCGCCATGATCGTGCCGGGCTCCGGCCTGGTCCGCGCCCAGGCGGAGGAAGAGGGGCTTGCCGAGATCTTCCTCGAGGCGGGCTTCGAATGGCGTCTGGCCGGCTGCTCCATGTGCCTGGCGATGAACCCCGACCAGCTGTCGCCCGGCGAGCGCTGCGCGGCGACCTCGAACCGCAACTTCGAGGGCCGTCAAGGCCGCGGCGGGCGCACCCACCTGCTGAGCCCGGCGATGGCCGCCGCCGCCGCGATCACCGGCCGGCTGACGGACGTGCGTGAGGTGATGTGAAACGGTGTGCCGGGGGGATCCCCGGCCTACCACCGATGTAGGGCGGGCCACGGCCTGCCACCCGTTCCAAGGAGAACAACCGATGGATAAATTCGAAAAAATCACCGGGGTCGCCGCGCCGCTGCCGCTGATCAACGTCGACACCGACATGATCATCCCCAAGCAGTTCCTGAAGACGATCAAGCGTTCGGGCCTGGGCGTGAACCTGTTCGACGAGATGCGCTATGACGACGACGGCAAGGAGATCCCGGATTTCGTGCTGAACCAGCCGGCCTATCGCAACGCCGAGATCCTGGTGGCGGGCGACAACTTCGGCTGCGGCTCGTCGCGCGAACACGCACCCTGGGCGATCAAGGATTTCGGCATCCGCTGCGTGATCGCGCCCAGCTTTGCCGACATCTTCTTCAACAACTGCTTCAAGAACGGCATCCTGCCGATCGCCTTGCCGCAGGAGCAGGTCGATGTGCTGATGAAGGACGCGGAAAAGGGCGAGAACGCCCGCATGACCGTGGACCTGGAGGCGCAGACGGTGACCACCTCGGACGGCGAGGTGTTCCCCTTCGAGGTCGACGCGTTCAAGAAACACTGCCTGCTGGAAGGGCTCGACGATATCGCGCTGACGCTGGAAAAGGCGCCCGCGATCCAGAGCTTCGAGGCCAAGGCGGCGGTGGAACGCCCCTGGGTCTGAGCGCCGCGGGGCCGGTGTAGCCCCCGCGTGAAGACCCACAAGATATGGGATATTGCCCAGACCCGCCCCTGACCGGGGGCGGGTCTGTTTCATGGATTGATGCAAAGACGCACCAGTTTTTCCATGATTTTGCCGTAAATTCAGTCTTTTGTGCGGGGGCAGCTTGAGCCGGGCCCGGAAAGCCTGCACAAATATGACGGAAATGAGGCAATCCGTCCTGACGGGCGGGGTCAAGTTGGAACAAAGGCACGGCAACGTATCGTCCTGTCCAGTTTGAAGGGATCGAACAGTGTTTGCACGCATCGCAGGTGCGATATTGCGGGCAGTCCTGGTGGCTGTGGTCGTGGCGATTCCTTCGCTGCTGCTGCCCGGCGCGAGCTCGGGCGCGCCCGAGATTGTCACCCTTCTGGCGCTGTTGGCGGCGCTGCTGACCTTTGCCGAATATAATTCCAACTATCCCAGCATCGTGGAGTTTCGCGGCGCGCCGCCGCTGAACCGGATCCGGTTTGCCGCGCTGACCGCGATGATCCTGACGCTGACGCTGATCGCCAAGCATCCGGTCGCGCCGACCAATCTGACGGCGCTGTTCGCCGGGCTGGGGCGGCTGATCGGCGGGCTGACCGATTTCCCCTATTCGCCGGTGCGGCTGGCCGCGCTGATGCTGCCGGCCTCGGCGCCGGTGGCGCTGCTGGACGCGGTGCGGGTCGCCGCCGGCACCTGTTACCTGATCGCGCTGGTGGCGGTGGCGGGCTTCCTGTTCGCGGTGCGGGTGCTGGGATGGCCCACGATGAACGGATCGTTCAACGTCTGGATCAACCTGCCGCTGTTCGACCCGACCGCAGGCGGCGACGTGGTGCACCGGCTGCAGCGCGACGGTCAGATCAACGTGGTGCTGGGCGTGTTGCTGCCGTTTGCGATCCCGGCGCTGGTCAAGCTGGCCTCGGACCTGATCCAGCCGATGGCGCTGGCCGATCCGCAAACGCTGATCTGGACCATGAGCGCCTGGGCCTTCCTGCCCGCCAGCATGGTGATGCGCGGGGTGGCGATGCTGCGGATCGCCGCGCTGATCGAGGAAAAGCGCCGCCGCGCCTATACCGAGGGCGAGGGCGAGGCCGTGCAGACCGCATGAGCCGGGCCGGGATCCTGCTCGGTCTGTTTCTACTTTGTCTGATTTCTGCGCCGCTGCGGGCGGAGCCTGTGCGCGTGGCCAGCTTCAACACCGAATTGCGGCGCGACGGGCCGGGCCTGCTGCTGCGCGACCTGCAGCGCGGCGAGGACGAGCAGGTTGCCGCAGTGGTCGAAGTGATCGTGCGGGCCGATGCCGATGTGCTGGCGCTGCAGGGGGTGGACTGGGACTACGAGGGACGCGCGCTGGCGGCTCTGGCCGCGCGGCTGGAGGCTGCCGGGGCGCCCTATCCCTACCGGCTGGCGCTGCGGCCCAACAGCGGGCTGGCCTCCGGCCTCGATCTGGATGGCGACGGACAGATCGGCGGGCCCGGCGACGCGCAGGGGTTCGGGTCTTTCACCGGGCAGGGCGGGATGGCGGTGCTGTCGCGGTTCCCGATCCGGGTCGAGGAGGTCACGGATTTCTCCGCCCTGCTGTGGCGCAACCTGCCCGGGGCCCTGTTGCCGATCCATCCCGATGGGCGACCGTTCCCGTCGGCGCAGGTGCAGGCGGCGCAACGGCTGTCCTCCACCGGCCATTGGGTGGTGCCGATCGCCCTGCCCGACGGCGCGACGCTGGTGCTGCTGACCTTTCACGCCGGGCCGCCGGTGTTCGACGGGGAAGAGGACCGCAACGGGCGGCGCAATCACGACGAGGTCCTGTTCTGGAAACGCTATCTCGACGGGGCGTTCGGCGCGGCGCCGCAGCGCGGGTTCGTGATCGCCGGCGATGCCAACCTGGATCCGCAGGACGGCGACGGGCGGCACGGGGCAATCCGGGCGCTGCTGCAGGATGCGCGGATAAAGGACCCGCGCCCGGCCAGCGTGGGCGGGGCGCAGGCCGGCGATCAGGGCCACGCGGGCCCCGACCGGCTGGACACGGTGGACTGGGCCGGGCCGGGGCGGTTGCGGGTGGACTACGTGTTGCCCGCTGCAGGGTGGACCGTCACGGGTTCAGGCGTGCTTTGGCCCGGTGCCGCCGGCCCCCTGCGCGACGCGGTTCTGCGCGCCAGCCGCCACCGGCTGGTCTGGGTGGATCTGCGGCGGTAGCGCCGCCAGCATCACCTCGCGCATGTCGGCCCGCTCGAACCCCGGCAGCAGGCGGTGGAATTTGCGGCCCGAGACCCGGTGCGGCATGTCGAAGAGATAGCGCATTTCCAGCAGTTCGCGGGCCAGTTCCCAGACCGGCGCGGCCAGCCGCATCGCCCACCACGGAAAGCGCGACAGGCGCATCGGGCGGTGCAGCTCGGCCTCCAGCAGGGCGCGCAGCTCGTTCACGGTGAAGCTGTGGCCGGGAAACGGCACATCCTCGAACAGCTCCAGCTGGTCGCGCATCTCGACCAGCGAGACCGCGGCGCGGGCCCAGTCGGGCATGTAGGCATAGGCCTGCATCGCGCCGGGATCGCCCAGGGCGGTGACACGGCCGCGGGCGGCGGATTTCAGCATCAGCAGGCTCATCACATCGCCGTTGCGCTCCGGGTCGATGAAGCTGCCGGCGCGCAGGATCAGGGTTTTCACGCCGCTGTCGCGAAAGGCGCGCTCCATCTCCATCCGGATCGCGCCCTTGCGGGAGGTCGGCGTTTGCGGGGTGTCTTCGTCGATATTCGCAGAGACGCGGCCGAAGTTGTACACATTGCCGGGGATCACCACCATCGCGCCGGAGGCCCGGGCGGCGGCGATCACCTGGGCGGTGATCTGCGGGATGATTTCGGCCCAGTTGTGGTAATTGGGCGGGTTCAGCCCGTTGACGATCACGTCGCAGCCGATCGCGGCCCGGGTCATGTCGTCCCGGGCGCGGTCGTACTGGCGGACCTGCCAGCCGGCGGCGCGGAAGGCGGTTGTGGCGTGGCGGCCGATCTTGCCGGAGCCGCCGAGGATGAGAACGGTCTTGGTCATGGGAAACTCCCTTGCTTGGGTTGCTGAAGGGAAGGTGCGCCAGACGCATGCGTTTTGGAATTGCCCAATATCAACGATCTGCTATTCATTATTGAATGGCAAACCCGTTGGACTGGACCTTTTTGCAGAGCTTTGCCGCCGTGGCGGAGACCGGATCGCTGTCGGCGGCGGCCCGCAGGCTGGGCCAGAGCCAGCCGACCGTGGGCCGCCATGTCCGGGCGCTGGAGGCGGCGCTGGGGGTGGAGCTGTTTACCCGCGGGCCCAAGGGGCTGATCCCAACCGAGGCGGCGCGCGGGCTGATCGGGCCGGCAGAACAGATGCGGGAAGCGGCGGCGCGGCTGCAGCTGGCGGCGGAAGGACAGGACGCGGGGCTGGCCGGGACGGTGCGGGTGACCGCCTCGACCGTGGTGTCGCATTTCATCCTGCCGCCAATCCTGGCCGCAATCCGCCGGTCGCATCCGGAGATCCAGATCGAGCTGGTGCCCTCGGACAGTTCGGAAAACCTGCTGTTCCGCGAGGCTGATATTGCCCTCAGGATGTACCGTCCCACGCAGCTCGATCTGGTGGCGGCGCATGTGGTGGATCTGCCGGTCGGGCTCTATGCGGCGACCAGCTATCTCGACCGGGTCGGGCGGCCGCGGAGCGAGGCGGAAGTGATGAAAATGGATTTCGTCGGCTTCGACGCAAACGACACCATCCTGCGGGTGATGCGCGAGGCGGGGCTGGAGGTGACGCGGGAGTTCTTCGGGATGCGCTGCGACGATCAGGCGGCCTATTGGCAGCTGGTGCGGGCGGGCTGCGGCATCGGCGGAATGCAGGTGGCGGTGGGCGATGCCGAACCGGGGATGGAGCAGGTGCTGCCCGACATGAAGCTGCCGGCGCTGCCGGTCTGGCTGGCCGCGCCCGCCGCGCTGCGCCACAATCCGCGGATCCGGCTGGTCTGGGACCGGCTGGCGGAGGCGTTGCGGAGGTTGTGAGGGGGGAAGGCATCGTCGAACTCCCGTTTCGGGCGCTGCCCTCCGCGCTTTCCTCCCCACCGCATTTTCCGCGCCGTTACAGCCCGGCAATATTGACCCTAGGGGATCGCCGCGCTACGCCCTGCGCGATCAGAGATTAAGGAGTGCCCCAGATGTCCAACCCTTCGCTTCTCATCCTGCCCGGCGACGGGATTGGCCCCGAGGTCATGGCCGAGGTGTCGAAGATCATCGACTGGTACGGCGCCAAGGGCGGCCTGACCTTCGATGTCAGCCACGACCTCGTCGGCGGCTGCGCCTATGACAAGCACGGCACCCCGCTGGCCGACGAGACCATGGCCAAGGCGCAGGAAGTGGACGCCGTCCTGCTGGGCGCCGTGGGCGGGCCGAAATACGACAACCTGGACTTCAGCGTGAAGCCCGAGCGCGGTCTGCTGCGCCTGCGCAAGGAGATGGACCTTTACGCCAACCTGCGCCCGGCGCAGTGCTTTGACGCGCTGGCCGATTTCTCGTCCCTGAAAAAAGACGTGGTCGCCGGCCTCGACATCATGATCGTGCGCGAGCTGACCTCCGGCATCTACTTCGGCGAGCCGCGCGGCATCATCGAAGAGGGCAACGAGCGCGTCGGCATCAACACCCAGCGCTATACCGAGAGCGAGATCGACCGCGTTGCGCGCTCCGCCTTCGAACTGGCGATGAAGCGGAACAAGAAGCTCTGCTCGATGGAAAAGGCCAACGTGATGGAATCGGGCATCCTCTGGCGCGAGGTGGTGACCGAGGTGGGCAAGGAATACCCCGAGGTCGAGCTGAGCCACATGTACGCCGATGCCGGCGCCATGCAGCTGACCCGCTGGCCCAAGCAGTTCGACGTGATCGTCACCGACAACCTGTTCGGCGACCTGCTGTCCGATCTGGCCGCGATGCTGACCGGTTCGCTGGGCATGCTGCCCTCGGCCAGCCTCGGCGCGCCGATGGCCAACGGCCGGCCCAAGGCGCTCTACGAGCCGGTGCACGGCTCGGCACCGGATATCGCGGGCCAGGGCAAGGCGAACCCGATCGCCTGTATCCTGAGCTTTGCGATGGCGCTGCGCTATTCCTTCGATCAGGGGGCCGAGGCCGACCGGCTGGAGAAGGCGGTGGAAAAGGTGCTGGCCGATGGCCTGCGCACCGCCGACCTGCTGGGCGAAGAGGGCGTGAAGCCGGTGACCACCAGCGAGATGGGCGATGCCATCGTCGCGGCGCTGGACGCCAGCCTGTGATCGCCTGAACAGCGTTCCAAGCAATTGAAAGGGGGCAGCGATGCCCCCTTTTTTCTGTCCGCCCCACAATGAAAGCCGCGCCTGCGCCGCGCGTGGGGGAACAAGATCAGAGGCGTGCGTCAGGCCCGCACTTCAGGCGGAGCCTCCTGCTGCAGCCCCCGCCGTGCGGTGCGGTCGTAATACCCGATCCGCTCCGCGTGATGCACCGTCCGCTGCAGCCAGCGCATCGCGTCTGTATGGGCGAACACCTCGGTCAGGGTGTAGAGCCCCGCATGCTCCCCCAGCAGCAGCCCGCGGCGGTGCCGCCCGGTGCGGTGGCCGATCAGCTCCTGCAGCCGTGCCAGCCGGTCAGGCTCCAGATTGCGGCTGGTGTCCGAGGCTGCCCGCGCCAGGAGGCAGCCCATCAGGGCCGCGGGACGGCGCAGGATGCGATCCCCCATCAGCACCTGCATACGGTCCGTCTGCCCGGCGCGGTGCAACAGGCGGCGCAGGTGATCGGCCTCGTGCAGCAGGGCGGAATAGACCTCTTCCTCGACCGGCATGTCGGCGGGCAGGCGCAGATTGGCGAGGAACTGTTCCAGCTCGTCGATGGCCTTGACCATGTTGGGCTGCAGCGCGGAGAGCGGCCGGTAATCCGGCTTGTCGCGCAGGGCCGCCGCAAGCGCCGTGAACATCCGCGCGGCGATCAGCGCCGAGGCCCCCCGTGCCGCCGTCAGGGCCGAACGCGCATCGCTCAGAAGCGCCCGGTCCAGACCCAGCGCGATCCCTTCGCCCTTGCGATCGGGCACCAGCCAGACGACCAGCGCCATGAACCGCGTTGTCACCGGCAGGAACAGCGCGGTGCCCATCACGTTGAACCCGGTGTGGAACATCAACAGCGCGGTCAGCGGCCCGGTGGCCGCCGCCAGCCGCTCCAGCCCCGGCCCCAGGGTCAGCAGCAGCGGAAAGGCGATGGCGGAGGTGATCACGTTGAAGCCCAGGTTCGCCACCGCCGCCCGGCGCATCACAGTGGCGCCGCCGACCGAGGCCAGCAGCGCAGTAAAGGTGGTGCCGATGTTCATCCCGACCACCAGCGCGGCGGCCTGCATCAGGCTGATGGTGCCGCCCTGCAGCATCACCAGCGCCAGCGCCACTGTGGCGCTGGAGGACTGGATCACCACGGTCAGCACCAGCCCCGCCAGCATCAGCGCCAGCGTGCCCGTCACCCCACCCTGCGGCAGGCTCTGGGGGCGCAGCAGTCCGGTGGCGCCCGCCATCGCCGTCTGCATCAGCTCCAGCCCGATCAGCAACAGGCAGAGCCCGGCCGCCACCTGCCCCACCCGCGCCATGCCGCCGCGGCCGAGCAGGGTGGCGAGACTGGCGGGCAACAGCGCGATCATCGCCAGCTGGTCGAGCTGCAACTTGAAGCCCAGGAGCGAGACCAGCCAGCCGGTCACCGTGGTGCCGATATTGGCGCCGTAGAGGATGCCCATCGCCTGCGGCAGGCTCATCAGCCCGGCGCCGACGAACCCCACCGTCATCACCGTGGTGGCGCTGGAGGACTGGATCAGCGCGGTCGCCGCCGCCCCGGTCGCCACCCCGCGCAAGGGCGTGGTGGTGAAGCGCGCGAGCAGGCCGCGCAGGTTCGAGCCGGCGATATCCTTGAGCGCGCGGGTCATCGCCCCCATGCCCATCAGGAACATGCCGACACCGCCCATCAGAAGGAAAATATCCGCATTCATGCGCCGTACTCCCGGCCAATCAGGATGCCCCGGGCCGATCTGGCTGACAAGCCGCGGGATAGCGCGAATTGCTCGATAATGCCCTTGCAAATCCCGCGGGAGACGTATAATTCCGCCCGCACGGTCGGAGTGTAGCTCAGCCTGGTAGAGCACTGTCTTCGGGAGGCAGGGGCCGGAGGTTCGAATCCTCTCACTCCGACCAATAAAACAAGGCGCCCTCGGGCGCCTTTTTTGTTCTGTGCCGATCCGCCGAAACCAGACGCGCACACGGTTTCAAGCGACCACACTGCCGTTTCGGTCCTGACGCAGGCAGCCGACCGGCAGCGGGGACCATCATGTTTTCCGGGCCAGGATCCCGGCTGCATTTTCCAAAGCGTCCGGGCAGCAGGAGCAGACGACGGGCGTCATTCTCCGGCGCGGGGCGGCGAAATCGACGGCTGTATCCGGCAATCTCATGCGGGGCACGAACGCGCAGGCATCGGCGGTGTGCATGGGGATATCCACGCACACACAGTCTCACCGAAAGGCGCTGGCAGCACGCGATCCAGCCGCAATGCGGGGCCCTGCTGGCGGTGCTGTCGGGGACAAGGAAAAAGCCCCTGGCTCGTTAGAGCGCAGGGGCTTTTTTTGGTTGCGGGAGCAGGATTTGAACCTGCGACCTTCAGGTTATGAGCCTGACGAGCTACCGGACTGCTCCATCCCGCGCCAGTGATGCTTACCTAGTGAATGAGCGCCGGAACCACAAGGGCGAAAGGCCGATTTTTTTACCGTTTTGTCATCTTTCTGGCGCCGGAATGGCGCGGAAAATGCATGTGGAGGTAGACGTTTCGCGGCCCATCGGCCTGAGCCAGGGCCAGCGCAGTCCAGGTGGTTTTTCGGGTTGGTTCGAACAGGCAGAAAGACCGGCGGAGCGCCAGTTTTGCCAGTTCCTGCATACGCAGGCGGGCCATGTCCAAGCGCACCGTATCGTTGCGCATTGTCGTGTGTAGTCGTTGGATTGTGTGAGGGATCGTTTAGAGAGATTTAGAGTTTTTATTAGGTTTGGCGGTGACCTACTCTCCCACGTCTTGAGACGCAGTACCATTGGCGCGACAGCGCTTAACTTCCGGGTTCGGG